>Ga0065705_10104542_pt1 | contig 13606 bp, 10 predicted proteins | sample SwibulcommuniRL2_FD_59092 | JGI IMG/M metagenome (GOLD analysis project Ga0065705, IMG submission 59092) | Bulk soil microbial communities from switchgrass field near Rose Lake, East Lansing, Michigan, USA - RL2 Bulk Soil v2 (version 2) | ecosystem: Environmental > Terrestrial > Soil >...
CCGCTGCCGCTGAATCAGCTCCCACCCATCGGCAGCCGTGTCGGCGCTTTGAATCGAGACGGCACTCGCCGCGAGCGCCCGCTGCAAGATCAAGAGCACCGTCGGATCGTCATCGATCACCGCGACTCGAGTCATCAGTCCCGCTTTCGCGATCCCTGTTCACCGCGTGAACAGGACCTGTTCAAGGCGGAAGGGGCAGGCCAGGGCCATGCCGCCTGCCGGCCGAAAAACACATCGGAAGCGACAGCCACAGAAGAATCGCCAACTCCTTCACGCCAACTACTTTACGTCGAGCGCGCTGCGGCTGACAAGCGCCGCATAGCAGCCCGCATCGCCGTTCTGGCACGCCGGCTGCTTTTGCCGTTGGTCGCCTTCGAAACACGAAGGCCGGGATCTCACGGCATTGCTCCCACGCGGATCGACATCGCCTAAGTCCCGAACTCAAAACCTCACTTCAGTAAGGAGCAAAGCCGTGAAAAGCTTTCTCAGTCGTTTGTTCAATCGGTCAGGAAGAAAAGACAAATCACGCCGCCGGGCGGCGTTTCGGGCCAATCTCCGCCTGGAGAGCCTGGAGCGCCGCGATAACCCGTCAGGGATCAGCTATTTGCCTGATGCCCACGCGGTGAATATCGAGGGCACGTCGGGCAGCGACACCGTTTATATCTCGATCGATACGCACGGTGACAAGGACGCATCCAACGACACGCTCATCTGCAAGCTCCAGCACGGCAACGTGATCGAGCAGCAGTCGTTCGCTCTCTATAAGCCGGGAGCCGGCGGCCTAGTGCGGCAGATCGACCTGGTCCAGTTCGAGGGCGAAGGGGGCAACGACAAGGTTATCGACACCGGGGATCTTTCCCTGGTCGTATTCGGCACCAACTTGCGCACCGGCGAGGACCAGCAACTGATCAACTTCTGGACCAATACGGGCAAGCTGGCGATGAGCGGCACAAGCCAGGCCGACACCGCGGCGGTGACGTCCAACTTGCTCGCTTTGAATGCGACGATCACGACGGGGACCAAGACGCTCTCGGTGTCCAAACTTCACACGCATATCGTGAATGGCGTCGTGACGCCGATCGTCAAGGGGCTGGAGTTTGAAGGGCACGACGGCAATGACACCTTCAAGAACTACACGTCGCTGAATTCGGCGGCGTATGGCGGCCAAGGGTCCGACGTGCTGTACGGCGGCTACGGCGACGACGTGCTCGAAGGCGACAGGGAATCCGACGGGGCCAACTATCCCCTGACCGGCGACAAGGACTATCTCTATGGCCGCGGAGGCAATGACTCCCTGCGTGGTGGCCACGGGGACGACTACCTCAATGGCGGCGAAGGGGATGACCTGATGGAGGGCGATGCAGGCAACGACAAGCTCTCCGGCTTTCAAGGAAACGATACGATGTACGGCGGCGCAGGAGACGACAAGCTGTATGGCGACGTTGGTGACGACTATCTCGATGGTGGCGCCGGCAATGACTATCTCTTTGGAATGTCGGACAACGACCAGTTAACCGACGGTCAGGGGAATGACTACCTCGACGGCGGCGACGGCTGGGATGACCTCCATGACGCTTACGGCAACAACGTGGTGCACGGCGGCAACGGAGCCGACATGATCTTTGTCGGACATCACGTCAACGGGCCGAACTCGGATGTGAACTATGTCTATGGCGAAGCCGGCTCCGACACGATTCACACCCTCGGCGGAACGTCCTGGCTTTACGGCGGCGACGGGCATGACCATCTGTTCGGGGCCGCGGACGGCGGCAACGATCACCTCTTCGGCGAAGGTGGCGACGACGAGCTCTTCGCTGGAAAAGTCGGTGCCTGGCTCGACGGTGGTACAGGGGATGACTGGCTCGTCGGCGGCGACGGGGCCGACCTTGTGATGGGCGGAGCCGGTCGCGACCTATTGTTTGGCGGTCTGGGCGGCGACGTCCTCGATGGCGGTGCCGACAACGACATCGTCATCGGCGGAAGCTGCTCCGGGGGCCAGGCGGCTGACCACGTCCACGACTGGGTCAGCGGCGGCACAGGCTTTGATCGCTTCCAGCGCGACGACGACGGACTGGGCGGTAACCTCGATAAGCCGCTCGATCTCGCGGCCGGCGAGCTGGTGCTCAATAGCATCGCTTGGGGCCAATGGTTCACCGACGTCAATTTCCAGGGCAAGGGCAAGCCGGTGAACTGATTGGGAATCTGAACAAACGCGAGGGCGCCCCGGCTGAGCGTCTCCAGCCGGGGTGTCCACGCGCGCGGGCGTTTGATTGACGCAGAAAAGAGCTGGCGCGACAATCCTCTTTATGGCTGGCCGCCTGAGTGAACTCCTCTTGTCTGCAAATCTGACAACCGCCGATTCCACTTCCGAGCTGGAATCGTTTCGGGCGGCCCTTACGTCGGCCAACTCGTTCGTCCACGCCTTTGCCGACAGCCTGCCTGGCATCGTCTATCTGTTCGATAGCCAGGCCCGATTGTTGTGGTGGAATGAGACGTTGGCACGGCTCACGGGTTACAGCCCCGAAGAACTGGCCAGCGCTCCACTGGAACGGTTCGTTCCCGAGTACGATCTGCAACGGGTGCGCGCGCGATTCAAATTGATCATGGAGGCCGGATCGGGCTCGGTGCAGACGTCGCTGGTACTCAAAAGCGGAGAGGAGATTCCCCATCTCTTCACCGGACATCGGCTGGACTTTGCCGGGGCGCCGTGCTTGATTGGCATGGCCTTGGACATTTCGGAGCAGGTGCGGGCCGAGCAGCGCCGCTCAGTCCGGTTGACCGTGCCGCACTTGCTGGCGGGGGCCGAGGATCTGGCGGCGGTGGCCGGAAGCGTGCTCCAAACGCTCGGCGAATGTCTGGGCTGGGATGTGGGAGCGATCTGGCTGGTCGATCCAGCCAAAAACCTGCTTTGTTGCCATCAGACCTGGCAGACAGCGACGATTGCTGATACGGCGTTTGCCAAGGCAACCCAGTTGCAGACGTTTGCCCGCGGAATTGGACTTCCAGGTCGTGTGTGGGCGAGCGGAGAGCCGGCATGGATCGCCGACGTAACCACAGACGGCAACTTCCCCAGGGCCCCGCGGGCTGCCCGGATCGGACTGCACTCCGCCTTTGCCTGTCCACTGCGCGCCGGCGGCGAGGTGCTGGGCGTGCTCGAGTTTTTCAGCCCGTCGATACGTCCGCCAGACGCCGATCTCCTGGAGATGATGAACACGCTCGGAGGGCAGGTCGGGCAATTCATCCAGCAGCATTCTGCTCGGGGCGAGCTGCGGCGAAGCGAAGCACGAACTCGCGCGATTCTCGACGTGGCCCTCGATTGCATCATCGCCATCGACCACGAAGAGCGGATTCTCGAATTCAATCCGGCTGCAGAAAAGACCTTCGGTCGCGACCGGGCGAACGTGATCGGAAAAAAACTAAGCGAGCTAATCATTCCAGAGCGTTATCGGGCTGCTCACGCGCAAGGAATGCGGCACTTTTTGGCCACGGGCGAGGGCCCTGTGCTCAATCGGCGCATTGAGCTCGATGGTTTGCACGCGGACGGTCATGAATTTCCGGTCGAGATCTCGATCGTCGCCACGCTCGTCGATCGAAAGCCAATCTTTACGGCCTATTTGCGCGACATTACCGAGCGCAAACGGGTGGAAGAGGAGATTCGCGCACTCAATCGCGACCTCGAACAGCGGGTCGAAAATCGTACGATCGAACTGCGCGAAGCCAACCTCGCACTGGAACGGGCGATGCGCCTGAAGGACGAGTTCCTCGCCACGGTCAGCCACGAGTTGCGCACGCCGCTGGGCGGCGTCATCGGGATGGTCGAACTTCTGGTCGATTCGCCGCTGACCACCGACCAGCGCCGATACGCTCACGTCGCTCGCACCAGCGCCGACCACTTGCTCAATGTGATCAACGACATCCTCGACTTTTCGCGGATGGAATCGGGACAGCTCGACCTGGCGCCTTGCGACTTTTCCCCGGCTACGGTCGCCCACGACGTCGCGGCCGTGTTCGACATCCAGGCCCGCGAAAAAGGCGTTCGCCTTGTCTGTCAGATCGATCCTGCGATGAGCCGAATGTTTCATGGCGACGACACGCGGCTGCGGCAAATCCTGATGAATCTGCTGGCGAATGCGGTGAAATTCACACACCAGGGGCAGGTGGTCGTCGCCGCTTCGATCGACGGAATTCGCGAGGGGATCGGTACGCTGCGGTTCTCGGTGACGGACACAGGGATCGGCATACCAGCCGACCGGCTCGATCGCTTGTTTCAGCCATTCTCGCAGGTCGATTCGTCGCTCACCCGGCGCTATGGCGGTTCCGGCCTGGGGCTGGCGATTTGCCGCAAACTCGTCGAGCGGATGGGGGGACAAATCGGCGTCACCAGTCAGCCCGGGCAAGGTTCGACGTTCTGGTTTACGCTGGCGCTGGGTGTTGCCTCAAGCGCGGCGGTACGGGCCGAGGCACTGCAAAGTTCTATCGCATGTAGCGCTCCAGCGTCATCGCAGCGTGCGTTACACGTGCTCGTGGCGGAGGACAATCCGGCAAATCAAATGGTTTTGGTCGCACTCCTGGAAAAGCTGGGCCACAAGGCGCGTTTGGTTTCCACGGGACAGGAAGCGCTGTCCGCCTGCGACGAAGAAGCATTCGATTTGATTCTGCTCGACGTCCAGATGCCAGAGATGGACGGTTCGCAGGCGGCTGCGCAAATCCGTGGAACCGCCGGCCGCAACCAGCGTACCCCGATCGTCGGCGTGACGGCCCACGTGGCGGCCCGCGATCGGCAGTCATATCTGTCCAGCGGCATGGATGACATTCTCATCAAGCCGGTGCTTCGCCAGGAGTTCACTCGCGTGCTCGCCAAACTCTTTCCGGACTCCGTGACTCCGCGACAGCCGGTGCAAACGTCGCTTGCACCGGCCGAAGCGGGGGGCGTGGATCTGGCGGCGACACTGGCTCGCCTGGAAGGAGACGAGTCGCTCCTACGCGACCTGATCGCTGTCTATCACCGCGACCAGCCGCGCTGGTCCGACGATTTGCGGGGGGCGATTGATCGGGAAGATTGGCCGCAAGTCGCTTTCAAGGCGCACCGTCTGCGTGGCCTAGTGCGCACGTTTTCGGCCGGCCAGGCCGATCGGGCCATTGCCGCGCTCGAGCAAGCCGCCCAGGCGCATCAGGCCGCAGAGGTCCTAGCGCGCTGGAGCGATGCCCACCCGCTGCTCGAAGCGCTTTCCCAGGAGTTGCAGCGCGTTGGCAAGGACCAGCCGAAGACCCGCTCGAGCACGTCGAGCGGATGACGCCTGACCCCTCAGTGTCCGCCACTATTCCCGCTCAGCCCTTTCACCAGCTCGCCGACGACGGCTTTGGCGTCGCCGAAGAGCATGTAGGTCCGGTCGGCGAAGTAGAGTTCGTTCTCGATCCCAGCGAAGCCCGGGTTCATGCTCCGTTTGATCGCGAAGCAGGTGCGCGCCTTGTCGGCGTCGATGATCGGCATGCCGTAGATCGGGCTCGACTTATCGTGCCGGGCGGCGGGGTTGACCACGTCGTTGGCGCCGATGACCAGTACGACGTCGGCTTGCGGCAGGTCGTGGTTGATCTCGTCCATCTCGACGAGCTTGTCGTAAGGGATTTCCGATTCGGCCAAGAGCACGTTCATGTGACCGGGCATGCGACCGGCGACCGGATGGATGGCAAACCGCACATCGACGCCCCGTTTGGTCAACAGGTCGTACAGCTCCTTGACGCGATGCTGAGCTTGAGCGACCGCCATGCCGTAACCGGGGACGATCACCACGAGGCTGGCCTGCTCCATGATTTGGGCGGCCCCTTCGGGCGTTTCGCTCTTGGCGGTCTTGCTTTCGCCGCCGGCGCGCGATTGCACTTGTCCAAAGGCCCCGAATAGCACATTCGTGAACGAGCGGTTCATCGCCCGGCACATGATGATCGACAAGATCAGACCGGACGAGCCGTCAAGGGCGCCGGCTGTGACGAGGAGCATGTTATCGAGCACAAAGCCCAGCGCCACCGCCGAAAGGCCGGCATACGAATTCAACAGCGAGATGACCGTAGGCATGTCAGCCCCGCCGATCGGCAACACGAGCAGCACTCCGAACGCCAACGCCAGGACGATGATTACAGGAAACAGAAGCGCAAACCGCTGTGGATCGAGAATCAACGCCAAGCCGCAGAGAATGGCGACGGCCAATAGCGCAAGGTTGCCGACGTTCTGAAATGGCCAGGTCACTGGCCGCTGCGGAATCCATTTGATTTCCTGGAGTTTGCCCGCGGCCATAAGGCTGCCGGTGAAGGTCAGAAAGCCCAGCAGCACTTCGGCGACGATGGCGGAGGTACGGAACTGTGTAAGTTGGCCGGGGGTGGCGATCCAGTCGTAGAACTTGGCCGTACCCAGGAGGCCCACCGCCACACCGCCGAACGCATGTGAGAGGGCAGTCCGCTGGGGCACCGCGGTCAGCGGCACCCACGAGAGCGGCACGCCCACGGCGAAGCCCAGGGCAATGGCGAGCGCGATCCAGCCCCAGTAACGAATGTTCGGGTCGAGCGCCGCGCCGAGCACAGCCAGCGTCATCGCGAGCACACCAGCCAGCACGCTCCGGCGAGCCGTCTGCGGGTTGTTCATCCAATAGAGCGACAGGATGAACAGCCCCGCAGCGAACAGGTAAGCGAATTCGGTCGCCTGAAACCGGGCGAGGGTGATCAGGACAGCATTCACGGCTCTTGGGGCTCCTCCCTCATGCGCGTTTGAACATTTTGAGCATTCGGTCGGTGATCAAAAACCCGCTGACGATGTTGACCGTCGAAGCGAACAGGGCGATCGCACCCAGGACGTTGATGACCGAGAAACTCGGTGTCGCACCTGCACCATCGTGGGCGCCGCCATGGGCGACACCGGCAACGGTGATCGCACCGATGATGGCGATGGCCGAGATGGCATTAGTGAGCGACATGAGCGGCGTGTGCAAAAGCCGTGATACCCGCGTGATCACTCCCAGGCCGATAAACGAGGCGAGCATGAAAACGAAGAGCATCGTGGGCAGGTCATGGGTCGGTGCGGGGCGCTTGCCGGCTTCATCGGCGAGAGCAGGCGAGGCTGAGAACAGGACGCAGGCCAAGGCAGCACATCGGATGAAGTACTTCGTCCTGAGTACTGAGTACTGAGTACTCAGAACCACGTAACTACCAGCCGCTGCGAGCCATTCCATCTCACTTCTCCTGACATCACAAACCTTCCGACCTCTGATCGCCGACCTCCGACTGCCCGAATCCCGACCCCCGTCCTCACGTCTCCAGCGTCTCTTGTTCCAGCTTCGCCAGGCCAAGCAGCTCGCGCAGCCGCTTGTGCACGACTTGTCCTTCGTGAGTCGCCATCGTTTCGCGAATGATTTCGTCGTCACAGTTAAGGACCACTTCTCCCTTTTTCACGAGGTTGAGGAGAAAGTTCGTCACATTGCCCGAGAACATCTGGCTGGCGTGCAGCGGTATTTCGCTGGGCAGGTTCGTCGGCCCGAGGATCGTCACACCATGAGCAACGATTCGCTGGTCGGCTTTGGTCAGGGCACAATTGCCCCCCCGCTCGGCCGCCAAATCGACAATTACGCTTCCCGGCTGCATGCCCGCGACCGCTTCGGCCGTGACGAGCACGGGCGATTGTTTGCCGGGTATGGCGGCGGTCGTGATGACCACGTCGCTTTCGCTGACGACTTGAGCCATCAGCTCGCGCTGGCGGCGATAAAACACTTCGTCCTGGGCCTTGGCGTAGCCCCCTTGCCCCTCGGCGCCGGCTGTTTTCAGCGGCAGCTCGACGAACTTGGCACCGAGGCTTTCGACCTGTTCACGGCAGGCGGGGCGGACGTCGTAGGCCCGCACGACCGCGCCCAGGCGCCGGGCCGTGGCAATCGTCTGAAGTCCCGCGACACCGACGCCGATGATGAATACCCGGGCTGCGGTGAGCGTGCCGGCCGCAGTCATGAGCAGAGGGAAGATCTTGGGCAGCTCGACTGCCGCCAAGAGCACAGCCCGGTAGCCGGCGATCGTTGCCATCGACGAAAGGACATCCATCGCCTGGGCCCGCGTGGTGCGGGGAATCAGCTCCAGGGCGAAATGGGTCGCGCCGGTCTGAGCGATATCAGCCGCAGCTTTCGGTTCACCCAGCGGGTCGCACGTGCCCAGGACGATCTGTCCCTGCCGAAAGCGGGCGAGGTCATGGCGGCCATGCTGTAGATTCGCGCCGAGCGAGCGGACCTGCACGATGATTGGCGCCTCCCCAGCCGCCAGTCGCGTGGGCGCAATCTTGGCTCCTTTGGCCACGTAGGCTTCATCCGCGATTCCAGCCGCCAGGCCCGCCCCCGTTTCGACCACGACCTCCATGCCGGCTTTTGCCAGTTTGGGGACATCCGCCGGTACGAGGGCTACTCGCCGTTCGCCGGGAAAGGTCTCCTTCAGAATGGCGACTTGCATCGAGGGGCAGTCGAGGGCGAGGCTGAGATTGGGGGCGATTGGCCGATGGTTTTAACGCAAAGCGGCAGCCCAAGGAAAGGCCAGCCCGCTAGCAAGGCAGCCCATTGCGGCCGACCGAGAGCTACTTGCTCGTCAGGCTGAAATCGAACACGCTCGTTCCCGGCTTGACTTCCACCAATAGCCCGGAGACATCAGGAGAGGTGTACTTGGCCGGAACGCCGGCCCCCTGGATGGCAACCGCATACTTGCCTGGCGGGATGATCTCGACCATGAATTTGCCTGCTTTGATGGGCGTCTGGATCGTGGCTTTTTCCTTTTCTCCCGGCTTGCGCAGGAGCAACTTTCCCTCGGCCAGCGGCACTCCGTCGAGGGTAACCCTGCCGCTTACCGACCCCGTGCCATCCGCGGCATGCGCCGGCCAGGCAACCAGCGTGATGAGCCAAACAGCAACCACCCAAATCGCGGCAGGCGACCACAATTTGTTTCTCATGGTGAGCCACCCAATCGGGGATTGGTCCTTGTGATTGTAACACATTTGCCCTGCGGGTTTCCGCGAGGACAAACATTGTCGCTGATTTGATTTGACAGAGGAGAGAAGGAGTCGCACAATGCACCTTGGCCGCGGGGCCACCAGCTCATCAGCTCATTTCCTTATTCAGGGCAGGGTGTCATGTTCACTTCATCGCGGTGCGCGCGGCGACGAGAGGGGTTCACACTGGTCGAATTGCTGGTGGTGATTGCCATCATCGGCGTGCTGGTGGCCCTGCTCTTGCCTGCCGTTCAGGCGGCGCGCGAAGCGGCTCGTCGCTCGAGTTGCAGCAACAATCTGAAGCAGATTGGCATTGCCATGCACAATTTCCATGACACGTATGGTTATATGCCACCGTGGGCGTACGACTTTGTCTCGCCGCCGCCTGGCAATCCAGTGCCAGGTCAAAACCAGGGTCACTCGCCGCTGACCTTGATCCTTCCATTCCTGGAACAAGGAAATGTGCTGATCAGTACCAAAGTCGAACTGTCGGTCATCGATCCACGCAATTGGCCGCCAAATTGGGGAACAAACGCGGCCGCCAAGACCGAGGTGAAGACTTACATTTGCCCTTCCACTCCATCGCGGGTAATCGATCTTTCGCCATTTTTCATCGCCAATGGCTTGGGTTCGGCGAGTAACGGTGCATTTACCGTCGGTGCCACCGACTATGTGGCGGTCCGGGGGGCCGACAACAACTTCCGCAATGCCTGCGCCCCGACAATGCCAGACCCGTCCGATACTTGTGGCGTGCTGGGAATCAAAGGCACGGCAGCGGTTCCAAATGGCGAATTGCTTTCGGGCAAGGCTCGCCTCGCCGCCGTCTTTGATGGAACATCGAATACGATCTTGATCGGTGAATCTGCGGGACGGCATCAAGTCTATTCCAAGGGAGCAAGGGCCGTCTCGCCCAACGCTCCCGGCACTGCCGGTTGGTCGCTCAACGCCGGCGCATTCGACTACAATTCCGCCATCCGTGTTCGCGGTCATGACAACACCGGTCTGATCTCCGATGGCGGTTGCTGCGTGGTCAACTGTCGAAATGTACGCGGCACAAGCACCGGTGGATCCGCTGGCCAAAGCCAGTTTTACGGCTTCCACCCGGGTGGCTGCCAGGTGGTCCGTGCGGATGGGTCCGTTCAGTTTTTGTCGGAAACTACCGCTGCTACGGTTGTGGCCGCGCTGGTGAGCCGGGAGGGCAGCGAACCCATCGGGAACTAGCATCGAAGTTGATTGACTGCAATTCGCGTCCTCGTTCTGGGTCTCCGCGTCAAGGATTGCTTGTGTTTATGATGCGTTTGCTCATCGTGGCGAGCCTTGGCATGTTGGCATCGCTCGCTGCCCTGGGAACGGGTTGCTCGCAGCGAGAAAAGCTGAATTCCGTGCAGGGTAAGGTGCTCTACCAAGGACAGCCCCTGGCAGGAGCGCTTGTCTCCTTTCATCCGGAGGCGTTTAGGGACAACCCGCCAACCGGGTTTACCAAGGAGGATGGAACGTTCACCGTGTTTACCGGCAGTGTCGAAGGAGCTAAGGCCGGCACGTACACGATCACGATCATGTGCCAGGTCCCCGTTAAGACGAAAACCGGGGGGTTATCGATGGGCGGGACCGAAGAGACGGAGGACCGATTCAAAGGGGCATATGCGACGCGCGATGACAGCCAGATCAAGGTCACGATCAAGGAAGGTCCCAATCAGCTCGAGCCGTTTGACTTGAACTAGCTTGCGACTACAGAAGGGTGCATCTTCATCAAAATGGCGATTCTAGTCGCCCAGATTTTTGGCGAACGCAACCAGGTCGGTCCGCTCCCGCCACCCATGCTGCCGCCAGAAGGCTTCGCCATCGGCGTTGCCGCGGATCAGGAAGATCGTACAGCGGCGAATGCCCAGCCTGTCCAATTCTGTCAGACACCGATCAACTAGCCGGGTCGCAATTCCTTGGCGGCGAAAGTTCGGATGCACGCCGAGGTGATAGAGATAGCCGCGGCGGCCGTCGTGGCAGCAGAGGATCGCCCCGGCCAGCGCGTTGCCGGCGCGAGCCACGAGGCAGAGCCCGGGATTGCGGTCCAGAATCCGCCCCAGCTCCTCGCGCGTTTCATTGGCCCGAACTCCTTCACAGGCGTTCCACAGTTCGATGACCGACTGGTAGTCGGACGAGGTCATCGAAAGGAGCTGAACGGAACCAGTCATAAAGTGATTGTACTCGCAAGTGTTTTCCCGCGAGCGGCACTAAAGTTCATCGGAAATTCATCGCGAGGCGCCGGTAGGACCGTCAATTCCGTCTTGCCGCGCCGGCCAAGTGGCCGACAATGTACGTCGTCACGGAGGATGGCTCGCGCCCCAGGGAGGCCGCCATGTCTGGGCTCGATGCAACGCTGCCGCGCCGCGAATCCAAGCTGTTTGTGCTGGATACGAACGTCATCCTGCACGACAGCGCCTCGATCTTCCACTTCGAAGAGCACGACGTCGCAATTCCGATCACCGTGCTGGAAGAGATCGACAAGTTCAAGCGCGGCAATGAGGACATCAACTTTCAGGCCCGCGAGTTCTTGCGGCAGATCGACGCTCTCACCGGCGACTTGATCTCGGGCCGCGGGGCGCCCCTCGGCCCGCGGCTGGGGCATATTCGCGTCGTTCTGGGAGGCGAGCTTGATTTGCGGCTCAAGGCGTCGTTCTTTCAGGATACGCCCGATCATCGCATCTTGAACACGGCGCTGGCCCTGCAAAAGAGCGAAGGAGGCCGGCGGGTGATGCTGGTCTCGAAGGACACCAACTTGCGGATGAAGGCCAAGTCGGTCGGCCTCCCCGCGCAGGACTATACCAGCGACAAGATCGAATCGTTCGACAAGCTGTACACGGGCAAGCGGGTGATCGAGGAGTGTCCGCCCGAGCTGATCTCGCGATTCTACGAGGACGGCGGCACGGTGCCTGCCGCGGAAGTCGCCTGCGTGTCCGAACCGGTTCCCAACGAGAACTTCATACTCCGCACGGGCAGCAAGAGCGTGCTGGCGACCTTTCGCGCGACCGATAGTGTCTTCATCCGCGTCGAGAAGACGAACACGTACGGCATCTCGCCGCGCAACGCCGAGCAGTCGTTTGCCCTCAAAGCCCTCTTGAACGATGAAGTGAAGCTAGTGACGCTCGCCGGCACAGCGGGAACCGGCAAGACACTGCTCGCCCTGGCGGCGGCCCTTGAGTGCCGCCAGCGGTACCGGCAAATTCTGCTCGCTCGGCCGGTGGTGCCGCTGGGCAACCGTGACTTGGGGTATTTACCCGGCGACATCGAGGCGAAGCTCGATCCGTACATGCAGCCGCTATACGACAACCTGGCGGTCATCCGGCACCAATTCGGCGATAACGAAGCGGCGGCCCAGCGGATCAACGACCTCCGCGAGCAGGAAAAGCTGATGATCACGCCGCTCGCGTACATTCGCGGCCGCAGTTTGCAGCGGCTGTTCTTCATCATTGACGAGGCCCAGAACCTCACGCCCCACGAGGTGAAGACCATCATCACGCGGGCCGGCGAAGGAACCAAGATCGTGCTGACCGGCGACATTCGCCAGATCGATCAGCCGTATCTCGATGCCCTGTCCAATGGCCTGTCGTATCTGATCAACCGCATGGTGGGCCAGCCGATCTTTGCGCACATCACGCTGGAGAAAGGCGAGCGCTCGGCATTGGCGGATTTGGCCAGCGAGCTGCTTTAACGCCCCGACCATTGGTCGGGGTGATTTGCTTGTCGGCCGGGGATTCGGCTATAGCAAATGGAGATAGATATTCGTCGCCGCGCATGCAGACTGCTGGTGAGGCTTTCATTACGCCTGCAACGCACCGCGCGGCGCAATAGCCGCACACAGCCCCGCCACGAGCATTGCCACGCCCACCATCGCCGCGACGAGGCAACCCTGCTCGCCGAGCACTGCCGCCAAGCTTGCGACTGCCGCCGAGCCTTCGGCCAGCCACGCCCCAAGACCCGACGCTTGGGCCGCTGCCTCGTAACCATCGGGCAAAGACGATGACCAAGGGAACGCGATAGTGGCAAGTGTGGCGGCTGCAGTGGCAGACACGACTGCCGGCTTCCACGACGTCTGTCCCAACCACGCAATGCTAGCGACGGCCGCCCATGTCAAACCACCCTCTACCACGCCAATCCAGACATGCGTGCCAATCATCCTGGCGGCAAATGCCTGCCAGCCAATGAGTTCGGCACCGCTGCGAAAAAGGGCCGTTTCGCCAACAATCGCCAGTGCCGCCAGCGGAACCGCGATCGCCGCGGCAGCAGCGCAGGTCGCGTAGGACCAGCTTCCACCGCTCACGTTCGAACGGCGGCAGACGGCGACGCACGCGGCCGGCAATAGGCCCATGTTCAGAATGTTCGCTCCTAGCGCCGCTAGACCCCCGTCGCCCAGGACCAGCGCCTGCACAGCCAGCACAATTGCCAAGGTCCATGCACCCAAACCCGGCCCAAGCACCCAGGCGAGGAGCACGCCGCCAACTAGGTGAGCACTCGTCCCCGGCAACACCGGCGCATTCACCGCTTGAGCGGCGAACACCAGTGCACCCAATCCAGCAGTAAGCGCCAGCTTCTGTCGGCTCATCGGCTCGC
>Ga0065705_10104544_pt1 | contig 13596 bp, 19 predicted proteins | sample SwibulcommuniRL2_FD_59092 | JGI IMG/M metagenome (GOLD analysis project Ga0065705, IMG submission 59092) | Bulk soil microbial communities from switchgrass field near Rose Lake, East Lansing, Michigan, USA - RL2 Bulk Soil v2 (version 2) | ecosystem: Environmental > Terrestrial > Soil >...
GATTGGCCGGCAAAGCGAGGGCCGGCCGATGTTTCGATTTACGATTCGGGACGTGCTTTGGTTGACCGTGGTGGTAGCGCTGGGCATCGGCTGGTGGGTGAACCATCAGCAGCTCGCACCGCTACGCTGGAAATTGGCTAGGACAGAGCGGAACCTAAGTTGGCTTGTTAATAGTCTGGCTGAAAAGGGCTTAAGTGTGGAGTTTAGCGACGACAGCATGAGATCTGTCGCACGCAAGCCGGACGCTGTGTTGTTTTGGATGCAAAAGCCACTTCCCATTCCTACGCCCACTTCTTCACCCTAGCCGCTCACTCTGGCGGGGCTTTTTCGGGCTGGGGAGAATGGACGACATGGACCCCAGGCTGTTTCTCTCGACAGTGGTGACGATTGCCTGCTGGACAATAGCCGGCGTGTTTCTGGGGCTCTTCGTGGTTGCGGTAGTGTCGTCAGCCGACAGCAGGCCTGCGCCCGGAATGTGCGGCAATTCGGTGCTGGAACCAGGAATAGGATACGGAGCGCTACTCGGGTTTTTCGGCGGCTGCGTCGCCGCATCTTCCCGCCTGCCCAATTCCTAAGCACCCCGAAAGCTGTTTGGGAAGTGCCGGTCGCCGTTCACTTCTTGACCCGCGTCCCGCGCCCGTCTCGACTGCGGGGATGATTCCCGGTGTCCCGCCTCCGCCTGCCGACCGCCGGGTATTATCCTAAGACTTTATTGCTAGTCACCGCCTGTCCTGCTCGCTAATTCTTCCAGCGCAATCCAAACTTCAACCGCTTCGAGTTCGTCAAGGTTGTCCTGCGCCCACTCAATAAGCCGCCGAACCGCAGCCGGTGCGGCGGTTGGAATGATGGTAATGTTGCGACCGTGGCTGGCGGACCAATGGAGCGAAACGATGCGGCAACTGGGGCAAGTGGAGGGATGATGGTCTGCGCATGCATGCCCCATGTCAGAGCTGACGCTGCAAGCGGGGCATCGGAAAGTATTCCGGCCTGATGTGTGAACCGCAAACCATTCTGCAGCCATCGAATCCCGCCTGCTACGCTGCCGCCGTCAGCAGTTCCTCAATCAACCACGGCTTGATTGTAGCCTCCGCCGTCACTCTGGCGAGGCATTTTGCGAGACGCGTAGAATGCGGGGCATGGGGCGCTACATCGCATTCCATTTCGATGTAACGAAAGCCTCGTCGTGGGCGGCGGGCTTTGAACCGTCGTTTCGCAGTGAGTTCTTTCGACCAATTGAGCTGACGGCCAGCTCATTCAATCGCAAAAGGCCGCCAATGAAGTTTGGCAGTCCTAACCCCCGACTGGATAGCGAGTTTCTGTTGACGAAGGCGGACGGTCCATCGCTCAGTAGCAGCGACCTGCGGGAGTGTGAAAAATGGGTTGAAGATTGCAGCGGTGCGTCGATTGACTTGGATGGAGCCGTTGACCTATGTGATCCGGATCATCCAGAGTTGCCGTTGCATGACTGCTACGAATTTGCGGGAGTATCGTCCATCGGAGAAATAGTGATCGGAGGGCCATTTCTACATCTGCATTGCGTGACGCCGGACGATGGCCAGGATAAAGCACGCATCAGGGTCTATGCGATGTCCACAGTTTGGGTTCGATATGGTGAAAGCGTCGAGCGCTGCTGGCACTCGCTTGGCGGACATATCAGCCCACGACTGGCGGACGAGTATCTCTTGAGATTGGTCAAGTTCTGCCGGCTACTCTTGGAACCAAACGTGGACAGAATCCAGTATTCAGCACTGGGGATCGGCGACAACTTCCGGATGCACGACGGGGAACGAGTCTCCGCCGCCTTCGAGTTGGGTCTGAGTGGATTGGGCCTGAAGTGGGACGTGGATTGAACGCTTCCGCAGGGAAGTCGGTTTCGGGCATCATTTTGCGCGATGCCCGTCACTGCCAAGAAACTGAGCCACAGCCCGCCGCGGCCGGGGAGTGACCACGGCGGGGCTGACGATTGCTTTTCAGAACGGCAACATCGATAGTGGCGCGATGCTGATTTGCCCGCATTGCAACGGTAAAGTTGCCGAGAATCCTGCGCTCGCCGGGACGCTGGTCGCTTGCCCGCATTGCCGCAAATCATTCCAACAACCTGCCCCGTCGGCGATCCTCCCTGCTCCCGTCCCACTGCCGTCGCCCGCTGCAAGCGGAAATGAGGTGTTCAGTCTCGTCGATTCCCAGCGACCTATCAACGTGCTGGTCACGTCCCCCAGGCCACAACCGCGGCTGCATTCGGGCGGATGGTTCAGCCGGGCATTCTCGACCACTAGCGGCGTCCTCGTTGCGGTGCTTTTGTTTGTTGCGGTACTCGTTGGTGTCCCGATGATGATGTTCTGTGGTGGTTGCTTCCTCATTGCTGAGTCAGCGAACGAAGCAAGCCGACAGGTACTCGCCGACAACGCCAAGCTCACAGCAAAGGCAAAGCGAATTGCCCTCGGCCATCTCGACAAGTTTGACATTGTCGAGATTGACAGCAAGGCAATTGCCATTCGCCTCGGGGATGACGTGGTACTCAGTGGGGCGGGGCGAACAAGCGCCAATCGCCTCAGAGACTTTTCGTTGCGGTGGCGGGTTGCGACGTTTGACGGAAACGAACATTGGCAATTGAAGGAGGCGGAAATCGACGGCAAGCCGGTTACTACAAAGGACTAATCATATCGCTGTCAAGAAACGTCGGGCGTTTGTGTTTGCCCGCAGGCCGCACGGAATCACCACTCACGCATCGCCTGCTCGATTGCGGTTCGCTTCTCCACTAGCCGGCAGCTCTCTTCCGCCAGCGCCGTAACCTCCGACTGTGCGCGTGTGATTCGCTCATCGATGAGTTTTCGCGAATCGGCAAAGCGCTGGTAATCGTGACCGCTGCGATTTGCCCTGGCACGTTCCAGGCGGTCGCTCGCTTCACTGCGCTTGCGAGCATTCGACTCCAGTTGGAACGTGATCGATGTCAGTTGGCTTTTGAGTGACCCGCACTCGCAGCTCTTGAACAATTCCGCTTCTGGCTGGCCGATTTGCATTTGCCGTTGGTTGTTCTGTTGGATTTCGTACTGCAACGGATGGCACGCCGCCTGGTGCGCTTGCACCGCCGCTTCCAACTTTGCGTTTTCGGCTTCGACTTGCGCTCGCAGCTCAGCGTTGCGTGCGACGATTTGCTCCCGCTCCTCCATCTCGGCGCGGCATTTGTCGCGTCGCCCGAGCAGCGAGACGAGTGAGGAGAGGTTTTCTTTCGTCTTACCGCTGGCCCGCAGCACTTCAATCACACGGCTGGCGGTTGGTTTCTCGCCTTTGTGAATCGAGCGAGCGAGCTGCTCGAATTGTTCGCTGGCGTCGCCCTCGAACTCGGAAACGGATTCCAACACTTCGTCCAAGGCGGCGGTCATGCTGCTGCTATCTCCTGCTCGATTTGGTGGTGATGCCACGCCGTTACGTCGGCGCGGAATAGTTCGGCGAATGCTTGCGGAGCGGGACGGGCCAGGATGCTGGCGAAGGTCTCGTCAATGCAGTCGGATGGCTCGTTGCCCAGCGCGTTGCGATAGTTGTAGGAATGCGACAGCCCATAGTCCGGGCCAGCAAACATCAGGGTGTCGCGGTCGAGCGGGTGCCACTCCAGCAAGTCGCGGAATCGGTGAGCGTGCCACTGCACCCGGAAATGAACATGGAGGCAGGTGCGGATGAATCGCAGCCCGTGCCCTTGCCAGGGCGTGCGGCGTGTTTCGCGCCGGTCCTCATTTGCCCATTCGCAGAATTGGGCAAGCTGGACGACGCGGGCCTCGTCCCGAGATTCATCGCTCAGCGCCACGAAGGGCAAGTGGTGAGCAAGTTCGTGCAGGGCCAGCCCGAGCAGTGCCAGGCGGTTTCCAAGCGTGTCGCGCTCAAAGTCATCAACGAGGCACAAGAGCGGGCCGGGTCCCTGCCAGCGTCCTTCACTCACAAGACGGTCGCGGATTGGAACGCTGGTCACGGGGAAGGTGTATGCGAGGCAGTGCGATGGTGTCGGCAAATCGGCAGGGTGCGGGAGCACGTAAACCGGCTGGTCGATTTCGGGGGCGATGGCGTGAGCGAGCTTCGGCACTTCGGCAATGAAGGATGGGCTAATCATCGACGAGCCCCAGGCTTTGCAGCAGCGCCTTTTGCCGATGGCTCACGGTGATAACGTCGCCGGCGCAGCGATCAGCAACCAGCTCGGCGGCTTCGATCAGGTCGTCATCATCGAAACTATCACCTGTGATTTCGGAGTCGGGCGCGATGCCGCGGATTTCGTCGGCGGCGGTGCGATACCACGCGCGGCCGACGGAATCGACGCGCCACTCAACCAGCGAACCATCGGCCAAGCCGGCGTCGATCGACTCGCGAAAGTTTTCAAGGTCGGGAAGGAATTGCATGGCTAAGTCCCGTTCGGTGTTTGGATTATGCCAAGTCGTCGTCGCAGATTTCCCCATTCGGGAATCGCCGCTCACGCACGATCTTGAACGGCTGACTGCATCGGGCACAGACAACCAACTCAGTCGAGCTGTTGTCGCCGTTCTCCTCCCCGCGGATATGCAGGTAGTCGGTCGAGCCGCATGGGCACGAGGGGACGAAAACCGGAATCGTCACAACGGGTGCGGTTCGCCAATCACGGCGCATCGACGGGGGCCTCCAGCTTGGCGGCTCGGGCGAGACCGGCTTCGGTGAGCTTCACCCGCTGGAGCCGGTTTCCTTCGCTCTTGAACGCCAGGAGCAGCCCTTCGGCGTCGAGGTCGTACACCGCTCGCATGTAGCGCTGACGCTGGGCATTGGTCAGGCCACCAAACCACTTGGCAGGTTCGTAGCGTGGCCCGTAGGTGAGACAGTCGCGGTGTTCCCGAACATTCCACCATTCCCAGGACGCGGGCTCTGGCGTTGCTGCTATTGCGTTCTGGCGGGCCAAACACTCAATCAGGATTCGGGCGTGTTCGGTTCGCATGGCGTGATTGATTGATTGAGGGATAAGTGGGTCTATGACTTCGCCTGATCCCACCGCCGTCGATTTTTCCCGCCTCGTCGAAGGACCCGTTTAACCGGGGGCGGGGGAGGGAGGGACTCTCTCGACGAAGCGGGCGACTGAATGAGGTCTTGGGGTCCAGGGCTGGCCGGGAGGACCCCTGGCAAATCGTCGCGGGTCCTTCCGACGAGGCCAGCGCGACGTTCCCCACCGTCAGCGCGCGCCTAAGAGACATAGTTAGTGCGTTATTCTTAACTATGTGAGACATAAGTCCTTACGACTTATTAAATGGGTCCTTCCCAGCTTTGCAATACCCCAACGGCGATAGGAGCGGTCGCTTCGGAGAGAGAGTCCGTCCGTCCGGGTCCTTCGGCGGGCGAATCTGGTTCGACTGCGGGCGAAGATGTCGGAAGGCGGTGCCTCTCCCTACCAACCCGAGCCAAGCGATGTTGGTCGGTTTTCGATATATGCGCCCGCCCGATACCTGCTCACCCCAGTTGCACGCTTCTTGCGTGCATTACTGGGGGGTGTGGGGGGCTCACACACACATACATTGCGCGTGGAAAACCCGCGGTATTACGGTTTTCCCCAAAACCCCAGATACCACACCAGGAGACTGTCGAGCCCGCAGGCGTCGCAGCCCTTCACGATGGGCCAATAGACGCGCCCGGCCCAGCCTGCGTCGATGTACCCCTCTATCGCGAGCCAATACACGGGGCCAAAGGCGAGCAGGTAAACCAGCAGGGGCGTGGCCAGCAGCGCTGCCGCCACGATTAGCGTCCGCCATCGGGTGCCATCGTCGGAGTTCACGGCCTACCCCTTCTTTCGTTTCCGCTGCTTGATCTTCGGAATATGCTAGTTTGCAAACCCAACTAACTGTCAGTTTCTGGTCTGGGTTCTGGAAGATTGTCCGGCCTGCCCGGCCCCAGGTGCTTTCCAGCTCTCGCCCTTTGGCCGCACGACTTGCAGGTGAGGTAGTCGCCACCGGCCACCATGCTGTTCAGCGCGTTGTCAGCGTGGCACCGCGGGCAGTGCCACCACCCGACCGTCCACATATCGACGCGCGGCAGTTCTTCGTCAGGCATTGCTACGCCCCTTCTTCGCCCGCGTCGGCTTATTCCCCGCCCGCTTCTTCGCGTCCTGCCTAGGCGGTGGCGTCGATAGCGCCCTGCGCAGGGCGTCGTCGGGCGTCATGCCGTCGTCCATCATACTACTGCAGCTGGCACTTCAGCGACTGGTCGCCTCATCATCATCGCGCCCCTTTCCGTGGCTTTCGCCCCCTTGGCTTGGCAGCCACTTCCGGCGGCTTGACGGTGGAATAGGCAGGCTGACGACCGTCGCCAGTGGGCCACTCAAACAGTTTGCCGCGGGCCACAGCAGCGTTGATCAGCTCGCCCAACTTCCGGCTGCTCTTGATGCCCGCTGCAATCGCGTCATCGGCGAGCACCGCGCGAACCTTGGGCTCGGGCGTGGCGAATCGCTCGACGAATAGCTCGGCCGTCCAGACGGTTTCGATGGGCTTCTCTTTCGCCTTCCGGCCGGGCTTAAACAGCTTATCGGGATCGAGGGTGTCATCGCGCACCCATAGCGGCCAGTTCCACCGCAGGCAGAGAGGATGGCTCGGCGGGAAACTACGGGTCGTCTTGTCGAACACAACACAGCCGGGCTCTTCGTGTTCGCGGATGGCAATGTGAGTGTCTGGGGCGCGGGCCATTGCACCGCTGCCGGAGCCGACATCGACCACACTCTTGTCCGCCTGCGAACCTTTCGACGAATGGACGATGCAGATAATCACACACTGAAGCCGGTTGGCGATGCCGTCGAGGATGTTGTAAAGGTTCGTCATTTGCGCGGCCTCGTTCTCGTTGAAGCCGGGCGGGTAGAACCGATAGAGTGCATCGAGGACGATGACCGCGAAGTCCCCAGGTCCATAGGGAGCGAGGTAGCGCACGAGCCCGTGAATATCGAGCCCTTGGCCACGGACGTTGTCGATCAGAAAATCCGCGGTCCAATCCTCGTCCTTCAAGCCCAGCGCCTTAGCGACTGCCTTGACGCGATAGTCGCTCGTCTCCCGGTGCAGCTCGTTGTCGATCAGCAATGCCTTGCCGCCCGCGCAGCCGAAAGCATCGAATAGCCGTTTGCTGGCGACGAAACAGAGCAGCAGCAAGAGCACCAGCCAGCTTTTGCCGCGTTTGCTCGGCGCGACGACGTTGACCACTTCGCCGACGCGCGCGATGGAATCGATGACGATGGGCCGCAGTTCGCGGTTTTCCTTGATTCTGGCTGCCATAGTCTGCGGTCCCCCTACCTTGACGCGGGACTGCTTGAACTCCTCAACGTGTTGCTCCACTCCACCAATGATGTCGATCGGGTCTATGTGGTGATCGGTTTCGTCGATGACGCGGAGCGCCATATCCCGCAGAATCCGCCGGTGGTGATAGTCGAGCACCACGTCGGCATACGTGCGGGCCGATGACCCGGTGCCGCCAGCCGCCAGCACGGCCGACAGGTGTGCGAGCCCGCCGGCAGGATCGAACTTGCCTTGGTCGGGATCGAGCAGACCGGAAGTTTTCAAGGACAAGTGAATGTGAATCGCGGTCAAATCCTCGCCCCTGCGCCGCACATCGAGCATCGCCGCGAATATGTGCTGGTGGGCCACGTCGCCGAAATGGTGCGGACTGAGGGCAAGCACCTCGGGCGTATCCCACGCCGCCGGCAGCTTGAACAGCGAGCCGAGTAGCTCGCGTTCGGTTTCGCCGTCGAACGGCCTTCCATTGCCGCTCATCGTGCCGCCTCCGCTCGGAGCCGGGCGTCTATCTGGTCGATGAGCCCCTTACACAATTGCCGTCGCCGTGAGCCGGGGCGGAGATACCGCCAGTAACGAGACAGCCAGCGCCGCAATTCTAGGAGGCGATTGGTGGCGGGAGTTTTCATCTTCCCGCCCCCCTAGGCACGCGCCAACTCGCGCTCGGCGGCGGCAATCGCGCGCTCACGCTGTTTGCTGGTCCGGGTGACGGGGGCAGTGATGCTGTCGGCGGCGGCGGTCGTCGCCGCGAAGAAACGATGCAGCGCTTCGCGGGACGAAAAGCGAATCGAGCCGCAGACAACCGATTCGAGCCGGACGCCTTTGCAGCCTTTAATGCACCAGCGCCAAATTGTACTGACCTGGACGCCGCGGCCGGATCGGCTAGGCACTTCGCGGGCAAGTTTGGCCAGCGAGAGCAACTCTTCGGACTGAGTGTCGATCATGGTTTCCTCGCAAGTGAATTGGTCACTTGCAAGGAATCATGCCGATTCGCTCCTGAAAGAAAATTGAGCCGAGTTGCACTCTTCTGCACGAGCGGCGAGTGCAAATTATTTGCGGGCAGGCCGTCCACGTTGGCGACTTGGGATTGGTGGTAGGCTGTGCCGCTCGGCGTAGGCATTGGCTGCACGTTTGATACCGTTAATCGACGTGATTCTCAGCCACGTCCGCGGCTTGCCGTCCAGTTTTCGGATAATCGCGGAGAATCGCACTCGTTTAACGCATTGGTCATATAGCCACTTATCGCGGGCTTCCGTTGCCGGGTCGTGGAGGAGGAACACCTTGGCGGCTTTCGCCAACAGCTTCCGCACCGCGATTTCCTCGATCTTCCGCAACTCCGCCACGATCGGTTTCCAATCGAGCGCTTCTTGGTCGAATCGCCAAGGGGGGTTGATGCGAACGTACTCGCAGGACAGTTCCGGTAAATGCACGATGACCAGCTTGGCTAATTCGGTCATTCGGTCGCGGTCCTGAAAGCACAGCTCTTGATAGGAGTGCATGCCATGCAAACTGGTCTCGACGAACTGGGCCATGTCGTCATGTTGGCGGCAGATTTTCAGCCCCTCCAATTCACGCCAGTAGTCGCGAGCATTATCGGGGGCATAATTCGCTAGCAGCCGCGCTCGATTTTGAATTTCATTCAGCCCATCCATCTTGCACCACCTCCCTGCCGAGGCGGCCAGCGACGTAGCGGGTGGTGCCGCGCTACGTCGCCAGCCATGAGGAAGCTACCCTCACCCGGCAATTCTCCGATTCTACCCGACTTTTGCCATTACCTCCGCGGCCTTGGCCAAATCTCGCTCGGCGTAAACCTGTGTCACGTCTGCCGCCGAGTGACCCAATACGACCTGCGACGCCTCCAATCCGAATCGCTTGCGAATCTCTGTTGCCGCGCTGTGACGCAGCCGGTTCGGACTCCACCGCTCGATCTTCGCTTTGTCGCAACCCCGGTGGATTGCACGGCGGTAGCTGGCCGTCGTGTAATGCTCCCCAGGCTTGCGCTTTGGCCGGGCGCGTCGATTGCTGCCTGGCCGATTGCCGTAGGAGATCGGCGTCACGCGGGCTTCGTGAACCTCGGCGAGCCGTTTGTGTTCGGACTGCATCGGGCTGAAGCAGTAGGCGTCGTTCGCGCGAAGCAGATAGGGGCGTAGCACTTCTTGCCCCTTGGGGCCGATGCACACAACGCGAGCGTGGCCGTGATGCTGGGTCTTGTGCGACTCTGGCCGATAGAACCACACTGGGCCACTGCTTTCTATGTCGCAGGGACGAATCAAGCAGAGTTCTTCCGGCCGGCAGCCGGTGAGCCGCTGGAGCTTGACCATATCGGCCACGACCTGCGGCAAGTGGTGAAGCGTGGCCTGGATCGTCGATTCCTCGACTGGCAGGACCGGGGCACTCTCAACTGCGTCCGTGCGGCCCTTGCGTAGCCCCTTGACCTCCCGCAGCCCGATCAGCTCTTTGCCCGCAATGAGCTTCTGGGCCGCGCCCCAAGAGAACATTTTGACCAGCCGGTCCGTGTGGCGATTGATGCTCGTCCGCGCCCATTGCAGCCGGATCATCGCTTGCTGCACGGCCTGGAGCTTCAGGGCGTCGAAACTATCGGCAGGCTCGCGGCCGTACAACTCGCAGGCGACGCGGACAATAGATCGGACGACGTGATACTCGCTGGTGACTTTGCCATTCTTAACGTAGTAACTCTTGGCGTGCCGCTTGTAGGCCGCGGCCAACTCCAAGAGCGTCAGTTCGCCTTGGTGCTCATCTACCTGCACCAGCGGATGACGACTTCGGGCCAGCCATTCGTTGACCACGCGGTCGTACTCGGCAATCGCTGCCTTTGTACCCCACGTGGCGAGATAGAAGTCTTGGCCGGACAGCGTGACGACGGCCATACCGCTTGGCTTGTGGTGACGGATGCCGGGGATAGCGCCCCGTTTCAGACGTGCCATTGTGCAGCTCCCAACTGGCTTTGTAATCCGGTATTTACCGGATTAAGCCTTCGGAAAAATGCTGCACTGGCGACCGTCGCCAGGTAACGTAAAGCTTTGTTTCAGCGTGACTTATGTCTAAGTGGAGGATAGGGGACTTGAACCCCTGACCTCTTGCATGCCATTTTCACCTGGGACTAAAAAACAGCGTTTTTCCCGGCAAAAACTGCGATTTGCTGTTGCAAGTCATAGCAGGTTTTTCGTGGTAAACGGGTAGTTTCGTGGTATCGTGGTACGGCAATCTAAGTGTCCAGTAAGCCGGTTTCTGGTCACGCGCAAACCCCGATGTTTGCATTTCTGAGGGGCCTGAGCGCTTGCTGGGAATCCTAGATCGCTTGCAACTGTTTCGTGGTAGGAAATAAGGCGTCAGGGTTTTCGTGGTAATCGAGTAACCACTAGCCGCCCTGCCCCCGCATGCCTTTCCGGTTGCGGCCAGATTTGGACTCCTATCTTGTTGGGGCTGCTCACATTCCGCGGCCGAATGCCGACATAGCTTTTTGGCGAGCGATCGGCGAAAAAATTGGCCAGTTTGCGACTTAAAGTAGATAGGCAAAACCGCGCGGCCGACACAGCCAGTAACGGCTAGTCGGTGAGTAGGCTTTGCCGGTTGCGGGAATCGTGCCATTAGCTATCTATGGGGCGAGAATTTTTTTGACACTCCCCGATGGAAAGTCGCCTTAGCTAATAAGGACCGTCACACTTGCGGCCGAGTTGCACTCATACCCTTGTGGCGGCCAACCACGCGGCACAGCCGGCAACGCATCAACGAAGTTTTGCGCAAAGTCTTGCGTGCAAGTTTTTCACGCGACGTAGGAAAAAAAACAGCCTCACTTAGCACCATTTATAGTGTAGGGTCGTTGGAAACTTTGCCGGTTTAGTTGGACGCGCAGGCATATTGTCGCATTAGCTAAAGAGGTACGGGCCGGCTGCGCTGGAAACTTTGCCAAAAATAATTTCCCCTATTTAGCGAGTGTACTCTTAGCTAATAGCGTAGGGCGCGGCGTGGACGGTGTTTTTTTTCACAGAAAGGTCCAACCGCGGTGAAAAAAAATGGATCGATTTAGCCCCATTTACTGTGCATGACGACTGCAACGCATTGACACGCGGGCCGCGGCGGCTTGGAATTTCCTTTGCCTTATTGAAACTAGGAATTGGATAGCGCAAGGTCGGTTGCCAAAAGAGTTGGAAACGTTGCCGGTTTAATGTCCGGGTTTGTAGTTTATACCATTAGATACCTATATAGGCTAACGATGTTGGATTTGCGCCATTTGCCACGTTGCACGTCACTTATCAAGACTGGAAAGTGTAAGCAGTTATGCGCTAAACCAGTCAAGTATGCCACTGGCAGCCGTTGTGATGATTGCGAAATGCACGCGGCAGCCTGACTACCGGAAAAAATAAATCAGTGGCGACCACGCGTCGCCTTTCTTTTGCCGTCGTCACAGACGACGATCGTAGTTGAAAGATGATGGTAACGATTCCTATTGGCGTCGCGGCAGCCAGACTTGGCGTCAGCCCGCGGCTTCTCACTGACTGGTTTTACCGCGGCATACTTGACGCTAAGCGCTGCCCGATTGAATCGGGCCGCAGAGCGATCCCCGTTGCGTACTTGCCAGCGATCGCCGCTCGACTAAAGCGAGCGGGTTATTCAGTCAGCGCAACGGCGTAACCGCCTGCCGTTTGCGACCGCCCGCTGCGCTGACCATTCGTAGGCGCAGCGGGTTTTTAGAAATACCAGTCCGCAGAGTGCAGCGCACGTGCGCCGTGACCGTGGACTTCTGTTGTAGCCCATTGGGCGGAAAGTGTTTGTTGCATGCCGTCGTTTCGTGATTGGGTTGGGTTGGGGTCCGAGGTTCCGAACATGCAGGATGCGCTAACCGCGTTTCGCGCGATGCGTCACCGCGGAGCGGCTTTGGCCGTTGCTAGGGAAGCATACAAAAAGGGCGAGACGTGGCCGGAGTACGTCAAGGCTAGGGAAGACGCATTTAGCGCTGCGCATCGCCAGTACGCAGATGTTGAAAAGGCAATCGAATCGCGACGCGCTACGGCCGTTCGCGCTGCGATCAAAGAACACACTGCCGCTGTTGAGAATCTCGTCAACAAAAGCCGGCGCGAGTCGGATTTGCAGCGCGACTTGGCATTGGCCGAAATCGCCGTTATCGAGCGCACGGAATACGCCCGCGTCTTGAATGATGCGGCCAAAGCCGAAGGCGATAAACAAGTCGCCGCGTATCTGGCGACTTTCGCTGTGTCGGAGCAGACAAAACTTGACGATCTGCAAGCCGATCTTCGCGAGAAGGAGAAGGAGCTTGCGGAGTTGCAAGCGGCGATGCCGTCTTATGAGTCAAAAGTTGCCGACGCGCTGCACGCGATGGCGCTGTAATTTCTCTGTTTCAGTTTTTTTGTGAGGATTGAGTAATGGATAGTTTGGACAAGACCGTGAATGACGCAATTTGGGCAGAGCGCTCGCGAGCGATTGAGATTTTTGACGCGTGCGAATTTGCCGGCCGGCTTTCGTTGGCGTCGGGAATGGTCGCGGATGGGCGATCCGTCGCCGATTGCAAGGCGACGCTAATTCGCCTGGGAGTCGATATGCAATCTTGGCTTGCCAATGATTTGCCGGCTGACGACGAGCCGCCCGCGAATGACGATTTGGATCTTCCGCCGTTGGCCCGTGGCGGTAACGTTGGCACTGACACCTTCTAATCTGGCTGGTAGTGCCTCACAAACGGTTCGTTTTTCACAGAGGCGGATCGTCCAGCCAGTTTAAGCGGCGGCACGTGATGGGGTTACCGCGTGGGGAGCAATCCCGCGGCCGGCACTGTTTTTCAAATTTTCAGCGCTATGCCGTCCGCCGCTCTTTTTTTTCTCACCTTTTCAATTGCGAGTAGTTAGTGACCGCTCATAAAGTCGCACCCGATGTTGTGTGCTATGTCAACGGGCAACCAGATAACACGGTACGCGTTTTAGACGTTACCCTAGGCAGCGGTACGTCTGGCTTGCCACGCGCTACGCTTGAAGTCCAGAAAGCCGGCAGATTTGCAGAGCGCTACGAGTTTAAGGACGGTCAGTTTGCCAGTCTCAAACAGCCGCAAGTAGAAATCACGATTGCCGGCAAGGTTGTGCATTGGGGCAAGGCTCTAGCGCAGTCGGCGACAATGGACGGCAACAGCGGGGATCGCATTTTGCAAGTTAGCCGCATGGAAGCGCACCACTTCGGCGGGCCGCTCAACGCGACAATCTTTTGGAGTCCTTTGGAGAAAAAGCCGGCGTCGATTTCCCTACCGACGATTTTCAATCCCGATTTCGACGGGCAGTCGATTGGCAATATGCACGCGGAC
>Ga0065705_10104545_pt1 | contig 13594 bp, 10 predicted proteins | sample SwibulcommuniRL2_FD_59092 | JGI IMG/M metagenome (GOLD analysis project Ga0065705, IMG submission 59092) | Bulk soil microbial communities from switchgrass field near Rose Lake, East Lansing, Michigan, USA - RL2 Bulk Soil v2 (version 2) | ecosystem: Environmental > Terrestrial > Soil >...
CCCGCGGAGGAATCCAGCGCCGCGACGATTGCAAAGCGTCGAGCTGGAGCTGGGGCGACAGCTTTTCGGCTCGGTGGTGGAAGGTATGGGGCGCGTCCTGATGCGCTCGGCTTTCTCCCCCAACATCAAGGAGCGCCGCGACTACTCCTGCGCATTGTTTGACGCGGATGGAAGGGCCGTGGCCCTCGGGGATCACATGCCTGTCCACCTGGGGTCGATGCCAGCCGCGGTCCAACGAGTTCTGGAGATCCTCCCTCCATGCGGCGGCGAGATGGTCGCGGTCAATGATCCATTTTCGGGCGGCACCCACCTCCCCGACCTGACTTTGGTGACCGCCTACCCGGCTTCCCATGCGCGCCCGCGCTTCTACCTGGCAAACCGGGCCCACCACAGCGACATCGGCGGAGCGCACCCGGCCTCGATGGCGCCCGGACCCGAGGAGATTTTCGAGGAGGGGCTGGTGATCCCTCCGATCCGGCTGGTACGGAACGGAAAGCCCGATTCCGGCCTGCTGTCCCTGATCCTGGCGAACGTGCGCACGCCGCGCGAGCGCGAGGCCGATCTCAGGGCCCAGATGGCCGCCAATTTCGAGGGCTGCCGACGCCTGGAGGAAGTCGAGCGGCGCGTGGGGCGCAAGCGTCTCTCCGCCTGGGCTGCCGCTCAGATTGACTACGCGCATCGCGTGGTTCGAAGGTTCCTGCGGGAAATTCCGGATGGGAGCTACCACGCTGCCGAGACCCTGGAAGGGGATCACCTGATTCGTTTGCGGGTTCGCGTGCAGGTCCGACGCGGCCAGGTCACGGTCGATTTCAGTGGCACGGATCCCCAGGTCCCCGGCAATCTGAACGCGGTCGAAGCGATCACTCGTTCGGCCACGTATTTCGTCTTCCGGTGCCTGGTGCGGGAGGCGATCCCCTTCAACGCGGGTTGCTTCGAGGCGATCGAGGTCTTGGTTCCGCCGGGGACAGTTCTCTCGGCACGTCACCCGGCTGCGGTCGCAGGCGGAAATGTGGAAACTTCCCAGAGGGTCGTGGACCTGGTGCTCAAGGCGCTGCGGCGGGCCCTGCCGGATCGAATCCCGGCCCAGAGTTGCGGGACCATGACGAACGTGACGCTGGGGGGCAGGGACGCGAAGACCGGCCTGGCATTTACCTACTATGAAACGATTGCCGGCGGCATGGGTGCCTCAAGGGCGTGTCCCGGGCAAAGCGCCGTGCATACTTCCATGACCAATTCCCTGAATACTCCCGTGGAGGCCCTGGAGCAAGCCTATCCCCTCCGCGTCTTAAGTTACGCCCTGAGAACCGGTTCGGGAGGCCCCGGAAGAAATCGCGGGGGGGAGGGAGTGGTGCGGGAGATTCAGGTTCTGGCACCCTGTGAAGGAGCCTTGCTGACAGATCGGTATCGGAAGGCTCCGGCAGGCGCGCAGGGGGGAAAGCCGGCGCGCTCCGGACGTGCGTGGCTGGTGAGCAAGGGCCGCTCCAAACGGCTGGGCTCCAAGGTGTGTTTGAAGCTGCTCCCCGGTGACTCCCTGCGCATCGCGACCCCCGGTGGCGGAGGCTGGGGGAAAAAGAAATGATGGCCTCCGGCGGCATGGCTGCCAGGCCGGTATGGAAGTCGTGGCGCGCCCCAATCGGCGCCTTGACGGGGGAGGCAGCGGTTGTTTACACTAACGCGGCTTATAAGTTGTTGCCCTAAAACCACCTAGGGCCGCCGCCGGGGGGCGGATGCTCGATTACCTGAATATTGCCCTGGAACATTTGGGTGGCCTCGGGATTCTCCTGAGAGACACTTTCCGCCACGGCTTTCGGCGCCCACGGGAATGGGGGATCCTGGTCGGGCAGATGCAGCACCTCGGGGTGGGATCGGCGCCTATCGTCCTGACCACCGCCCTGTTCACGGGAATGGTGCTGGCGCTGCAGACGGCGGCCTCGTGGGCGGCATTCGGGAAGCTGCTGATCGGGGATGTGGTTTCCCTCTCCATCGTGCGTGAGCTCGGGCCGGTTCTCTCGGCTCTCATGATCGGCGGGCGCGTGGGGGCGGGAATCACCGCCGAAATCGGCTCCATGAAGGTGACCGAGCAAGTCGATGCGATTCGCGCTCTGGCGGCGGACCCGGTGAAAAAGCTGGTCTTCCCCAAGGTGCTCGCCACGACCCTGATGCTGCCGATCCTGACCATCCTGGCCAATTTCGTGGGAATCCTGGGGGGTTGGCTGATTGCCTGCTCGGAGTTGAACCAGTCCTCGGAGTTTTATTTGAAGCATGTTCGCTCGGCGCTGGCGGTGCACGACATATTCAGCGGCATCGGGAAAACGGTTTTTTTCGCCCTGTTCATCTCCATCATCGCCTGTTACAACGGCCTGCGGGCCACCGGCGGTGCGGACGGAGTGGGCCGGGCCACCACCCAGACGGTGGTGGCGGCATCCATATCGGTGCTGATCTCCGATTTCTTCCTGACCAAGCTCTTCTTGATCTTCTAGCCCATGGATGATCGCTTCATCCTTTACGAGGGTTTGCACAAGGGCTTCGGTGATCACAAGGTCCTTCGGGGAGTCAATCTACAAATCCTGCGGGGCGAGACGCTGGTGATCCTGGGAGGAAGCGGCAGCGGGAAATCGGTTCTGCTTCGCCACACCATCGGCCTGATGCTGCCCGATCAAGGGCGGGTCGTGGTGGACGGCACCGATCTCACCGGCCTTTCCGAGGAGAATCTGATGCCGGTCCGGAAGAAGATCGGGATGCTTTTTCAGGGCAGCGCGCTCTTCGATTCGATGGACGTCTTCGAAAACGTCGCCTACGCTCTGCGTGAGCATACCGACCTGGCGGAAGAGGCGATCGTCGCGCGAGTGCGTGAGAAGCTGGCGCTGGTGGAGCTCGATGAAGAGGTGGAGAAGCGGATGCCGGCGGACCTCTCGGGCGGCATGCGCAAGCGGGTGGCCCTGGCCCGGGCCATCGCTCTGGAGCCGGCGGGAATTCTCTACGATGAGCCCACGACGGGGCTGGATCCGATCACGGCAAGGGCCATCAACATGATGATTCGAAACCTTCAGAACACCTTGAACGTCACCTCGGTGGTCGTGACCCACGACATCGCCAGCGCCTTCATGGTGGGCGATCGGGTTGCCTTTCTGCACCAGGGTGAGATGGCTTTCGTGGGATCGGTCGGCGAGGCCCAGGTCAGCACCGACCCGCGTCTGACGGCGTTTCTGGCGGATTTCCACGGAGGCCGGCATGCTTAGATCGCGCGAGGCCAGCGTGGGTTTCCTGATCTTCGCCGCCGGGCTGGTGCTCATGATCGGAATCCTGGCGGTCGGGAAAGAATCGCGCTTGTTCTCACGAAAAGTGGAATACTGGACCTCCTTCCCCAACGTCTCGGGGCTCGCGGAGGGTTCGCCGGTCAAGCTGGTGGGAGTTCAGGTGGGGACGGTGAGCGATGTCTCGTTTCCGTCCAACCTGGTAGAGAGGGAAATCCGCGTCACCCTGCATGTGGACCGGGCCTATGCCATTCGGATCCGCGAGGGGACCCAGGCGCAGCTGAAGTCGCTCTCCTACGTGTCTCAGGAGCGCTACATCGAGCTGACCCCCGGCGATCCGGAGCGCCCCCAGCTGTCGCCGGGAAGCCGGATCGAGCCGGGAGTTTCCGGCTTCGCGGAGCTCACGGAGATGGGGCGCGGCATCGCCGACGACGTGAAGGACATCACCAGCCAGCTGCGCGAATTGCTGATCGCCCTGAACCAGGGGGGCGGACTGCTCTCCGACCTGATCAAGAACCCGGAGTTCGGAAGGGATAGCCTGGAGGGGATTCAGAAGACGCTTGCCTCGGTGCAGCGCATCGCCGAGCACGTCGAGAAAGGGGATGGGCTGGCCGGCGCATTACTCACCGACAAGGAATATGGGCAACGGCAGCTGGCGTCGATCCAGGCTTCGCTCGACTCCCTAAAGAGCCTCCTGGAGAGGCTGAACTCAGGGGAGGGAGCGGCGGGAGCGCTGCTCGCCCCCGGAGGCAAGGGGGAGGTGCTCATCGACAACCTGTTGCAGGCCACGGGAGACTTGAAATCGGTGACCGCGCAGCTCAAGTCGGGCAAAGGCCTGGCGGGCCGCATGCTGGGTGACGACGCCGCGGCCAAGAGGATTCTGTCGAACCTCGACAAGACCACCAAGAACCTTGAATCGATCACCGGAAAGATGGATCGCGGCGAAGGAACCGTGGGCGCCCTGATCAACGATCCGGAAGTTTACCAGGGGTTGCGGGACGTGGTGGCGGGTGTCCAGAAGAGCCGCATGGGCAAAGGAGTCATCCATCACTATCAGAAAAAGGGGAGCAAGATACCCAGCGAGGCCCCGCAAACGCAACCGGAAGATGCCCCGAAGGACAATCCGTAGCGTGGAGAAGCGTGTGAGCTTGAAGGAGAAGATCGAGTCGCGCCAGGCCAGGGTGGGAATCATCGGCCTGGGGTATGTTGGACTGCCGCTGGCCTGCGAGTTCGTCCGGGCCGGCTTTAGCGTGACCGGCGTGGACACCGACGCCACCAAGGTGGAAGGCGTCAACCGCGGATCGTCCCACGTCCAGGACGTAGCGGACGTCGTGCTCGCCTCGCGCATCGGGCCGAAAGGGCTCACGGCGACCACTCAGGTGGAGGCCCTGGGGAGCTGCGACGCCGTCATCATCTGCGTTCCAACGCCACTCAGGAAGACACGCGATCCCGACATCTCCTACATCGTCGCGGCGGTGGACGGGATTGCCTCCACGCTCCACCAGGACATGCTGGTCATCCTGGAGAGCACGACTTATCCAGGGACCACCGAGGAAGTGATCCGCCCGAAGCTGGAGTCGACGGGGCTCTCCGCCGGAAAGGATTTCTACCTGGCTTTCTCGCCGGAGCGCGTGGATCCTGGAAACCCCAGATTCAACACGCGCAACACTCCGAAAATCGTCGGCGGCATCACGCCGGAATGCACCCGGATGGCCGCGGCCCTCTACGCCCAGGCGGTGGAGAAGGTCATCGCGGTTTCCTCCACCCAGTGCGCCGAGATGATCAAACTGCTGGAGAACACTTTTAGGAGCGTGAACATCGGGCTGGTGAACGAGATTGCCCTCATGTGCGCGCGCCTGGATCTGGATGTGTGGGAGGTGATTGACGCGGCGGCCACCAAGCCCTTCGGGTTCATGCCGTTCTATCCCGGACCGGGTCTGGGAGGCCACTGCATTCCGATCGATCCCCACTACCTTTCCTGGAAGCTGAAGACGCTGAATTACTATGCGAAGTTCATCGAGCTGGCGAGCGAAATCAATTCCAACATGCCCCACTACGTGGTGACGCGGATCGTGGATGCGCTCAACTCGCTCCAAAAATCGGTGAACGGATCGCGGATTCTGATTCTGGGGATCGCGTACAAGCAGAACATTTCCGACGTCCGGGAGTCCCCGGCGCTGGACATCATCAAGCTGCTCCAGGACAAGGGCGCCCAGGTGGTCTACAACGATCCCCATGCGCCGGAGGTCCATCTGGATCAGGGGTTGCTCCGCTCGGTCCCGCTGACCGACGATCTCCTGGCGGGCAGCGACTGCACGGTGATCGTCACCAACCATTCGGACTACGACTATCAGCGCATCGTGACCAAAGCCCGCATCGTGGTGGATACGCGAAACGCCACCCGGGGGACGACTGCGCCCCGGGGGAAGATTCTCAAGATCTGAGGAAGGAGACGGCTTGGGCGGAATTCTGATTACTGGCGGGGCAGGTTTCATCGGCTCGCACCTCTGCGAGAGGCTCGTGGCGGAGGGACGGGAGGTCATCTGCCTGGATGTGTTCGACAGCTTCTACTCGAAGAAGGTCAAGCTGCGGAATATCGATTCTCTGAAAGATGCAGCCAGCTTCCACCTCTACGAAGGAGACATCCGGGACCCGGCGGTGCTGGAGGACCTCTTCGGTCACCACCGGGTGGAGGCCGTGGTGCATCTTGCGGCCAGGGCGGGAGTTCGCCCCTCCCTGGAGATGCCGCGCCTGTACACCGACGTCAACCTGACCGGAACCGCGACGCTGCTGGAGCACGCGCGCAACTTCAAGGTGGGCCGCTTCCTGTTCGGGTCCTCCTCCTCGGTTTACGGCAACATCGACCGGGTCCCTCTGGTGGAAACGGAGCGGGCGGACGAGCCCGTGTCGCCCTACGCCGCCACCAAGCGGGCGGGGGAGCTCCTGACCTACACCTACCATCATCTCTACGGCATGGACGTGTCGTGCCTGAGGTTCTTCACGGTGTACGGCCCCCGACAGCGGCCCGAGATGGCCATCCACAAGTTCACCCGGCTGATCGATCAAGGCGAGGCTGTGCCGCTGTTCGGTGACGGCAACTCGGCGCGCGATTACACGTTCGTGGACGACATCGTCGCGGGTATCGTGGCGGCGCTGGAGCGCTCCCGGGGGTACCAGATTTTCAATCTTGGACGCAGCGAAGTGGTCAGCCTGAAGGAGCTGATCGGCCACATCGAGGCCGCTCTGGGAAAGAAAGCGAATATCGTCTTCCAATCGGAGCAGCCGGGGGACGTGCGGCAGACCTACGCCGACCTCACCCATTCACGAGAAAAGCTGGGGTACGAGCCGAAAATCGGCATCCGGGAGGGGATCGGACGTTTTGTGGAGTGGTATCGGGCGCAGCCGACCGGCTGAGGCCGCTTCGTTTCCGAACAGGGGAGTTCCATGAAGATTGCCGTGGTGGGTACGGGATACGTGGGGCTGGTCACCGGGACCTGCTTCGCGGAATTCGGGGTGAGCGTTACCTGCGTAGACGTCGACGCACAAAAGATTTCCGTTCTGCAACAGGGAAAGGTCCCCATCTTCGAGCCAGGCCTGGAGGAGATGGTCCGGCGGAACATGGCGGAGGGAAGGCTATCCTTTTCCACCGACCTGAAGTCGGCGGTGGAAAAGTCCCAGGTGGTCTTCATCGCCGTGGGAACGCCGCAGCGGGACGACGGCTCCGCCGATCTGAGCTTCGTCCGGGAGGTGGCCCGCGGCATCGGCGGCGCCATGAACGACTACAAGGTGGTGGTGACCAAGAGCACGGTTCCCATGGGAACCGGGGCCATGATCCGGGAAATCATACAGAAGGAGGTGCCCCGCTCGGTGGAGTTCTCGGTGGCATCCAACCCCGAGTTTCTGCGCGAGGGGTCGGCGATCGAGGATTTCATCCGTCCCAACCGGGTGGTCATCGGGGCCGACGATCCGAAGGCCATCGCCATCCTCAAGGAGCTCTACAACCCGCTCTACCTGATCGAGACCCCGTTTTTGATCACCAACGTGGTGAGCGCCGAAATGATCAAGTACGCCAGCAATGCGTTTCTGGCCACGAAGATCTCGTTCATCAACGAGATCGCATTGTTGTGCGAAAAGGTCGGCGCCGACGTTCACGAGGTGGCACGGGGCATGGGGCTGGACCATCGCATCGGTCGGCTGTTTCTTCACCCGGGGCCCGGTTACGGCGGCTCGTGCTTTCCGAAGGACACACTGGCGGTGCTCACGGTGGGGCGCAACCATCAGCTGGAGATGAAGGTCATCGCCGCGGTGGTGGAAGTCAACGAGGCCCAGATTGGCCGAATGGTGGAAAAAATCAGGGTGCTGTCGGATGGGCTTCAGGGAAAACGGGTCGGCGTCCTGGGACTGTCCTTCAAGCCCAATACCAGTGACATCCGAGAGTCTCCGGCGATCCGCATCATCCAGGAGATCCAGAAGGAGGGGGCCCGGGTTCGGGCTTTCGACCCTGTGGCGATCGAGGAGGCCCGTCATCTCCTGCGGGACGTCGAGTACGGTTCCGACGAGTACGACACCGCCACGGGCTGCGACGCTCTGGTGCTGGCCACCGAATGGAACCAGTTCCGCAACCTCGACCTGCCGCGAATCAAGAGCATCATGAGGAAGCCGGTGATGATCGATCTGCGCAATGTCTACGAGCCCGAGGACCTGCGCCGCCAGGGATTCCGCTACACGGCGGTTGGCCGGTAGGGAGGAAGCGCCCGCATGTCACGATACCTGGTCACCGGCGGAGCCGGATTCATCGGATCGCACCTGGTTCGGGAGCTGGTATCCCGGGGAGAGTCGGTCCGGGTGCTGGACAACTTCGTCACGGGCAAGCGTGAGAATCTGGCTCACAGCGCGGGTCGGTTCGAGCTGCTCGAGGGGAGCGTGGACGATCCGTCCCTGGTCGGTCGGGCCATGGATGGGGTCGATTTCGTCCTGCACCAGGCGGCCCTGGGATCGGTGCCGCGCTCGGTGGAGGATCCCCTGGCCTCCCATGCCGCGAACCTGACAGGGACCCTGGTCCTGCTGGAAGCGGCCCGCCGGGCGGGAGTTCGGCGCTTCGTCTACGCCTCCTCTTCTTCCGTCTATGGAAACACACCCGATCTCCCCAAGGTCGAGAGCATGCCGACCTCGCCGCTGTCCCCCTATGCGGTCACGAAACTCGGGGGAGAGCTTTACTGCGGCGTGTTCCACCGCATCTACGGGCTGGAGTCGGTGTCCCTGCGCTATTTCAACGTGTTCGGTCCCGGCCAGAGCCCCGATTCCCAGTACGCCGCAGTCATCCCGCGCTTCATGACCGCCCTGGCGCGCTCGGAACCGCCGGTGATTTACGGAGACGGACAGCAGTCCCGGGACTTCACCTACATCGAGAACGTCGTGCAGGCCAATCTCCTCTCCTGCACGGCGCCTTCCGCCGCGGCCGGGCAGGCGTTCAACATCGCCTGCGGTGAGAGCTTCACGTTGCTGGATTTACTGCAGCAGATGGGGGAAGTTTCCGGCAAGAGCATTCAACCCCGCTTCGAGGCGGTGCGCCGGGGTGACGTCCGGGATTCGCTCGCCGCGATCGGCAAGGCCCTGGCGCTGCTGGGGTATCGACCGGCGGTTTCCTTTCGTGAAGGACTGCGGCGCACCCTGCACGCCGCAGGAGTGTAGCGAAGCGAATGAAGCTCTCCGTCGTCATGCCGGTCTACAACGAGGAGCGAACGGTCGAGGCCATTCTGGAGCGTGTCCTCCAGGCTCCGGGACTTTTTGAGATCATCGTGATCGATGATGCTTCCACCGACCAGACGGCCCAGGCGCTGGCTCGGGTGACGGATCCTCGAGTTCGGGTTCACCGGCATCCGAGAAACCGCGGAAAAGGCGCCGCGATACGGACCGGTTTTGCCCAGGTTCGGGGGGAGGCGGTGGTCATCCAGGATGCCGATCTGGAGTATGACCCCCGGGAGTATCCCAAGCTCCTGGAGCCCATCGAGGCCAATCTGGCCGATGTGGTGTACGGGTCCCGCTTTACGGGAGAAACCCATCGTGTGCTGTATTACTGGCATTACGTGGGCAATCGCTTCCTGACCACCCTGTCCAACATGTTCACGAACCTGAACCTCACGGACATGGAAACCTGTTACAAGGCGTTTCGCGCCGACGCCCTGAAAAACCTCGATCTCAAGTCGGAGCGCTTCGGGATAGAGCCGGAGATCACCGCCAAGATCGCCCGCCGAGGCCTTCGGGTCTATGAGACCTCGATTTCCTACCACGGACGGAACTACGCCGAAGGAAAAAAGATCACCTGGAAGGACGGTCTGGTCGCGATCGCGGCCATCGTCCGATTCGGCCTTTTCGACTAACTTCCCGGTGGCGGGACAGGCGGGTCGTCGCTGGTTCCGTCCCTGGAAAGTCACAGGAGATTCTCGTGGGAGCGCGTCTCTGGGTCATGGTTCTGGCGGGCGGCAGAGGGGAGCGCTTCTGGCCCCTGTCCACCACCCGCCGACCCAAGCCGTTCCTTGATCTTGGAATGGGAAGCTCCCTTCTGCAGGCGACCTTGACGCGTGCCAGGACGGTAGCGCCGGGAAGCCGGACCCGGGTCGTGGCGGGGCGGTCGCTGGCTGGAGCGATCCGACGGCAGGTCCGGCAGCATCCGGGGGTCGGAATCCTGCGCGAACCGGCGGCGCTCAACACCGGGCCGGCGGCGCTCCTCGCCACCCGATGGGTTTGGGAGCAGGATTCGGGAGCGACGGTCTTGATCCTGCCGTCGGATCACTGCGTCAGGGGCCTGGCGCTGTTTCGCCGGGCGGTGCAGCAGGCAAGGCAGCTCGCAGGCAAAGGATTCCTGGTCACCTTTGGCGTCCGGCCCACCGGCCCGTCGACGGATTTCGGGTACATGCTCCGTGGGGGCCGGCTCAAGCCCACAGGCCATCGCGTGAGCCGTTTTCTGGAAAAGCCGCCGGCAGCGACGGCTCGCGCCCTGATTCGTCGCAAGGCATTGTGGAATTCGGGGATGTTCGTCTGGAAAGCGGCGAGCTTCCTGGAAGAGGCGGCCCGCTGTGAGCCGGCCTTCGCAAAGTGGCTGGAGGCGGCTTCTCGCGCCGGGGGGGGAAGCCGGCGGGCAAGTCGCAGCTTCGCGAACCTGCCGTCGCTCCCGGTGGATCGGGCGGTACTGGAGCGCTCCGATCGTGTGGCGGTGGTGGAGGCGCGGTTCGAATGGTCCGATGTGGGAGGCTGGTCGACTCTCTACGATCTGTCGCGCAAGGATGCGCACGGGAACGTCGGCATCGGCAACTGCCTCGCACAGAGCTCAGCCAAGAATCTGGTCTATTCGGAAGCGGGGCTCTGCGTGCTCCACGGCGTGGACGACCTGCTGGTGGTGCGCTCGGGAGATGCGGTACTGGTCTGCCCGCGCCGCAAGGCTTCCGAAATGAAGCAACTCCTCGAGGAGTTGCGGAAGCGAGGACTGGGTGGCTACCTCTGAACCGCAGCATGGCTTCCGTGAGGAAAGCACCGGGGCCCCATGGGGGATAGGCATGCAGAAGCGGCTCGTCCGGGCGGTGGAAGCGGGCGTCTGGCTGCTGCTGCTGCTCACTCCCTGGGCTCTCGGCTCGGTGCTGGAGCGCGCCACCGCCCTGATGGAAGGCGGATGCTTCACCCTGCTGATTGTCGCCTGGTGGGGTGGGTTGAGGCGCAAAGGCTTCAAGCTTCCGTCCTGGATCCAATGGCCGGTCGCCGGTTTCTGCCTGTGGACTCTCTTTCAGATCGTGCCCCTGCCAGCCGCGGCGCTGAGGATCCTGAGCCCCGGCACCTATGCTGCTTATTCAAAATTTCTGCCGGGATTCGCAACCGGCGAGAGCCAGGCCGATGCTCAATCCTGGCTGCTCCAACGGCGCGGCGATGCCTCCGCGGCGCTATTGCCCCGGGCCGGAGAGCAGACAGGCTTGGAAGGCAGGCTGCAGGTCGCCCCGGGCTGGCGCCCCATCTCCTGGTACCCGTGGGAGACCCTGCGCTGGCTGTCCCGCTTTCTGGCTTACGGCGCTTTCTTTGTCCTGGTGGCGGGGTACCTTCCCGAGCGCGCTTTGGAAAAGCGCCTTCCGTGGCTCGTCTTGTCCTCGGGATTCGGGCTGTCGCTCATCGGAATCGTCCAATACCTGACCTGGAACGGGAAAATCTTCTGGTTGATTCCGGTTTACCAGGGGCATCCGTTCAGCGCCTGGGTGAACAGCAACCACTTCTCAGGCTACGCGCAAATGGCGCTGCTGCTGGGCGGCGGCCTGCTTCTGAAGGAAGCCGGGTACGGGGGTCGCCGGCGCAGGCATCGCGAGTTCGGGCGGCGGGCGGCGCCCAAGATAGCTCTGGCCTGCTTCATGCTGGTGCTGATTTCGGTGGCCATCATCCTGGCAAGGTCCAGAGGCGGCATGTTCTCCCTGGCGTTAGCTGCCAGCATTTACCTGTACCTGCAGGTGAGAGCCGTGAGCCGGCACACCCGCTACGCCGCATGGAGCGCTCTCGCCCTGGCTCCCCTCCTGCTCTGCGTAGCGGGGATCACCTACTACATCCTGCGGGGCAGTGAGATCTATGTTCAGGAAACGGGAGTGGAAGCGTCGTTTGCGGGGCGCGTCAATGCGTGGAAAGGGGTCTTGCCGATGATTGCCGCCAACCCGATTTCGGGCAGCGGGCTGGGAACCTTTTCGCTGAGCTACCCCCTCTACAAAATATACGGAGAAACGGCCATCTGGGATCAGGCGCACAACGAGTACCTCCAGGCATTCGCCGAGAGCGGCCTCATCGGGTTCGCAATGCTGGTCTGGGGTCTTGTGGCTTTCTGGCGACAGAGCCTCTCGCCGCTGCTTTCGAACCACTGGCAAGCGCAGCCACCTGTCGCGCTGGGCGCCGCGTTGGGAGTGCTGGTCCTTTGGATCCACTCGCTGGTGGAGTTCAATCTGCAGATTCCCGCCAACGGCTTGCTGTTCGTGCTGCTCGCAGCGCTCGTCTTCGCCGCCAAGGGCAGGACGGAAAGGGGGACAAAATCGACCTCCCCCACACCATCGAGCTCGCCGAGACATTCGCGGAAGTCCTTGACTGACGCCACTTTGACATTGCAGGGAGGTTCCGATTCTCGTATATTGATAGCTCCGCAAAGGGACAATTCCGCGTGGACCGGCCCATGACCGGCCAACGATGGAAGCGGATCGCATGAGCTTGACTCGTTGGAACCGGACTCTGGTCGCGGGAATCCTGCTGGTTCTGGCCGGCCTCTGGACTTCCACACGGGTCGCTGCGTTCCAGGTCCGCACCGAAGCCGAGCGAGCTTTTTGGAGCGGCAGGTTCGAGGCGGCCCTGCAGAAATACCGGCTCCTGGAGCGTTTCGGTCCTGCCGGACGAAAGGCCAGGACGGGTCAGCTGGAGGTATTCCTGAGCCAGATGGAGAGCCAGCGTCGCGGCCTGAAACCCTCTTCGCTCTCCGAGGACACAATGATCCATCAGCTGCAAAACGTCCTGCGGCGTCAATTGGACAACGAGTGCCTGCGCGCCGAGACCTGGTCTTCCCTGGCCGATGTGATGGCGGTGCTCAAGCCCGGGAACCAGGCCCGTCGAAATTACCGTCTCGAGGAAATTGCCCGACCGGTACAGGAACAGCTGGAGATTGAGGACTTGCTGCAAATCCGCGCTCTCGAAGTCTCCCTCGACCTGGATCCGAACAGCGTCTATCACCGCGACACGCTGGCCGATCTGACCTGGCAGCTGGGACTTCGGGAGTATGCCAAGGAACAGTACGGTGAGGTGGTGACCATCCTTCCCGACCCGGACAAACACTTGTTCCTGTCGTCAGGCAAGGTGAGCGACGAAATGGCGGAGCTGGTCGTGAAGTCGCTCAACCGCGCGGTCCAGCCGCCTCGCAATGCTCCGCGGGAGGCCGTGTACCGGCACCTTGGGGTATTTCTCCTGAATCAAGAGAGATTTCAGGAAGCCTACGATGCTTTCCAAAAAGCCCAGGACGCGGCCGGCCGGAACGCCGCCAGCTGGAAAGCCCTGGCGATGTCGGGCCTGGGGCGGTTTGATGAGGCGATCGCGCTCTACCGCGAGGCCATGGTGGCGGAAGGGCTCGAGGCGGAGAATCGCTTCTACGTCCAGCTGTATCTCGGTGATCTCTTGGAACGCCAGGGACGGCATCGGGAGGCCTCGGAGATCCTGCGAGCCGCACTGGTGATCAAGCCTCATGATCCCGGTACGCTGCAGCTGCTGGGCCGGGTTTACGAATCCATGGGCCTCCGGCAGGACGCGGAAGACTGCTATGTGCGGGCCTCCGAGATCGGCTC
>Ga0065705_10000011_pt1 | contig 13580 bp, 17 predicted proteins | sample SwibulcommuniRL2_FD_59092 | JGI IMG/M metagenome (GOLD analysis project Ga0065705, IMG submission 59092) | Bulk soil microbial communities from switchgrass field near Rose Lake, East Lansing, Michigan, USA - RL2 Bulk Soil v2 (version 2) | ecosystem: Environmental > Terrestrial > Soil >...
CTGCTATTGATGGTCTTTATTGAAGTTTTGCAAGCAGACGGTGGTTCACGATGTGCCGGCATTACGGCCGACCTCTGTAGTCATTGGCAGACGCAGGAATAAATATGCGTGATATGGTTTCAGCATGTGCAGCAGGAAAGGTAGATGACAAAATAGTGATTGATATTAATGACACAGAAGACAAAGAGGGAGGAGCTGACATGCCTGTAGCGTATATGCCAAATCTTAAGAAAATAACACTTCTTCAACTTGATGGGGAGTTGAATTCAAATGAATTCAATACTTGTTTAGAAGAAGCCATACGTGGCTGCTTGAAGGTATTTGAAATACAACGTTCCTCTTTAATAGAAAAGTACTTTGGCGATGAAAAGGGTTTGAATGAATAATGAGTCTATCAAAGAAATCTACAATAATTGTCGAAAATCTTCGCAAAAAACAAATGATGGAATCAATTTCAGCAGGCAAAAGACTAGATGAAAGAAGTTTAGATGAAACAAGACCAATTGAGATTGAATTAGACGTAATAAAAAAGGCAAGTGGATCGGCTTGGGTAAAGTTAGGTAAGACAGAAGTTGTTGCGGGAGTAAAAGTAGAGACTGGTGAACCTTTTGAAGGACTGGAAAATAGTGGAGCTTTAATAATTACTGCTGAAGTACTCCCGATTGCATCTCCTCATATAGAACCAGGTCCACCTGATGAAGAAACGATTGAACTCGCCAGGGTTGTTGATAGGGGTGTAAGAGAGTCAGAAATGTTAGAATTAAGCAAATTGGTCTTGGTNCCNGGAAAAATTGTGTATACNATTTTTGTAGATTGTAGTATCATTAACGTAGATGGTAACCTTTTAGATGCAACTTCTTATGCTGTAGTANCTGCATTANCAAGCTGCAAACTACCTGTTTTTGAAATTAAAGATGACAAAGTAGTAGATACAGGGAGAACTCAGGAACCTCCCATAACTACTATTCCTGTATCTGTTACTACCGTTAAGATTGGCGATTATCTGCTTTTGGANCCAAATACTGAGGAAGAAGCAAGTATGGATGCAAGACTCACAATTACTACTAATTCAAAAGGTTCAATTGTTGCAATGCAAAAGGGACTAAAAGGTTACTTTACAGTGGATGAAGTGAAGAGTATTGCAGATAAAGCAATTAGCAAGGGAGAAGAAATTAGGGCAAAACTTAAGGGATTGATTCATCATGGTAAAAAGGAGTAAACACAAGATATCTCGCCTTAAGGGATTAGGCGTAAAATACGGAGCTACTGTCAGGAAGAGATATGGAATGATTTACAGGGTTCTGAAAAGAAAGAGAAGATGCCCTAAATGTGGATCTATAAAATTTGATAGGAAAGCACTGGGGATTTGGTGCTGTTCAAAATGTAACTATAAAGTAGCTTCAGGTTCATATGATGTAAGCTTTGAAAAGTCAAAGAGTAAATATTAGAATTCAAATAACTATAGAAAACCTTCCATCAGAATTATCTTCTAACATTGTAAATACGATAACTAATGCCCTACAACCGGAAACTAGATTTCTCTCCTGTTCTGAAAAAATAAGAATTACTTCAAAACAAGGTGTGATTTTTATTACTATTAGTACACATGATTTACAATCAATCCGTGCCATCGTTAACACATACATTAGATTATTGAGCTTGTCATATTTGTCTCTAAATTTATAAAACGCTATAGATTTATGACGGTAAAGTCAAGTAATAAGAAATGAGTGAACAAGAAATTCCTCCNTGGTTAAGAGAGCAACTTNCAAGGCTACAGCAGCTGCAGCAAAATTTACAAGCTATTATGATGCAAAAACAACAACTTGAAGCAGAATCTGTTGAAATAGAAAAGGCTACCGAAGAACTTAAGAAATCAGCAGAGGATGAAGCAATCTACAAGAGTGTTGGTCCTTTGTTGATTAAAACCAAAAAGGATGATACTCTTAAGGAGCTAGACGAAAAGAAAGATCTCTCAAACACTCGCTTGGTAGTTCTAGGTAAGCAAGAGACAAGAGTAAAAGAGAATTTAAAGGAAGTTGAGAACAAGATAAATGAAATGATTCGAATGGGACAAGGACAGGCAAGTAATTTGGGTACCAAGCCAAACACTTGATGATTTTTGTTTCACTTTGAATAATTCTCTAATCTAAGTGAGCATTTTAATCTCTAATTTAGAGAACATGATTTCTGGACAGAAGCTGCTTATATCACTTTTGTTCAATTTACGAATTAATTTACATGTTTGGCAGAATCACCTTTTACGTCATATTGACTCTGAAACTAATATCGTCTTAAAGGTAGTTGTTCACACAATTGGAAAAAAAATTAGAACCAAATACATATTCAAACCTATTCCTGTTCTTTTGGCGGGATGGGAATTTCTCTCGTTGTTTTCCTCATTTCAATGAATGTCTCCGTCTTCTGTACTCCCTCGATACGACCGACTCGTTCCGATATCAACTGGTGCATTTCGTCCAAAGAGTGAGAATTCATTGTTACTAATATATCAAATCTCCCTGTAACTTCAGAAACTTCCGTAACACCCGGAATGCTGAATAATTCACTCAAAACATTGTCTCTCAACTTTGAATCCATGTTTATACCAGTNAGCGCCTTCACATTAAAGCCAAGGGCTTCATCATTCATCAATATCGTGAATTTTCTAATAATGCCCCTTTTTACTAATCTCTTAATCCTGCTATAAACTACCGANGCNTTGATNTTGATTTTCCTTGAAAGTCTNGGAACCGAAATAGATGCATCATTTGAAAGTTCCTCCAAAATTTTAAGATCTAAATCGTCAATTTTATACATAGAAATCACTTATTATATCGTAAATTTTGAGGTTAATAAATGTATTAATTTCAATTTTATTTATTTTTTTTATCAATAATGCACNATTAAATAATTTTTTTCGATTTAAACAGCTCAGCCAACAATATAGCACCCTTTGCAGAACCCATTTTTTCATTGTGAGTTAAGAGTACATATTTTATACCGTTCTTAAACACAGTATCCTTTCGCAATCTTCCAACAACCGTCGTCATNCCATCATTAATCTCCCTATCAATTCTTGGCTGAGGTCTCGTAGGATCGTCNTGAACAATAATATAATCTTGTGGTGCAGAAGGCAATTCTCTTATTGATACAGATTTGGAAAAGTTAATCATTGATTGTTTTACCTGATCAGGTAAGGCAGTTTTCTTCAGTTCAGCAAAAACTGTTTCAGTATGTCCGTCCATTACGGGTACTCTTGTACATGTACAGCTTACCTTTATGGAAGCATTCATTATTGAATTACCATCAAACTTTCCTAGGATCTTTTTTGTTTCGACTTGAACCTTTTCCTCTTCTTTTGGTATATACGGGATTACATTGTCCATGATATCTAATGCAATTACTCCCGGAGATCTACCCGCTCCAGAAAGAGCCTGCAGTGAAGTCATAAAAACCCTTTCCAATCCCATATCATCCATTAATGGCTTGAGCGTTATGGCCATGCCCGTCGTTGTACAGTTAGGTAATGGTGCAATAAAGCCATTCCATTTCCTATTCTTTCTCTGAATGTTTAACAATTCACAGTGTTCGTCATTAAGTCCTGGAATTAATATGGGAACGTCGTCTTCGTATCTAAATGCGGCAGCCGTACTTATTACAGGGACTTCTGATGCCATTCTAGGTTCAATCACTTTCGCATCTTCTGATTCAAGAGCGGTAAATACGAGATCAACTTTATTTGGGTTTATTTCTTCAACTCTATTTAGGACCATTTCTCTTACATTTTCGGGAATATTTTCCTTATTATGCCATTTGAGCAGCGAAGTATTTGGATCTCTAAGTGCATCAATGTATCTTTTTCCCGCAGATCTCTCTGACGATGCAATTTGTACCAATTCGAACCATGGATGTTTATTGAGTCCAATAACAAANTCTTGGCCTACAGCGCCCGTCGCACCTATTACCGCAACTTTTAACATAATGTGCGGTTATTCAGAACGCAACTAATATTCGTTTTCAGAAAGAACATAATCTTATCCATTTTTGTAATGCATACTACATTTATTACGCCAAAATAATGACTGAAAGCTATAGAGATACAGCAAGACCAAGAAGGAAAAAATATTATCANCTATTAATGAAGTAATAGGTAAGAAACGAAGAGACTGGGAGTATTTGGAATTTTATTGGTAGTAATAGTTTTTGCTGCTTCCATATCGACTACGAACTGAGGACTATTATAAGATTTATTGCACAATTTCTTGCAGGTAAAAGTAAGTGCACATGACTACTTAACCCGTTATTAGTAAGCATAAGCAAGGCAACATTAATTATTTTGTCATGGAAAAATAATTCGAAAAAAAAGATATGTTATAACTGATTTTCATCTTGCCAGAAGGTTATGTATGTGTCCTGTGTGTGTTATCTCTCTATGCTCACATTCTGTTCCTTCAGGTGGATTTAACTCGTTGGCAGAGACGCAAGCAAAAAACAAATCTCCTACTCGGATAGGGCCAATATCAGGATTCTTGTCAAAAAGGAATGGAATGAATAATGTATTGTGATCAGATTTTTTGAGCAACTTTTCTGCATCTACTGTCTTGGACTTTAATTCCCCTTCAATCATGGTAACCACTTTGAGATCCTTTACGTCTTTTCTATCAGAAAGTGGTATGCCGATTCTAAGAGTTACATCCTTTACTTCTTTACCATTGACAGTTTGGAATGACCCAGTTGACAACGTATTTCTACTTCCCGAACCTATGTTTATTGTATTTTTTCCATTTGGTTGCTCAATATTACCCTCGACGCAAGAATAAGATTTCATTTCATTTGTAATCGCATTAAGAGCATAGGCACATACAAAATACTCATCGCGATCGCCAGCAGTAACGATGTTATTCTTCTGATTAAATCGAAATGAAACAGTAGTGCTTTTTGATTTTAGCTCATTACCTGTTACATTTTTAACTTGGGTATCACCGTTAGCAGAGGCTACAACCTTCAGTTTACCAACATCATTTAATTTTTGTAGATTTATTTTAGCGTCAATTGAAAAATCGCCCTTTGCACTGACGGAAGGAAGCATTAATGCCAGTCCAAAAGTCACTATAAGTGTGACTCCAATTATATTTGGCAGTTTTCCTGGAACCATTCCAATTCTATGATTAAAGAATTTTTCTTTCTATTAACTTTAGTGGTATTAGATTTCAGTTCTTTTTCCATTTAAGATCAATACTCGCATATCCTAAGATAGAGATGTATTCCGTTTAGGGCGCCGTAAGTTAATTTATCTTTTAAGCAGGTGAATGTTTGATTTCCTCTGGAGTTCCTACGGGACTTTCCTTCTTCTTAGCAACTCTCTTAGCTCTCGATCCAAACAAGATTGCAGCGAACGCAATAAAGGCACCGATCACGATGGCGTATGATATCAGTGCGTCCATAGATTTAATAATATAATACACAAAGCTTGAGATAAGTATTATATATCAGGCAAATAATGCCAATTAAATTAAACTTGTCGTCCAAAAACAGAAAAAATTAGACCTTTATGAAATGTTCGGCTTAACCCGAACATAGAGACGAGATTTCTTTATTACTCGCTTGGTAGAATTAAATAAGACCAATGATTAATAGAATTAATTTAATTTTTGTTTTTAGCTTTGCCCATTTTACTGAAAAATTTCGTCCTAGTCTTATAGAATTTAGATTGGAAGACTTTATCCATTCATGTTATATAACACCTCATATGGAATTTGAATGATCCAATATTCTTGTTCTCATGGCGGGGTTTATACTGTAAATCCCAACCTAGTAAAAGTTGATTTCAGTTCCAGTATTAATCCGTTAGGGATTTCAAAGAAGGTTTTGAATGCCTTAAGAAAGAATCTACCAAAGCTTTCATCAATTTATCCAGATAATGAAAATACAATTCTAAAAAAAAAAATTATAGAGTATTTGCGTAGTCCCTTAACTCAGGACTCAATTAACATAGGAAATGGAGCAACAGAATTAATTTATAACTTTGTAAGAACATTTGTCAGGAAACAAGTAGTAATACCGTCCCCGACATTTTGTGAGTATGAGATGGCATCAAGAAAATTAGGCGCTAAAATTAAGCATGTCCCGCTTAAGAATTGGAAGCTAGATATTGATAGTATTTTGGAAACATCGAAAAATTCTGAGGCAATTTTCTTGTGCAATCCGAACAATCCAACTGGACTATTTTCATACCATTTAATAGAAAGATTAATAGAAGAAATAGACGATTCCATAAAGATTCTCATAGATGAGAGCTTTATTGAATTTGTTGATGAGAAGAAGCATGCAAGAACTTTCATTGAAAAAATTAATGAATTTAAAAATATAGTTATCTTACGTTCAATGACAAAATCTTTTGGGCTTGCAGGATTAAGATTGGGTTACTGTGTTTCCCACCCAAGTATCGCCAGGAAAATATCGCTTAACAAAATAACATGGAATGTTAATGGACTAGCCCAACTAGCCGGTGTTACTGCGTTAGAAAATCTGTCCCATTTAAGAAGGGCAAGAAAAATCATAAAATCTGAACGTGAGTTTATGCATATTAAGATAAATAATAAATTAAGCTCGTTTTCAGCAAACGAATCAGATGTAAATTATTATTTGATCCNTTTGCATCACGGTAACTCAACGCAAATTAGGGATTTACTACTTAAAAAAAATGGCATCCTTGTTAGAGATTGTAGTGATTTTAAGGGCATAAACGATAAGTACATTAGAGTTGCGGTGAAGACCCACGATGAAAATTTGGAGCTACTCAATTCATTGGAGGCCATCGATAAATGAAAGCAAATCTGCTGATGATACAAGGAACTTCTTCAGGGGCTGGAAAGAGTACTATGGTAGTAGCCCTATGCAGAATATTCTCCAACATGGGATATAAAGTATGTCCATTTAAGGCCCAAAATATGACTTCGAATTTTTATGTTCTTAAAGAAAACCACTCAGTAAAGGCAATGGCAAGAATACAAGCTGTTCAAGCCATTGCGGCTCGAGTACAACCAGACATTAGAATGAATCCAATTCTTTTGAAACCTCTCGGAAATAATATAAGTGAGATCATTTTGGGAGGATTAAAAAATTTGTGCATGAGTGCGGAAGAATACTACACTAGTTTTGTTCTTCAAAAAGGATTTCCTAAGGTTCTACAAGATTTAGAGAGTCTTAGGAAGGAAAATGATCTAATTTTAATAGAAGGTGCAGGATCCCCTGCAGAAATCAATTTATCAAACTATGATATAGCAAATATGATCCTTGCCGAAAAAATTAAATCTAAAGTATTATTGGTAGCAGACATTGAACGTGGGGGATGCTTTGCGGCGATAGTTGGAACGATAAAACTATTGCCAGCTCCACAAAGAAAATTTGTAAAAGGTATAATAATTAACAAGTTTCTAGGACAAAAATCTATACTAAATAAAGCAATAATATCTGTTGAAGAAATGACAAAAAAGAAGGTCCTAGGAGTAATTCCGAAAGCAGAGTTCAATATTCCAAATGAAGATTCATTGGATCAAAAGAGATCAAAATCCTCGTTTAGTAAGAGCTACCTTGATGAGCAAATTGACAACGTTGCATCCACTTTTAAAAAAAACACTGATATGAAATATCTTTTAAATATTGTAAAAATGAATCATGATCTCTGAATTTATTTTATTAACGCTTGCTGGCGGCATTGCGCTTTCTTTTTTACTTGTAGATCCTCCAAACAGGATTCATCCTGTCTCATGGTTTGGAAAACTTGTAGGCTACTTTATACCAAAATTAAAGCACAAATCTAGTCCTAAAGAGGAAAAACTAAAGGGTATAATTTTTGCCTTGATTTTGACCTTCGGGATTTCTGTGGTATCATATTACTTTTCAATTACCCTCTACAAATTATTTGGAATAGTTGCATTGTTGATATTCTCACTCTTGGTACTAAAATTCACAATGGCAATGCTTACTTTAGAGAAACATATAAGTGCGGTAATTTATGCATTGGAAGAAAAAAATCTAATTGATGCAAGAAAGAACCTTTCATTTATTGTAGGAAGAAAGACTGATACTCTTGATAGAGAACATATAATATCTGCTACAATAGAATCGATTGGAGAAAGTCTGGTAGATGGAATAGGATCCGTATTATTCTACTACTCACTATTTGGTCCTCCAGGCGCAATTGCTTATCGAATTATCAATACGCTTGATTCAATGATAGGTTATACGGATAAGTATCATTATGATATAGGGTGGATGGCAGCAAAGCTAGATACTATTTCAAACTATGTTCCGGCACGATTATGTGCGTTATTGCTAGTAATTTCTTCAAAGATAGTGGGGGCAGATTGGAAAAATTCAATATTGATTATGCGCAAAGATCACAATAATACACCTAGTCTTAATGGTGGATATCCAATGTCTGCGTTGGCAGGGGCCCTCAGAGTGAGGTTAGAAAAAGTTGGGTATTATGAATTGGGTATAAATATCGAGCCCCTATCTATTGAAAAATGTAAAAATGCCCTGAACATGGTAAAATTATCAGTCATCTTGTTTTTTGTTATCGTATCATTACCCATGGTTTTGTTCTTGTCATTTCTGGGATGGTGGGACATTCTGTATGGTATTTAAGTCATTTATCTCTGTTCTCTCTTTTTTGACAATCATTCCAATGCCAAAGGAGTATAATTTTGATCTAGATATCATTGCAAAGAACATGCATTTTTTTCCACTTTGTGGAGCGATAATCGGGATAATTGTAGGTTTCGTAGCACTGTTGTCCTCTACATACCTTCCGCAATACGTCACGAGTCTAATAGTATTGGTAACATATGTTCTAATTACTGGTGTTCATCACATAGATGGATTAGCCGATTTTGCCGATGGGCTAATGGTTAAGGGGGATAGGGAATCTAAGCGAAAAGCAATGTCTGATCCAATAGTAGGAGCCGCAGGAGCTACTGCATTAATTATTAATTTCATAGGTCTATTTATTGCATTATTAAATTTTGAATCGTCACTTAAATTACTCTACTCCATTATTGTTTCCGAGATAATAGCAAAAAATGTCATGGTAATGCAGGCATCTGTGGGACATTCTGCTTGGTCTGGTTTTAGTTCCTCATTTACCATTGAGATGAAAAAAGTACACAAAATAATTATATCTGCTGTTATCACTGTATTATTAGTATTCGTTATAGAAGGTATGATGGGTTTACTAACTTTAGGGATTGTAATAGTTATAGGTCTTGTCATTTATGTTGTATCTTACAAGAATTTTGGAGGAGTAAGCGGTGATACTTTCGGGGCTTCAAATGAAATTTGTCGTTTATCATCATTACTGATATTATCCACATTGACAATCTGAAAATGACACAAGATATGTTAGCGCTGATCATGTGTGGTGGTAAAGGTGAAAGAATTAAGGATTTCTGTTCGGACAAAGCAATGCTCAAACTTAATAATGAACCATTAATTGAGCACATTCTAGTATCTTTAAAAGATTCTAAAAAATTTGATAGAATATATGCAGCTGGAAGTTGCAATAGTAAATTTACCCTGAATTTTCTAAAAAATCATCGATATTCATTTAATGGATTTCTTGAGATTATAGAGACAAGTGGTATTGACTACTCATCTGATCTAATATTTGTTTTAGAAATATTGAAACCTTCAACTGTTTTTGTCTTGCCTTCAGATATGCCATTAATTACTCCGAAATTGATTGAGAAAATAATTTCTACTTGGGAGGGTGACAAGCAGTGTATCTCGATAGTAATGGATAAGGAGTTCATATCAAAATTGGGTCTGAACCCTACCATCTTAATAAAATTAGGAAACAAAGAGTACTTTCACTCCGGAATAACGATTTTTGATTCGTCCAAAATACAAAAGGGGCAAGTAGTCAATGAACAGTACATAACATTAAACAATGAAAGACTGGCATTTAACATAAATACAAAAAAAGATTACTTNTTAGTAAGTTCTAAAAAATTTANTCAAGGATACTAATGATTTCTCCAAGGATCGCCGATTTTCCGCCAGTTTTTTTCGCTANCGGATTTCCACATGACTTGCAATTNATGTCACTCGTTGCATGGGAAAAAATAACTTGCTTTTCCTGACAACTTGTGCATCGTACGGATAAAAAGTTGCTTCTTGGTTTTGGAATCAAAATATTTTCTTTTCTCATTGCACGTCACAAATTAAGGCTCAATTTCCAGCTTGCGCATTCGCATACCTTCCTTCATTGTTTTACGCTGACAACTTTTACAAGTATATCTAAGGGTAATTTTCTTTGTAGTTTTAGCAGTTCTCTTTAGCTCTGGAAATTTTTGTCCACCATATCCCTTTTTGTCCTCTGCATGTCGTCTTGCCCCTAGAGCTGTTTTTCTATCTTTGCCTTTCTTGTATATTGCCACTGATTGAACTGTATGTTTCTTACACTTTGGGCAGAATTTTTTCAACTCTTTCTGCATTTTCATATTATCAAATAGTCCTTAACGGGTAATTTAAGGGCAACGAACAATCTATTATTCAACTCCTTTTCTGATAATAGGAAATATCAAGAAATTCTAGCTTTAGATTTTAAGAGAATCTTAGTTGTTCCTAATTGTTTGAGAAAATCTAATATACTGATTACTTTATACCACTCTTAATAATGTTCGAAAGCATAATTCAACAAGTCTACGTCTCTGGTGAAAGCTTCGGAGTATGGATACCCTTGGCATTCGGATTGTCAGTAGGTTTAATATATGCAATAATATCCGCTGTACGACACAGAAAGTAGCATCCCCAGACCTTTTTCTTTTTATTATAATTACTAAAAAACAGGTCTCTCATCATGGTTAAGAAAATAGTAAATGGTGCTGCGAAGGAAAGGAAAATTAGAGTAAATGAAAGCCAGACTACAAGTTTTTTGTGGGAAGGCGAGAACGTTTTTTCAACCCCTTCTATGATTTCGGAAATGGAAGAAACCTGTAGGTTGTTGTTAAAGGAAGAATTTTTGCAAGATGAGGAATGGGATTCGGTAGGAACTCTGGTTAATATCAGGCATTTAAAAGCAACTCCTGTTGGAGCAGAAATTAAATTAAAAGCTAAAGTAGTCAATGTCAATAACCGAAGGGTTACTTTTGAAGTAGATGCGGTGGATAAAATCGAAAAANTAGGTGAAGGAATCCACGAAAGAACAATTATTAACGTTCCAGAATTCAGAGAAAGGTTTAACACTAAATTAAAAAAATTAGATGCCATGTAATCTAATAAGCCAACTAATTAGAGAACCATTTGCTATAAATTCACAATAGAAATTTAGGAAAATTATTTGACTTCGGATAAGGCGAAATGATGTTAGTGAATAAAAGTTTATATGATATATTTCGAGTCTGTAGATTTGTATGGCTCAGCAGCCTTCTCCGAAAAGTGGAGGTAAGGTATCAAGACGTGATTTCATAAAACTCATGGCTGCTGCAGGTACAGTATTGACTTTTGCGCCTTTTGTTGACTGGGGAAAGTTTCTTCCAAATCCAACTGGACAATCAAAAGAAAGACAAAAGGTGGAACTTCCAGACGGTTCTCAAGCTAATGTCAATAGTTTTCCGGTTAACCACTCAGAGGCTGTCATATATCCTAAAACCAATGATCAAGCATTGAATAAGGAATCATTTCGTACATGGCAATTCATTAGATTGCCTGATGAACTTGGCGGTAAAAAGAATGACGTATCTGCCTTTAGACTATACAGCATGGTATGTCTACATCTTTGGTGTCTCTGGAAATATTGGCCACAAGAGGGAAGAAAAAGAGGTGAATGTCCATGCCACGGAAGCATGTATGATCCTCTTACTGGTAAAGCATTTGCAGGTCCTGCTTCTCTGCAGGCCCCTCCTAATAACGTATTACCTAGATTAGATTTAGAGATTGCTACCGATGGTAACATGTGGATTAAACCTCCGAATTGGAGCGTTAATGGGAATGGGATAGTAGGTTATGGGCGTTACCTTACATAAAGAAAATAGTCTGACTCGCTTCNTNAGGTGGGTNTACGNTGGGGTAGAGCGAACTATCTTCATGGGACTGAAATTTACATTCCCAAGTAGATTTGTAAGTCCACTTGGATTTTTAGGAATGCTTACCTTTGTTCTTTTCATAATTCTAGGCATCACTGGAGCATTACTAATGCTATTTTATGAGCCCATCTTAGATAGAGCTTGGAATAGTGTTAAAACAATTAATGATACTATTCCCTATGGATTTCATCTAAGAAACATTCATTATCACGCGTCAAACGCAATGGTCATGGTAGCACTACTCCACATGTACTACCAGTATTTCAGTGGGAGATACAAGATTAGAAATGAAATACTTTGGGTTACCGGAATCATAATAGGAGTACTCACAATATTAGAGGCCTTTACAGGATATGATATTATTTTCAGCGAAAGGGCAGAATTAGCTATTTCTATTGCAGCTTCGCTTACCAATTCAATCCCCATAATGGGACCACAGATGAGAGATGCTTTCTTCGGATCGGGATTCCATGATTTTGTTTTGAGGTTTTATGCTTTTCATGTCTTCTTCCTACCTATAGCAATGTTGGGTCTAATGGTTGTACACTTTCCTAGATTCTTGGTATTTGATGTTCCAATGGTAATGGCAATAACAGGCGCAATAATGATAACAGGTGGTGTATTTCCCGTAGATATGGGATTGAAATTCGATCCTAGTGTTCCACCGGGTATCACTGTACCTGAGTGGTACCTGACCGGANTGTACGCCTTTCTGCGTAGTGCATATGATAAATTTACNACGGGTGTAGCTTGGCCAGGTTTGTTTATTTTTGTATTGCTTATAGTACCGTTTATCGATCGATACAAGAAATTTTCATGGAAAGATAGACCAATAGTAACAGCAATAGGCATTACTAGTATAGCTCAAATAATAGTAACTACTTACTGGGGCTTCTACATAGATCCAGATAGAACCAAATCGTTACTCGAAAGACTTGTAATTGATCCAGTTTTCCTTTATCTGGTCATGATTCTACTCGTGCCATTGTCATTCGGTTTCACTTATATGATGATAAAATTGGCAAGAAATGCAGAAGCAAATGCAAAGATTCAACCCAAAAAACCTTCAGGCAAAAGCTCAATAAACTTGTCTGAAAAATCGGTTTACGCNATATTCATTGCTCTCTTGGCATTTCAAGTTTACCTTAATATCGCTGCATATTACGCAGTACTTAGCGGAATGAAAAACTACTCTTTGTTTATTGTAGGTATCATTATGCTTGTTTTTGCGGCCATGTGGCATGTATACAGACATGGAAAATCCATGCAAAAAGCTCCTCCACCAAAGCCAACCGTGCCACCAATGCCTATGAAGGCAAAGCCTCCGCCACTACCAAAAACAGGTCCCACAGCAGGTGAGGTTAATGCTGGCTCTAAGGTCCTTGAAGATTCTGTAACTAAAGAAAAAGCAATGGCTCCTTCTACAAAGGGGAGTACCTCTTCGTCACAGTCAGTTCAATCTGTAAATAAAACAGAATCTACCGGACCAAC
>Ga0065705_10104546_pt1 | contig 13579 bp, 11 predicted proteins | sample SwibulcommuniRL2_FD_59092 | JGI IMG/M metagenome (GOLD analysis project Ga0065705, IMG submission 59092) | Bulk soil microbial communities from switchgrass field near Rose Lake, East Lansing, Michigan, USA - RL2 Bulk Soil v2 (version 2) | ecosystem: Environmental > Terrestrial > Soil >...
GCGATGCCGGCTTCATCGGCGCGGCCGGCATCGCCCGACTGGAATTCCACCGCAAGCGGCAACCCTCGACTAGTTCGACAGCCAAGTAACCTTGTTGCGTCGCCACCACTACGGATGTCCTATCGCGATTTTCGCGGCGCCTATAAGATGGGTTGCTTCTGTGACGTTCCCGCCGATCGCGACCGATACGTAGTCCGTGCGCCAAGCGCAAGTCCTAGCTCCGCTTAGACATGCAATCGCCCGTATCGCATATCCGCAACTTCTGCATCGTCGCCCACATCGATCACGGCAAGAGCACGCTGGCCGACCGGTTGCTCGAATTCACCGGGACCGTGAGCAAGCGCGAGATGCAGGATCAGCTGCTCGACGACATGGCCCTGGAACGCTCGCGCGGCATCACGATCAAGGCCCGCGCGGTCTGCATGCACTACAAGCGTGGCGATCAGGAATACGAGCTCAATTTGATCGACACGCCCGGCCACGTCGATTTCCATTACGAGGTTTCGCGGTCGCTCGCCTGCTGTGAGGGAGCGATCCTCGTCGTCGATGCGGCCCAAGGCGTCGAGGCCCAAACGCTGGCCAACGCTTTTGCTGCCATGAACTCGGGGCTGTACATCGTCCCGTTCATCAACAAGATCGACTTGCAAAACGCCCGCATCGACGAAGTGCTCCTCGAGATGGAGCATTCACTCGCCATCGATCCCAGCGAAGTGCTCAAGGGGAGCGCGAAGGCCGGCCTGGGCATCGCCGAGCTGCTCGACGCGGTCATCGACCGCGTTCCACCGCCGAAGGGCGATCCGGAGGGGGTGCTCCAGGCGATGGTGTTCGACTCGCACTACGACGACTATCGCGGCGCGATCACCTACGTCCGCGTGATGAATGGCACCGTTCGCAAAGGGAATAAGGTTCGCTTCCTCAGCAACGCCTCGACCCACGAAGTGGTCGATCTGGGCCAGTTCGTGCCGGGGCCGCAGCCGTGCGAATCGCTCCAAGCGGGCCAGGTCGGCTACCTGATTTGCAACATCAAATCGCTGAGCATGGTGCATATCGGTGACACGATCACCATTCCTAGCGACAATGGGGCCCCAGCCCTGCCCGGCTATAAAGAGCCGAAGCGCATGGTTTATTGCGGCCTGTATCCGTCGGATGGACAGGACTTCAGCGAGCTGCGCGAAGCACTCGAGAAGCTCTCGATCAACGACCCGAGCTTCGAGTTCGAGCCCGAAACGAGCGACGCGCTGGGTTTCGGCTTTCGCTGCGGATTTCTCGGCCTGTTGCACATGGAGATCGTCCAGCAGCGGCTGGAGGGGGAATCCGACGTCGATCTGATTCAGACAGCGCCGAACGTGACTTACGAGATCCTCACCCGCGACGGCCGCACGCTCACCATCCACAAGCCGCAGGAAGTGCCCGACGCTGGCCAGATCGAAGAGTTCCGCCAGCCGATCGTCCGCGTGAACCTGATTCAGCCCGTGGAGTTCATCGGCCCCGTGATGAAGCTCTGCCAGGATCGCCGCGGCGCGCTCGTACGGCAGGAGTATCTGTCACCGACGCGGACGATGCTCGTCTATGACATCCCGCTGGCCGAGGTGATCTACGACCTGCACGACAAGCTCAAGAGCGCCACTCGCGGCTACGGCACGATGGACTACGATCTTGTGGGTTATGAAGCGGCCGATCTGGCCAAGCTCGATATTCTGGTCAACAACAACCGGGTCGATGCCCTGTCGGTCATTTGCCATCGGGGCGATGCCGACCGCCGCGGCCGGGCTGTCTGTCGCCGCTTGAAAGACGAGATCGAGCGGCACATGTTCGAGGTGGCCATTCAGGCCGCCATCGGCAGCCGCGTGATTGCCCGCGAAACCAAGCCGGCGATGCGGAAGAACGTGACCGCGAAGTGTTACGGCGGCGACATTACCCGCAAGCGCAAGCTGTGGGCCAAACAGAAAGAAGGCAAGAAGCGGATGAAATCGATCGGCCAGGTCGATATTCCACAGAAGGCGTTTCTGGCAGTGCTGGATACCGGGGAAGAGAAGTAGCCCGCCCGCTCCTCACCACCATCCCTTCTTTTTGCACACGTTCACCCGCTTCACGTCCAGCAGCTCGTTCACGTTGTGCTTGTCGAAGCCGTCGAACAGCGCTTCGGTCCCCTTTTCCAGCTTGAGTTCCATTTCTTCCTTGTAGAGCGGCACGATCGAGAAGAAGTGAATCGTCTTCTCGTCATCGATTTTCAGTTCCCGGAATTCCTTGCCGAAGAGCAGCGGCGACATTAAGAGTGCACAGCAGTGCTGTGTGTTGTCGGCGTAAGGTTCGGCCGGATCGCCGTTGGGCATGGTGTGTCCCCACCAAAGCCAAGAGCTGAACTTGTGGGGGAAGCGAGCCAGCATCTTCAACAAGTAAAGCGGCCAGTAGTTTCGTCCATCTTCGAGCGACTTTTCATCCAGTGGCCAGTTCGGAGGCAGACAGAGCATCAATTCGGCATATTGGCACTCGGCAACTTGTTCCGGCGCGTTCATCGGCCGATCGCTCATCCCGCTGGTGACGAGCGTGTGATAGGGCCGCTCTTGGGAGGGCTCGACACGGTGAATGTCGATGTGCACCAGGTCCGACAGCAGCTCATGTATCACGCCGCTCACGGGCCCGCAGTGGAACTCGATGTGCTCTGAGATCAGCTCGATGTTTTCCGAGTCTCCGATCGCCATCTCAAACTGCGTGGGCCGCTCATCGTCGCTGTAGCGATAGACGGGGTCGCCGTGGCCGGTCGTCGCCACGGGCGTGGGCGGCGCTGCGGGCTGGGGCACGACAAACACCGCCTGGCACTCCTTGCATTTCACTTTCTTGCCGGCCAGTTCATCCTTCAGCTTGTAACGAAATCCGCATTTCTCGCAGGCAATCGAGATCGTCATGGGGCGGCTCCGGGGGAAGGCGCGAACCGGAGTATAGGCCGGCGAATTGGCCAAGGCGAATCCCGGGCCACCGACGCGAGCGAACCGGGTGCGACAGCAGTCGCTACTACATCCGCCGACTCACGAGCCCCCGCAGCGCACACTGGCGATGTGAGAAGTGAGCGCCTTCGCCGCCGCCATCGAGATAGGCAAATTGCGAGGTGCGCGACGTGCGAATAGTCAAGTCGTCCTCGCCTCCGTTCAGCCGCACGTTGAGCCGCTTGAATTTGCTGTGCTCGATTTTCACGTCGTCGTCGCCGCCACCTGTTTCCACGTTCAGTTGGTCGGCGCGGACAAAATTGAGAATCACCTGATCGTTCGCGTTGCCCGTGTTGATATCGAGGTTTTCATTCCCCACCACGTCGGCGATGGCAACGATCGACGCTCCATTCGGATCGTTGATCTTGATGTTCTGGCCGACGACTGCGTGCAAGAGAGTCAGCGAGTCGTCCCCCTGGCCAAGGTGAACATGCAAGTTTCCCTTGATGACGACTGGGAAGAGCTGCGCACCCGGCGCCCCGGCCGGCGTAAACTCAGTGGCGAATTTGACTTCGTCGTTGCCGTCGCCGGCTTTTACGATCAGCGACTTGTTCGTCTTGAGGTTTGCGACTTCGAGGTCGTCGTCGCCCGGTCCCAGATCGACGTAGATTCCCTTGTTCACATAGAGGCGATGGAGCACCGGGTCGGCCCCGCCGGCATTGTTTCCCGCCCGGCCAAGCTCGACCGTGTCGTTGCCGCTGCCCATGTCGATTGCCAGTTTTTGAGCGATCGTCGTATAAAGCTGGTCGGCTGCGCCGAAGTCGAGGCAGTCGTCGCCGGCACTCAACCAGACCTGCACGTGCTTTACGCCCGTGAACTCAGCGGGCGTGGCGCCACCGTTGATCTGCGTCGCGGAGCCGCCCATGTCGCGACCCGCGACGAAGTATTTGGCTGTGGCGACGTCATAGGTGATGTTGACGCCGTTGGCCTCGTCATCGCCCAGAATCGTCAACTGTCCTTCGGTGAGTGCAACCAGAACATTGCCGGCCAGCGCATGGCGATCTTCCAGCATTTCCAAGCGCAGCGTGCGAGCGGTTATGCGGCGCAGCATGGGCTTCCTTTCTCCGTCCGAGACCGAAACCATCCATGAACCGCCCCCTGGCGAAACGATACGCGGCCGGCGCGCCGCCGGTTCGCGGCGCGGATGCTACCGATTCTCGCGCCAGGCATCTAGGGCGATTACCACGACGCGATAGCAGAATGCTGCTGGCGGCGGCATCGGCCGCGGGATTCTCGGCTATAATCAATCGGTCCTGCTAAAAGTGTCGCCTGCTCGCCTACCAACATGTACCTCCGCCTCGCCAATCGCTTGTTTTGGGAGACCGACAAGCGCCTGCTCTGGAAGCTGGTCTGGAATTTCGGCCTCAAGGGGATTCGCTCGGTCCAGCGGCATAAGGCCCGCCTCAAGCGGGGCGAATTCTTTCCGCCGTTTCTTTACATCTCCGTCATCAACTCCTGCAATCTCCGCTGCCAGGGGTGCTGGGTTGATGTCGCCGCGAAGCAATCGCGAATTGAGCCCGCCGCAATGAGCCGCCTGATTGGCGAGGCCAAGGCAATGGGCAACTCGTTCTTTGGCATCCTGGGGGGTGAGCCATTCATGCACCCCGAGATTCTGGAAATCCTCGGCAATCACCGCGATTGCTACTTCCAGGTCTTCACGAATGGCCACTTCATCACTGACGAAGTGGCCCAGAAGCTGCGCGAGTTTGGCAACGTAACGCCGCTGGTCAGCGTCGAGGGGAACGAGATCGTAAGCGACGAGCGTCGCGGCCGCGAGGGCGTGCTGAGCAAGACGATGGAAGGTTTGCAAAACTGCCTTCGACACAAAGTAATGACCGGCGTTTGCACGAGCCTCTGCCAGACGAACTTTGACCTCTTGAGCGAGAAGTGGCTCGAGCGGCTGATTGAAATGGGCGTGATGTACACGTGGTTTCACATCTATCGCCCGGTCGGCCCCGACGCGAAGCCGGAGCTGGCCCTCACTCCCGAGCAGCAGCTGGCGTGCCGCAAGTTCGTGGTCGAAATGCGGGCCAAAAAGCCGATCATCATCATCGATGCCTACTACGACGGCGAAGGGCGAGCGCTCTGTCCGGCCGCCACCGGCTTCACGCACCACATCAGCCCCTGGGGCGATATCGAGCCCTGCCCGATCATTCAGTTCGCCAAGGAATCGATCTACGACGAGCGGCCCTTGCGCGAGGTGTTCCAGCAATCGGCGTTCTTGCGCGACTTCCGCGAAACGGCAGCCCAGCACACCCGCGGCTGCATCGTGCTCGAGCGGCCTGATCTATTGGAGCAGCTTGTCGGCCGGCACGGCGCGCGCGACACGACTGCCCGTCACGCCGCCGGCAGCGAACTTGAGACGATGGAAATCCGCCCCAGCCAATACAATCCCGGCCAAGAGATACCCGAGAAATCGCTGGCCTATCGCGTGGCTAAGTATTTCTTCTTCAACGACTACGGGACCTACGGCAAGCACTTCGATGCCGCGAAATGGATCGACACTCGCGACAATCCGCCCAAGCGGGAGCTCTTGCAGATTGGTTGAGAATTAATCGGGAGCGCTCCCTGCCGTTCGCTCGAATCTAGCGGCGTGGTTTCTGCCGCTCACCAGCGTCGCATTCTTCTCCCCTTAGCACGGAGATTCAGCGCATTGTAAGGCCGGCTGTTGACCGATAAAATTTGTGCGAGCAAGAGCGTTACTCGAAGTCGGCATTTGCAGCCGGCCAACAGGTGAAAGGAGAACGGGCAATGACAGTGCGCATCGCAATCAACGGCTTTGGGCGGATCGGCAGACTGGTGTATCGAGCGATGCTCGAGCAGGGAATTGTGGGCAAGGGAAAGGCCGTCGATGTGGTCGCAGTGGGCGATATCGTTCCGGCCGACAACCTCGCTTATCTCTGCAAGTACGACACAACCCAGGGGCAATTCAAGGCGACCTACGAGACCAAGAAATCGTCGCCCGACAAGGCCGACGACGATGTGCTCGTCGTCAACGGCGACGAGATGAAGGTCGTCAGCGCGAAGTCGCCTGCCGAGCTGCCGTGGAAGGCTATGGGTGTGGATGTCGTGATCGAGGCCACGGGTCTGTTTACCGAAGCCGAGAAGGCAAAGGGGCATCTCGCTGCGGGAGCGAAGAAGGTCATCATCACCGCGCCGGCGAAAGGCGAGGACATCACGGTGGTCATGGGGGTCAATCACGAGAAGTACGACCCCAAGGCCCACAACATCATCAGCAATGCGAGCTGCACGACGAATTGTCTTGCCCCGGTCGTGCATGTGTTACTCAAGGAGGGCTTTGGCATCGACGAAGGGCTGATGACCACGGTCCATGCTTACACTGCGACGCAAAAGACCGTCGATGGCCCGAGCAAGAAGGACTGGAAGGGGGGCCGGGCTGCGGCTCAAAACATCATTCCGAGCACAACCGGAGCGGCGAAGGCAGTTGCCCTTGTCTGCCCGGAGGTTAAGGGCAAGCTGACGGGCATGGCCTTTCGCGTACCAGTGCCGACAGTGTCCGTCGTCGATCTCACGGTTAAGACGGCGAAGGACACGAGCTACGCCGATATTTCCGCGGCCATGAAAAAGGCCAGTCAGACTTACCTCAAGGGAATCCTCGAATGCACCGAGGATGAAGTCGTAAGCAGCGACTTCATTCACAGCCCTGCTTCCTCGATCTTCGACAGCGGCGCTGGCATCGAGCTCAATAAGCGGTTCTTCAAGCTTGTGAGCTGGTACGACAACGAGTGGGGCTATTCATGCCGCGTTAGTGACCTGGTGAAGTATGTCATCAGCAAGGGGCTCTAACGGATATCCGCGATCAGTCGTCTCGCCCTGCAGTTAGTTGTGAAATCTGCAAAGCGGCTGGCGTGCTGCGGCGAAGCTGCCCACAGGCCGCGTTGATGTCGTCCCCTTTGCGCTGCCGGAATCTCACGTTGATCCCGCCAGCGATCAGAATGTCGCGGAAGCGGTTCACGGCATTGGCGGAAGGCGTCGCATACGGCAGGTCGGCTACGGGGTTATAAGGAATCACGTTGAGTAGCGCCGTTCGACCCGCAAGCAAATCGACCAACTGGTGCGCATGTTGCGGCTGGTCGTTCAGCCCCGCCAGCAATACGTACTCGAATGTCAATCGGCGGCCAGACAGGTCGAAGTAGCGATCAGCTGCCGCCAGGATATCGACCAGGCCGGTGCTCTTGTTCGTTGGCACAATCTGCGTTCGCAGCTCGTCATTCGGCGCATGCAGTGAAACGGCCAGGTTGTAACGCGTGTTCTCGTCGCACAGGCGATGGAGCGGCTTGGGAAGGCCGACGGTGCTGATCGTAATCCGGCGATGGCTGATCGCCAGGCCGTCGTCGGCACTGGCTTCGTCGAGCGCAGGGAGCAGATTGTCGAGGTTGGCGAGCGGCTCGCCCATGCCCATGACGACGATGTGACTGAGCCGCTCCTCATCTGGCAACAGTCGCTGAAGGCGGAGCATCTGCTCGACGATCTCTCCCGTTGTCAGATTCCGCTCAACGCCATCCAGGCCGCTGGCACAAAAGACACAGCCCATCGCACATCCGACCTGAGTGCTGATGCAGATGCTACGGCGCTCGCCGTCGCGGAGGAGAACGCACTCGATCCGGCCGCCATCGGCGAGTTCCAGGAGCAGCTTCTCGGTCCCGTCACTTGACTTGGAATGCCGTGCGACGGTCGTGGTCCACAGTGCGAATTCGTTGGCCAATTCGCTCCGCAGCGCTTTAGGCAAGTCGCTCATCGCCTCGAAGCTCTCGCCCCGGCGCTCAAAGGCCCACTTGCGAATCTGTGCAGCGCGAAACGCCGGCTGGCCGCGCTCGGCAAGCCAGGATTGCAAGTGATTCCAAGAGGCCGGTTCGAGAAGATGTTGCATTCCAGTATCATACTGCCACGTTCTGAATTCGTCCTGAAGTCACGATTACGACGATGTCCAATCGAAAACTGACTGCCCGCCCTGAATCCCGAACCCTAGGCTGTGAACCTAATTTGACACGCGCCCAGCAGCTCGTCATGGAGCTGATGGCGATCCCCGGCAAAAGCGGCGAAGAGGCCGATGTTGCCCGGTACATCCGCGGCAAACTGCTCGCCGCTGGCGCGCCAGTTGATGCCGTCAGAACGGACGATGCCACCAAGCGCACGCTCATTGCCGGGAACACCGGCAATCTGATTCTCAAGTTGCCTGGATCGATGAAGGGGCCGCGGCGCATGTTCTCGGCCCACATGGATACGGTGCCCATTTGCGTCGGCTGCGAGCCAACGTTGGAAGGCGAGTTCGTCAAGTCGGCCAATCCGGCGACTGGCCTGGGGGGCGACGACCGAGCCGGAGCAGCGACGATTCTGTCAGCCGCCCTCGAAATCCTCGAGCACAAGCTACCCCACCCGCCGCTCACGTTCTGCTGGTTCGTCCAGGAAGAAATTGGCCTCTCCGGTGCCCGCCACATCCAGCAGAGTCTGCTCGGCAAGCCGGCGATGTGCTTCAATTGGGATGGCGGCTCGTGCGAGAAGCTGACGATCGGTGCGACCGGCGGCTACCGCATGCTGATCGATATCGAGGGAGTTGCGAGTCATGCCGGCGTCTGCCCGGAGCGCGGCGTAAGCGCCATCGCCATCGCCTCGCTGGCAATCGCTGACCTGGCCCGCGACGGCTGGCACGGACTGGTGATCAAGGGCAAGAATCGCGGCACGACGAACGTCGGGTACATTCACGGCGGAGAAGCAACCAACGTCGTTACTGACCGCGTCTCGCTCAAAGCCGAGGCTCGCAGCCACGATCCGAAATTCCGCGGCAAAATCATCAAGCAAATCGAGAAGGCCTTTACGAGTGCCGCCAAGGAGATCAAAAGCTCCGAAGGGCGCCGTGGCAGCGTCCGGATCGAGGGGCGGCTGGACTACGAATCGTTTCTGCTCGACGGCAAGAGCGAGTGCGTCCGCCTTGCCGAAGCGGCCGTCTCCGCAATCGGCCGCACGCCGATGCAGGCCATCAGCAATGGCGGCCTGGACGCGAATTGGCTCAATGCACACGGCATCCCGAGCGTTACCCTTGGCTGTGGGCAGATGAACGTTCACATGACGAGCGAAATGCTCGACCTGGCCGCCTATCGTGACGCCTGCCGCATCGCACTGTGCCTGGCGACAGGTGCGTAGCGCTAGGCTGCCCGCGACGTACACGAGCGCCGCGCGGTACACTGAGTGTTCATGAACCCCGACGAAGAACTCTGCCTCTGCTTTCACGTCTCGCAGCGGAAGGTCGTGAATTTCATCCGCGTCGAGAAGCCCAAACGGCCGGCGCAACTGAGCGAGTGCTTCGGGGCAGGCACGGGTTGCGGCTGGTGCCGGCCGTTTCTGGAGCGGCTGTTTGAGCAGGCGGTGCTCGGCGGCCAGACGCAGGTCGATTTTCCGACGGCCGAGGAGTATGCCAAGCTGCGGACCAAGTACGTCCGCGAAGGGGGCGGCACGCCTCCTGCCGGTGCGACGCCAATCGACGACGCGGAATGATGAGTTGACGCGGCCAGCCGCATGCCAACTGGCATCGGCGTAGGCAATCCGTTAAGATGGCGTCGCGCTCGCACTCGCCCCTGCCCTTTGCCTCCAAAGTTCCTCTCCGCCATGGCACGTAAAGTCGTCAACCGCAAGGAATTGCGCGCAGAAGCCGAAGCTGCCGAAGCCCTCCAAAAATCCACCGGCGAAGGGGGCGAAACGGCGGAGGGCAAGGGCAAAAAAGCCGCCAAACCCAAGGCCGAGAAGAAGGCCCCCGCCAAGCGCAAAAGCCGTGCCAAGAGCCAGGAGCCCGACCGGCTGCGGCTATTCTGGGGCGTATTCAATCAGTCGCTGAAGCGTGTCGCCTTGTTCGAATTCACCCAGGAAAAGGCGGCCCGTGCCAAAGCGACCGAACTCTCCGCCAGCGGCAAGAGCCCGCACTTCGTGCAGAAGGTCAAGGAAGCGATCACGGAGTAGCCGCCTGGCCGCAATTTTTTCGCGGCTGCTCGTGTGCGTAGAATGACGAAACCGCTCAGGCTTGTCTTGGCCTAGCGGCAAGTCATCCATGTCCGCCGCACTACCTGGAATCGTTCAGCCGCGGATCATCTCGCCTGTTTCGGGCGAGACGCTGCCGCTTGCCGATGTCGTACGACAGGAGCTGTTTCGCGGAGCGCGTGTGATTCAGATTGCAGGTGGCCCAGGATCGGGTAAATCGACTGCGCTGGCGTATCTTGCGGCGACGTTCGAGGAGGTCAACGGGGTTGCTTTCCTCGACAATGTGACGCACTCGGATGTTTTGCTCCGGTCTCAATCGGGACCAGTAGTCTGCACCGGCCGCGTGGGATTTCACGATTCGGCGAGCGTCGTGTTGCCGCTTGCGCCTTGGACCGACGATGAACTCATCGAGTACCTTGCTTCGTCGGCGCCTAGCCACTGCGGCAGCGTAATGCAGCGGCTGGGGACACTGCCCAACCGTGACGAAATCGGTGGCAACCCAGCATTGTGGCGCGCCGTTCTCGATCTATTTGTAGCCGACGGCGGCTTGTGCTCGATCCGTGCGGCGATACAGCGACTCTTGGCATTGGCCTTTCGCGATCACCGCGAGCGGCGATGGGCGGCCGACTTTTGCGCGGCGAACTTGCTTCGTGACGACACAGAACGCACGAGAACGCTCGGTTATCTCGTCCATGGACCAAAGGACTTTGCCCGGCTTCGGTTGTTGCGACATCCACTTGTGCAGCGCTTGCTCGCTGGCGAGCGGATCGCCAAGCTCATCTTGAGCGATGGCGAATGCCCTGCCATGACCCGTCGCTTGCCAAGGCCGCTGATCGAGGAGTTGGCGGGACTGGCCGCGCGCGACTCGGTCTTGGCGGAGCGGATCCATGCGATCTACGCCAGCGATCGCAGCTCGTATCACGCCCAGGTCGCGACCATTTTATACGCCATGGATCGGACCTGGCGTCCCCATGCGAATTGGAAGGCGTCCCTCGCAGGAGGATTCTTCCGCGAGGCCCAGTGGAGGGCAATCATCCTTCCATCGACCGACCAATGCCGCAGCGATCTTTCTGACGCGAACTTGGCTGGCGCCAACCTGCAAGATGCCAGACTCGATCACGCTCGGCTCCGCGAGGCGAACTTGCAAGGCGCGTGGCTAAACAAGGCGTCGTTGCAAAGGGCAGACGCAAGCGGCGCGCTGCTTGCCGGCGCGCGGCTCGTCGCCGTACAGGCTGATCGTATCGATCTTGGTCAGGCCGATTTGAAAGCCGCAGTGCTTGACGACGCGTCGTTGACCAGAGCGAACCTGGCTAAAAGCGACCTGACCGACGCCAGCCTACGTGGAACTGACCTTTCGTACGCAAACTTTACTGGATGCATTTTACGGGGCGCCGATTTCAGCGGCGCGAACTTTCGTGGCGCAGACTTGCGTAACCTCGTACTTCGCGAGGCGGTGTTGGACAACGCGTCATTTGGCGCCGCACTGCTGGTCGAATGCGATCTGGAAGGCGTCGTGCTGCCGCACGCTGATTTTCGCCACGCCAAGCTCGAAAGGACCCTGCTGACCGGCTCGGTGATGCCTCACGCCGATTTTCGTTTGGCGGATCTTCGGTGGGCGGGGCTGGCCGACATCCAGTGGGAGGACGCCGACCTGCGCGACGCAGACCTAACGGGCTGCACGTTTCACATGGGCTCCACGCGGAGTGGACTCGTGGGCAGTCCCTATCCCGGCCACGGAAGCAAGACAGGGTTCTACACCGACGATTACCACGATCAGGGTTTCAAACGGCCCGAGGAAATACGCAAGGCCAACTTGTGCGGCGCCGATTTGCGTGGGGCGAAGCTTGACTTTGTGGATTTCTATCTCGTCGATTTGCGGGACGCGCGCCTGGAAAGTCGTATCGTTGCATACGTGCGGCAAGCCGGAGCGATTTTGCATGACCACTGTGGGTGAGTCACCTGCGACCACTACACCTGCCGCTCGATCGGCGCTGTCGTCAGCCGTCCCGAGACAATCACGTATTCATCGACCGCGGGGACGCGGCTTGGCCGCTCATCAGAATTGAGCGCGCTCTTGGCCGGCTGAAACATCCACCAGGTCCAGACGCCGACAAGGCCGCCCAACAATGAGAAGGGACCCGGTGCGAGAAATGTTGCCCCCGCATACAAGTTCGGCCATCGGTCGCCTGACTGGAGCATTCGTGACCATTCGCCACCGTCGAGCAAGCTCGCGACTAACATCACGCTGGCGTAAAGCGATGCGCAATGTGGCACAAGACCGGCAATCGTGCCGCCAATGAAAAACGGTCTCCATCCACCGCGGCCGTAAATGATGCCGTTAATCCACAGGCTGGGGCTGATCCAGAGGAGGCCGATGAGGATGGGCGTGGCCACGATGGGCGGCGCGGCAAAGACCACGCCGCAGAGCAGCGCGACTGCGGCCGTCACTCCAAGCAGCGTGCGGATGTTGAACTGCATCGTGCAAGCCCTCCGTTGCGAACGTCCTTAGCCGGGACCAAACCTGGTCCCTGTGTCTCGACAATCGGCGTTCCATCGCGCTCCCCCGGGAGCAAGTTTGCTCCTGACTAGGGCTGAGGCGACGCCACTTTGATTCCCAATTCCCTGAGCTGCTTTGCCTCCACGACATTCGGCGCGCCGGTCATCAGATCGGTGGCCTTCTGCGTTTTTGGGAAGGCGATTACCTCGCGGATATTTTCCAGGCCGGCGAAGAGCATGACCACGCGGTCGATTCCCAGGGCGATGCCGCCGTGCGGCGGCGCGCCCATTTGCAGCGCGTCGAGCAGAAAACCAAAGCGGTTCTTGGCCGTTTCGGCGTCGATGCCGAGCAGGCTGAATACCTTGCTCTGCGTTGCCTGGTCGTGAATTCGTATCGTGCCTCCCCCTGCTTCGTAGCCGTTGATCACGAGGTCATAAGCCACTGCGCGGGCCTTGGCTGGGTCGGAATCGAGCAGGGCAATGTCCTTCGGCCGCGGCGCGGTGAACGGATGGTGCATGCTCGCCCAGCGCTGCTCCTCCTTGTCGAATTCAAACATGGGAAACTCGACAATCCACGAGAAGCTCATCGCTTTGGGGTCGTAAAGCTTCAGATCGACGCCGACTTTCTTGCGGAGGTTGTGCAAGACCTTGCAGCTTGTCGCCCAGGTATCGGCGACGAAGAGCAACAGGTCGCCAGGCTGGCCTTTCATCCGCTCTTTGATTCTGGCTAGCTGGTCGTCGGTGAAGTTCTTACTGATCGGCGCCCAAAGTTTGCCGTCCGGTTCAACGCGAAACCACGCCAGCCCCTGGGCGCCGAGCTGTTTCGCGATTTCGGTCAGCTCGTCGATCAGCTTGCGGCTGTAGAAGCTCGCTCCGCCTGGGGCGGTAATGCCGCGGACTTTGAGACCGCTTTCGGCGGCGCCCTTGAACACGCGGAAATCGACGGTCGCGGCGATGTCGGTAATATCGACCAGCTCGCAGCCGAAGCGCAGGTCGGGCGCGTCATGCCCGAAGCGCTCCATCGATTCGTCCCAGGTCATCCGTGGCAGCGGCAGCTTGAGGTCCAGCCCCAGGAATTTCTTCGCCAGCCGCTGCATGAGGCCGTCGAT
>Ga0065705_10003688_pt1 | contig 13573 bp, 21 predicted proteins | sample SwibulcommuniRL2_FD_59092 | JGI IMG/M metagenome (GOLD analysis project Ga0065705, IMG submission 59092) | Bulk soil microbial communities from switchgrass field near Rose Lake, East Lansing, Michigan, USA - RL2 Bulk Soil v2 (version 2) | ecosystem: Environmental > Terrestrial > Soil >...
CACCGTCAACGAAAATAGCGACATCCTGTCTGAGGCCGCATCGATCTGATAGGCTTAGCAGGTTGTCGGGGCGTGGCTCAGCCTGGTAGAGCACTCGGTTCGGGACCGAGGGGTCGCTGGTTCAAATCCAGTCGCCCCGACCAGTTTTCGCCGGCCTATTCTGAGCGGATAGGTAACAGTTTATTCCGAGGACATAGGTAACACTTTCGGACCGAAGGGATTCTCGATCGGTTCGAGCCTGCACGTCTCATCGTCGAAGTAGCCTTTTCCCACGGATGCCGGGGGGTTTAAAAGCCGCGCGCACCGCGGGGGAATACCTTTCGGCCCGTCCCCAGGACTTCTTTCATCGTTTTCTCGACCAACGTGCGAGCTTCGTCCAGGGTGGTGATATGGGTGCGTGATTCAATCGGATGGAAATCGCCGCGTTCGTCACGGCCTTCAATGACGATTGACCAATCAGCAGCGCGGCCGTTCGTGGCGATATAGGCGATCAAAGCCCTGGAGCGCTCCGCGAACCATTCGACTTCCTCTTGAATCCACGAAGATGCGGTACGTCGAGGGTGCAGCTGATCGAAAGCAGTGCGAGTGATTGACTGGATAGGCATCGTTCAGAGTGGCAACGCGCTTGTGAAAGCAGCGATGCACAGTAGGAGGACCGCGACCCACAAAGGCATTCGGCCGAAGGCGCTCAAGACAGCGCACACGGTAGAAGCGAGGAGAATGGCGACCGGCAGATACAAGAGCAACATGGGGCTCCGTCGGTAGTGGGGCGTTTTTCGACAAGAGCCGTCCGTCGGGAGGGAACTGTCGCGCGCGACAGTCTGGCTTTGATCTGGATCAATATGCAAGCTCAAGCGGGTCCCATCTCTGAGAACCCCTTTTCTAGTAGCGCGAGATGTGAAATCCCAAAAGGCCGCGAGCAATCACGGCCTTTTTCATTTAGCGCGTCCCGAGTGGCCGTCCGCGCAGCGACGCGGCTGGCTCAATCCACTGGCCGTTCACGCGCACGACCCAGGTCCCGGTAAGTCTGCCGAGCCTCTGAGTTTCCTGGCGATCGACGCGAAACCCGATGTCATTGCCAGAAATGATCGGAGCGTTGGGATCGGGCTGCGGTGAAGGAAACTGCGGTCCCTGCGCCGCCTGCCCGTAGACCCATCCTGCAGCCCCGAACGTTAGGGCGAGAATCAGGAGCGCAACAGAAATTCGCAACATTCGTGGCATCGTCATCCTCCGCTGCTGGTCTGACGAATCACGCCGCGAAACGGCCGTCCATTTGTGTCTATGGTGGGGAATACCACCGCATCGCGATGATGGCAGCCGTCAACAGACCCACCGCCGTTCCGAGCACGAGCGCGGCACCGAACGCGAGATTCCACGCCGGCGATCGGTTGCTGGCCCAACTGAACACGATCGAGGCAAGCAGACCAAAGGCAGCCGCCGCAATCGCCGCGATCAGACTGACACTCAACATCTAACGACCAAGACGCGACATATCATTCCGCATACCGAGGTGATGGCATCCGCCTAAGCAGGAGGTGTAGATGAAACCCGACGCATCCACACGTCGTTCACTCGTTGCGGCACTTGGATCCACGCTCGCCTTGCTCGTCGGTTCGAAAGTCGCCAGTGGTCAGGGACGAATCACAAGGTTCCAACCGCCACGTCACGACAAGGACGCGTGGCTCGACGCCGTTCCGGGCAAGCACCGCACGTTCATCGACGCCTCGACCGTCACTGGAGGTGGCACGGCGCTGCTGTATGCCTACAACCTCTACGCCGCGAACAAGTCCGACTATGCGCTGCCCGAGCGTGACGTCGCCATTGTGGTGTGCTTTCGCCATTCCGCGACGGCCTTCGGGTTCAACGACGCTATGTGGGGGAAATACAGTAAGGCGATGAACGCAACGCCGCAACTGACCGACCCGAACACGAAACAGCCGCCGACAACGAACTTGTTCTACTCAGTGGATTACGGCACGGCGTTACCGAATTTCGGCTCTACGATTCAGGATCTCGGCAAGTCCGGAATCCATTTCGCCATCTGTGGGATGGCGACACACGGGTTGGCCGGCAGCATCTCGGCGGAGACAGGTGTGGACGCGGAAACCATCTACAAGGAGCTTGTGGTGAACACGATACCGAATAGCCACATGGTCGCCGCAGGAGTGCTGGCGGTTAATCGAGCGCAGGAGTATGGCTACACACTGTTGACGGCGCTCTGACTCTGACTATCATCACCATCCCGCCATCGCCCAACCTGTTCGTAGATAGCACCGCTGACAGCAACGAGGAAGAGAACGCCGAGTGCGGCAAGTGCGCTCTTACGGATGCGGCGGCTGACTATTGGCCTGTCAGGCGAGCGCATATTAGGTCCGCAATCTGCTGCGTGGTTTCAGCTTCGATCCTCGGCCGCTGCGGCTGGTTGGGAAACCGCGCATCGCAGCGCAGAAACGGAACGAGCGCAGGGGTGCGCGCCACCACTGCCTCGATGTTCACCGGTGAATTGGAAGACCTGGCGTCCACCAGCATCGTCGACACAATCCTCGGTCCGGCGGGACTATCCACATCGTCCACCAGGATCACGTTCGCATCGTCGGTCGACATGGTCTCGCCTTGCACCTTGGCCGAGCGAGCCGCGGGATCAAACGTCACTTCAAGCTTGAGGCTGCCAACCGCAATGAAATGCGTCTCCGGTCCTCTCCGTCCATCCGGCAGACCGCTGGAACTCCCCCCGCCCGAGCGGCTATTGGGATCGCCGACAGTGAACCAGCCCGGCGCTCCACGCCAGAAAACGGCGACATCGAGCACGGACGCACCATCGGCTTCGCTGTGCACCATCCAGGTGACCAGGACGGACGCGGACAACATGGTGGTTCCACTCGACATCGACGTCTGAGCACGTCCGCCGACCGACGAGCAGGCGATCCCGATTGCCGAAAGCGCGAGAACGTATCGCAGGCTGGCCGTCACCGTATCCAGTATGTCCCTCATCGCGTGCGGCTGATCGCCGCGGCTGCTGACAGCCACGAGTCACTGAGAGCGCAGGCGCGCGATCACGATATCCGGTCGGCCGGCGGTCCGATGGCGCCGGCTCGTGAGCCTTCAACTGTTTGCAGTGGAATGGGATCGGATGCGTGCGGCTGATTTCGTTACGCGCGCCGTGATTCTTGCACGCCGACCTCCGGCGGACCGCTAGAGACGGTTACGGAGGGGTAGATGGCCAAGACTAACAAGCCAAACATCTTGTTCATCATGAGCGACGACATCGGCTGGTTCAACATTAGTGCGTACAACCACGGAATCATGGGGTACCGCACGCCGAACATCGATCGCATCGGCAAAGAAGGCGCGATCTTCACCGATTTTTACGGTCAGCAAAGCTGCACCGCTGGCCGCGCTGCCTTCATCACCGGTCAGGCACCCATACGAACCGGCTTGACGAAAGTCGGCCTGCCCGGCGCCAAGGTAGGGCTCAGCGCAGAGGATCCGACGATCGCGCAGTTCCTGAAAAATCTCGGGTACGCCACCGGCCAGTTCGGCAAAAACCACCTCGGCGATCGCAACGAATATCTTCCGACCGTCCACGGGTTCGACGAGTTCTTCGGCAACCTCTACCACCTGAACGCCGAAGAGGAGCCTGAGAACCCGGACTATCCAAAGAATCCGGAATTCCGCAAGAGGTTCGGGCCGCGCGGCGTGCTTCGCTGCAAGGCGACCGATAAGGACGACCCGACGGTCGACGACCAGTTCGGCAAGGTGGGCAAACAGACCATCGAGAATACCGGTCCGCTGAACAGAAAGCGTATGGAGACCGTCGACGAGGAGTTCCTGGGCGCAGCAATCGATTTCATGGATCGCAAGACCAAGGAAGGCAAGCCCTGGTTCTGCTACTTCAACACAACCCGAATGCACGTCTGGACGCACCTGAAGCCGGCGTCGGTGGGGAAGACCGGCCTCGGTCTCTATCCTGATGGGATGGTGGAGCTCGACGGATACGTAGGCCAATTGCTCAAGAGACTGGAAGACCTTGGTGTGGCCGACAACACAATCGTGGCGTTTACGACCGACAACGGCGCGGAGGTGATGTCGTGGCCTGACGGCGGATCCACACCGTTCCGCGGCGAGAAGGACACGAATTGGGAGGGTGGTTGGCGCGTGCCGTTCCTCATGCGCTGGCCAGGCGTGATCAAGCCGGGTCGCGTGATCAACGACATCTGCTCGTTGCAGGACCTGATTCCCACATTCGCGGCGGCCGCCGGCGAGCCCGATCTCGTCGCCAAAGTGAAGAAGGGCTACGAAGCCGACGGTAGAACCTTTAAGGTCCATCTGGATGGTTTCAATCTGCTGCCGTTCCTCAAAGGCGAGCAAGAGAAGTCGCCGCGCGAGGGGTTTCTGTACTGGAGCGACGATGGCGAGCTGCTCGCGATCCGCGTAGGCGACTGGAAGGCACACTTCCTCGAACAGCGCAGCAAGGGAATGGCGGTTTGGCAAGATCGGTTCTCCGAGCTGCGGGTCCCGAAACTCTTTAACCTTCGCGCGGATCCGTTCGAGGCTGCTGACGACGCCTTGCTCTACGACAAGTGGGCAGCCGACCGCATGTTCATGCTGGTTCCCGCACAGGCGCTCGTTGCGAAATGGCTCGAATCGTTCAAGGAGTTCCCGATCCGTCAAAAGCCGGTGAGCTTCAACCTCGACTCAGTCATGCAGAGCCTGATGCCGCAGCAGCCGTAGGGAAGTCAATCGGTGACGCAAGCGAGGTAGGCGGTGATCGATCCGTCGGGCCATTCGCGCACCACGAGCAATGCCCGGTCGTCTTCGATGAAGATCATCGGCCACTCGCACGTCGGCGTCTGATGCTGCAGCCCGACCATCTGGCGGATGGTGTCGAGCTGCCGACGAAGTTCCGGATCGAGACCGAACCACATGGGTGTTGATCCAGCGTGTGTTAGGCGAGGCGCCCCAGTATCACAGAACCCGGCGCTGGAAGATAGGTGTCCAACGTGGACGACATGCTGACTCGGACTTGGGAGAACCTCGTCGCCCGAATTCATGGCCCGTTCTCGTTCCGTTTCGTACTGCAGCCGTTGATGGGTCTGATGTACGCGACGCGCGACGGCATTGTTGACGCGCGTCAAGGCCGGCCGCCGTACTTCTGGAGCGTCCTCTTCACGCCGGGCAGCCGACGGGCGTTGTTCGCGGTCCGATTAACAGGATTGCCCGAGCTTGGATTACTGGAAGAGTCCGCACGTAAGTCAGAAGAGGAGTAACGGATATGGCGACGCAAGAGGCGATTCCAGTTCCAGCATCCTCTCGACCGCCCGCGGAGAACATGGTCTGGATTCCGGGCGGAACGTTTCTCATGGGTTCCGATCGTCACTATCCTGAGGAAGCCCCCGCGCACAAGGTGAAGGTCGCTGGCTTCTGGATCGGCGCTTATGCCGTGACCAATGCGGAGTTCGGCCGCTTCGTCGACGCCACCGGCTACGTGACCGTCGCTGAACGCCCGGCCAACCCCGCGGACTACCCTGGGGCACAGCCGGAGCTACTCGTCCCGGCATCGGTGGTGTTCAAGAAGACCCGCGGCCCCGTCGACCTGAGCAATCCGTACAACTGGTGGACATACGTTGCGGGCGCCGACTGGCGTCATCCTCGAGGCCCCGACAGCACCATCGATGATCTTCTCGATCATCCGGTCGTCCATGTGGCGTTCGAGGATGCCGAGGCCTACACAAAGTGGCGAGGACAGGAACTGCCGACTGAAGCCGAGTGGGAATTCGCGGCGCGAGGGAGGCTCGAGGCTGCGGAGTTCACGTGGGGCAACGAATACATGCCCCACGGCACGCCGATGGCCAATACCTGGCAAGGCGAGTTCCCATGGCAGAACCGCGTCGAGGACCGCTTTGAGTGGACCGCGCCTGTAGGCTCGTTTCCGCCAAACGGTTACGGTCTGTACGACATGGCTGGCAACGTCTGGGAATGGACGACCGATTGGTTTCAGGACCACAGCCGGATCAAGAGCGCCTGCTGCACGATCGACAATCCCCGCGGCGGCGAGCGTGACCAGAGCGTCGACTCGAGAACGCCGATGATCAGGATCCCGCGCAAGGTGATGAAAGGCGGCTCGTATCTCTGCGCGCCCAACTATTGCCGCCGCTACAGGCCCGCGGCGCGGATGGCGCAGCCGATCGACACCTCGACGTGCCACCTTGGCTTCCGCTGCATCGTCCGCCAACAGTGAGGCGCTACATTCCAACTGGGCCGCGGACATTATCAGCACGTCGTTCTGTCCGAATTGGGACGAAGTCGGCCGCCTCGGAGCCATCGCGGCGATTCGCACGTTTTTGAGTTATTTCCTCGACCGCGAGGTGGAGAGCACAAGCAGACTTCCAGACAAGCGACAGTCAGGCCACTGCACCAAACAGAGGCGTGACCTCGGAATCACGCTCAGACGACATCTCCGTCGAGCTCTCGGCACGTCGCGCCGGGATGTCGTTCCAGCGTACGCGAATGAGCGCTGATCGAACGTTGATGTTGGTGATTCGGACATCACTGTCGTTGATCGGCTTTGGCTTCACCATTTATCAAGTATTCGCGAAGCTGCTCGAGGCACAGGTGCTCAGGAGCAGCGCGGCGCCCCGCCGCTTCGGTGAGGCGCTAGTGTTTCTCGGCATTGCAATGCTCGTCCTCGGCATCGGCTATCACATCGCATTCATGATTGAGCTGCGCAAGCGACGGGAACAGTTGAAGCGGGACGGTCTGGTTCACGCTGAGAGCGGATTCCCGGAATCTCTCACGCTGATCGTGGCGATTGCCTTGTTGGTGATTGGCGTCTTCGCTGGGGTCGAGCATGACATTCAACGCGGGACCGTTCGGTTGACGGCGATGGAATTGCAGCCAATCGCTTTCGTCGTCGATGACATGCGCCGTGCGCGCCACAATCGTGATCGCCGCGACAGGAGTGTTGCTCGCGACGGCGCCCGCCGCGGCTCAGTCGCGGTTTGACGACGTGCGTCTGGTGACCGCCAGGCATCGTCAGGGTTTCCGCAAGGCACGGTTTGACGAGACAAAGGGCGCGCTCATATCAGATGCGCAGCAGCGGCACCTCCGCTTCGAAGGGGAATCCGGTCGCGCGCTCGACCTGCCGTTCGATCGGCTTGTCGGCCTACATTCCGAATCGTCTGGCTACCCACAGCGGATATTCCGACGTTCGGGTCTGTACCTCGTGGTTCATTACAGTGATCCCGGTGGCGCACCGCTGTTTGCTATCTTCAGACTTCCCGCGGGCACGGCCGACGCGCTGTTTGCAACGATCGAACGCGATACGGGTCGCATGATCGAGCAGACACGGGCGACCGAGTCGTTTCTCGGACTTCCGATTCACGTCTTCGATGGCGACAGCGTCGTGATCAGCCGCATGGATGGTCCAGAGATAAGGGGGAGGTTTCGAGGCTTCGCGCCTGACTCGCTCGAGGTGAACGCTCGCACGTTCGAGGCGGCATCCATCCGACAAGTTCGCGTTACCGATTCGATCGCGGAAGGCGTGGTTTTCGGTGGTTTGATCGCGGCGCTGCCGGCAGGACTGCTCTCGCTGAATCAGTGCCTCAGCAACTGCACTCTTTGGTATCCGTTCACGCCAGCGGGCTGGGGCGTGATCGCCGGCGGAATCGCGATCGGCGCCGGCATCGATGCCGCTACTCTCCGAAGCGCCTATCGAGGTGCCGCAGTTGAACGATCTGCACGATCGCGGTGGACTCCAGTGATTACCGGCTCCGCGCATACCCTCCGCGTCTCCTGGCGCTTCAGGTGGGCGGTAGAATGATTCGGTAGCCATGTGCAGAAACATCAAGACGCTTTTCAACTTTGATCCGCCGGCGACCGACGAGGAAATTCGTGCCGCGTCGATTCAATTCGTGCGGAAACTGTCAGGGTTCACACAACCGTCGAAGGTGAACGAGGCGGTTTTCACAAAAGCTGTGGATGACGTGTCGCAGATTGCGAGAGGGCTGATCGACTCGCTCGTGACGACGGCCACGCCGCGCGACAGGGAAGAATGGGCAGCGCGCGCCCGGGCACGTGCTGCCGAACGTTTCGAGAAACGGGCGGGCTAGTAATCGGCTAGTGGACGACGCGCGAGCCCGCCTTTTCCCGCTGCCGCGTCTTCCAGTCGTCCTGCAGGATTGACCAGATCACCTGATCCAGGTATTCGCCATTTCTGAGGAAGGAATGGCGCAGGATGCCTTCGCGTTCGGCGCCCAGCTTCCGCATGGCTCCATTGCCGCGTCCGTTGCAGAGAGCGGCGCGCGCCTCCAGACGATGGGTTCCGAGTACGTCGAATGTGAAGTCCAGGACGATTTCCGCGGCCTCGGGGAAGAGTCCCGTGCCCCAGAACTCGCAGCCGATCGCGAACCCCCAGTCGGCAGTGGCGAACCCAGGGCCGAGGGCACGGACGTGAATCAGGCCGATCGGCGCATCGGCACCCACGGGCACAACGGCAAAGCAGACGTACTGGCCGCCGGCACGCTGCCGGTGCGTCCACGAGACGTAGCGCTCGAATCCTTCGACGGTCGCGGGCGGCGGCGAAATGAAACGCGATACCTCCTCGGTAGAGAGCAACGAGAACAGCGCGGCAGCATCGCCGGCTCGTGGTTCGCGGAGGATGACGCGTCGTCCGACGAGTTCGGGCAACTCGATTCGCCAGTCGGATCCCAGTTCGTCCGACGAACCGATCGCGGTAGCGGTCGCATCAGTCGTGTTGATCGTCTCGGCCTTGTTCATGAGTCCCTACGTTGAAGAGTGTGACCTCCGGACAATGTTGTTGCCCAGAGCAGGTGCCCGACGACGGCGCGAAGCGCAGAACCGGGGTTATCAGTCGCGCCCATATGAAGAGCGCTGGCGATAACCAGCAGCCCGACCGCGATACTTACGAAGGCGTTCCGAGACACGGTGACCTCGCACTGATTGTGAGCAATCTGCCGGCCACGCTGAGGCGTTCGCCGGTAAGTGGCACCGTGCTGCGGGCTTAGGCGACGAGAGGCATCTTTGAGGTCGACGACAGATTCGTGAGGCGTGTTCAAGCCTCGGACATCGATCGAGTCGGTGCGGGCGTGTTCCGCGGATTTGCAGCTTAAACCACGAAAGTCATTCGTGTTCTTATCTGGGAGGTTCGTTTGCGGAACGGCACACTCCCGAGACGACGTTGGCTCCGGTCTTGACAATACGTGTTATCACACGTAATATTTGCAGGTGCCATCGCAATTACAGGCAGAACTGAAACAGACGCGGCCCTTCAAGAGCCTGGAAGAGGAGGCGCACCTCAGCATCCAGCGGACAGCGGCATTGCTCGAGCACGCCTTCGAGGCTGCCCTAAAACCGCACCGCATCACGGCGACGCAATACAACGTTCTTCGAATTCTGCGCGGGTCGGAGCCCTCGGGCCTTTGCCGAAGTGAAATCGCCGAACGATTGGTGCGGCAGGTTCCTGACGTCACGCGTCTTCTCGATCGACTCGAAGAGGCGAAGCTGATCGTCCGGGAGCGCGGCGGCGAGGACCGACGCTACGTCGTGACACGGATTACCCGGAGCGGCCTGCACCTGCTCGACCAGGTCCAGCACCGGATTGACGAGATTCACCGGAAACAGCTCGGCCACCTTGATGAAGCCCAACTGCGAAAGCTGATTTCACTGCTCGCGGCCGTCCGCCAGCGGGAATAATTTTTCACCAATGAGTGTTATCACAACTGATGTTATGACAAGTGAACTCATACCGATAGGTATTCAGCCAGTGGGATATCGGCTGCCGGAGCAGGCGCGCGTCGGTCAAGTGCGGTTGCAGGTGGCCGATCTGTCGAAGTCGCTCCCGTACTACGCCGACGTCCTCGGGTTTTCGGTATCAGCCCGCGAAGACGGCGTGGCCGTGCTTGCGACCGCCGATGGAGCTCCGTTGATCGAACTGCACGAGCAGACAGGAATTCGACGAGTTCCTCGCCACGGACGGCTGGGGCTTTATCACTTCGCGATTCTGCTGCCCGATCGCCAGGCGCTCGGCCGCTTCGTGGCGCACCTGGCCGACATCGGCGCGAATGCGGGTTCGGCCGATCACCTTGTGAGTGAAGCGCTTTACCTGGCCGATCCCGACGGTCTTGGGATTGAGGTGTACGCGGACCGTCCTCGCGCACAGTGGAAGACGAACGGACGCGAGATCGCAATGGTGACAGAACCCCTCGACCTGCGTGCGCTCGTGCGCGCGGGCTCCGGCCTGCCGTGGACCGGCATGCCGGCGGGCACGACGATCGGCCACGTGCATTTCCACGTAGCCACGCTCCGCGACGCCGAGGTGTTCTATCACTCCGCGCTTGGCTTCGACAAGGTCGTATGGAGCTATCCCGGTGCGCTGTTCTTCTCAGCCGGTGGCTATCACCACCATGTCGGCACCAATACCTGGGCCGCTGGCGCACCGGCCGCCACGGCTCACGATGCGCGACTGATCGAGTGGGAGCTGCGGCTGCCGTCCGTTGCCGACATTGCCGCCGCGACGGCAAACGCCCTACGCGCGGGATACGAGATTGATCAGGCGGGCGACGACCGTTTGATTACGGATCCCTCGGGGATCACGGTTCGACTAACAACATAAGGAGCAATTCGTGAAAACTGCCATCGCAACAACGACGACGTACAGCATTGATAAGGCTCATTCGGAAGTGACTTTCCAGGTGCGGCATCTTTTGACTAAGGTTCGTGGCCGTTTCTCCGACTTCAACGGCACGATTGAGTACGACGAGGAGGACCCCGAACGTTCATTGGTCGACGTGGAGGTCCAGTCATCGAGCATCGACACCAACGACCGCGATCGCGACGCACATCTGCGGTCCGCAGACTTTTTCGCTGTCGAGAAGATCCCGGCGCTCACGTTCCGCAGCACGCGCATTCGGCGCAAGACCAACGCCACGTTCGCGGTAACCGGCGATCTCACGATTCACGGTGTAGCGCGATCCGTGAGCTTTGATGTCTCCTTCTTGGGCAAAGCCAAAGATCCATGGGGCAACGAGCGCATCGCGTTCGAAGCCGAGACGACGGTCAATCGGAGGGACTTCGGATTGACCTGGAACGCCGCACTTGAAACAGGCGGGTTCCTCGTCGGAGACGAGGTGAAGATCGCCCTTTCAGTGCAGGCGNTACCGGCGCGCGTCTGACGCGCCGGTCAACGGATCTCAGGCGGCTGCGGGAGCGGGNTGATCCGAGCCGGTGTGCGCCCAGATCTGCTGGCACGNCGTGCACCGNTAGTACTTGGCGCGCGAGGTCGCATACAGCGGNACCGCAACGTCTGACTGACACACGGGACATGGCTCCGGTGTGTGCTCGGGTACTGGTGGAGGAGCGAACGTAAAGGGCGGCATACCTTCGATCTCCGATTCCTTAGTCCGCGGTATACGCGGCCAGCGTCCAGCCGGCGCCGCGGAGTTCGGACGCAATCACTGCGTGGCGCTGCAGTGCACTCCACGCACTTGTAAATGTTTCGGCGATGCCGAGCGCCGCTGGGGAGTNCGGCACAACAGAAANCGTGAACCCGGTCCCTGGCTGCTGATCGACGCGGCANGTGAGCCGCTGATTACCGCGCTGGAAAATCCACCGGAGAAGCCGGCGCCCGTCGTGAACCCTTGGTCTACTCATGCCGGCAAGGGAATCAATATGAGTGCCAGGTAACCGCTGAGGTGGTGCTTACCTCAGCGGTTGAAGTGGCGCTTGGGCCCCAGGCGGTAATTCCTGTTCAAATCCGTTCATCACCATCGCCAATGTCGCGTAGGTACCGCTTAGCGTGAGCAGATCCACCAATTGTTGCTCGTTCAACACCTTCGCTGCGCGTGCGTACGTGGCGTCGGTCACCTTGTGTGTGGTCGAGATTTCCATACACAGGTCATAGACAGCCGCTTCGTCAGCCTTCATCGATGCCGGCCGGCGGCCTGCTTTGAGATCCGCGAGCGTCCGCGCGTCCACACCTTCCTTCAGTGCGATTGGGTAATGCGCCAGCCACTCCACCTGCGACGTCCAGAGTCGCGCCTGGATCAGAATCGCGAACTCGTTCAGTCGCCGTGGCACCGACGTGTTGAATCGCAGGTAATCAAGCAACGCGAACATCCGCTTTCCCAGTTCGGGACTGCGCAGCAACGCGTTGTACGGACCTCCGAGACCGACACTCGACACCTTCAAAATCTCGTCAGCGAGTGCTCGCTGCGCGAGATTCAACTCGTCGCGTGTGATCTGCGGAAGCCGCGCGGCCGTATTTTTCGGCGGCGAAACGTTTACCCGTGGAGGCGCGTTTGCGCTGACTTCGTCAAGGCGACTCACGCGCAGGATCCGCACCGAACCGCGCTCGACATAGTCCCGGGTGGCGAAGTTCCCTGTCACACGGACCGTGGCGCCGCTGCGGGCGCGCTCCATCAGCTCGCGAGGCAGCTCGACCTCGATCGAGTGTTGGCCGGAGGAGTCGCGATAGTCGAGCGTCCAGCCTGTGGTTTCACCGCCGATGGCGAGGCGCCCTCCACGAAGTGTTCCGGTCAAAGTCACTTCCTGACCGGTCGTCTGCGCGAATGCGGTTACTGACAGGCCGAACGTGGTGAAGAGCAGCAACAGGTGTTTCATGGCTTTCCGCCTATACTGCTCGCCGTTGCCGGGTATGTCGAGCCCATTTGTCGCCGACGTCGCAGACCCGAATTCCTGACGCTGCGTTCAGGAACTCTTCAGAGTCGGCTCCTGTCGGGCTGCACTAGAATGCGATTGGTCTCGATCCGTCAAACGATGCGTCCGCGCTATTATTTCGCGCGTTCCGGAGGTCACACGATGCGGAGATTTCACTGGATGCTTCTCGCGACCCTCGCGCTCTTCCTGGGCGGCGTCGCCGCGAGCGCGCAACAAGGCCCGNGCTCGACACAGGACACCGAGTCGGTAGCGCCGTGCGAGATGCCNACNCCNACGCCCACCAAAACGCCGGCGACGGACACGACTGGTCCGGCGACCGCGTCGCCCAAGGGGTACGTCAANGATCTGATGAATTACATGATGATGCCGTCGGCTTCCGGCGTCTGGAATGCCGTGGCGACGGTAACCGATCAGACTGGCGTCCACGAGTATCGGCCGAAGACGGATGACGAGTGGAACAAGGTGATTGGCGCAGCGACTGAACTTTCGGAAGTGCCGAATCTGCTGATGGTCCCCGGACGCAGACGCTGCATTGGCGGCGCAATTCCCGCGGCGTTCGCCACCGATTGGCGTCGCAAGGCACGTGAGGTGTCAGAAGCGGCGACTGTGGCGTTACTCGCCGCCAGGAAACACGACGCCGACGCGCTTGCCGAGGCGGGCGAACGGATTGACGTGGCGTGCGACGAGTGCCACGAGAAGTATCAGCTTCTCGACGACGATCCCGAGGACAACAACGCCAAAGTGTGGGGCACGTGGAAGCCGAAGGCGGGATCGAAAGCCAAGCCGGCAGTCCCTGGCGCCACGGCAGAGGCGCCGGCCGCCCCTCCAGCTACCGCGAAGAAGGGGTAGTGAGAAACTAGCGGGAAAGCGGGAAAGGGGG
>Ga0065705_10104547_pt1 | contig 13561 bp, 9 predicted proteins | sample SwibulcommuniRL2_FD_59092 | JGI IMG/M metagenome (GOLD analysis project Ga0065705, IMG submission 59092) | Bulk soil microbial communities from switchgrass field near Rose Lake, East Lansing, Michigan, USA - RL2 Bulk Soil v2 (version 2) | ecosystem: Environmental > Terrestrial > Soil >...
GGTGATTGGCGTCTGCCTGCGGACCCGCCGGCCTCTGCTGGTCGTGCTGAACAAGATTGACAGAGTGAGAGATGGCGGCGGTCCCGATGCCGCCATCCAGCGAGCGCGGGATCGATTGCACTTTTCATCCGATGTGCCGATCGTCGCGGTGTCGGCCCTGGAGGGCAGTGGCGTGAGCGCCGCACTCGCCCTGCTGAATCGACTCGCCGAGGAGTCTTCGCGGAGGATTCCTACTCCCGATCTCAACTCCGCTCTGGAGGAAGCGGTCCGACGCAGGACCCCCTCGTCTCGCGACCGTATCCCGCGTTTTTACTACATCACTCAAACGGGAGTCTTTCCACCATCGTTCGTTGTGTTTACTAATGGCGCGCGGATTGACACTCCCTACCGCCGCTACCTCTCCAGGCAAATCAAGGAGTCGCTGGGGTTCGAGCTGGCCCCGGTGGCCCTCAGATTTCGCGAGCGAACTTAGACGATCGGCACTGCTAAACACAGAATAATCAATACATTGACCCCTTGCGCGACCACATGATATGGTGCGCGCGGCACTGCGGGTTGCGTCCAGGGCGACGGATTCATATGTTTATGGAGTTGAAGACTTTCGGGAGTCTGCATGGTCCTCTTCAATTACACCACGAAAGAGCTCACCGCCAAGATTGTCTATTACGGTCCCGGACTTTGCGGAAAGACCACTAATCTGCAGTTCGTCTATGACGGACTTCCCGGTCACGTGAAGAAGGGGAAGATGCTTTCCCTGGCCACCAAGACGGACCGAACCCTGTTCTTCGATTTTCTGCCGATCGAGCTGGGTCGCATCCGCGGCATGCGCACTCGGGTTCAGCTCTACACGGTCCCTGGACAGGTCTTCTACAATTCAACTCGAAAGCTGGTGCTCAAGGGAGCCGACGGGCTGGTATTTGTCGCCGACTCGCAGCAGAAGATGATGGAATCCAACATCGAGAGCTACAAGAACCTGGAAGAGAATCTCCAAGAGATCGGGCTGAAGCTGGATGAAATGCCGCTGGTGATGCAGTTTAACAAGAGGGACCTCCCTAACCTGGCGTCGGTGGAGGAGATGAATACCCTCATCAATCGGCACAACGCGCCATTCTACGAAGCCGTGGCGACCACCGGCATCGGGGTCGAAGACACCCTCAAAGCGATCACCAAGCTCGTTCTCAATAATCTTGCCGTGAAATACCACCTGGGAGCATCAGGTCCGGAAAAGGCGGAGAGAGAGGACATTCTCGTTGCCAAATCACATGTTTCCCCCGCACTTTCAGCCACCGGTGGCGCATCCCACACGCTGCGGGGGCCGGTTGAAACGAGGGCGCCTCTGCAAGCGGAGTCCGAAGGGGATTTCGGCGCCATGTCAAACATTGAGAAGCCCGACGCCTACGCCAACCTTCCGTCACCATTCTCAAACCGAGCCGAAAACCGGGACGGTGCGGAGGATCTGGAGATCCTAGACCTGGAGGACGAGTTGGGAATGGACACTTCGCCGGCTCCCATAGCTTCCGAAGTCGCCGCTGAGAACGCCACTCCCGAGGATTTGAGCAGTCTACTGGAAGAAATCCCCGAGGACGGTCCCGAAGAGGTCCTCGAAGTGCTCGAGGATGCTGCACCGTCGCCAGCACCGTCGGTTTTTGCTTCGAAATCCGAGCCCGTGAGGGAAATCGGCCTCAAACCGGCAAACAGTTTCGCTCCGCCTGCCGTGTCTCCGGAGATTCGACGTCCGGCAGTCCAGGCATCGAGGACAACGGATACTAGCACCCAGGACCCCCTTGGGATCATGGCTGCCCGTCACGCCGAGTTGCCCGAAGCGCCGACCATTCAAATTGGCGCCGTTACCCCCGGCAAGCAGCACCAGATTACTGTCCCGTTGGAAATGTCGGTGGAAGGACGCAAGGTGCGGCTGCAGCTCCGGATGACGCTCACTCTCTCCAATTAGCAGAGTCTCGCGCGCGGGCAGGCCTGACCTGGGAACGCGCCGGGGCCCTGGGAAGGGCCCCGACATCCTGTCTTTCGGTTGAGGAGGGTACGGACAGCAAGGGGTGAACAAGGCAGGAGCTCGCGCTCCTGTCGAATTGCCAACTTACTTTCGCAATTTCCGTGCTAGCCTTTTCTGGCCCCCGCATTTCCCTCACAACTCAAATCCAATCAGTTCGTTGAAAGACTTCCTCTCCGTAAGAGTTAGGTAGCCAGGTTACGCATCCGGCGATTAATGTAACAAGAATTACGAATCCGGAAGCGCAACGGTCGCGCGCGGGCTTCCAGCCCGCTTTCATCGCTGTGTTATACTTCTGGCGCATTTCGAAAGCCGAGGAGGTATTGCCCTGATGCGAAGAAGGCTGCTTGTTTTCATGGGGTTGTCAGGACTGGCACTGTTTCTCACTGTAGCGCCATCGCGATCTCAGGAAGAGATCGCCGCGAACTCGACCGCTCGATTCGTTTCCTACCCAACCTTTCGGCCCCGGTTTCACAACGCCAGTGAGACTTTTTCGTTGATCGCAAACTTCTATCTGGTCAACGCCGCAGCCCAGAGCTTGACCAATGTATCGTTTCGACAACCCTTCCCGGTGGAAATGAAGCCCAGCCTCGCCCCCGCGGAGCTCCAGGCACAGTTGAGCTATCCGCCCGAGTTCACCCAGAAAATTGAGAACGGCGTCTATTCGATGGTGCTTCCCAAGCTGGTTCGTCGGCAGGCCGCGGTCATTCTGACCGAGCTTTTCCTTGAGAGGCGGATGTCGACTTTCACGATTGCGCCGACCCAGATCGAATTCACGCTTCCGGAAGGACCTGGGAAGGAGGAGACGCTTCCCGTCTCGATCGATGTCACCGAGTACGCAAATCACGTGGGGAATCTGGAGCGGTTTCTGCGCAAGAAAGCCCGTGTCGGCCTGGACATCCTGGTAAGTGGGAGGGACGACTGGGAATTCGCCCCACCCGATGCGGTCGCGACCGGGAAGAATCCCTCGGGAATCATCGGGATCGAGACGCGGGACGATGGGTATTCAGGTAACTACCGGCTCCATAATGGCGCTCCCGGAAATGCTCTGGACATTCTGGTCGTCTGGAAATCGATTTCCAAGGATGAGCGGATTCAGGACGAGAAGGCCGCCAGGAGCTCACTCTCGGATTATCTGAAATGGACCGGCCCCTTCCGGTTTGATCCGGCGGACTCGAAGATCAGCCAGGGAAAACTCAAGAAATACGAAGGCTGGATTCTGGAGGGGCGCTGGGTGGATTCCATACCGAAACACCTGGGCTCGGGCCCTGCAAAGGCCCTGACCTTTTTTTCCCCCCGGGAAGACGTGGAATACACCATCGTGCTTACCGCACAGGGCAGAGGAGCGGGGCCCGAGAAGTGTGACACTCCGGCTCCCGAGAAGGAGCAGGAACTCCTGGCAACGCTGCAAAAGATCCTGGATACCTTCAAGTCCGACATCGTGCCCGTATCGACACGCTAGAACTCCCGTCCAAGCTGGCTGAGAGCACCCACCACCCAGGTGCCGATCAGGGAGCGACAGGCCTGAAAACCTCGGGGTGCAGGGGCTGGACGGTCGTCCCCGGTGGAACGACCCGGAACTCGAGGGTCACTTCTTCCTTCTTGGGAGGATAACACCGCTGGCTCGTGCAGGCTTGATATTTGAGCATTCCACGCGCCTGCTTGCCTCCGGGAAGCGTGCCTTCCGCAATCTTGAGAGATCCCCGGATGACGAAAGTGCCCTCATAGACGCTCAGTGGAACGTCTGAATAGGGGAATCGCTTGTTTTTCCCCTCCGGGAAATCCCAGCCCTGCGCAGTGAAGCCTTCCGGTGCAACCAGATCGAAAGTCGTGGGAATGAGATACTCGGTCGAGGGGACGTGGCTGTTGACATGGAACTCACCCGCCAGGGAAACCCGGAGGGCCACCCTCAACGTCTGGCCGGCCAGCACCCCGTCCTCCCCGGCGAGAAACTCGAGCTTCTTGACAGGGGTGACGCCTTCCGGCGGAGCGGCTCCCAGGCTCCCCACCAGGCAAATCGCCATGAAGCAGGGTAACTTTAGGTCCAGACCTTTCACGATTCCACCCATCGGCTGCCCCTCCGCGCGCCCGGAACGGCGACGCTTTCCAACCTAATCTACCATACAGATCGTCCGGACGAGGGACGAACGAATGGGTCCAAACCGTCTCTTGACAGCGATCCGCCCTGTGCTAGAATCCCCGCTTTCATGGAGGAAACGAGCAGATGAAACCGGCGGACGTCCTGAAGATGGCGAAGGAAAATGATGCACGGATCCTGGACATCAAGTTCATGGATTTCCCCGGACTCTGGCAGCACTTCTCCGTCCCCATCCACGAGCTGAGTGAATCGAACTTTCAAGACGGCTACGGCTTCGACGGCTCGAGCATCCGAGGGTGGCGCTCGATTCACGAGAGCGACATGCTGGTGGTGCCCGACCCTGCCACCGCCGTCATGGATCCTTTCTGTGACATCCCGACCCTTTCGATGGTCGGCAATATCTCGGATCCCGTAAGCAAAGAGCGCTACGGGCGCGATCCCAGGAACATCGCCCAGAAGGCGGAGGCCTATCTCACCTACACCGGGATTGCCGACACCGCCTATTTCGGATCCGAGGCCGAGTTTTTCATTTTCGACGACATCCGCTTCGATCAAAACGAACACTGCTCTTATTACTATCTCGATTCCGTGGAAGGACGCTGGAACAGCGGACGCGAGGAGCGGCCGAACCTGGGCTACAAGCCGCGCTTCAAGGAAGGCTATTTCCCCGTCCCTCCCACCGATCAATTCCAGAACCTGCGCAGCGAGATGGTCGCGATCATGGAGCAGTGCGGGCTTCACATCGAAGCTCATCATCATGAAGTGGCCACCGCCGGTCAGATGGAAATCGATATCAAGTACAGCACGCTGACCCGAACGGCCGACTCCCTGATGCTCTACAAGTACATCTGCAAGAACACGGCTCGGCGGCACGGCAAGACCGTCACCTTCATGCCCAAGCCAATCTACGGCGACAACGGCTCCGGAATGCACACCCATCAGAGCCTCTGGAAAGGGGAGAAGCCTCTGTTCGCAGGCGACAAGTATGCCGGGCTCTCGGAGATGGCGCTGCATTACATCGGAGGCCTCCTGAAGCATGCCGCCGCTATCGTCGCGTTCGCCGCGCCCACCACCAATTCCTACAAGCGCCTGGTGCCCGGCTACGAGGCGCCGGTCAATCTCGCCTATTCACGTCGAAACCGCTCGGCGGCGATTCGCATCCCCATGTACAGCGCCAGTCCGAAAGCCAAGCGGGTGGAGTTCAGGCCTCCCGACCCGTCCTGCAACCCCTACATCGCCTACGCCTCCATGCTCATGGCAGGCCTGGATGGAATCGAGAATCGCATCGATCCCGGGGAGCCCCTGGACAAGGACATTTACGGCCTCTCGGCCAAAGAGCTCCGCAAGGTCCCTTCCCTGCCCGGCTCGCTGGAGGAGTCTCTCAAGGCCTTGGAGAAGGACCATGCCTTCCTCCTCAAAGGGGATGTGTTCACCGAGGACGTCATTCAAACCTGGATCGACTATAAGATGGAGCGGGAAATCGAGCCGCAGCGCTTTCGCCCCACCCCATCGGAATTCTCCCTGTACTTCGACATTTGATCTCCCTTCACGAGGGCGGCACGCGTTCGTGCCGCCCTCGGACTTCCCGTTGACCCCTCCCGCCACACGTCGATAGAATCCCAGCATGAGCCCATCCGGGAGCGGTGATTTCCCGACAACGCCTGAACCCCTTCCGGCTCCATCGGGAGATGAGGAGTTCCTGCGGGAGCAGATCGCCGCCAGTCCGGATCCCCCGTCGCTCATCCACTTCCTTGCGCGCTATCAGGCCCGGAACGGAATTCCCGCCGATCGGCAGCAGCTCCTGATTCTCACGACCCTGTCGGGGCAGAGTCCTTTCCTAGGCGAGCTGGTTCTGCAGAATCCCGATTACCTTCCCTGGGCCGCCACGCATCTGGCTTCCGAAGAAAACCGCACCGCGGAGGACTTGCGGGAAGAGCTGGCCCGCTTTCGGTTCACCTTCTCTCAACTCTCCGATGCGGCTGCTTTGCGCCGTTTCAAGTACCGCGAATACGTGCGGATCGCCCTGCGTGACTTCCTTGGAAAATCCGACCTCACCCAGACCACGGGCGCTCTCTCGCTCCTGGCGGATGTCCTGCTCGAGGAGGCCTACCGACTCACCATGGCTGAGAACCTCAACCGCTACGGCATGCCGCAGTACCACGATGATTCGGGATGGCTTTGTGAAGCCGCCTTCGCGGTTCTGGCTCTGGGTAAGCTCGGCGGCGGCGAGCTCAATTACAGCTCCGACATCGATCTGGTTTACGTGTACAGCCGTGAAGGGCAGACGGCTGGGTCTGGAAACGAGACGGACCGCGTGACGACGGAAAGTGTAATCTCGAATCGTGAGTTCTTCTCAAAAGTGGGAGAGGGGATTACCCGGCGCATCGGCGGAATTTCTGCTGAAGGGCAGGTGTTTCGAGTGGACCTGGGTCTCCGGCCGGGGGGTGCAGACGGGGAATTGGTCAGCTCGCAGCGGGCGGTGCTTTCGTACTATCGGACCTGGGCCCGGACCTGGGAAAAACAGGCGCTCATGAAGGTGCGGCCCTGCGCTGGCGATGCGGCGCTGGGAGAGGAGGTCGCCCGGGTCCTCAAGGAGTGTGTGGACCCACCCGGGGGCTCCGCTCTGGTGGCGCTGGAAATCAAGGAGATGAAGGATCGAATCGATGAAGACCTGGCCCGCAAGGGGCGCGGGGATGTGGACCTGAAGCTCGGTCGAGGCGGTATTCGTGAGTTGGAATTCGGGGTGCAGGCTCTCCAGATGACGCATGGCCGCTTGGAACCCTGGGTCCATGAGGGAAACACGCTCCGGGCGCTGCACCGCCTGGCGGACAAGGACCTGGTGACCTATGGAGAGCACGCGAGTCTGGCGCAGGCCTATACCTTCCTGAGGCAGGTGGAGCACCGGCTCCAGCTGGAAAGGAATCTTCAGACCTACCAGCTTCCCAGCGAAGAGGCGCCGCTGCGGTCCCTGGCGCGGCGGCTGGGATTCCTGGAAAGGGACGGAGTCGATGCCTTCCTGAGAGAGCTGGACCGGCACCGGCGTGCCGTCCGGGAATTCTACGACCGGGTCTTTGGGAACCTGTCCCAGCCGACCCTCGAGGCTGTGGAGCCGGATTTGCTATTGGATCCCCTCCCCGAAAGTGCGCTTCGCAAGCTCTTCGGCCGTGACAGCCCCAAGAGCTCCGGGGAATCGATCCGCCTTTTCAAGCGGATCCGCCGCCTGTTTTCAGCGGAGCACATCGGCCCCCTGGAGCGCCGCCCCGTGAGACGAGTCTCCTCGGCCATCCTTCAGGAGGTTGCCTCGGCCCCAGAACCGGAACGGGCTCTGGTCAACCTCGAGCGCTTCCTGTCTTCAATGCTGGTGGAGCCTTCCGCGCGCCAGGCTTTTTTCGAGAAGGCCGAGTGGATTCCTCCGCTCATTCAACTGCTGGCTCAAAGCGAGCATCTCAGCTCGGTCCTGACCCGGCATCCACAGATTTTCGAGGATCTGGGCGGCATTCCTGTCTCACTGCACGACGTGGGCCCCCGGCAGCTGGAGGAGCGTCTGCGCAAGGCGTTGGGGGAATTGCGGTCGCCACGAGCGGCCATGGGGGCTCTGCGGCGCTTTCACCAGCGGGAAGTCCTGTTCACAGGATTGAGAGATATCCATCATCAGGACAGTCTGAGTCGGACGCTGGAGCGCCTGACCCTTCTGGCTCAGACCTGTCTGCAAGGCGCGGATAAAGCGGTGGCAAAGAGCCTGCCATCTACCGAAATGCGCTTCTGCATCCTAGGTCTGGGCAGGCTGGGGTACCGCGAGCTGGACTACAACTCCGATCTCGATCTGATTTTCGTGATGCAGCCGGGAGCGGATCGCGCCGCTTCTGTCGATTCGGCGCGCCAGCGCGCCGAATCCCTGATCCATCTGCTGACCGCCATGACCCGGGAAGGATCTCTTTACAGTGTCGACCTCCGCCTGCGTCCCGCGGGAGGGGAAGGGGATCTGGTCCAAGCCGGAGCCGGGCTGCTGGAGTACTTCGGCAGCACAGCTCAAACCTGGGAAAAGATGGCTCTTTTAAAGGCAAGAGCGGTCGCAGGAGACATCCCTTTCGGCCGCAGCCTCATTCGCCGGGTCGAGGCGATGATTTTCCGGAGCACCCCCCGGGACACCCTGGCCAGGGAAGTAATGGAGATGAAGGAGAAGCTTGAGCAGTCCGTCACCGGGAGCGGGGGAGAGGGAATCCCCCTCAAGCTGGGACCCGGCGGCCTGATGGAAATCCATTTCTTGATCGAGTACCTGCAAATCTCGCATGCCGTCCCGGGAGCACCGGAACGGGATACACTGCGAATGCTGAGCGATCTGCATGCCCGCGGACTGCTTTCCGATGCCGATTACCCCACCCTCTACGCGGCCTATCTGCTGCTCCGCAGCCTCGATCATTCCCTGCGTCTTCTGTACGATCGCTCCGGAGACTTTCTCCCCTCGTCCTCAATGATTCTCAACCGACTGGCGCGACAGTTGAGCTTCTCCTTCTCGGCGTCCCGCCGAGCTACCGGCGACTCGTTGCTGCGGCTGGTGCAAGAGTCCTGTGCATCCGTCCGGGAGTGCTTCCTTCGAAGCCTCGGGGTATGAACGAGGTTTCGCTCAGAGAGCTGCCTCTGCCGAGCCGGGCTGCCTGTTGAAAATCTGTGGAAAATTGGGTCCCCAGCCGGACCCCGGGGACCGGCTCCGGATCGGGCTCCATTTGCTCTGCGGTCAGGATTCTTCTTTAAAGTCAGGGAGATACGAAAGAATAGCGCGGCAGATATTTCGACTCCCGAGGGAAAAACAGTCGCCTGAAAGATTTCGACAGCCATGCTGTGTAATGCCTGCGGGCCGCCGCTTCTAGCGAACCACCACATTGAAGGTGGCGTCTTCCGTGCGGTTTCCGGAGCGGTCCACAGCCCAGAGCCTCAGGGTGTGACTTCCACTGGAATAGGGTCCCCGGGGGGCACCGACCGACCATCCGCGATCCGGATCGTATTCCATCTGCAGCTCCGTGCCGTCGACGGTCAGGTGAACTCCATCGTAATTGAGCCCTGAGCCCGTATCGTCGACGCGGACCACGAAGCGCGGCCTGGGGACCAGGCTTCCGGACGAAAGCGACGGCTCGACTCCGAGAATGCGCGGTGGCGATCGGTCCTCGAGGAGCGCCAAGGTATCAAAACGTCCCACGGGAATCGTGACCCCTGCATCGCTCAGCTCCCCTCCCAGGTAGCCCCAGTCCACGCGCAGCGGATCCAGCCGATAGACTCCCAGGCGTGGCGTCCGCTCCACCCCTGCAGGAATCGAAAAGGTGACCGTGGCCTTGCGGGGGAGGGGCGTGCCCCGGGGCAACAGCTGCACCACCTGGCTTCTCAGATCCAGTCCCGCCGACTTTGGAAGCGCTCCCTGGTACTCGGCACAAGCGACTGCTGTGGGAGCAAAGATGGAGCCCGCCGGAAAAGTCAGCTTCAACCCGCAATCCTCCATCTCCAGCGGTTGCTCAGGAGTCACCACGTGAGCCGTCAGATGCAGGGTGGCACGCACGGGGGCCCCTGGTGCATCCCATTCGGCATCGACCTTTTGGGTCTTGCGCCATCGTTCCAGGGGAACCGAAGTTACCAGGACGCCCGGCTCCCGCTCCGCCAAATCCTGCCGTAGCTCGCCCGAATCAACCTGAAGCACCAGCCGCGCCGGAAGGAAACGATCGGAGGCGGTGAAGCGAAGCTCCAGATCGACGAATTCGATCCCTGGAACCACCTGAGCTTGCAGCTGGGGGGGCGACTGGTCCATCGCCAGCGGCAACGCATGGGTGGCTCGGGCCACCGCAGTCCCCGCCACCAGGGCGGTGGCAGTCATCCCACGTCCTCCTGACAGACCTTGAAAGGTGCACGACTCGCCGTCGGGCAGCAATTTGCGGTCGCCACACGGCGTGACCTTGCTCTCCCCGAGAATCGAGTAAACAATTTGTGGCTTCTCCTGGACTTTCCCCGGGGTGGCTTCAACATGAAGCGCCCATCGTTGGAGGTTTCCTTCCGAGCCTGAGAGTTCCTCCCATCGCAGCTTTGGCGGAGCAACGACCTGGAAGGCAACGGTGCTCCTGGCGGTATCGCCCAGAGCTCCGAACGCCTCCCATTGCAATTCGTGGCGGCCGGGCGTCAGGGTCGGCCAGGGCGCCTCGCTTGGCTGACCCTCGAATCCCAGGCTGTTTCCCGGGAGCCTGGCCAGACGGTAGGTGAACTCGGAAGGGGAAAGTCGGCTTCTGGCGTGGTCCAGCAAGAGTCCGACCTGGGGATATTGATCAAAACGAAAATCCTTCAGAATGGTGTGATACACCAGCTTGCCGTCCAGCTTGACGGACAGGCCTAGGACGCCCAGGTGGTGACCGTCCGCATCCTCCGCAACGATCCGCGCCTCGGGGACGAAGGGACCCGTCACCACCACGGCTTTGCCGGGAACGTAGGTGCCGGTCTGGTCGCGGCTCAGGCGGAGCTCCGCACTGCGTCCTCCCTCCACCCAGACACCCGCCTCCCTGGAGAGCAGCACAATCGCTTCCGGACGCGGAGGTGCCCCGCGCGGCAATCGTCCCAATACGATTGAGGGATCGCCGGGGCGCTGCTCATCTTTGCGAAGCTCCAGGTGCAGATGGGGCAGGCCCGCGCCGCTCTCTCCGGAGGTGGCGATCTGCTGGCCCATGCTCACGGGAACCGGCGGATCGAGATAGATATCTCCCGGATATCTCGACCCCGTCGACTTCCTGGCCTCCTCGACTCGAGTCTCCAGCCCCAGGCGGGTTTCGTCGAACTCTCCCAGGTGGGCATAGACTGAAATGCGGCCATCGGCATGGCGCAGATAGATGGCGCGACCGTAACCCCGCCACTCCACCTTGAGCCGGAAGATCTCGCCTCCCATCACCGCGTAAACGGGAAGTCCCGTTCGCCCGCCGGTGGAGAGATCGACACCCGGGTGGAGATGATCCGGCCGGTACTCGGCGAAGGAGGCCACCAAGGCGGGGGAACCTTGCAACGGTGGATGAAAAGGAGGGGATGATCGGGACGCCATCACGACCGCGGAGGCGGCCGGGAGGAGGGCCCAGAGGAGCAGTCTGCGGGCTCGCATCAGGGACCTATTCTAGGTACGCCGTCCCCCGGAAGCAACGTTCGCCAATCCTTGACACGTCCTCGCGGCCTCGATATTCTCTGTGCCGCTGTTTTCGCAACCGTGTCTCGAATCGCCTTTCCCGCTCAAGGGCATCCGTGGTCTCGCACCCCCTCAAGGATTTCATCGTCCGATTCAAGGCCGGCGAGCTCATCTTCAAGGAAGGTGACGCCGGCTCCGAGATGTTCATCGTGCAGTCCGGGGCGGTGGAAATCTACCGCGACCATGCGAACCAGGTTCAGGTCCTGGCGCTCATGGAGAAGGGAGATTTCTTTGGCGAGATGTCGGTGCTGGAGGGCTCCCCTCGAACGGCATGCGCGCGGGCAGCGGAAGACTCGGAAGTCATCGAGATCACCAGCGCCATCTTCGACCGGATGATTCGTGGAAACATCGAGATCGCCGTGCGCATGCTGCGAAAGCTTTCCTCGCGACTGCAGGAATCGCAGGGGAGGGCCGACACCCCCCAGGCCGACGGCGGCAGGGAGTCGGTGAAAGGCACGGACCTGAATCGATCGATGCCGCTGGTACGTGACGCTCCGGCACCGGCAGCTCCCGCGGCTTCCAAGGGAGGGGGCGCCGTGTCGCTGCCTCCTGACTGCGTGGGAGCGCTGATTCTCGGGGAAGGCGAGCAGATATTCCCCATCAGGGGGGAAGTCTGCCTCATCGGGCGCTACGACCCGGTCACGGGGACTCGGCCGGAGATCGATCTCACTCCTTTTGATACCAATCGCTCCGTCTCCAGGCGGCATGCCCGGGTGACGGCGAATGGGTCCAAGCTGTTCATCAGTGAGGAAGTCGGAGCTCTCAACGGCACCTTCCTCAATGGGAAACGGCTGATCCCGGGCAAGGCGGAGCCGCTCCAGAGCGGGGACACCCTCGCCTTGGGAATGGTCCTGTTGAAGCTTCAGGGGCGGTAAGGCCTCGCCGGCCTCCGCCTATCCATCAGGGAGAGCAAGAGCGTGGGGACTTTTCTGGGAGGCTCGGCGTACGCGATGTCGCGCGACATCGCGGAAGGCTACGTGCTCCTCAATGCGACACTGCTCAAGGGTTTCACCGAATCGGAATTGATGCAGCTCCGGCAGCAATTGGAGAAGGTCCAGCGGGAGATTCGCGCCGACCAGCCCGCTTCCGACGACATCCAGGCCATCCAGAAGCGCGGCAGAAAGATCTCCCGCATCAGCTCGGCATTGCTGATCCTGGACACCCGGCGCAAGCGCTGATAAAGGCCGCCATCCATGAACACCCAGCAGAGAGTTCTTTCGGGTTTTCGACCCTCCGGTCCGCTCCACATCGGCCATCTTGTGGGCGCCCTGCAGAACTGGGTTTCACTCCAGGAGGGGTACCGCTGTTTCTACGCCATCTGTGACTGGCACGCCCTGACCTCGGAATACGCCAACACCGAGAATCTGAAAGAGTATGTTTTTCAGATGGCGCTCGATTGGCTGGCGGCGGGACTCGACCCGGAGCGCTCGACCCTGTTCGTCCAATCGAGGGTCAAGGAGCATGCGGAGCTCCACCTGCTTCTTTCCATGATCGTCCCACTGGGTTGGCTGGAGCGGGTGCCGACCTACAAGGAGCAGCAACAGCAGTTGGCCAACCGGGATCTCACGAACTACGGTTTTCTGGGATATCCGGTTTTGCAGACCGCGGATATCCTGGCGTACAAGGCCCAATGGGTCCCCGTCGGGGAGGATCAGATCTCTCACCTGGAGCTCTGCCGGGAAATCGCCAGACGCTTCAATGCGCTGTACGGAGCGGTGTTCCCCGAGCCCCAGCCGAAGACGACCCGGGTCCCGCGCCTGCCGGGAACGGACGGGCGGAAGATGAGCAAGAGCTATGGCAACGCCGTCTATCTTTCCGATCCGGAGGCTGAAGTTCGAAAGAAAATCTTGACCATGGTGACCGATCCGGCCAGAGTGCGGAGGAGCGACCCGGGGAACCCCGACATCTGCCCGGTCTTCACCCTGCACAAGGCCTTTTCAACGCAGGCCACGCAGGACACCGTCGACGTCGAATGTCGGAGGGCCGGGATCGGGTGCATCGATTGCAAAACGATGCTCCTGACGCATCTCAATCCCGTTCTCTCACCGCTGCACGAGCGCCGGGCGCAGCTGGCACAAAAACCGGAGCGAGTCGGCGAGATCCTGGAGCTGGGCGCCCAGAAAGCCCGTCAGGTCGCCTCGGCCACGCTGCAGGAGGTTCGGGATGCCGTTCGAATTTGAGCCCTCCCTCAAGTCAGGGGGGGACACGGCGACCGAGCCGACCCCCGAGGCCAGCGGTGCCGGGTCAGCGACGG
>Ga0065705_10002543_pt1 | contig 13546 bp, 11 predicted proteins | sample SwibulcommuniRL2_FD_59092 | JGI IMG/M metagenome (GOLD analysis project Ga0065705, IMG submission 59092) | Bulk soil microbial communities from switchgrass field near Rose Lake, East Lansing, Michigan, USA - RL2 Bulk Soil v2 (version 2) | ecosystem: Environmental > Terrestrial > Soil >...
CCCCGCCTGCGGACCCTTCGGGCCGTCAACGATCTCGAATTCGACCGCCTGACCCTCTTCCAGGGACCGGAAGCCGTTGCCACTGATCGCGGAGTAATGGACAAACACGTCGCTGCCGCCCTCCCGTTCAATGAAACCGTAGCCCTTGGCGTTGTTGAACCACTTGACCTTACCTGTAATGCGCATCGTTCTCTTCCCTAATTGCCGAAAATCTCAGATGAGCTTCCGGGCACAAAAAAAGACCGCGAGTGCTTGCGCGGCCTCGACTTCTACGTCGTGGGAACGCCCCTCAACGCAGCGCTATCCTAAGCATCTGTTACACCCGTGTCAAGAGTCTGCGGCCGGAAACGTCGCCTTTTCAACATGATGCCTGCAGTACTCCCTTGAAATCCTGCGCAGCCATATGCCTCGAGCTCTCATCAGCGTTTCCGACAAGACCGGCCTGATCGACTTCGCCCATGGACTTGTTCGCCGTGGCTTCGAGCTGGTGTCGACCGGCGGGACCGCCCGGACCCTGCAAACGGCTGGTCTGGCTGTCGTCGGCATCTCCGACGTCACGGGGTTCCCCGAAATGATGGACGGACGGGTGAAGACCCTTCACCCATTGGTGCATGGGGGCATTCTGGCGCGCCGCAGCCGGTCGGACGACGTCGCGGCCGCAGCCACGCACGGGATTACGTTGATCGATGTTGTCGTGGTCAACCTCTATCCCTTCGTAAAGGCCGCATCGAACCCGGAGACGACGTTCGAGGCACTGATCGAGGAGATCGACATCGGCGGGCCGAGCCTCGTGCGGGCGGCGGCGAAAAATTTTCAAGACGTCCTCGTCGTCGTTTCTGCCGACGACTACGCCGCGGTGCTCGAGCAGCTCGATCGTCCAACTGGCCCATCGCGCGACTTCCGCTTCGAGCTCGCGCGAAAGGCGCTTGCGCATACCGCAGCTTACGACACGGCGATTGCGGCCGAGCTGGCGAATGTGACCGCTGATCAGGATGGCTTTCGCCGGGCAATTCACGGTGGAGAGCGGGTCGTTTCCGCCTCCGCCAAGGCTACGGCGGACCGCCGTAGCGCGGAGCGCGAAGGCTGGTCGGACCCGCCCGATCTATCACCACAGACCGTGAACCTCGCGCTCCGAAAGATCCGCGATCTGCGGTACGGCGAGAACCCGCATCAGAAGGCAACGTGGTACGCCGAAGACCCACCGTCGGCTCTTGGTGCCGCGCAGGTGCTGCAGGGGAAAGAGCTGTCGTACACGAATCTCCTCGATCTCGACGCGGCCGCGCGCATCGTGCTCGAGTTCGACGAGCCTGCGGCGGCGGTCATCAAGCACACCAACCCCTGCGGCGCCGCCACGGGCAGCACACCCGCCGACGCCTACGTCCGCGCTCGCGATGCCGATGCACTCGCCGCATTTGGGGGGATCGTCGGCCTCAATCGCGCGATCGACGCCGCGACCGCGCAGGCGATCGTCTCGACCTTCATCGAGGCGGTGATCACGCCCGCAGTCGATGAGGAGGCGCGCAGGATTCTTGCCTCGAAGGCCAACATGCGCGTGGTCGTTGCCAACCTGGGGCAGATGACGCACGACCGCGGACGCGAGCTCCGCTCCATTCTTGGCGCTGTGCTCATGCAGTCGCGTGATCGTGTCGCCGAGGCGTCGCAGCCGTGGCCGTCGGGAGAGCTTCGGGTCGTCACGAAGCGTCAACCGACGGCGGAGGAATGGCGGGCGCTCCGGTTTGCGTGGCGCATCTGCGCGCACGTCAAGTCGAACACGATCATCTTCACGTCCGCGGATCGAACGCTCGCGATCGGCGCCGGACAGATGAGCCGCGTCGACGCCGCCAAGGTGGCGCGCATGAAAGCGGATACGATTGGTCCGGATGCGCTGAAAGGGTCGGTTGCGGCTTCGGATGCGTTCTTCCCGTTTCGCGATGGGCTCGACGTGGTCGCCGATGCAGGCGCAACCGCAATCGTGCAGCCCGGCGGATCAGTTCGCGATCAGGACGTGATCGCTGCCGCCGACGAGCGTGGTCTCGCGATGGTGTTCACCGGGCGCAGGCACTTCCGGCACTGATGACGTAGCGAACGTGCGCTTTCGACGTGAACTCCTGAACAGCATCCTTATGGCCGCGGGGATCTTGTCCGCGGCGATGGGCATCAAGGGCTTCCTGCTGTCGAGCCACTTCATTGACGGCGGCGTGACCGGCGTGTCGATGCTCGCTTCGCAGGTCACGGGTGCGCCACTTCCCGTGCTGCTGCCGGCGATCAATCTGCCGTTTGTCGCCCTCGGCTTTCACCAGATGGGGGCGCTCTTCGCGCTGCGAAGCACGATCGGGATCGCCGGCCTCGCGCTGGTGCTCGCCTTCGTGCCCTTTCCGGACGTGACACCGGACCTCGTGCTCACGGCGGTCTTCGGCGGCTTCTTTCTTGGCGCCGGAATCGGTCTCGCCATTCGCGGTGGTGCGGTGCTCGACGGGACCGAGATTGCCGCGCTGCTCATCAGCCGTCGGGGCGATCTGCTGCGCGTCGGCGACGTGATTCTTGCGTTCAACGTGGTGCTGTTCGTGTCGGCAATCGCGCTGCTCGGTGTCGAACCGGCCCTGTATTCCATCCTCACCTACGTGGCCGCGGCCCGCACCCTCGACTTCGTGATCCACGGCATTGACGAATACACGGCGATTACCGTTGTCTCTGACCACAACCCGCAAATCCGACAACGCATCATGCACGCACTCGGTCGTGGTGTGACGCTCTTTCGAGGTTTTGGCGGGCTGAGCGGTCAGGAGCGAGACATCCTGTACTGCGTCGTTACGCGGCTCGAAGTCGGAAAGGTAAAAGCAATCGTCCGCGAGATCGATCCGAACGCATTCGTCGTATATCACGCGCTTGCCGGTGCCGAGGGCGGCGTCGTGAAGACGCGCGGGTTCCACTAGCTACGGCGGCAGCAATTCGTACAGCTGAACGGGATGGCCTTGCCACATCGTGTCTGCCGACAGCCGCAGCCGGCGAGCACGGCGCATGGCATCCATCAATTCATCGCAGCCGGCGTACCCGAGACCACAGTTCACGGTGACGTGTGTGGCCCCGTGGCGGCGCAGCGCGTCGACGGCTTCCGCGGCGGGGAACAGGAGGATGTCGCGCCGCAACTGTATGTAGGACTTCGGAACGAAACCGCTGTACCCGTTCACCATGGGCGTCCAGTGCCAGGTTGAAAAGTACATGTACTGCGTATTCGCCGTTTCGTCATACGGCATCTCCGCAAGCACGGCGCGCGGGATGTTCTTCATCAGGTTGTACATCTCCGGCGGCTCGGGCCATACGGGTCTGAGCGCCAGCGTCGGCCACGCCTCGATCAGCACGAGCGCAATCAGCGTCGCGAACGCGAGATCGCGGTACGTGCGTGACGTCCGCCATGCCAGGACGCGGCGCGCGCCGAAGCCGGCGAGGATCGCGAGCGTCAACGCGACCAGCGCGGCAAAGCGGGCCGGCGAGCGAAGACCGCGAAAGGGACTGAGCCATCGATACATCGCCGGATATGAAAGACCGTTCAGGCCCAGCGACCCGTCGAACGAGACAGCGAGGGCGGCGGTGTAGATGAGAGGAATCGCACTGATCGGTGGTGCCGCGCCCGCCGCCGCGAGCGCAACCGGCATCACCCCGGGGAAGAGCGCCCGTTCCGCACGTGGTGGGCGGAGCACCCGGCCCCAGAGGACGTTGACCTTGCTGACGCGCAGGTAATCCGATGGCACCGCGCTGTACGCGGCAATTTCACTCAAGCCCCGCTCCCCTTTGACCGGTTCCGCGGCCACGAACGCCCGTACGAGCGGCAGCGCTGCAATCATGGCCACCACCGCCGCCACCAGCAGCGGCAGCACGAGTTGCCGCAGTGATGGCCGATGCATGATCAGAAGGCCGGCTCCGATGACCGCGGCGTATACGACAAAAAATACCGCGTAGTACATCGACGAGTAGAGCTGGGCTACGAGCGCGGCAGCCAACGCGAGCGAGTACCGCCACGGCCCGGGATTCGGGATTCGGGATTCGGGATTCGGATGGTCAACGTGATTCGAGTCCCGAGTCCCGAGTCCCGAATCCCGACCGAGCAGCCGGTGCAAGGCTAGCAGCGCAAGCGGCATCCACTGCATCATCTGCAGCTCGAGATGGCTGTAATGGTCGAACCGGTAGAGGGCGCACGCGTAGACGAGACCGGCGATGAACGCCGATCGAGGCGATCCCGTCAGTCGCACGACGAGCAGGTACATCGCGACGCCGGAGAACCAGAATCCCGACAGGAACAGCAAGTTGTAGACGATCACACGGTGAACGCCGAGGGCAAGTGCCGGTGCGGCGGTCAACGCCGGCAACACGATCGGATCCGAGAACGTCAGCGTCAGCCGTTCAGGGTAAAAGATGTTCGTGTCGAACAGATGTCGCGGGTCGTTGAGGAGCTGGTGGTTCACCCATCCCACGCGCCAGATCGAGAACAGAGGATCGCCGAGGTCGGGCACGTAGTCGAGATGCCGGACCTGCTGGTGCAGCAGAAGAATCAACGCGGCGCCGAGACCCATCGCCGCAGCGATTGCGTGCCTGGTACGCTCCGACATCGCTAGTGTTCTGCCGAAACCGACATCCCGCCGAGCAGTTCACCCGGCGTGAGCGTTGCGGCGCCGAATTTGGCGACCACGAGGCCTGCGGCGGCGTTGGCGAGTTGCGCCGCCTCCACGAATGTTCCACCCGCCGCAAGCACGAGGCCCATCGTGGCGATAACCGTATCGCCTGCGCCCGTGACGTCGGCAACCTCACGAGCCGACGCGGGGAGATGTCCCTCGGTGTCGGGTCCAAGCAGCCACATCCCGTGGTCGCCGCGTGTGATGAGAACCGCGCCGCATCGCGCGCGGTCGCGAAACGCGCGCGCCACCATCCGCGCGTCTTCAGACGAACGGATGCGCATGTGCGTGGCCGTCTCCGCTTCATGGTGATTTGGCGTAATCACCGTCGCGCCGGCGTAATAGTCGATGTGCGGAATCTTCGGATCGACCAGCAGCGGAATACTCCGCTGCCCGGCAAGCGCAAGAGCGGCCGTTATCACACGTCTCGTGATGCAACCTTTCAGATAATCGGAGACGACGATCGCGGAGGCATCGGCTCCGTTCTGGTGAATCGAGGCGATGATTCCCTGCTCCGCGTCGCCGGAAATGTCCGTGTCGCTCTCGTAGTCCACCCGCGCCACCTGCTGATTCCGTTCGGTGACGATGCGCACCTTCGTCGTCGTGACGCGATCGGAATCGGCGGCGAGAAAGCCCGCTTCGATGCCGGCCTCGCGGCAGCCGCGCGTTAACGTCTTGCCATTGTCGTCCTGGCCGATGACCCCGATCAGCGATGCATGGCCCCCGAGCGCCGTAACGTTGTGCGCGACGTTGGCGGCGCCGCCGATGCGGTGCGTCTGTTGCTGGAAGGCGATGACCGGCACCGGCGCTTCCGGAGAAATGCGCGTGACGCGTCCGACCAGAAATGTGTCGAGCATCGCGTCGCCGATGACGAGCACGTGCGTCTTGGAGAATGCGGAAACGAGACGCGACGCGCGCTCAGGCGCGAGCGGCAACAGAGTCATCATCGCCGCGCGCCGCCGCAAACGGCAGCGTGACGAGCACGAGGAATAACATCAGGAACTCGGAGTCGCCGAAGTTGTATTCGAAAAGTCCGGCGGCGAGCATCGCGAAGACCGCTGCCAGCGCCGCTGCGGCCGGCACTCTATCGAGTTGTCGTCGAAACAATCGGAATTGCGCGACGACAAGCGAGAAGATGAACCACAGCCAGACGGCAAGCGCGGGCAGGCCGCGTTCCGCGGCGATCTGCAACGGCACGTTGTGCAGGTGCGGATTGATGGGATTGATCGCGTAGTCGGGACGGTATTGCGCGTAGACGCGCGGGATCATATTGGGACCGACACCGGTGAGCGGATGGTCGTTGACCATCCGCGCTCCCATTTCGATCATCGCGAGACGATCCTGATTGGTCGGCTCCTGCACGTCGAAGATCGACATCACGCGCTTGGTGACCGTCCCCGGCGCGACGGCAAACAATACCGCGACGAAGAGTGGCAGCAGAATCGTGAGCCGCAGATCCTTCAACGCGAGGAGCAGCGCGATGGCAACCGATGCGCCAATCCAGGCGCTGCGCCCGAGTGTGAGGGCCAGGGCGACGACAAGCGCCGGCATGACCAGGGCCGGCCAGGTGCGTCCCTGCCGGCCGAAGATAAGACGAGCAGCGGCGGCGCAGATCACGAGCATCAGCAGTCCCGAATAGGTCATGTAGTGCGACATGGCGCCTTCGGGGCGGCGGCCGAGGTTGTCGTAGTGCAGCAAGCCGTACTGGATGATGCCGTAGGCGGCGCTTGCCGCGCCGACCGATACGATGACGTCGACGACGAGCGAGGCACGTTCGCCCCGTGCGATTTGATAGACGGCGGGCACGATCACAAACAACAGCAACTGCTTGTCGTCGACGATGCTGGTCGACGGATCGAGCGAGAAAACGGAGATCGCCACCGTCACGACGGCGTAGGCAACAAGCGCCCAGAAGAAACGGGGGACAGCCGGCAGCGTCCGATCCTGAATGAGCTGCGCCACCCAGCAGACCAGCATCAGCGCGAGCAGGATGTTCGCGGCGGCGATCGAAATCTGCAGTGAGGCCACGAAGCAGAGCAGCAGCACGACGGTCGCGCGCTCGAGGCCATGCGCGGTCCGCGGATGCGTGATGCTCATTGCTGCGGTAGTCATCGGGATCGTTGCCCTTGCTCCTGTGACGCGGACCCTTGTGGTCCGCGCAACTCGTGGGGCGAGCCATAAAGGCTCGACCCACAGGTGATTGCTCTCTCCGCAGCCGCGGCTACCTGTTCAGCCGAGATGCGCGTGAGACATCGGAAGTCGCCCGGCGCACACTCACGCTGCCTGCACGGGCGGCATGCAAGCGGTCCTGCATCGACCGCTTCCGCAAACCATCGCGGGTCACGCCACGGCATCGACCGTTCGGCCAGCGTCGGGCCGAACAGGGCGACGATCGGCGTCGTTGTGGTTCCGGCAATATGGAGCGGCCCGCTGTCGCCACCAATGTACACCGCCGCGCGGGAGACGAGCGCGCGCAGCTCGGGCAGGTCGAATTCGCCGACCTCCGGAACGGCGCCAGCGAGAGGCCCCAGTGTCGCGCGCGCCCTCCCGATGATTTCCTTTGCCACGTGCACATCGGATGGGCCGGACGTCAGGAGGACCCGTCGCAATGGATCGCGCCGCGCTAATGCGACAACGAGCGCTTCGAAGGACTCCGGAGGCCATCGGCGAAAGGGATTGCCTGCGCTGACGTGGACCACGACGACTGGGTGACCGGCGCTGATACCTGCGACCTCGAGGCGACGATCAACCGAAGCTGCCGCACTCGCGTCCGCCTCCATCTCGAGTGGATCGAGGACAGGATTCGGCGGTTCGACCCCGAGGGGCGCCAGCAGGTCCCATTGATTGACGACGGTCGGACGCGGCGCTTCATCTCGTGGACGTGCCACGACGTGTGTGTACATCCATGACCGCCCAGTAATCCGGTAGCCGATGCGAACCGCCGCGCCGCTCGCCCATACCAGCCAGGCTGCTCGCGGTCCCCCGTGCAGATCAATGGCGACGTCGAACCGCTCCGTCCGCAGGCGGCGCGCCAGCGCGAGGTCGTCGCGCACACGGGCCAAGCCGCGAGTTCTCGGGACGACAACGATGTCAGTCAGATTACGATTAGCGCGGACAACCGGTGCGGCTGCCGCTTCGACGACATAGGTGAGCCGCGCGTCCGGATACCTCCGGCGAAGGGCATGAATCAGCGGCGTGGTCAGCACGACGTCGCCGATCAGGCGCAGTCGGACTAACAGTATTTTGTGTGCGGGGTTTGTGATCGGTTGTTCAGGGGAGTTGGAAGAAACTGCCGGACTTGCGACGTTGACCACGAACACCTAACTGACGGTTTCCGGCTCGATGGTTGCTTCATCGATCAGCATGACCGGAATGTCATCCTTGATTGGATACACCCGGTGGCACTTGTCGCACTTCAGCGCGGTGCCGTTCTTCACCAGCTTTACCGGAGTCTTGCAGTTGGGGCAGGCCAGAATTTCCAGCAGCTCGGCGTCGATGGCCACGCCCGAACTATAGCATTCTGCGCTAAGATGCCTTTGCCGATGCGCCCCACGCACGCCGCGTTGCTCTTCCTCGGCGCAGCGTTGTTTTTGACGCTGCCTCGCCCCGTCATCGCGCAGACCTCATCCGAGGCGTACTACGAGTTCCTTGTCGCGCGTCATCTCGAGGCGCAAGGGGACGCGAAGGGCGCCCAGGCGGCGCTTGAAAAAGGGGTCGCCGCCGATCCTCGATCGGCGGAAGTGCGTGCAGAGCTCGCAGCGTTCTTCCTGCGCCGCGACGCGGCGGACGACGCGGAGCGCGTCGCCAAAGAAGCATTGCAACTTGAGGACAGCAACTCCGAGGCTCATCGCGTGCTCGGTATGCTCTACGCCGCGCGGTCGGAGGATACCGGCCGTGGTCAGGCGGCGCAGGCAGCCGCCGCAGAGCTCGTGAAGCAGGGGATCACACACCTCGAGCGCGTCAGCGAGAATCCGGCGGCTCTCGCCGATCTGAACCTTCAGTACACCCTCGGCCGGCTCTATACGCGCGCTGGTCAGATCGACCAAGCTATTGCCGCGTTGACGCGCGTCGTCAACGAGAATCCGTTGTCGGTGCAGGGTCGTCTTGCGCTTGCGCAGGCATACGTCGCGGCGCGTGACATGAACAACGCGATCGCGGCGCTCCAGGAAATCGTTGACGACGAGCCGCGCGTCGCGAACATGCTGGGTCAGTTCCAGGATCAGGCCGGGAAGTACAAGGACGCCGCCGATTCGTACACCAAGGCGCTCTCGGTCGCACCGAACAGCCGCGAGCTGAAAGTGCGGCGCATTGCTGCGCTCGTCAATGCAAAGGAATTCGAACGCGCTTCCGATTTTGCGGCGCAGGCGCAGATGCAGCATCCAGATGATCTGCGCTTTCCGCAGCTCCGCGCGCATGCGCTGCAGCAGATGGGAGATACGGTTCGCGCAATCAGCGTGCTCGAGCCGGTTGCGCGGGCAAATCCCAACGACTCGGCGACGCTGCTGTCGCTCGCGGACCTGTACAACACTGCCGGACGCAAAAACGATGCGGAGCGGACGGTTCGCCAGCTCGTGTCGATCGAGCCCGGCAACGCTGATGCGCTGAATTACCTTGGGTATCTGCTGGCGGACAGCGGCCGCCAGCTCGATGAAGCCATTCGGCTGGTCCGCAGGGCGCTCGACATCGAGCCGGACAACCCGAACTATCTCGATAGTCTCGGCTGGGCGTACTACCGGCGCGGCGACTACGAAGAAGCGGAGAAGTACCTCGCTCCGGCCGCACAGCAGATGCCGCGCAACGCGACGGTGCAGGAGCACCACGGCGACGTGCTGGCCAAGCGTGGTCGCTGGCAGGACGCGATTGCCGCCTGGACTCGCGCGCTGCAGGGCGACGAGGGCGATATCAACAAGGCGGCCGTCGAAAAGAAGATCGCGGACGCGCGCGGGAAAGTGCGCTGATAAATCGTTGGGCCTTGGGCTTTGGGCTTTGGGCCCTGGGCTTTACGGCGTGTGCCCGCCCGCACATCACCCTTCCAACTGACCCCGGCATTCCACTTCCCGACTTCACGACGATCCACATGCAGGCGTCCGCCGCGTGCGCCGGGGTGCGTACGCTGACCGCCGAGATGGCGCTTTCGGGGCGTGCGGGACGTCAGCGGCTGCGTGGGCGCGTACTTGCCGGATTCGCTCGGCCTGCTTCGATGCGGCTCGAAGGGGTGGCGCCGTTCGGGCCGCCAGCGTTCATCCTCGTTGCGCGTGGAGAGAACGCGACGCTGCTGCTCCCCCGTGACGAGCGAGTGCTGCGCGGCGCGAAGCCCGAAGACATCCTGGGCGCTCTGGCCGGCGTCACGCTCGGTCCCGCAGACCTCCAGGCAATTCTCTCTGGCTGCGTCGTTGCCGCTCCTCAACCGACCGACGGGCGCAGGCACGCCAACGGATGGGCGTCGATCGATCTTTCCGGCGGCGCCACGATTTTTTTGCAGCCGGCGGCAGGCGGAACGTGGACGCTGCGCGGAGCTCGCCGAGCGGGCTGGCAGATTGAATATCCCGCGTGGAGCGGAGGCTTCCCGCAAACCGTGCGGCTCCAGGGCGATCAGGCAGCGTTGATGGTCGACCTGACGGTAGGTCTGTCGCAGATCGAAACCAATAAGGACCTGGAAGACGCAGCATTCACCGTCAACGTGCCTCGCGACGCCGAGCCGATCACGCTCGATGAACTCAGGGAAAACGGACCGCTCGGAGCGCGATGATATCCGTCTCGATTCGCGCGCACGCCAAGATCAACCTCGATCTGCGCGTGCTCGGCATGCGTCCTGACGGCTTCCACGAGCTGCGGACCGTATTCCAGGCGATTGCTATTCACGACACGCTTCGCTGCGTATCGCGAGCGGGTCCATTCGCGATCGAATGTGCGACTGCCGGCGTGCCCCTCGATCACACCAATCTGATCTGGCGTGCTGCGCAGACGTTGTGGCGGTCTCTTCGCCGGAGCGGTCCGGTTCGCGACGTCGTCGTCCAGCTCGACAAAGACATCCCGCTGCAGGCGGGACTCGGAGGGGGCAGCGCTGATGCCGCGGCCACGCTGATGGCGCTGGCGCACCTCTGGCGCGTGCCCGTCAAACCGTCGCAGCTTACAGACGTCGCTGCGCATATCGGGTCGGACGTTCCGTTCTTCCTCGCGGGCGGTACAGCGCTCGGCCTCGGACGGGGCGAGGAAGTCTATCCACTCGCTGACCTGCCACGGCATTGGATCGTGCTGTTGATTCCGGGTTTCGGCGTCTCTACCAGTGAAGCGTATGGCTGGTACGACTCGGAACGAGAGCTGTCACGTGCGCCAAAGGAACCGCAGCATGTGCCTGGCCCATGGCCCTCGCGCGCTGCGCAGATGATCAACGACCTCGAGGCGCCGATTGCGCGGCATCATCCCGAAATCGACCAGATGAAAGCGGCGCTGCGGCGCGCCGGGGCACTGGCGGCATCGATGTCTGGAAGCGGCTCGACCGTATTTGGCTTGTTTCAAAAGAAGCGTGAGGCTGTAGCCGCCGTGGATCGCCTCAAGGGTTCAGGCTGGCGGGTGGTGCTGACCGAGTCGGTCGGGCGCGGCGAATACGAACGGCGAGCGCGACCGATTGCGACACGAGGCAAGTCTCGTCTACACTAAGCGTTTGCACCGCCCCTAGCCGTTCGGATCCGTACAAAAAACCTAAGTGGTGGGGCGTGGCCAAGCGGTAAGGCGCGGGACTTTGGATCCCGTATTCGAAGGTTCGAATCCTTCCGCCCCAACCAAGCTTGGGCGCCAGAGCACGCGCGAAGCGCGTGCGAAGGATTGCCCACAGGGGGCGGAGCTTCCGTTGGGGGCGCGTGGCATCGTCGACAGGGACCGGGAGGATGAGAAGGCCGCTGAGCGGTGAAGGGTTGATGTCGACGGGACTCGGCGACCTGAAGGTGTTTTCAGGTAGCGGCCATCCGCAGTTGACACGCGAGATTGCCGATTTCCTCGGCATCCCCGTCGGGCAGGCGCGCCTTCGTCGCTTTCCGGACAGCGAGGTCTCGTTTCAGATCGACGAGAACATCCGAGGTACCGACGTCTTCATCATCCAGCCGACGTCGAACCCGGTCGATCAGCATCTGATGGAGATGCTGATCATGGTGGACGCGTTCCGCCGATCGTCGGCGGCGCGGATCACGGCGGTTATTCCGTATTACGGCTACGCCCGGCAGGATCGGAAGGACAAACCGCGCGTGCCGATCTCGGCCAAGCTCGTTGCGAACCTGTTGAGCGCGGCCGGAACCAACCGTGTGCTGACGATGGATTTGCACAANGCGCAAATNCAGGGGTTCTTTGACATNCCGGTCGATCATCTGTTCGCGGCGCCGGTGATCATCGAGTACCTCTCGCGNCTGAATTACCCGCAGCTCACGATTGTGTCGCCGGACGCCGGCGGCGCGGAGCGGGCACGTGCGTATGCGAAACGGCTCGATGCCGAATTGGCGATTATCGACAAACGGCGATCGGAGGACGGGACCGCTGAGGTGATGAATGTCATCGGCGACGTGCAGGGTCGGACCTGCATCCTGCAGGATGACATCATCGATACGGCCGGAACGATTCAGAAAGGCGCGAGCGCGGTGAAAGCGGCGGGCGCGGAGCGGGTGCTCGCCTGCGCCGTGCACGGCGTGTTGTCGGGGCCCGCGATCGATCGGATTGAGAACTCGCCGCTCGACCAGCTGATTGTGACCAACACCATTCCGCTGAGTCCGGCCGGTCAGCAGTGCAAGAAGATCGTGGTGCTGTCAGTGGCGAGGCTGTTGGGGCAGGCGATTCGGAGTATTCACGAGGAGACGTCGGTCTCCTCGTTGTTCGTTTGAATTGGAGGGCGGGTCCGTTCGGATCCGCCGGAGGATTATGGACGCAACTCTCGAAGCAAAGAAGCGTGGGGGGAGAGGCAAGAACGAGGCGCGGCGCCTTCGGGTGTCGGGCCGGATTCCGGCCGTCGTCTATGGTGCCCGGAAGGACGGTCAGGCGCCGGAAGGGGTTCCCGTCGCTGTCGACCCGAAGGAGGTGCTTCGCATCCTCCGCTCTGAATCGGGCGCCAATACGCTGATCAACCTGAAGCTCGATGGCGGCGAGGAGTCGCGGGTCATGGTTCGCGACTACCAGCTCGATCCGATCACGCATCAGTTGTTGCATGCGGACTTCTACCAGCTCGCGATGGACAAGGAGATCGTCGTGTCGGTGCCTATCGTCGTGAAGGGCGAGGCTGCAGGCGTCAAGCAACAGGGTGGTCTCCTCGACTTCGTCACCCGCGAAATCGAGGTGCGGTGCCTGCCGACTGACATTCCTGAACACATCGACGTCGATGTGAGCGAGTTGATGCTCCACCAATCGATTCGCGTGAAGGACGTCCCGACCAACCCGAAGTGGAAGGCCGTGACGGACGGCGAGGCGATGCTCGTGCACGTCGTGATGCCGAAGGCGGAGGAATCGGCGGCGACGACGGCAGCGGAAGGCGAAGCGGCGGCACCTGCTGCCGCGGCGGCACCGGCCGAACCGGAAGTCATCAAGAAGGGGAAGACCGAGAAGGAAGAAGAAGCGCCGAAGAAATAATGCAACTGATCGTCGGGCTCGGGAACCCTGGAAGGGAATACCGCGAGACTCGACACAACGTCGGCTTTCTGGTGGTCGACGAGATCGCGCGGCGGCACAGTCTGACGCTCGGGATGGCGCCCTCGCAGATCCCGGACGCGATGATCGCGAAGAAGTTCGGCGAACGTGCGCTGCTGGTGGCCAAGCCGCTGACGTTCATGAACAACAGCGGCGAGGCGGTGGCGGCGCTGGCGCGGTATTACGATGTGCCGATTGGCGATCTGCTGATCGTC
>Ga0065705_10104548_pt1 | contig 13534 bp, 8 predicted proteins | sample SwibulcommuniRL2_FD_59092 | JGI IMG/M metagenome (GOLD analysis project Ga0065705, IMG submission 59092) | Bulk soil microbial communities from switchgrass field near Rose Lake, East Lansing, Michigan, USA - RL2 Bulk Soil v2 (version 2) | ecosystem: Environmental > Terrestrial > Soil >...
ACCCGTTCTGGTCGCCCGATGGCGGGAGCCTGGGCTTTTTCGCGGACGGGAAGCTGAAGACCATCGACCTGCGGGGAGGATCCCCCAGGGTCGTATCCGAAGCACCCTCCGGCCGCGGTAGGACCTGGGGCCGCGAGGGGATCATCCTGTTCGCGCCGAACATCACTTCGTCTATTCTGCGTGTGCCGGCAACCGGGGGTAAGGTCGAAGAGGTGACCAAGTACGACCCGAAAACCGAGTCGACGCAGCGCTGGCCGGTGTTCCTTCCTGATGGCCGGCATTTTCTCTACTTGTCCCGGGCACGGGTCGAGGGACGTGAAGAGCAGGGCCGCTTGATGCTCGCGTCCCTGGATGATCCGAAGGCCTCCGTGCTGATAGGGGACTCCTCCAACGCCCAGTACGTCGAGCCCGGGTACCTGATCTACGGGCGCTCCGCGAACCTCTACGCCTGGCGCTTCGACTCCAAGGCGCTGCGGCTGGAGGGTGACGCCGCGCCAATCGTCCCGGACAAGCTGAGCTACTGGGAGGCGAAGAATTTCGTGCCGTTCGCGGCCGCCGGGGACGGCACCATCGTGTTTCTTCCCGAGTCGAGGCGATCCTCGGAGTTGCGCTGGTTCGACCGCCTGGGACGGCCGGGCGGAAGCCTGGGCCCGCCCGGGTACTACCTGACGCCGAGGATCTCTCCCGACGGGCGCAAAGTCGCTTACATGCAGGCCGAAGGAGATGGCTCACTCTCCAACATCTGGGTGCGCGAGCTGGACTCCAGTCGCGCGGTCCGCCTGACGCCGCAAGCAGCTGGATACATCTTCCCGGCGTGGAGTCCCGATGGCTCCCGGATCGTGTTCCAGTGCCAGCCCAAGGGAGTCGGGGACCTGTGCATCACCCCGGCTGCCGGCGGCGGCGAGCCGCAGGTGTTGTATGAGTCGAACACCTGGAAGACTCTGGGAAGCTGGATGCCGGACGGCAAGCGGCTGCTGTTCGCGAATCAGGATCCCAAGACCGAGCAGGACATCGTCATGATGCCCGCGGGCGGGGGAGAGCCGACGGTAATCCTGCGCACTCCCTTCCAGGAGCAGAGGCCCCAGGCCTCCCCCGATGGCACGTGCTTCGCCTTCGCCTCGAATGTGTCGGGACGCTTCGAGGTGTACGTACGCAACCTGGGTGGCGGGGAAGAGCAATGGCAGATCTCCACCGACGGTGGCGGCAACCCGAAGTGGCGGGCCGACGGCAAGGAGCTGTTCTATGAGGCAGCGGACGGGTACTTGATGGCGATGCCGTGGCACGGCACTCCCGGGGCGCCGGTCCGGCTGTTCCAGTTCACGGAGCGGTCGGAGCCCGGGCAGTTCGGGGTGGAGGTCTTCGGGGATGTCACGCCCGACGGCCAGCGCTTCCTCTTGAATGTTCCCACCAGCAGCCTGACCAGCATCGGCTTCTACGCCATCACCCACTGGCCCAGCCTCGCCGGGACGGCGGCGAAGTGATCCTCTCCACCACATGTAAGAAGCGACCCTGTCTGCCGAGGAGGATCGCTTCATACTTCTCGGGTTAGGGGCTAGACTGCGAATACTCGTGGTGGTTCACAGCTTCCGCGAGCGGCAGGATGTCATCAGGATCATCTCGGCACGGAAAGCGATTCGGAGAGAAAGGGACATTTACAATCGGAGGTGGCAATCATGAAGAAAGAGTACGACTTTTCAAAGGCGCGGCGTAATCCGTATGCGAATCGTCTTAAGCGGCAAGTTACGATTCGACTCGACGACAAGACCATTCGATATTTCAAGTCGATTTCGGAGGAGTGTGGAATTCCTTATCAGACTCTAATCAACCTGTACTTGCGGGATTGTGCGGCCACGGGGAAGCGCCTGGCGTTGAACTGGAAATCTGTAGCCTGAATGGCGCGTAGCCCGCACTGGAAACCAACACCTACAAGGGACGCCGTCGCGGGTTAACAGCAATCATGTCTGTCAGAATCAGGCGCTCGAGCGGAAATGTATTCAAAGATCCCGGGTTACATGAAACCTGAGAAGCGTTGCTCATACTTACATCCCTGACCAGGAGGAGGAAGAGACCATGATTACACTCGAAGATGCGCGCCGGATTATCGCGGCGGCGGAGAAGAAGGCTAAGGAGATCGGCCAGCCCATGAATATCGCGGTCGCGGATGCTGGGGGCAACCTGGTCGCCCATGTGAGGATGGATGGAGCCTGGATCGGCAGCATCGACATCTCCATCAAGAAGGCCTACACGTCACGCGCCTTCGATATCGCCACCAAGGATCTGGCCGAGCACTGCCAGTCAGGCAAGCAGTTCTTCGGAATCCATGCGTCCAACGACGGGCGGATCATGATCTTTGCGGGGGGAATACCCCTGAAGCGGGAGCGCAAGGTGGTGGGCGCGATTGGCGTAAGCGGCGGCTCGGGAGAGCAGGACCACTCCGTGGCGGAGGCCGGTGCAGCTGCCTATTAGACTCCCGCCCCACGAAGCGTACGGGCTCAGACAAATGGAATACGCGCGCATCCACTAGCCTTCGTCAGGTCGAGCGGCGTCGGCGGAGAGTTCCTTTGCCGAGGCCTCGGCTCCAGGTGGTTCACAGAACGGTTTCACGAGAATGCGCTTGTAACACACTTCCAGGACGATCAGGTACTCTGTACCGCCCGGAGCATGCAGAACCACTCGGTCGCCCGCTGCGGACTTCATCAACGCGCGCGCCAGAGGCGACACCCAACTGATGTGGCCGCGGTCGAGGTCGACCTCGTCGGTGCCGACGATGCTCACCACTCGCTCATTTCCTGCGGCATTGGCATAGCGCACGGTGGCTCCGAAGAATACCCGCGCCGCCGCCTGCCCCGCTCTCGGACTTTCCGGGTCCACCACTTCCGCGGCATCGATTCGCTTCGTGAGAATGCGAATCCGGCCATCGATCTGGCGCAGCCGCCGCTTGCCGTACTGATAGTCGGCATTTTCACTGCGATCGCCGTTGCTCGCCGCCCACGCCACCACCTTGGTTACTGCCGGTCGCTCCCTGGTGAGCAGAAACCGGTGCTCGTCTTTGAGGCGCTGCAGGCCGCTCGGCGTGATGTAGTTCTTGACTCGCACCGCGGGCTCGTCGACTTGCGGTTTTCTCGTAAACCCTTTTCGCATACGGTTAGTCCTTCAAGCGCGAACCCAGTAGGGCCACAAGGCTTTCAGGAAATGGATAATGCGGATGGAGCCTTGGGCCAGAATCGGATCGGGTCAGCGCCCTCGGTCGTGCGGCACCAGGATGGTGACCGCGGTGCGAGCACGATTTCCCGAGCGATCGGTCGCGACATAGGTCGCGGTGTAGGTGCGTCCGTTGAGGCTACCACTGCGTCTGGCCCTAAGATACACACTGTGGTCGTCGGTGCCGAAGGCCGCATCGCTCACGTCCTGCACAGGGTCCCATTTCGGATCGTCGCTCACAAGCGCCTCCAGGACGATCCCCGGCGCCGCGTCGCAGACGTCGTGTGTGGTCACCGCGAAGGAGACCGGCACCAGCCGGCCGTCCGGCGGCCACAGGCGATCGGGGAGCGCCCGCACGACGATGGCGGGGGCGACGGTGTCCTGTACGAGCACGATCAGGGTGTCGACGCCGCTTTCCCCCGACGGATCGTGCGCCGTGAGGGTGATCGTCCAATTGCCGACAGGCAGGGTGACGGTTGGCATCGGACCGCTCACCGTTCCGAACGGCCCGGTCCAGGTGTACTGGAGAGGGTCGTTGTCCGAGTCGGTGGAGCCGCCCGCGTCGAGCGTGACTTCGGCCCCGTCGGGGCCGGTGCACTCGAGCCTTTGATCGACGCCTGCGTCGGCGACCGGCGCCCGGTTGGGACGGAGATCGAAGAGCACCAGCTCCTCCGGACCCGCAGTCGTATTCTCCAGCGACACGACGTAGCGGTCGCCGTCGGAGCCGAGTCTCTCCTCGAATGGCGGCAGGGCGCCCGGCGACACTATCGCCCCGACCCCTCCGATGTAGAAGCCGCCGTCGGGCGACGGCATGCCGCTGAGGTTGAGCGGGGTTTCGTCGAACCCGGGTTCGCTCCCTGGGGACAGCCGTGGCGTCGCAAGCCACAAGATCTCAACCCTACTGGAGTGGGTATTCGATGTCTCGTGCACCACGCCGGAGAGGGTGGCGGCAAGCCGCGGGAGCGCCTGGATCACGACTGCGGAATCGATGGTGTCCCCCGGTCCGGCGACGCGGCTCGGAATTCCGTCGTCGCGGGCGACGTAGGTGGCGCCCCCCGGTCCCGGCGCCGGTACGGCCTGGAAGGCGAGACGACCGCCTGCATCCCTCGCCAGCGCTCGCAGCAGGAACGGCTCCAACGAGCCTCCCTCTACCGGATCTCCGTCCCCCAGAATACGGGCCGCAGAAGCGATGCCTCCTGCAAGAGTGGCTCGATAGAGCGCGGCATGTCCGCTGGAAGTGACCACGCCAAAAACGATGCTTCCCGCCTCGTCGAGGAGCGGCGCCAGGAGCGCATACTGCGACTGGCCCGTCTGGATGGCTTCGATGGTCTCCCCGTCGGGTAGAGTTTCGCCGCTAGCGGCGATGACGTGCAGCGCCGCGCCGTCCCAGACGAGCAGCGCGGTGCCGCCGCCCGAGAGGAGCACAGGCACCAGGATTTCGCCGCTCGAGTTGATGGCTGAGGGGGGCATTAGCGAAAAGATCGGAATGTCGGAACCTGGAATCCAGCCGCCTTCGCTAATCACTTCCCTGAGCGGGCCCCCGATGACACCGGTGAAAAGGCGCAGGGAGCTGAACGTCTCTCCCTCCGCTACCACGGCCGTGAAGGCAAAGCGCCCACCGTCGGCTATCGAATGGAACGAGAAGGAATTGCCGTCGAAGTGGCCGCCTCCGGGCGCCGTGTCGCCGTCGAGGGCAACTGCAGACAAAGTGCCATCCTTGGCGCGCGCGAAGAGACCCCGTCCACGTCCGCTGACCCAGGCGTCGAAGATCACGGCACCTCCGCGCGCCATGAAGGGGCCACCGGCAAGGTGGGGGGAAGGGAAGCCGATGAAGAAGGAGTCGAACCTGACGAAACGTCCCGGCTCGGCCATCGGCTCGCCGGGGCGCATCTCGACGGACAGCTCACCATCACGCGCGGCGAGCAGTGCCGTTCCCGCTGTATCGAACGCAGTGAACCGGACCGCTCCGTCGGTGCAAGGAAGCGCGGAGGAATCGAGAAACAGAAGGGTTTCGCCGCCTCCGGTATCCTGCCCCGATTCCGCGATGGCGGAGGCGACGGTGTCGAATCGGTAAAGCCCGCGGGAGCTGTCCGAGGATCTGGTCGCTCCGAAATAGACCGCACCCGAGGCATCCACTGCCGGGTAGACCCAGTTAATCGAGCTGAAGCTGTCTCCTCCCGGTGCCGGATCGCCCGCTGCGGCGATCGTCTGGACGGCGCCTCCCATAGCGCGCAGCACCCGGATCGGATCCGGAAATCCCGAGGCGTCCGGCTCGCCGTAGAGGAACGCCACCACCCCTGAATCGTTCACCGCGGGCGGCGAGAGGCCGAGAGGCTGCGGGTGCGGGCCGATTTTCGGGCCCGGCGGGGCCGGCGTAACCGAGATCGAGAACAGGACCGTGGACGCTCCTTCCGGAGTCAAAGTGGCGATTACTTGCATGCTACCGCTGACCTGGGCGCTGAATGCCATCGTCCCTCCCGAGTTCACGGCGGGTTCGCGCAGCGCCTCCAGAAACGTCCCCGTCCCGAGCGGGTCGCCCGATTGGAGCAGGACTTCGGGCGCGGCTCCGGCCGACTGACGCACCAGCGCCGCGGCCTGCGGTCCGCCGTCGGCAGCAGCGAAGATGCGCCCCTGCCCATCCACTGCCGGACCCAGCAACCGGCTGATGAGGACCGGTGTCCCTCCGATGGGAAGCGTCATCCCCGTGCGCAGCGCCGTCACCGGCGCCCCGCCCCCGGCATCGACGCGCACGATCGCCTGGGTCGCGTAGCAGAACAGCCGTACGGCGATGGTGCCGTCCGACCCGGCTGCCAACTGAAGGATGTTGGACACTGTCCCGCACTCCGGTATCCGATCGCCGAGGTGGAGCAGGATGTGCGCCTGTCCCGGGGACTTTCGGATCTCGACGGCGCTTTCGTCACCCGTGATGTAGACGAGCGCGCCGTCCCGGAGCTGCGCCACGCTCCCCGACAGCACGCGGTCGACACGCGCCTGGACAGGGGCAAGATCGCCGGTGCGGACCAGGAGGTGCGCCTGTGGGGTTGCTCCGGAGGCGGGCGGATCGTGAGGAACCGGTGAGCGCAAGCGCTGGTGCGCTCCGACGGATCCGATCGTGAGGACGAACAGCGCTATCACACTCAGCCGCGTGACTCGTCCGTGCGTCCTGAGACCGACCGCATTCCGCAAGCTTGCGCTGGTCACCATTACCCGCCCCGCTGTCCAGCTTTGTGGATAGGTAAACTATACTCCTCCGCTCCTCGACTACCTAGCCCACCCCAAGCCCGGTCTCCTTCCGGTGAAGTGAAGCCGAAAGATGGGGTCTAGTTGAGTCCGTCGACGAGGTAGAGGTCGGAGAGGTTGTTGTGGTACGAGTAGGCGTAGGAGCGCCCGTCGGGGGTTATCGCGACGGCCTCGAGGCTGGTGACGCCGGCGGGGTCGGCGGGGGTCAGCTCCATGACGAAGTCGCGCTTGCCGGTGGCGAGGTCGAGGCGCCAGATCTTGCCGGGAACCTCACCGCCGCGCAGCAGGTAGAGCGAGCGCCCGTCCGAGCTGAATTGCAGCGGCACCTCTCCCGGCTCCATGCCGGCGATGGGCTTGCCATCGCCGCCGTCGGTGGGCAGGATCCAGGCGCGCTTCTGCGCATCGATCGCTGCGACGAACCGGCCGTCAGGTGAAATCGAATTGCCGAATCCCTTGATGGAAAATCCTTCCGGTGAAATCGGCTTCGGCGTCCCCCCTTCGATGGGCACCTGGTAGAGCCGCCCGACGTGGCCGGACTCGCTGGCGCATACCAGGACCCGCCGGCCGTCAGGAAACAGGTTCCCGCAGCTGAGCTCCGAAAGGCCCTCGGTTTTCAGGTCGACGGGATTTCCGGATCCCGTCGGCAGCAGGGCGAACCGGGCCGTGCCCTGGGAATCCTGCCGCGCGAGCACCCATCTCCCGTCCGCTGACAACGCCAGCGAGGCTCCTTCTCCGATGAGGGTCGGCGCCGAGCCGTCCGATTTGCGCACATAGATCGAGGTCCTGGGGCCGCCCCCTTCACCCTCTTCGTCGATGAGTACCGTCGTTCCGTCGGCCGCAAGATCGGTGACATTCGAAGAGCCGAGCCAGGAAAGATCCTGCTCCTTCGTCGCACCCGCCAGCATGCCGCGCGCCACGCCGCGGAAGTCGAGCCTTCCGACCAGGGCCCGCCCCTCTTTGGAGGTGTCGTGCAGCTCGAGAGTCCCCGGCACTCGAGCGAGCAGCCTGACCTTCCCGGAGAGGTTGACCGCGTAGAGCGCGCTCGTGTCGCCGGACGCACCGGGCTCGGGAGCGGCGAACCAGACCTCCGTGCCATCCGGCGACCAGGAGAGGTTCCACCAGTCCTTCCACCCGTCGCTCAGCACCCTTGCTTTCCCTTCCTTGTCCACGATGGAAACGGCGACGTTGGGGCCGCGCGAATTGTCGAAGAAGGCCACGAGATCGCCGTCAGGGGAGACGCGCGGATTGACCATCGCCTCGGACTGGTGCACGACCTTGCCGATGGGGTACTCCAGACTCATGAGCCCGCCGGCCTCGCGCGTGACGGCGAGGTCCTTGCCGTTGGGAGCCCAGTCGGCGTATCGGACATCCTCCAGGATCGGCCGTGGAGAGCCGCCGATCAGCGGCATGCGGGCCAGCGTCCCGGTGCGCCAGTAGCCCCCGGTTCCGGTGTGTGCGTCGAGCATGACGGCCAGGTCGCCCGCGGGGGAGATCGACAGGATGTCGGTTTTGGGGAACCCCAGGGGCTTGGATTCGGGACTCTCGGGGCGCGTCATGAACATCTCCACCGGCTTCCCTTCGAAGGCGGCGCCATAGATGATGGTCTTGCCGTCCGGTGAGAAGCGCGCCGACCAGATGGTGCCGCGGCGAAACGTGAGCCGGTGCCAGGAGGGCGGCTCCTGCGCCGCGCCTTGTGAGCCGGCCATCCACCCGGCCAGGATGCCCGCCGCCACAACCAGCAGAGCGGCCAGTGCGACCATGGCTCGTTTCGGAAGGCCACCCCCCGTGCGCAGGGCCTGTTGAGGGCTTGTGCCGGAGAGCCCCGGGAGTGACTCCAGCGCGAAAGCGATGTCGCGCGCCGACTGGAATCTCTGCTGCGGGTTTTTCTCCAGGCAGTGGTGCACGATGCGCTCGAGCCCCGGCGGGAAGGACTTGCCTGTTTGCGACAGCTCGGGCGGATCCTCCTTGAGAATGGCGCTCATGGTGTCGGCGGCGCTGTCGCGCTCGAAGGCGCGCGAGCCGGAGAGCATCTCGTAGAGGATGGCGCCGAAGGCGAAGAGGTCCGTCCGCTCGTCCACCGTCCTGCCGCGCACCTGCTCGGGGGACATGTACCCGGGGGTTCCCAGGGCGGTCCCGGGCTGGGTGGCGATATGGCGCGTCGGCACGTGCGATCCGGACTCCGCACTGACCGGCGGCTCAACCTTCGCCAGGCCGAAATCCAGAATCTTGACCCGGCCGTCGTGGGTCACGATGAGATTTTCCGGCTTCAGATCGCGATGCACCACCCCCTTCTCATGCGCGGCTGAGAGGCCGTGGGCGATCTGCAGAGCGATCTCGATGGTCTTGCGCGCCGACAGGGGCGAGCCGTCCAATTTGTCCCGCAGGGTCTCGCCTTCGAGCAGCTCGGTGACCGCGTAAGCGGTGCCCCCCTCCAGGCCGAAATCGTGGATGGCGAGGATGTTGGGATGTGACAGGGCGGCTACGGCCTTGGCCTCGCGCTCGAAGCGGGCGCGGGCGTCAGCATCGTGCGACAGGTGCGCGGGGAGGACCTTGACGGCTACTTCGCGATCAAGCCGCGTGTCGCGCGCGCGGTAGACCTCTCCCATGCCGCCCGCGCCGAGCGGGGCGAGGATTTCGTAGGGGCCGAGGCGGGTTCCGGGTGTGAGCGCCATAGGGGAAGGAAGCCTACCAGAAAGCGCCCTCCGCCGGGAGTGCCGCCGCTAGCAGCCGCGGATAACCTTCGTGCCTTTACGGCTGCAGGGTTCCTTTGGCGGTGAAATCGGTCGGAGCGGTCGAGCTGAACCGGAGATCTCCCCACACCGGGAAGGCCGCGTTCGCGGTGGCCGCCAGACCGATGTAATCGCCGATGAACCGTCCGGTGCCGACGGTCGAGGTGACGCTCGAAGCTCGCACGTTCGGCAGGAAGGTCACACCGTCCGAAGTATTGGTGTAGAAAGTGTTGCAATCCACGTTATTGGGATCCAGGCGCCTGTCGATCCAAGCAAGGCTCAGCAATCCATCGGGATGAGTGGCGATCCAGGGGAAGAACTGATCCGTCCCGCCGGTTCCGTCGTCACTGATCTTCACCGGTGCGGTCCAGCCGCGTCCTCCGTTCCGGGAGACGGAGAGCCTGACGTCGGCGTTCGAGCAGGCCCAATCGCCGACTTGGCTGAGCGGCGTGCAAGTGCCTTGGGGGAAATCGGTCCATGCGACATAGATCGTCCCATCGGGGGCAATGGCCGCGCTCGGGGCGCTGATGATACTGAGTCCGGTGAACGGGTCGGTCCCGTATGCCGGGTCTGCGTTCTTGAGATTGATGAAGCCTGGGCTCGGAAGGTGGGCGGCGACCGTGCTCTGCGGGCCCCAGGTGACGCCCCCATTCTGGGACTTGGAGAACAGAATGCTCATGTCATTGGAAGAAGACGTCACGGCCAGCATCCAGAAGACGTAGACGGTTCCATCTGGCGCGACCACCGGGACGGAGCCGGTGATGTTCTGGTTACCCTTCGCGGGGTGGGAAACCGCCGCCGGGGCGGACCAGGTGAGACCGCCGTCCCGCGAAAAGACTGTCTTGATAAACTGCTTCGCTCCGAAATCGGTCCAGGAGACATACAGGCTTCCTCGGAAGGGGCTCGCCGGCTGATTGTCGGCCCCGATGTAGGGTTTATCGGCGTCAGTCACTCCGGGCACTCCCGGAACGGCCACCGCGTAACTGGGGAACGTGGCTCCGCCGTCGGTGGACTTGGCCACGAACACATCGAGGGAGAACAGGCCCGGGCCGGAATTCACATTGAGATAGGCCAAGTAGAAATTACCCTGGGGATCCGCCGCTATGGAGGGGTCGATGCATTGAACGTTCGTGGCGCCAGGTCGCTGCTGCAGCGGTGTGGCTCCACCCAGGGACCAGCTGCCCCCTTCGTTGGTCGTGAAGGCGGAGCGGCACACCGCTCCCGGAATGGTGCTTGGGGTGAAGAGGTCTGGGAACGCCACGACGAGATTCGATGGATTCGCAGGATTAAAGGCGATGCTGGGCTCGTGCTGATACGTGCCCAGCCCGCCCAGGCCGAGATCCGGGTTGAAGATGACGTTTCTGGGCGCGGCGACCGCAGAGACGGAGAAAGCGGCGCTACCGAGCAGTCCCATTAAGAGGAATGATCCGAGGACCCGGCGACAGGCGGTATTCAGCATGGACGCCTCCTTGAAAAAAAGGTGTTGAGTCGATGGCCTCCTCTATACGGCGAAGTAAAGTGTCGGTCAAGGGAAACCCAGCATTCCTCTCCAATCCCACCCGCGTCGAGCGGGGCGAACCGAGTCTACGGCAAGCCAGTCCGGGGGCGTCTGCGGCGCTTTGGGGAGGGCGCAATCTGCTTGGCAGGTGATGGCCGGTTTCTTCGATTCTGCCGCAGGATTCCAAGAAACTCCGTGAACTTGTCGGAGGCACTCTCCCGCTCACTCCAGGCCCGGATCGCCTTCAAGTCTACCTTCCGGTGCCTGGCGATCTGGACTGCCGTTATCAAGCTCTGGCGGTCATTCCAATGATAGAAGGCCGCAAGGCGATCACGACACGAATCCGTCGCGGAAAGAGCTTTGACACCAATTCCTGCGATTTTGACTACCACGGGCCGAATATCGATGTCGGCTCCAATGCCGAGGGGCCCCGCGGGGAATTCGACGAAGAAGTTGGTCCGAGGATGCACATAGCGGTTGCCTGTCCGGTGAAAACCGATCGACTCCATGACGGCATCCAGCTGTTCATGAGTGATCGCTGTCTGCAGGACGAAATCGAGGTCGGAGGATTGGTACTCTCCTTTGCTATAGATCGTCGCGCAAGCTCCGCCACTCAGAACAGCGCGAATCCTGCCGCGGGCGAGGGCCTGCGCGACACAGGCTGCCACCTGGGCCAAGCTCGATCGTGAGGTGAGCTTCACAGCGGCTTGCCCATGCGGCGTGGCCGCTTCCTCAAAGCTTCGATCCGTCCCGTGAGCTCGGACTCCGGCTCCGCGAGGCGCCTGAGGTAGTCGTTCAGCTCTTTCAAAGCAAAATAGCGGGGGTTGAGCCGATACAGTCGCGTTCGTCCTGCGAGGCGCCCCGCGACCAAACCATCGACCTCCAGGCGACGGAGCGCCTGCTGGACGCCGTTCAACGACACCCCGAGGATACGGGCGAGCTCCCTGGGGTAGCTTTCCTCGAGAAGGGCAAGGGCCAGGAGCACAAGGGTTCGCGCCCGCCCGCCGAAAGGTGACGATCTAGAGACCAACATGGTTGGTCATATGACCATAATTAGTGGTCTTTGTCAACCCAGAACGGGGGTTCAGCGGAAATCGCGGATGAGCACGGCGTCGGCGTTGACGGTGCCCGCGAGGACGGCGAGGCCGCGGCTGTCCGGCATCCATTGGGCATCGAGGATGCGCTCGGAAGTGAGCTTCATCAATTGCACGGGATGGCTGCCATCGGCCTCGACGACCCAGACGCTCGAGGTGTCGACGTCCTCCACCTGCACCGCCAGCTTCTTGCCGTCAGGGGACCATTTGGAATTGGCCAGGCGCCCGCTGGTAAAGTGGGTCACGGCCACGGGGGCGCCGCCATCGAACCCCTGGCGGTAGACGTTCCAGGCGGGATCGGCGTGGTTTCCGAACGTGACGGCGCGGCCGTCGGGCGCCCAGCCTGGTCCGGCCGACTGTTCCGGCAGGTGGAAGGTCACCGTTGGCGCGCCGCCCGCGACCGGATAGACGCCCCAGAGCGTCCCGACCAGGCCGCGCGCGTCTTTCTCGGCGATTCCGAACAGGATACTGCGGGAATCGGGTGAAAAACCGATCATCCCCAGGACGTCCGATTGCTCCCGGACGACTTTCCCATCCTCGGCCGACATCAGGAAGAGCTTGCGCGGCGCATCGTAGTGACCGGCGATGAAATACTGACCGTCAGGGGAGACATCGGCGATTTGCTCGCCGCTTCCCGTAGTCAATTGCTTCTGTCCGCTGCCATCGGCTGCCATGCGCCAGATGTGCACGCCTGTTTTGTCGGCTCGATCGAAAAACAATCGACCGCCGGCGGCGCGCATGTTGATGGAATAGGCTTCGTCGGTGGTGAGCTGCCGGGCCTCGCCGCCCGCTGTCGCCATGGAGCTGATCTGGACGTACCGGTCGACCGGCGCGTCGTAGGCGATGGTGGTGGAATCGAGCGCGGCCACGTCGAAGAGGGAGTTCTCGGGGTTGGCGATGGTGGTGAGCGGACGGGCCGGCGCCCCGGTCGCATCCGAAAACCAGACATTGCGGATAGAGATGGTGCGTACCGCGGCCACCGTGTCGTCGGCGCGCGAAGTGGATATCGCGTCATACTGGTTGAAGTCGTTGGTGAGGCGCGAGGTGTCTCCACCCGGATAGTCGTAAATGCGGACCTGGTTCGTCAGGCTGATGTCCAGCTCGAATGCCGAGGCGACGATGCTGGTTCCGTCGCGCAGCCAGGAGAGGCTGTTGACGACGGTGCGCTTGAGCTTGGACAGATCCTCCCGGCGGCCGGTGGCGGGATCGAACAGCGCGATGGCGGATTCGAGATCGGGAGCGGCCCGCAGCAGGCCGGCCGCGATGCGCTTGCCATCGGGCGACCAGGCGGGAGCGCCGCGGGCTTGCTCGGCCGAGCTTACCGTCGCCACGACGCGCTCCTTCCAGCCGCTCAATTCAATCACCACCAGCTGGCTCTCGGCGGATTCGGCGCCCCGTCTCCAGAACACGAGCTGGTCGCCGGCGGGGTTGAAGCTCACCCGCGAATCGACGTCGAAGGCGCGCTCGCGCGGCGCGCCGCCGAGCGAGGCCACCTGAAAAAGCGCCAGGTAGTTCTGCTTGTCCGGCTTTACGCTCGTGTAGAACAGGTAATTGCCATCGGGCGAAAACGACGGGTTGCGGATCGGAGCATCCCCGGGGGGGAGGATCTCGACGTCGCTTCCGGTCGCGATCTGCCGCACCCGGAGAGTCCGGCGCCCGGCACGTCCGGCGATGTAGGCGAGGTAGCGGCCGTCGGGGGAGAGCGCGCAATCCGACACGTCGCCCCGGTTGGTCTGCGCGTTGATGCGCATGTTCTGACCCAGCCGACTCTG
>Ga0065705_10104549_pt1 | contig 13529 bp, 10 predicted proteins | sample SwibulcommuniRL2_FD_59092 | JGI IMG/M metagenome (GOLD analysis project Ga0065705, IMG submission 59092) | Bulk soil microbial communities from switchgrass field near Rose Lake, East Lansing, Michigan, USA - RL2 Bulk Soil v2 (version 2) | ecosystem: Environmental > Terrestrial > Soil >...
GACCTGACCATCCAGTCGACCGAGCAGCCGCGGACGGCGACCATCGAGCGCGTCTGGCTCGACGGCATCCGCGCACGGGCCGGCCGTTCCGTGCCGTTGAAGGTCCTCATGCGGACGTATCGCGGCGAAGAAGTTATCCACACCGTGCCGCTCGAGATCCCGGCCAACGCGACGGGATCGCTCACGGTCATGGTGTCTGACGGAAACCGGCTGGCGCAGTGGGAGCGCCGGGAAGTCCGGCAGCCATCCGAACCGCGCAGTGTGCCGCAATTGATGCGCGCGTTGAACACCACCCGCAAGAACAACCGTCTCTACGTCCGCCTGCTCGCGGCCGACGCCGGTGCCGTCGTCCGGGGAGAGCCGCTTGCGTCGCTGCCGCCGTCGGTGCTCGGCGTCCTCGAGGCCGATCGCAGCACGGGCGATTTCGTGCCCCTTCGCAACGCGACGCTCGGCGAATGGAACCTCCCCACCGACTACGCGGTGGTCGGGTCGCGTATGCTGACCATCAACATCGAGTAGGACCGAATGCGTCCATTTCAGCGAAATCTTCTTGCACTCGCTCTAGTTGCGGCTGCCGCAGGGGTGGTGTCGGCTTCGAAGCCCGTCTTCTGGCAAACCGCGACGCTCAACGACTTTCTGCGCGGCGAGGTCGAGAACCTGTCGGTCGACAGTCACGGCCGTCTGGTGCTCGGACCGGCCACCGAACTGGTTGCCGAAACGACAGCGCCGTTCCTTTGGGCAATGGCGCTCGCGCCGGATGGCTCCATCTACGTCGGCACCGGCAACGAAGGCAAGGTCCTGAAGATTGACGCCGGGAAGACGTCGACCTTCTTCGATTCAACCGAGCTTGAAGTGCACGCGCTCGCTCTGGCACCCGACGGCACGCTGTACGCGGCGACGTCGCCTGATGGGCGTATTTACAAGATCGATCGCGCCGGCAAGAGTGCGCCGTTCTTCGATCCCGAGGACAAGTACATCTGGAGCCTGGCGCTCGATCCGAAGGGAAACCTCTACGCGGGCACGGGTGAAAAAGGTCTGATCTACAAGATCACCCCCGATGGTAAGGGCAGCGTCTTCTACGCCACGAAGGCCACTCACGTCATCGCGCTTGCATTCGATCGGACCGGACAGCTTCTGGCAGGCACCGAGGGCAGCGGGCGCCTCTTCCGCATCGATCCGGCCGGCAAGGCCTTTCTGTTGCTTGATTCGACGTTTCAGGAGATCCACGCCATTCGGCTTGATCAACAGGGAAATATCTATCTCGCGGCACTCAGTGGACGGACGTCGCCCACGGCCCAGCCCGCTGCGTCCCCTGCTGCCGATACGTCGGCCTCATCCGCTCGCGAGCCCGTTCCTACCGTCACAACCGAAGTGACCGCGATTGCCGTCGTCGACACCGGAGCCGCCTCGGTTGCCACTTCTGAAACGCCGGCCCGCGAGGATCGCCGCAGTGGCCGCGGCGCCATCTATCGGATTCGGCCCGACGGGTTGTGGGACATTCTCTGGGAATCGGGTGAAGACTCGCCGTACGACCTGATGTTCGATCCGAGCGGCTCGCTGATTGTCGGAACAGGCCGCAACGGCAAGCTTTACGGCTTGAGCGGCGATCCCGCGACGGCCACGCTGTTGATGCAGGCGTCGGCACAGCAGGTGACCGGCTTCGCGCGCGACGCCAAAGGCACCGTGTATTACGCGACCTCGAATCCGGGGAAGGTCTTCAAGCTTTCGTCGCAGCGTGCGGCGGAAGGTACCTACACGTCGCTCGTGCGCGACGCGCAGACCGTTGCCGACTGGGGCACGTTGAGCTGGCGAACATCGCTGCCCGCTGGCGCGCGCGTGGACGTGTTTACGCGGTCGGGCAACACCGCCACGCCTGATGACACGTGGAGCGCCTGGAGCGGCCCGTATTCGGTGGCAAGCGGCGAAGAGATCAAGAGCCCCAATGCGCGCTATCTGCAATGGAAGGCGGTACTGACAGGCAAGCAGAACAGCCCTGTCCTGACATCGGTGTCGGCAGCCTACGTGCAGCGCAATCTGCGGCCCAAGGTTACGAGCCTGACGGTTCATCCGGCGGGAACGGTGTTTCAGAAGCCCTATCCGACGGGCGATCCGGACATTGCCGGCTACGACGACCAGGCACCCGATCGACGCATTCTGAGCACCACGGGCAGCAACAACCCGGTCAGTTCCTCACCACTCGGGCGCCGGGTTTATCAGCGCGGGCTGCAGACCTTCGTCTGGCGGGCGGAAGATGCCAACGACGATGAGCTGCGGTACGAGATTCTCTACCGGCGCGAGGGCGAGACAACGTGGAAGTCGCTGAAGAGCGATCTCGAAGACGAAATCTTCGTCTGGGATACGACGTCGGTTCCCAACGGCACGTATCTCGTCAAAGTGGTCGCATCCGATCAGCCTTCGAACACGCCCGGAGCGGCGCTTGAAGGCGACCTCGAGAGCTCTGCGTTCGACATCGACAACGGGCCGCCCACTGTGGTCGTCACCTCATCGCGCCCGGCCAACGGCCGCACGACGATTCAGTTCGAGGTGCGCGACGACTGGTCTTCGATCTCGAAGGTGGAATACTCGCTCGATGCGCAGCGCTGGCAGGTGATCTATCCGCGGGACGGGATCTTCGATTCGCGCAACGAGCAATTCGAACTGACGCTCGACAACGCCGACGCCGCCAGGGGGCTCATCATCCGCGCTTACGATGCAAAAAATAATTCGGCCACGGCAAAAGGCGAGGCTGCCACAACCAAGTAAGGAAAAAGGAAGAGGGAAAATGGAATAGTGTCGCAGGTATCACGTATCGTGTGAAACGCGCCTTCTCTATTCCTTCTTCCGTCTTCCTTTTTCCTTACAGGCTTTTTTCTAGAGCATCTTCCAACCGTCCACGCGCACGTGCACGTAGGCGCGGAGGGGCGCCCGGACGGTTGTGTGAGAGACCAGCCAGACCACGTTCTGCGCGACCGGTGTGCCGGCCGCACGGGCCGGTTCGAAGCGCGCGGTGGCCGCGGCATTCAGCAGTTCCGACAACTGTTCGTGCGAGGGAAGTTCGCGCCGCCCGCGGCTGCGCTCGCCGATGAGCTCGAGCCCCTCGAGATACCCGTCGGTCGTTACGAGTGCGGCGAACGCCACTTCTTCGTCATCACCATTCACCACTGTCGCGGGCATGATGGCTTCGGCGTTGGCGCGCGGGAGCATCTCGACGGCCGGAAGGTAGATATCGCCGGTGCGGGCGCGCGCGCTCAGCGTCAACGCGGCCTTCAACGACTCCGGATGCCGGATGGGACTCTGGGCCACCAGAAACGCACCCAGGGCCAGGCACATCGACATGATGACCGACACGCCGACGCACGCGGACGTGCGGCGCCCGTCATCGAAGAGATTCAGGATGGTCTGCGCCAGCGAGGCCCTCTCCTCCGCGTTCCACCTCTCGATGACGTCGGTCTGCAGACGGTTCAGCCCCGGCATGACCGCCACGTCTTCGATACGTGCGGTCGAGTGAATAGCCGAGCCGATGGATTCCAGGTCGTCCGCTTCGAGGCGGCACGAGGGGCAGGCATCGAGGTGATCGGCGATCGCGATGCGATCGGCCACCGGCAACTCCTCGTCGTAGAACGCCGAGAGCTCCGTGCGCACGCGCTGGCAGGTCCAGGTCAGCATCGCAGGTCTCCCAGCTCTTCGCGCAGCGCCTGACGGGCGCGCGTCAGCCTCGACTTGACGGTGCCGACCGGGAGCCCGAGAGAGAACGCGATCTCTTCGTATCTCAACCCTTGAACCTCGCGCAGCACCAGCGCCGTACGCTGCTCGAACGGCAGGTGCTGGATCGCCGTCTTGAGCCGCGCGCCGAGCTCCTTGCGCGTCAGTTCCCGATCTGGCGTGCAGGCCTCGGCTCCGAGCACCATCTCGCCGTGATCGCGGATGTGTTCGTCGAGCGATACCTGATTCGAACGCTGCCGCCGCCTCCACCAACGCTGACGGTTGCGCACCTGGTTCACGACGATCCGGAAGATCCAGGTTCTGAGCGACGATTGCCCGCGGAAGCGGTGCAGCGTGCGGAAGACGCGTAAAAAGACTTCCTGCGACAGGTCGAGCGCTTCTTCGCGATCGCCCAGGAGGTGGGTCGCCAGGCCTAGCACCAGACGGTGGTGTTCGAAGACCAGGGCGGCATGGGCCGTGTCGTCGCCGGCAAGACAGCGCTCGATGAGCGCAGCTTCGCAGCTGGCAACCTCCGACGTCCAACCTATCGAACCGGCCGGCTTTGCTGAAAAGTCTCCTGCCACAGGGTCGCCTCCGAATATAGCAGGTTCTATACGATTGGACACTCCGCCGGCGGGAATGTTCCCTATCTGACCTAAGCCACACCTCCCAATCCCTCATCCCCAATCCCTAATCCCTGGTTTTTCCTAAGGTTTTTGGTACCATCTGGTTGGGTGAAAAAGCTCGTCGCGACCGCCATCGTCATCGCCGGCCTGGCGGCGGCCGGCTTCCTGGCCGACCAGGCGATCGAACGCGACCACGACTACGACCGCCTCATCGACCTGGGCGACGACGCCCTGAGCCGGGACCAGACGTTCGTGGCGATTGAGCACTACAGCGGCGCCATCGCCCTCAAGCGGGGGTCGATGCTGGCCTATCTGAAGCGCGGCGAGGCCCACCAGCGCCGTGGGGACACGCCCGAGATGCTCTCGTCGGCCCTTCGCGACCTGCGAACCGCGGCGGCGCTCGACCCCGGCTCCACCAGGACGCTCGAACGGCTCGGGGACGTCAACTTTCAGCTTCGCCGCTTCGCGAACGCCGCCGAGAGCTACGAGGGGTACATCCGCCTCGACGACCATTCCTCCGAGATTTTCTACAAGCTCGCGCTCGCGTCGCGTGGCGATGGACGGCTGGCTCGCGCGACCACTGCGCTGCAGCAGGCGGTCAAGCTCAACCCTAACTTTCACGAAGCGCACTACGTGCTCGGACTCTGCTTGAGAGATCGCGGCCAGCTTACGGAGGCCCGCGCGGCGTTCGATCGTGCCATCACCATCTCGCCTGCGTTCATCCCGGCCCGCGAAGAGCTCGCAGATCTGTACCGGCTGGAGGACAGCGACCGTGAAGAAATCGAACAGCTCGAGGCGCTGTTTGCGCTCGATCCTGCCAAAGCCGAACGTCTGATTGCGGTTGGCCTGGCGCATCTGCGAGCCGGCAATCGCGACCTCGCGGTCGTCACGCTGGGTCGGGCCGCGGAGCTCTTCCCCGATACGCCGAACGTGTACGCAGCTCTCGGTCAGGTGTGGCTCGAGGCGGCCGAAGACTGGGGAGACCCGACCGATTTGCGCAAGGCCCTCGAGGCGTTCGAACGGGTCATCACCGAGACCGATGCCAGCAGCGAGACGCTGGGCCATTACGGACGGGCGCTCGTGCTCGCGGGTCAACACGCTCGAGCCGAGGCGGTGTTGCGCCAGGCGGCGCAGCGATTCCCGACCGATCCCGAGGTGCTGCCCCATTTCGCGGCGGTCGCCGAGCGGCTTGGACATCTCGACGACGCACGTCAGGCGCTCGTGAGGTATTCAATCCTCGTCGATGAGGATCGCGACGAGGCTTCGCACGCGGTGCATATCGGGGATCTCTCGATGCAGCTCAACGACGCCGTGTCGGCCGTCGCCTGGTACCAGAAATCAGAGACGCTTGGGACTGGGAACGCGCCTCTCCTCGTCAGGCTCGCCGAGGCCCAGGCCAAAGCGGGACATCTGGATCAGGCGCGGGCCACCGTGGACCGTGCTCTAGAACAGGATCCGCAGAACACCGCCGCGCGTGGCCTCTCTGTCCGCCTTCAGCCGCGATAGCGCTTCGGGTCGAGCAGGTCGCGCAGCCCATCTCCCAGAAAATTGAAACCGAGCACGAGCGCCGCAATCGCAGCGCCAGGAAAGATCGTCAGGTGTGGGGCGTCGAGCAGGTGCAGCCGTCCCCCATTCAGCATCGTGCCCCAGCTTGGAGTCGGTGGCTGCACGCCAAGGCCGAGAAAGCTCAGCGACGCTTCCGCGAGAATGGCGCCCGCCATCCCCAGCGTCGCTTGGACCATGACGGCCGGCAGCGTCGTCGGGACGACGTGCCGGAAAAGGATTCGCGGTGTGCCTGCACCGAGCGCACGCGCGGCCTGAACGAACTCGAGCTCGCGCGCCTTCAGCACCTGGCCGCGGACCAGCCGCGCGTATCCCACCCAGCCAATCACCGACAGCGCCATCACCACGTTCCTCAGGCTCGGACCGAGCACCGCGACGAGGGCGATCGCGAGCAGAATGCCGGGAAACGCCAGCAGCACATCTACCGTACGGCTGACGAGATCGTCGAGCCACCCGCCGAAGTAGCCCGCAATCGAGCCCAGGAACACACCCACGAGCGTGGAAATGCCCACGACAGTGAGGCCGACAAACAACGAGATCCGCGCGCCGGCGAGCACGCGCGAAAGGATGTCGCGTCCCAGCTCGTCGAGGCCGAACGGATGTTCCACGCTGGGACGCTCGAGGCGCAGCGCGAGACTCTGGCTCGCCGGATCGTACGGCACGACCCAGGGCGCCAACAGGGCGGCAAGGACGCTGATCAGCACGATCGCCGCGCCGACGCGAATCATCATTTGTCGCACCGCACCGCTGGCGTCTGCTGACCGCCATTCATGATCGGTCCACTCGAATGCGCGGGTCGAGGAAGCTGTAGGTGAGGTCCGTCAGGAGATTCACGCCGACGTAAGTGACCGCAATCAGCAGCACGCAACCCTGCACGAGCGGGTAATCGCGGAAGCTGATCGACTGAATCAGCAGCCGCCCGATGCCGGGCCACGCAAAAATCGTTTCGGTGATGACCGCGCCCGTGAGCACGACGCCGAACTGCAAGCCGAGGATCGTCACGATGGGGATGAGGCTGTTTCGAAATGCGTGATAGAGGATGGCCCGGCTGCGCGAGACGCCTTTGGCGCGCGCGGCCAGCACGTACGGCTCACGCAGTTCCTCGAGCAGGCTGGCCCGCGTCATGCGGGCCAGAATCGCGGCCAGCGCGGCACCCAGAGTGATCGCAGGCAGCACGAGGTGTGCGAGCGTGCCACGACCGCCGACGGGCAGCCAGCCGAGCTCGACGGAAAAGATGATGGCCAGAAGCGGGCCCAGCCAGAAATTCGGCACGGAGATGCCGACGAGCGACAGCGTCATCGCGCCGAAATCGATGGCGGTGCCCCGCCAGACTGCCGCCACGATCCCCAGCGGGATGGCGAGCAGCACGGCAACCGTCATCGAGGCAAACGCCAGCTCCGCGGTCGCCGGCATCCGTTCGAGGATCTGCGCCGTCACCGGCTGGTCGTTGCGCAGCGACACCCCGAGGTCACCGCGCGTGAGGCCCATGAGAAATGATCCGTACTGCACGATGAGCGGACGGTTCAGGCCGAGCCGCCCGCGCAACTGATTGACTTCTTCGGGAGTGGCGCCTTCGCCGAGCATGGCTTGAGCGGGATCGCCTGGAATGAAGTGGATGAGCGCGAAGACCAGCGTGGCCACCCCGAGGAGGACTGGAATCGTGAGCACGAGTCGGCGGATGAGATACCTATGCATCGAGATGAAGACGCTGCATCAGTTTGGCGAGACCCTGGCGGCTGAGGCCAAGCGCGACCGCCGCCCGGCCCCGATGTCCGGCAGCACGCGCCAGCGCCGCGCGAACGAACCGCTGTTCGAACTGCAGGCGCGCGTGTTCGAGCGATTCTCCCGGCGCATCCTGGACGGCTGGCGCAATCGCCGAGGGCAGCAGGGCGGCACCGACGACCCCGCGGGCCGGCGCCGCAACGACGAGCGCTGTCAGCACGTTCTGCAGTTCTCGAACGTTGCCGGGCCAATCATAGCGCGCCAGCGCTGAAAGCGCGCTCTGGCCGAGCACGGCTCTGCTCGCGATCCGATCGGCCGCCTGCTTCCAGAACCGGCTCGCCAGCAGCGGAATGTCTTCCGCGCGATCGCGCAGTGGCGGCACCTGAATGCGGATCACGTCGAGGCGATACAAAAGGTCCTGACGAAATCGGCGCGCCTCGACTTCGCCGCGCAGCGGCCGGTTGGTTGCGGCAACAAGGCGGGCGTCGATAGATCGCGTGAAATGTTCGCCCACGCGCCGCACCTCGCCTTCCTGCAGGACACGAAGGACTTTTGCCTGGGCACGAGCCGACAACTCGCCAATCTCGTCGAGGAACACCGTGCCGCCGTCGGCGCTCTCGAAGAGTCCCAGCCGCTCGCCGGTCGCTCCGGTGAACGCGCCCTTCGCATGGCCGAACAGCTCCGCATCCACGAGATCCTCCGGCATGGCGGCGCAGTTGAGCGCCAGAAACCGCCGGTCGCGACGGCATCCTGCGCGATGCAGGGCGCGAGCGACAAGCTCCTTCCCCGTGCCGCTTTCGCCCTCAATCAGTACTGTGAATGGCGCGTTAGCTGCGCGGGCAATCGCGGTGCGCAGAACGCTCATCGCCTGACTTACTCCGATGATGTCGAAGGCGACCTCGTCGGCTGCGGGCACGTTGCAGCGCTCTATCGCCACATACACCAGCGGCGCGCACACCGCCGCCGCCGCGGCCCCGAACGCGCGCATCCGCTCCGCTTGCGCGGGCCCGTCGATGGCCCACCGGAACACCATGGCGCCGATCGATCGTCCGAGGTACTCGACTGGAATCGCGCTTTCCACCCAGCTCTCATGGCGCTCGGGCGCAATCGGCTGGCCCATGTTGACGGCACGTTGTGCCATCGGCTCGCTCGACGAACCCGAGCCACCGACCAGCCGAACAACGCCCCGCTCCGCCCCGAAGATGCCGACCCCGGCGGCGTGCGTGTGCTGACGAATGGCGGTGGCCGCGCGCGCAAGGACGCTCGTCTCGTCTTCGGCCTGGTGCGATAGCGCCAGAAGATTCCGCAATTCGTCGAGCTCGGTGACGCCGCTTGCCGTGCCCGCCATTTGAAGCCACGGCTCCGATTCTCGAGCGGCGGGCGGCTTGTCCAACTCTTTCAGCACCGACTGAATTCGCATACCCAGAAGCGGTGGAACGGCACCTTCGCGGATGTTGTGAAGATGCCTGGCCGCCATTCGGGCAGGGCCCGATCGAGACGCTCTGACGAGCCCCTCGATGTGCACCAGCTTCAATTTGATCGTCTGCAGCGGCAGGTGGGCGGAGCGAGCCGCGGCCAGGCCAGCCGTGACATGAACGCGGACGGCTTCGAGATCGCCGATACGCGCCTGGACCGAGGCTTCCTGCAACCGCACAACGGATTCGAGCTCCGGCGAGATACCGCACGACATCGGTCGCGCGCGCTCGACCGCACGCCACGCGTCGGGCAGCGCATTTGCCGTGTTCCTGAGACGGGCCACCAGGCACCAATAGCGCACGCAGAGCCCCGCGTCGCCTGCAGGTGTGGTCGACTCCAGGATCGATCGCGCATCCGCATAGCGTTCCTGCCAGAGCAGGTTCCGCGCGAGGCCCACGCCGGCAAACAACATCGAGTCGGTACAGCGCAGGGCGGTGGCTGCCGAGCGGGCCGCGCGACACGTCTGCTCCGCTTCGCTCAGCTCTCTCAGATCGGTCTGGGCAAGGCCGACATAGATGGTTGCAGCAATGGCCCGCGCCGCGGATTGGCCCCGCTGAAAGTACGTGTGAGCCTGTTCGAACGCAGCTTTTGCGTCGAGGGCCCTGCCGCGTGCGAGGAGCAGTTTACCGAGCGTCAGCGCCGCATCGCCCGCACGAAGCCAGTCGCCGCGCCGCTCGAATGCGCCGATCGCGCCACGAAGAACGCGTCGGGCCGCCGCATGGCGTCCGCGAAGGAGCAGGCGATCGGCCTCGACCGTCATCTGTGCGACGCGGGCATCCGGCGCGGAGGGCGATCGGCCGTACGACGCACGGCTCTCGGCTGCCGCCTCAACCCGAGCGCGCGCCGCGTGGCTTCGAAGCGCGAGCACGCACACCTCTCGCGCCTGCAGCCGCCGCAGCCGTAAGATCGCCATTGCGATGCGCCCCGGGTCGCTCAGCGCGTTCAAGAGCAGCACCGAACGCTTTGCCAGAAGCGGCCATATCGCAACGGACAGTCCGGGGTCTTCGAGGAGCGCGAGCTCGCACAGCACGAATCCACGTAAGCGAAGTTCGCGCATATCCGGGAACTCGTCCACGTACAGAACGCGCCGCGACGCGGGACTCGAATGCTCGAGCCATTCCAGAAGGCCGTGCGGAGACAGTGTGGCGCACTTCCGCGTCCTGTTGTTCGCCAGCGCCGCCTCGAATCGGTGGGACGCGTCGAGAAATCCGAAATCGACGAGTCGCCCCTCGCCATACGCGCGGGCGCACGCCTCGGCCCAGGCCTGCTGCCCGTCTCGTCCACCTGCCGGTGCGATTTGAACGTTTACGCGATCGCCCGAGGCGAGATCGATGGCAGCGACGGCAAGGTCTTCGGCGGCCGCCGGGACGCCGCAGAAAAGGAACCGATCGGCAATCAGTGTAGCCATGCGACCGATCTCCATCTGCAAGCGCGTGGCCCATGCAAAACAGGCGCGATCGCGCGCGGCGGCTCCGGGACCTCGCAGAAACTTCGTATAGAATTAGCGGGAAATGCTGCGTTTTCTCACTGCCGGCGAATCGCACGGCAAGGGCCTCGTCGCCATTCTCGAAGGCATGCCCGCCGGCCTCCACCTCGACTTCGATGCGATTACGGAGCAGTTGAAGCGGCGCCAGGGCGGTTATGGCCGCGGCCGCCGGATGGCCATCGAATCGGACAAGGCGGAAGTGCTGTCGGGCGTGCGGGCCGGCGAAACGCTCGGCTCGCCGATCTCGCTGCTCATTCGCAACAAGGATTGGGAGAACTGGCAGCAGACGATGCATGCCGAAGACACGCCGCCGCCCGACGCCACCGGTGCGATTCGGCCGGTCGTCACGCGGCCGCGGCCTGGTCATGCCGACCTGGCGGGTGTCATCAAGTACGACCGGACGGATATTCGCGATGTGCTCGAACGCGCCAGCGCGCGCGAGACCGCGGCGCGGGTGGCGGTCGCGGCGATCGCTCGGCAGCTCCTGAAGAAGTTCAACGTCAACATCGTGAGCCATGTGTACCGGGTGAACGGCATCGGCCTCGACTCGCCGCTCCGGGTCACCTACGAATCGGCGCGCGACATCAGTGCGGAGTCGGCGCTCCACTGCGCGGACGTCGGCGCGGAAGCGATGATGATCGCGGAAATCGATCGCTGCCGCGACGCCGGCGACACAGCGGGAGGCGCGTTCGAGGTGATCGTGCGTGGCCTGCCTGTGGGCCTCGGAAGCTACGTGCAATGGGATCGCAAGCTGGACGGCCGGCTGGCTCAGGCCATGATGTCGATTCCTGCGATCAAGGGTGTTGGTATCGGCATCGGCCCGAAGGCAGCGTCGGTGCCAGGGTCGCAGATGCACGACGAGATAGTCCCGGCGCCCGGCCGCACGCAGCCTCCGATCGGCGTGGCCCGGCCTACCAACAACGCGGGGGGGCTCGAAGGGGGCGTGACCAATGGCGAAGACCTCAGAGTCTCCGGATTCATGAAGCCGATCGCGACGCTGATGAAGCCGCTGCGGTCCGTCGACCTCTCGGTCATGAGCGAAGCGCCCGCCGTTATCGAGCGCAGCGACGTGTGCGCGATTTCCGCCGCGGCGGTTGTGGGCGAAGCGGTTGTCAGTCTGGTCCTGGCCGACGCCTTCCTCGAGAAATTCAGCGGCGATTCACTCGGTGAAATCGAGCGCAACTACGCGGCGGCCACCAGCCGGCTGCAGTCGCGATTCAAGGCGACGAAGCGCGAGGTCGGGAGCGCGTAGGCGGGTGATTCTTCCGATTCTGAAGTATGGTGAAGCCCCGCTGCACGAGCGCGCGGCGGACGTCGGCGAGCTGACCCGCGATATTCAGAAGCTCATCGATGACATGATCGACACGATGTATGCGGCGCCTGGCATCGGCCTGGCGGCCCCCCAGGTCGGCGTGTCGCTCAGAATCTTCGTCATCGACGTGTCGGTCGGCCGGCGAGCCGAAGACCTGATGGTGTTCGTGAATCCCGAGTTCATCGAGCTCGAAGGGATGCAGCTCGAGGAAGAAGGCTGCCTGAGCGTTCCCGGTTTCAACGCGACGGTCGCTCGTCCGATGCGCGCGGTCCTTCGCGGTCTCGATCGCAACGGCGTGCCATTCACCGTCGAGGGTAAGGATCTGCTGGCCCGGGCCTTCCAGCACGAGATGGATCACCTCGACGGCCGGCTGTTCCTCGATCGGGTCCGCGGCATCAAGCGCGATCTCATCGTCAAGAAAATCCGCAAGCTCTCGCGCACCGGCAAATGGTAGACACCCCGGGCCCGATTCGCGTCGTCTTCTTCGGCACTCCCGAATTCGCAGTTCCCACACTTCAGGCGCTTCACCAGTCGCGACACCGAGTCGTTGCGGTGGTCACGCAACCCGATCGCGCGCGCGGCCGTGGACAGAAACCGCAGCCTGGTCCGGTCAAGCAGTTTGCCGACGCGCACTCCCTGCCACTGCTGCAGCCTGCCCGCCTTCGCGACGAGGCCTTTCTCGACGCGTTGAGGCGTCATGCGGCGGATCTGGGCGTCGTCGCCGCCTACGGAAAGATCCTGACAGACGACGTTCTGCAAATCCCGCGGCTGGGGCTCATCAACGTGCATGCGTCGCTCCTGCCGCAGTACCGAGGCGCGGCGCCGATTCACCGCGCCGTCATCTCCGGCGAGCACGAGACCGGCGTCACGATCATGCGCGTCGTCAAGGCCCTGGACGCAGGGCCGATGATGGCGAAAGTGACGCGGCCGATCGACGCGGACGAAACCAGTGCGGACGTCGAGCGCGATCTCGCGCAGACAGGAGCGCGGGCGCTCGTCGAAACGGTCGATGCACTGGCCCATGGGCGTGCACAGGAGACGCCCCAGGACGAGTCACGGGCCACCTACGCCTCGAAGATCGAGAAGGCCGACGGCATCGTCGACTGGTCGCGGACCGCCCGCGAGATTCACAATCAGATTCGTGGCCTCCATCCATGGCCCCATGCCTTTTCGGACCTCGACGGCGAACGCACAATCCTCTTGAAGTCGGCGGTCGAGGATGAGACCACCCGCGAAACGGACCCCGGAACCGTTTTCGAAGCGCGGGGCGATCAGTTGACCGTCGCAACAGGCCGGGGCCTATTGCGCCTGGTGACGCTTCAACGAGAGGGCCGGCGTCCTGTCTCGGCGCGCGAATTTCTATCCGGCCGGCCTGTCCGCCCGGGTACGCGCTTCGTCCGCTCCAGCCAGCCATGATCGGGGCGGCCCGCACGGCAGCGTTCCGCGCGCTCTGCGATGTCAACACCGGGCGCCTGGATCTTCCGGCAGCCCTGGCGCACGTACGCCCCACCCTGCAGGATGAGCGCGATCGATCGCTCGCGACAGATCTGGTGACGGGTACGCTGCGATGGCAGCGGCAGCTCGACCATCTCATCGAGCATTTTGCGAAGCGACCCATCGCCAGGCTCGACTTCGAGGTGTT
>Ga0065705_10104550_pt1 | contig 13510 bp, 7 predicted proteins | sample SwibulcommuniRL2_FD_59092 | JGI IMG/M metagenome (GOLD analysis project Ga0065705, IMG submission 59092) | Bulk soil microbial communities from switchgrass field near Rose Lake, East Lansing, Michigan, USA - RL2 Bulk Soil v2 (version 2) | ecosystem: Environmental > Terrestrial > Soil >...
CAGGAGGACGCACCGCTCTCTCAGCAAGTGGGACGACTTCTGCAGCAGAGCTGCGCCATGCCCGCCTGCCACGGTGGAGCCAAGCCCGCCGCGGGCCTTCGTCTGGAGGCCGCGCATCTTTATCGCGACACCGTCAACGTCCGGGCGAAGACCGACAGCAGTTTTCTCCGGGTGACCCCGGGATCGCCGCAGCTGAGCCTGTTGTACCTCAAGCTCCTGCCCGCCGAAGAGGGGCACTATCGCGGTCCTCGGATGCCTCTGTCGATGGAGCCGCTGCACGAAACGCAGATCGCCCTGGTGCGCAGCTGGATCCTGGCGTTCCCGGAGGACGAATGGGGTGCGCCTCCTGCGCCGGCCCCGCCCGCCGCTCCCCGCTTTTTCCGGGACTCCTCGCTCATCAACCTTCCGACTCCCGAAGCGCTCGGGAAGCGGACGCTGGAATTCCGGATTCTGCACCGCTTCAAGCAGTCCACCCGGGACGCGGGAGGCGACGAGCTCTGGGGCCTGGACGGCGGCTCGTGGTGGTCGATTCAATTGGCCTACGGACTGAGCCAGACCGTGCAGGCCGGATTGCGCCGCACCAATCAGCTGCGGGATTACGAGGGGTTCGTGCTCTATGCGCCGCGCATCTCCGGAACGGCGGGAAAGCATTTTTCGGGAGCCCTCCGGGGCGGCATCTCGAGCGTGCGGGACGAGCAGGCCGCCAACCGAAACCGCTGGAGCGCCGAAGTAATCCTCGGGTATCGCCCCTGGAAGCCGGTTTCGCTGCTCCTGACTTCACTCTACGTGTCGAGCACGAACTATGAGGATCCCCTCGACGACCGGGGAACAGCGGCCGTGGGGCTGGGCGCCGAATGGCACGTCACCTCCAAACAATCTCTTTCGGCGGAGTGGATCGGACAGACTGCCGGCGTCCAGGCGGGTTACCAGTCGTTCTCGGTGGCGTGGGGAGTCGCCACCGCGCGGCATGCGTTCACTTTGCTTGCCACCAACACCCAGGGCGAGCACATGGATCTCGTTGCTCCAGGAGGCGACCTGGATTTCGAGCACGGCTATTTCCGGCTCGGCTTCAACATCTCCCGGAGTTTCACGCCGCACTGAGGCTCGAGGCACCGCGAACGGCGCTTCGAGCGGCGCTACGGCGAGCTCTTCCTGCCGAAAGGGTGCTCGAAGCTGAGGTAGAGAAAAATCGCCTCATCGCCGCGGCTGGGACCGGCACCGATAGGCACGCAGATCCCGGGGACGATCTGCAGGCCCGAAGGCCGGTTGATCGCCCAGCGCACTCCCGGGTTGATCACGAAGCTGCTGGAGCGCTCGGTGGTGCCGGGGCCGGTCACTTCCTCCTCCCAGGTATAGACCGCCTCGAGGATGGCATTGAAGGTCGGCCGCACCAGCCACACCAGGCTTTGCCCCAGAAAATAGTCGGTGACGTCAGCCTTGTCCCCATCGGCGTTCCTGGCCGAGGGAAGGTAGGTCCCGCCCGCATTGGAATGTCCCACCAGATGCTTGGTGAAATCGACGCTCATCGGGAGGTTCACCAGGACACCGAAAGTGCCCTGGCCGCGGTCTTCCTTCTCGTCTCCCGTCGGGATCACTAGGCTCAGCCTGGGCGCGAAGGCGACCCGCTGCGGGCCTCCCCCCGCCACCTGGTAGCGGTAGTTCACCAGGCTGTCGCCGAGCCCCGTATCTCCGCCCTCATTGCCCGGATCGGTCAGGGTAATCGTGTAGCTGAGCTGATTCTTGATTCCCCCCAGGGGCCACTCCTGGGTGAAGACGTACAGCCAGTCACGCTTGGGTCCCAGGGCGATGAAGTTGTTGATCTCCTGCACGATGCCCGCTTCCTGGTTGTAGGCCTCTTCCACCAGAAAGCTGTTGTCGCGGATGAGGCTCTCCTCCTCCCCCGCCGTGGGCTCCGCCGTGAAGCTGGACTCCCATCCTCCTAGGCTGACCGCGCCCCACATCAAGACTCCCACCGACAGCCGCGGGCTCATTCCCATCCGCACTGCCGGCCCGCATTCTGCTTCTTCAAGTCTTCGAGCACCGGCTGGAAGTAGGCCGCCATCGCCTTGGTGCTCAAGTCGGCGCCGGTCGCTTCCCGCACGACCTCGCGCCAGGGCTTCATCGCCCCCTGCCGGAGGATCCCCTTCAGAAAGTCTCCCGCCGCTTTGCTGCCGTAGTAATTGCAGGAGTGGGGGTCCTGCTTGAGGATGTCCCGGCAGATCTTGTCGTGCAGCTGATACTTCAGCACCGTGGCCATAGCGTAGTCGTAGTACTGGGCCGGATCGTCGTTGATGTGGGTCTTCGTGGCCGGATCGCAGTACTGCTCGCCCCGCGGCACGGGCGGAACGACCCCCTGGAACTTCGCCGCGTAGCTCCACCAGTGCTGGTTGAATTCCTCGGGCGGGAGATTGTTCTCGTAGAGATCCCGCTCCCACGACGAAATGGTCCCCGCGGACCAGAAGATGAACGGGACCGCCTCCTCCAGAGCCTGGTTGAGCAGCCATTTCTTCTGGTTGATCTTCACTCCCGGCGGCAGGATACCCACGGCTCGCAGGTAGGGCTCCTGCCCGGCGGCGATGGCAATCAAATCGCCAATCCCTTCGTGGAACGCCCGGTTGGCCCCCTCCCGCAGGAAAATCGGGACTCCGGGCCGGTCGTAGTAGAGGTAGTAGTAGATGTGACCCAGCTCGTGGTGGGCCGTGCTGAACCACCGGGAGTTGGGTTGCACGCTCATCAGGGAGCGCACGTCCCCCTCCAGGTTCATGTCCCATGCCGAGGCGTGGGTGTTCTTCTTGCGCTTCGAGCCCTCCGGGACCGGGTAGAGATCCGACAGCTTCCAGAAACTCTCGGGAAGCGGGGGGAACCCCATGGAGACGTAGAATTTTTCCCCCGACTGGACGATCCACTCGGCGGTCCTGTCCTTGAAGTAGGGATCCAGGTCCACCCCTTCCACGATACCCGTCCAATTCTGCGCCCACCGGTTGTTGATCCAGTGGGCGGGAATCATCTTCGGGACGGGCTGGTGGTACTTGTTCGCCAGCTCGTACTTGGTCCAGCAATGCACTTCCCGGTACAGCGGGGTCATGTCGCGCATGAACCCCGCGAGCATCTCCATCATTTCATCCACGCTCATGTCGTAGTCGGCCACCTGCAGGTCGAAGAAGGATCGATAACCCATCTCCTTCGCCACGGCATTGCGCAGCCCGCGCAGCTCGACCAGTCCCGGCTTCAGAGCCGGGCCGATCTCCTTGGAGGCCTCCCAGGCCGCCAGGCGGGCCGTCAGATCGGTGGACTCGTTCAAGATGTCGTCGAGGTCGTTGGCGGTGACCGGCTTCAGGCACTGGTCCCCTTTGCGCTCCAGACAGAACTGGAAGGAGTCGAGGATGCTGGACTGCTTGGCTTCCGCCTCCACTCGCTGCGCCACGATCGCGGGCACCGTGCCCGGCGCCTCCGCCGCTTCCAGCAGTATTTTCTGCAGCTGGCGCGCGTCGATCACCGAGACCTGCTCGGGATGCTTCAGGAACTCCCGGGAGCGGGTGATGACCGCCGGGGAGCCGACCAGCGCGGCCAGCGCCTTGCCTCCCGCGATCCGCTCCCCCACATGCTCGTCGGTGACATCGGTGCTGGCGCCCCATTCCGCCTTCTGCGCCTCGTAGCGCACCCCCACATAAAGTGACGCGTAGAAATCCAGGAACTGGCGCAGGTCCGCCGCCGATTGGGCGGGGGCGCTCGCCTCGGCCGAGGTCGGCGGAGACGCCGCTCCCGCGCGGGAGGAAGCCTGGAGGGAGATCAACAGAATCAACGCGATGAAGACAAGGACCATCTGCGGTCGGCGCATGGAAACCCCTTGAGAGTCGGCCCCGGCCGGCGCCGGAGCGCACGATCAGTTTGGCAGTGCTGCCGATGCGGCTCTCAGCCTCTTCGGACCTGCTTGAGGTGACGCCACACATACCAGGCGGCGCCTGCTAAGAGAAGAAACCCGATGAGCGCATCGAATTGATGGAAGTACGTTCCGAGCGTATCCCAGTGCTCGCCGAGCTTCATCCCGACCCAGCCCAGCGCGTAACACCAGATGAAGGAGCCGATGAAGGTGTAGAGGTTGAAGCGCGACAGGTTCATCCGCGCCACTCCCGCCGGAAAAGCGATGAAGGTCCGGATCACCGGGAGCAGGCGCCCGACGAAAATGGTGATCTCGCCATGCTTCTGGAACCAGCGCTCGGCGAGCGCCAGATCGTGATGCGAAATCAGCACGTACTTGCCGTACTTTTCCACCAGCGGCCGCCCGCCGTACGAGCCAATCCAATAGGCGACCAGCGAGCCGAGCACGCATCCTACGGCGCCGGCGAGCGCCACCCCCCAGAGCACAAGATCTCCAGTGAACACCAGATAACCGGAGAAGGGCATGATGATTTCCGAGGGGAGGGGGATGCAGGCGCTCTCGATCGCCATCAGCAGCACGATCCCTGAGTAGCCGAGGGTCGAAATCGTCGCGATGACGAATCCGGCAAGGAGGGAAATCAGCTTTTCGATCAAGCATCACCAGACAAGGGCGGGCCCCGGTCCGGACCAACACGATACCCGCTCAATCGTTCCAGGGCACGGCGGTGGGTGGGGCGGCGCAGGAAGGCGACAGTTTACCCGATCTGGGCCGGGTTTCTCCTGTGGGCCAGGGTGAGCGGGCAGCCGGAGCGCACTCTACCGGATCACCGTCACCGCCGGGGAGTTCCAGACCTCCCAGTGCGCCGGGTTGGCGTCGTCGCCCAGCGCCTTCTCGATGGAGAAACGCAGCGTGTAGTCACCGGCCGGCACCGCGATCCCATCGGAGTCATGCCCCTGCCAGGTGAGGGAGTAGAACAAATCCCGAGCGCTGTTGCGCGGGAAGTAGCCCGCTTCGAAAATCCTGCCAAAGCTGCGCCCGGTCAGCGCGTCGAAGAGCTCCACCCGCAGGCGGCGCACCGGGTATTCCAGGTGCAGGACCACCGAGGCGGCTTCACCTCTTGCCGGCACGATGGTGACAGGCTCGTTTGGCCCGAATTCGAACCCGGAGAGCAGGAGCGGATTGCCGAACTGCGTGAAGTCGGGGTTCAGCGCCACCATCTTCTGGTAATCCCCCTCCATCCCCAGATACGGAACCCGAACCTCGCGCCCCCCTCCGCGTGGCGACAGGACCAGATAGCCGCCAAACAGCCCTCCCTCCGGGAGCTCTTCGGGCTGGGTGAAACTCGCGTCGAGCGTGACCGATTGTCCTGCTCCAACCCGCAGGGTTGTCGGGCTGAAGCTGACTCCCGCCGTTCCCGGCGCGACCTGCACGTCGAAGACCTGGGGCCCGATGGACAGCGCCGGCTGGTGCAGGAGATCGAATTCGAGATCGGTCGGCCCATGATTCTCCACCGTGAGCTGCCGGGTAACCGATCGCCCCTCCATCTCCCCGAGCGCGAGCTTTCCGGGAGTTACGCTGACCTGCGCCCGAATGGCGGCGTGGATGTCCACCATTCCGGCCCCCTGGTGAGCCACGGGTTCCAGCAGTCCCGTGGCGCTGTTCTCCGCCCAGGGGCGCGGCACGCTGGTGTTCTGCAGCAGGCTGCGCACGGCCTGCGCGGAGGTGTGCGGTTTTGCCTCCAGCAAGAGCGCCACCGTGCCGGTCACGTGGGGAGACGACATGGAAGTGCCGCTTGCCAGTCCATACCCACCCTTGAACAGGGGGAGGGTGGAAAAAATCAGGCCGCCAGGCGCCGCCAGATCGGGCTTCAGATCCAGATCGGGTCCGGCCCCGTAGGAGCTGAAAGAGGAGACCCTCCCTCCGCCCGTGTTGGGCACCTCGAGGGTCTGATCGGTCCAGAAGAGCGACGTGGAAAAACGGGCTCGCGCCGCCAGGTCCGTACCGGTTTCCAGGGAAAGCGTCGCGGCGGGGAAGTCGATCCCGGGGAACCCCAGCCCCGCCAGGAAAATCCCCGGCCGGTCGTTGTAAATCAGCACCGCCCGGGCGCCGTTGTCCCGGGCGTTGAAAATGATTTCCGCCAGGCCGCAGCGCCCGCGCTTGGCCACGGCGATCCTGTTCTGCAGACCCAGGAACAGAACCCGATCCGCGTTACAGCCGTGCCCGATGTCCTTGAGGAGCGCCGAGCCGCTGAGAGGCGGTCGCTCGGTGTCTCCGATGGGCAGATAGCCCACGCTGGGTCCGCCGGGAATCTGCGCGGCGAGCGCATGGACCTTGACGTTCTCCACGGATGCCACGGCGATGGCCTTTTGACCGACCGCCGGCGCTCCGATGGCATAGATCTCGTCGGAGCCGTTGTTCCCGGCTGACGCCACCACCACGACTCCCTTGTTCACCAGATTGTCCGCCCCGCGGCTGGTGGGATAACGGGGCCATTGAAACGGGATGCCCAGGCTCAGGTTGATGACCTGGTTTCCGTCCTGGAGCGCCGCCTCCATGGCCGCCAGAATCACGTCGGCGCCGGTGCCGCCGCTGCATCCGAAAACCTTATAGGCCCGAAGGGCTGCTCCCGGAGCCACGCCTATCACCCGACCGTTCGCGGCAATGATCCCCGCGACGTGGGTCCCGTGACCGACGCAGTCGCGCGGGTCAGGGTCCGGGAATGGGATCGTCCCAGGGCCGCTGTAGGCATTGCCCACCAGGTCGTAGCCACCCTCGACCTTGAAGCCCGGCCCGAATCCTCCCCCCAGGTCCGGGTGGGTATAGTCGATCCCCGTATCGATGACTCCCACCTTGACACCCGCCCCGGTGATCCCCTCCTCGTGCACCTGATCCGCTCCGGTCATGCGGATGGCGTTGAAGAGATCCATCTCCGCTCCGTTCTCCAGATCGACGGGGAGCACCGACTCGGGAATTTCCGCTGCAAACACCGGGTAGAGCCCCGCCACACCGGACATTCCTGCCAGATCCAGGAGCTGCGCCGGATCGACCTGCACGGAGAGGCCGTTCCACAGCCGGTCGTAAGCGTAGCGCTCGATGAAATGCACCCCCCGACGGCGCGCCTCGGAGCGAAAGTCCTGTTTTTCCAGCTTCAGCTTATTGAGGTATTTCGTCTCGTTGGTCGGGTTCGCCTCGGCCAGCGGGGCGCTGGAAAGCTCCACGAACCAGAGGGTGGGCATCTCCGAGCGATATCCGTTTTCGGAACTCGCGGGCTGGCCTCTCTCCGCCCCATCCGTCGTCGTTCGCTCCACGACGGCGAAGCTGGATCCGATGGCGAGGCAGACGATGGCCACGAGGCCCAGAAGCAGGAGCCGAAGGTCTTTCATGGGGAACTCCACTGCCGGTCGAGTTAGCGGATGGGGTGGACGGGGATTATCTTACCACTCGGACTCGCCACGGCAAGCCCTCCTTTGCCCCCGGCACCCCGCCGGAACAGACAAGACATCCCTGCCCGCCGCTAACCTGGCGCGCCTTCATAAGGCCACCCACCGCTTGAATTCCGTGCCTTAATGGAACGAAAATAATGTAAGTGGACTCCCCAAGACCATTTAAGGTTGACACAATACCCACTATCGGACTCGGAATTTCAGCTTGAATCGCCTACCCGCTACAAGAAAAACTTGGGGCGAGAGACCAGGCCCCAAAATATCCCACAAAAATCCCCCCCACCTGCGCCGTTTGGTGGTAGAGATGAGGATGAGCTTGCTCATCCAGACAACCAAACCGAACGCTTAAGAAGCGGGAGGGCAAAGTGCGAAAAAGGCTCGCCATCCTGACAGCCGTCATCTCCGGGCTCACGGTCAATGCCACGTTGTCCCAGTCTCCGCCGCCACAGAACGTTCTCATCATCGTTGCCGATGATCTCGGTGTCGACAGTCTTGCGGTGTACGGCGTGGGTTCGGATTTTCCGATCACCCCGAACATAACTGCATTGGCTGAGGAAGGCATGTTGTTCACCAACGCCTATGCAAACCCGCTGTGCAAGCCAACCCGAGCCACCCTGCAGTCAGGACGCTACGGTTTCCGGACCCTTGTCCTCGGCAATGGGGGCGCGACAAGCCTGCTCGGCCCAGAACAGACCATCCCAGAGGCCCTGGGCTCCAGTTACACCAGCGCCGCTTTCGGCAAATGGCACTTGGGTGACTTCAACGGGGATCCCAATGCAAACGCACAGGGATTCTCCTACTTCTCGGGCACTGAGGAAAACATTAACGATTACTTCAACTGGCCCAAGCTGATCAACGGTGCAGACGCGGATGGATGCTTGCCTCCCCTGCCTCCCGATGGACCCATCCTGGAAGCTAGCAACAAATGCACCAACTATGCGACAACCGAAAACGTCAAAGATACGATGGATTGGCTCGACTCACACCCTCCTGAGCCCTGGTTCATCTATCTGGCCTTCAACGCCCCGCATGAACCCTTCCAGGCGCCGCCGGGACGGTCCTGCAATAACCCGCGATCCTGCTACCGTGCAATGATCGAGACCTTGGATCAGGAGATAGGGCCGTTGCTGGAGAGGGTCAATCACACGACAAACCCCACCACCGTTATTTTCGTCGGCGACAACGGCACGCCTGGGGAAGTCACGGTGTCTCCGTTCCTCCCCAGCCATGCGAAGGGGACGCTCTACGAGGGGGGGATCAAGGTGCCGCTCATCATTCGCACGACGGCCGACATCGGCCCCGCGTCCATATCTAATGCTCTGGTCAATACCGTGGACCTCTTTCGCCTCACACTGGACTTGGCCGGTGTGAATCTACCCCCAACCCCTATCAAGGACGCAAAACCCTTCGGACAGCGCACGTTCGCGTTCTCGGAGCTGCAGGACGAGAAAGCCATCAGGAACGAAACCTACAAACTGCACTTCAGGGATGGAGCACAGCCGCCTGAGGAGGAGTTTTACAACGTGCTCGACGACCCGTTCGAGACGGTTAATCTCCTGGCCTCCGGCGAGCCTCTCGCAAACCCCCAGGCCCAGTGCAACCTGCACGCACTGCGGCATCAGGGACAGGCATTGTTATGTGAAATCGTGGCCGATGCAGAACCCGATGGGATCGAGGATTCGTGCGACAACTGCGCCGGAATCTACAATCCCGAGCAAACGGACACCGACTGCGATGACGTTGGCAATGCTTGCGACAACTGTGCAAACGTGGCGAATCCGACCCAGACCGACTCTGACTTCGACGGTGTGGGCGACGCCTGTGACCCGGTTCCGGTTACCCTGATCGAGCTCCCTAACTCGGACGCCGGACCGAATCAAGGCAGCCCTACCCCGGTTGTTTCCCACTACCTAGATGTGGACGATAACCCTCATGATGGGGACACGACCTTCATTTCGTTTCTTGCCGGTGGCCAGAGAGAGGTCTTCACGATCGCCGATCAGCTCCATGACACCGATGTCATCACGAGCGTGAAGGTGAGATGGGTCGCCAAGAAGGGCTCCGGCACTGGTTGGCAGGGGAAGGCGGGCCTGGTCGTCAACGGGGTCGAGTACTACGGCCCGCCCCGAACCCTCGCGACCGGGTACACCCAGTACGAGGAGACCTTCTCCATCAATCCCAACAGCAATCAGGCGTGGACCGTGCAAGACGTCAGGAATGCAAAGTTGATTTATCAACAGGTGGCGATCGTCACCCAGCTCCCTAAAGCGAGGCTGACCGAGCTCGTCCTGGTCGTGGCGGCCGATCGTCTGCCGTGAGGCGAGGAATGGATTCAACTGATGTCCCGGCGCGCGACGCCCAGCAGAATGCCAAGGAGGCAGTCAAAAAATTAGGGCGGGAGCGCGCATCTCGTCCCAAAGATCCTCCGCCAAATAGCTTCTTGACAGCCTGAAAGGATAGCGGTAGCTTTCCACCATCGGTAAAATGACTCAGTCCCGAGTCGAGAGTCGCACGCATGAGAGTTGCATTCCTCGTGTCGAGCGTGCTGGCCGTAACGCTGCCTGCATTCATCCCTGCCTGGGCGGCGGACCTCAACTTCGAAGATCGAGTGCGCGCGCAGGAGGCCATCGAGAGGGTCTACTACGCCCACCAGATTGGCGCGACTCTGCCTTTCGAGCAGGCTGTCCCAAGGACGCTGCTTGGCCTTGACAGATCCCATTTTGCGCCGTATACGAAGACAAAGACAGAACAGCTGCTCTCTCCGGGAGATCGACCGTGAGAACGGGAAGTGTGGCTGCCATCGCGTTTCTCACCGCATGTCTCGCTGGGCAAGCCGCTTCTGCGAGAGATATCACCTTCGAGCAGCGGGTCAAAGCCCAGGAGGCGATCGAGCGCGTTTACTATTCTCATCAATTAGGAGCCACTCTCCCCTTCGAGCAAGCCGCCCCCCGCTCGCTGCTGGAGAAAAAGGTCCGGACCTATCTGAAGCAAGACCTGGCCCTGCAACAAGTCTGGCGGATCACCGTGACCTCGTCTCAGCTGGAATCGGAGATGGAGAGGATCCAGCGCGGCTCGCGGATGCCGGATCGCCTCCGGGAGCTCTACGATTCCCTTGGGAACGATCCGTTCCTGATCCAGGAGGGCCTCGTTCGGCCGGTTCTGGTGAACCGGTTGGTTTCGGGTCTTTACGCCTGGGATGCGAGACTGCATGCCGCCTCGCGCAAGACGGCCGAGGCGCTGCGGGCCTCCCTGGTCCGGGGTGACATCGATCCGGCCGCCCCCCATCCCGCCCGCATCGTGAGCGACATCCGGCGGGAGAGATCCCAGACTCGTGGATTTCATGTCCCGCCGCCGTCGAACGATGGGCTTCCCGCCGAGGAGTTCGACCGTCTGATCGCCGGCCTCCCGCCACGTATCGGCGAGATTGGAACTCTGCAGGAGGGGCCTGATTCCTACTTCGTCCGAGTCGTTCTCAAACGATCTCCCACCGCTGTCCGGTTCGCGGTCTTTACCGTCACGAAGGAATCACAGGCTACATGGTGGGAGAGAGCCGCCGCCACCCTGGATGAGCGTCTGGTCGGGAGCGTGGCGCATCCCACGGGAGGCGTGTCCATCGAGAGCAGTCCGGGTACCGCCGGCTGCATTTTCGACGATACGTGGGGCCTCTCTTCCCTTGGGGATCCTCCCCTTTCTCGCCAGAATCACACCGCCGTCTGGACGGGGACTCAGATGATCGTCTGGGGAGGTAACGTGAGTAATGGGGCCTTCTCCTCGGGCGGGCGCTACGATCCGGCCACCGATACGTGGACGGCGACATCCCTTGTCAATGCTCCTGTTCCTCGGACCATCCACTCCGCCGTGTGGACCGGCAATCGTATGGTGGTGTGGGGCGGGTACGACGGTGTGAACGATCTGAATTCTGGCGGACGCTATGATCCCGTGGCCGACGCATGGGAATCGACCAGCTTTGCTGGCGCTCCCAGCGCCCGGGAGAAAGCCTCCCTGGTGTGGACGGGCAGCCGGATGATCCTATGGGGTGGAAGATTGAACAATCCCCCGACTCCCTTGTTCGACGGGGCCCAGTATGATCCGGCGACCGACACCTGGTTTCCCGTGTCGGCGGTCGGGTCGCCCAATGTCCAGGGCCTGGCGGTCTGGACGGGCAGCCGCGTGCTCGTCTGGGGTCCTCCTTCCGGTGGCGCCGGCGGCCGCTACGATCCCGTCGCGGACGCATGGACTCCGATGACCACTTCAGGACAGCCGGTCTCCGGCCAGCGTGCCTTCTGGACGGGAAGCCTGATGCTGATCTACAGCGCCTCGGCGCCCGGCGCCGGAGGCCGCTACGATCCCGCCTCCGACACCTGGTCGCCCATCACCGGCACCGGCGCACCCAATACCAGCCAGGCGGTGGGAGTGTGGACCGGGAGCCGGATGCTCATCTGGGGAGCCGGACTTACCGTCGACACGACCTCCTCGGGATCCTACAACCCAGCGTCGGACTCATGGGGATCCATCACCACACTCAACGAGCCGTTGCCGCGGATCGGAGAGACGGCAGTCTGGACGGGAACGGAGATGATCGTCTGGGGCGGCTTTCGCAGCACCACCAGTACGGAACCGAGCTTCTTGAACTCGGGCGCTCGATTCAACCCGACGACGAATTCCTGGACTCCCATGCAGATCACGGGGGCCCCTTCCCCGCGAACCCTCCACGCGGCGGTCTGGACCGGGAGCCAGATGATCGTTTGGGGCGGCGCTTCGATCCTCGAGTTTGGCTCCCCGATTCTCTTCAACTCCGGGGGGCGCTACGATCCGGCGACCGATTCGTGGACTCCGGTTTCCCAGCTCAATGCTCCTGCGCCGCGGTACATCCCCCTCTCGGTCTGGACGGGAAGCCAGATGATCGTCTGGGGCGGGTATGACGGTGCTTCCTCCTTTCAAACCGGCGGCCGGTACGACCCGGTGGCCGATGTCTGGACGCCCACCTCGAGCTCGAACGCTCCTGCGGCCCGCAACTCCGGCACAGCCGTGTGGACCGGAAGTCAGATGCTGATCTGGGGCGGATACGATGGGGTTACGCTCGGAACCGGCGGACTTTACGACCCCTCTTCCGACACTTGGACGCCGACGTCGACGGTGAGCGCTCCCACCGCGCGCGCCGGACACGCGGCGGTCTGGACCGGCAGCAGGATGCTGATTTGGGGAGGCAACGACGGAATTGCCTATCTCAATGATGGAAGCCTCTACGACCCGACCACCGGCAGCTGGTCCGCCATCTCCTCCGCTTCGGCCCCCTCGCCCCGCGCCTATCCTTCGCCGGTGTGGACCGGATCGGAGATGCTCCTGTGGGGCGGATATGACGATTCCCAATACTTCGACACCGGCGGCCGCTACGCCCCGGCTTCGGACACCTGGTCCCCGATGACCACGCTCGGCGCCCCCGAAGCGCGCGGCTTCCATACGTCGGTCTGGACCGGTCAACGGATGATCGTCTGGGGCGGGCACGGGAGTTCCGCACCCTTATACTCAGGAGGCCGCTACAGTCCAGCGTCCGACACCTGGGAAGGGACGACTCTCCACGGCTCTCCGCTTGCCCGGTTCCATCATCAGGCGATCTGGAGCGGGGATCAGATGATCGTCTGGGGCGGGCAAGACAACCTCACTACGACCTACTTCGACACTGGGGGACTCTATTGCACCTGCGCCTCCTCCAGCGCTTTCTATCGAGACGACGACGGGGACGGCTACGGCAATGACGCGTCGTCCCTGACGGCCTGTCATGCTCCTCCGGGATACGTGGCGATGGCGGGTGACTGCAACGACAGCAGGAACGACTTGTGGAACCCGCCCGGTGAAGTGGTCAATGTTCACCTCAACAGCGTCATCAATGTGGCCTGGTCCCCGCCCATCAGCCCGGGCGGAAACGTCGTTCGCTACGACCTCATTCGGTCGGGCAGCGCGGCCGATTTCGTCTCGTCCGCCGTGTGCGTCCTCACCAACGGGTCCGCCACCATGCAGAACGATTTCGTCCTGCCGGCGCTCAACAGCGTCTTGTTCTACCTGGTCCGCGCCCGCAACGACTGCCCTCAAGGCCTGGGGCTCCTGGGGACCGCATCGAACGGCGTGCCCCGGACGGCCCGAACCTGTCCTTGATGAAGATGGACGGCGGGCCGCTATCCATGGCCCG
>Ga0065705_10104552_pt1 | contig 13494 bp, 9 predicted proteins | sample SwibulcommuniRL2_FD_59092 | JGI IMG/M metagenome (GOLD analysis project Ga0065705, IMG submission 59092) | Bulk soil microbial communities from switchgrass field near Rose Lake, East Lansing, Michigan, USA - RL2 Bulk Soil v2 (version 2) | ecosystem: Environmental > Terrestrial > Soil >...
CGCCCGAACTGGATGTCCAGCCAGTCGAGCGAGGCCTCGACGTCGTTGGAACCGTGGAACCCGGGCACCCGGAGCAGACCGATGCGGTTGGGCTGGCGCAGGAGGCTGAACACCCGGCGCGCGGAGTAGTAGGCCTGCTCGTGGCTCCACGTGTTGGTCACTTCGTCGTTGAGCCCGTACTGAATAAGGATGGCGCGCGGCGCGACCATCGCGACGATCAGGTTGCCGTCGACGGGCAAGCGGTCCTCTTTTCCGGAGAAGAACCGCAGCCGCGGATGGAACCAGATCGGGAAACTGCGGGTCGTCGACTCGACGCCTTCCCCCATGCCGTACTCACCACTGAGACGCCAGGGCGTGACGCCGCCGACGCCAGTGCTGCCGGCGACCACGGCCGCGATGCGCTCATCAAGCGCCGCCGCGATCAGCGCCATCTTGCCGGCGCGCGAGTAACCGGTAATCGCGATGCGGGCCTTGTCCACCTGCGGTACGGTCAGCAGGTGATCGACCACGGTTTGCAGCGTGAAGGCGACTTGCCCCATCGAGGCGAAGTCGTGCTCGGGATACAGAGTCGCGATCGCGCCGGGTGCGTCGACCGTGCCCGTGTAGCTGCACGCGATGTAGCCGCGGCGGATGAGCGACGACGCCGCGCCACCGATCATCACCGGGAACGGGCCTGGGCCCTGTGGAATGGTGAGCGTCACGGTCACAGTCGTCGTCTTGCCGGCCTGTGGACCGTAGTCGATGGCGACGACGCGTGTGACGTAGCCGTTGCCGGGCGTCTCGCTCTGCACAGTCGTCGTGAAGGTCGTCGCCTTGGGCGGCACCGTACCGACCTGCCACTTCTCGAGCAACTGTCTGATCTCGGCGCGTCGCCTGGTCCAGTCTGAGGCGTTCCGGACGGCGCGGCCGTTCATGAACGTGAGCGGGTCGGGCAGAAAGTTGTTACGCGGAAACGTGTCGAAATCGGGCGGCAGCTCGCCGGTCCGCTGTTGCCATTGTTCGAACTGGGGCGCGCTCGGCAACGACTTGACCATCCAGTCGAGATAGGAGGACCGGTCCCGCTGGGTCATGGCCCCGAGCGGATGGGAGAGTGCCGCGAGCACGAGGACAACCCCTAGAAGGCGGAACAGCCGTGTAGTCATCGCTGGTGCGCAAATCATAGCGAGACGGCGCAGAAGATTCCACACGCGCGCGTGACAGGTCTCGCCAATACATTCATGAAGATGATGCACGCAATTTACACGCGTGGTATCCGCATCGTGCCGGTGTTGAATCAGAATGAAGCGCGACGGATCGTTTTGAAAGACGAGACGATGCCACATTCGATATGGAGGTGCTGTGATGGATCGCAAGAGCACGTTGATCCTTGGGAGTGCCACGGTATGGCTCGCTCTCCTGGGCGGCCTGGCTATTTCTGCGCAGGATTCCGGGCAGAACAAGTACACGGTGAAGGTTCCGGGAGGGCTCGCGTTCTCTGAGTTCAAGGGATACGAGGGATGGCAGACGATCTCGCTCAGTCGGAACGAAAAGGTGGTCGCGACTATCCTCGGCAATCCCGCGATGATCGACGCCTATCGCGCCGGCATTCCCGGCAACGGCAAGCCTGTGCCGGACGGGGCCAAGATGGCCAAGATCCACTGGAGCCCGAAACCGAACGAGTTCTTCCCTGACGCGACGGTGCCGGGCAATCTGGTGAACGTCGACTTCATGGTGAAGGACAGCAAGAGGTTTGCCGACAGCGGTGGATGGGGATATGCCGTGTTCGATTACAACGCCGGGTCCGATACGTTCACGCCCGGCACCAAAGCTGGCACGCCGCCGCAGGGGAACGACGCCAGGTGCGGGTTCGCGTGCCACACGAAAGCGAAAGCAAGGGACTACGTTTTTACGGAGTACGGGAAGCGGTGAAGCAATATTGATAGCTCACTCCCCGTGCAATACCGAACAGCCATCCAGTTGCGGATCCGCCACCATCACGCTGGAGAATGCGACGCAGACAAGAACGGCGTTGGACACGGAGGCCCTTCGGCATCGCGGTCTTCGCACCGAGCTAGAGTGAGTCGGTAGACGCCGTTACAGCGTGATCAGCCCGCGCCGGACAGCTTTGCGAACCGCATCCGTGCGATTCGCTGCTCTTAGCTTGCCGGAGATCGATGAGACGTGAAACTTCACCGTTTGGTCGCTGATACCGAGTCGCCCTGCGATCGCTTTGTTCGGCAGCCCCTCGGCGAGCAGTTCCAGCACTTCGATCTCTCGTGGCGTCAGGGGCTCGTCGACGCTCGGCCCCTCGGCATCCTCAAGAGCCGGTGAAGAACCGAGCAGGATGGCGTCGGCGTCCACGTCGGCGGCGCGCGCGGCGCCGAGCGTGGCGTACTCGCCGGCGATCTCCATCGACCCGGTCAGTTGAGTTCGAAGGCGTGCGCGCTCAGACGGGGATCCGACCAGCAGCACTCGCATTCAGCGCAACGGCCGTTCACCCACAGTGACGCTGAATTCGACCGCCGCACCACCCCGCAACACCTTCAGCGGCACTGCGCGCCCGACGCGATCTCCCAGGAGCAGGTCGAGAAGATCCTCGGGAGACTCGATCTTCTGCCCGTCGAAGTCCAGCACAACGTCGCCGACGAGGACGCCCGCCGCGGCGGCGGGGCTTCCGCTCGTGACGCCGACCACCAGCACCGCCCGCTCGCGGCCGCCAGCACTGTGCTGTAGCTCACCCAGATCGACCGGCTGTCCGGCCAGGCCCAGAAAGCCGCGCTTCAGGCTGCCATGCTCGAGCACGGTTGCGGCGGTCTTCCACGCAATCGACGCCGGAATCACCACACCCAGTCCGCGAATGGCTGCCGCCGTTGCGACGCCGACCAGCGCGCCGGACGCGTCGAGGAAGGCGCCGCCGGCAAAGCCGTCGTGCATTGGTGCGGTCGTGCGGATCACCTGATCGATGGCGCGCCGATGGCCGGTGCGCAGCGGCCCTCCGATAATCGACACGATGCCGGCGCTTGCGGTGACGACGTTGCTCCATGATCGCGCAACGGCCAGGGCAAGCTGGCCCACCCGCGGCACGGACGCGGCGGGCGCAAGCGGGGGCGTCTCCAGCCCAGCCACACGCAACACGGCCAGGCTCGTGGTCGGATCCCAGCCGGCAAGCTCGGCCTCGAATGCACGGCCGTCGTCACGGCGAACGTGCAGGCCGTCGCCTCGACCGAGCGCCCGGACCATCGTCAGCACGACATTGTCAGCGTACACGAGTCCGCTGACTGGCTGGCGACGCCCCTGCACCTGCACAACAGACGGCGCCGCGGCGGCCACCGCCTCAGCAAGCTGATTCGAAAACGATGTCAAAAATTCGGTAGTCATACGTCTATGCTCGCAGACGGGTGAGCCCGGCGAATCACCCATTTGCGTAGGTTGAGGTAAGGGTTTGGCCAAGTTGCATCTGATTCCGCTCGACAGGAGGGCGGCAACCCCCCTGGCACGCCATCGGCGAAACTCCAACGACGCAATCGTCTCGTTGTCGAGCCTGAAGACATGTTGAAGTTCCACCGGACTGCCGGGGAAGTCGCCGGCGACTCTGCAGAGAACCACAATTGCGTCGTCTCCGTCGGTCGCGCTGAGTGGCACAACCGTGTGGTGATACTTCGCGCGAGTCGTGGTGTTCCACTGTTCGATCGCGGTCCTCCCCGTAAACGAGCCGCCCTCGTCGTGGACGATGCCGTCGCTCGCGAAGCATCGAGCGAGCGCTCCGGCGTCTCCGGCTTTCTCCGTCGCGAATTACGCGGCGATGGGCTTCGGCAGGTTGAGTCTACAGCGCGTTGTTCCCGCCCTATCAGCTGCTGATCGAGAGCTACTCGAAGGCACAAGAAGTGGTGACGCAGCACGAACAGCTGGACTCGGTGCTCGCGTAGCCACCCAGGCGCATGTCAGTAGACGAGACGGCGTTGTTATGATGATCTGAGGGCGGGGCACCATATGGCGGATCTGACTGTCGGGGCGGAGACCTGCATCGCGCTGGGGGCGACCGAACATCAGTTCGAGTCGTTCCCCGGCCGCGACATCGCGCTCGGTGCATTAACCGTCACGCGGGTACTCCCGGTGAAGGGGAAGCGCCTCGTTGGGCCCTGGTGCTTTCTCGACCGTTTCGGCCCTCTGACGTTCGCGGATCCGTCGCCCATGGATGTTGGCGCGCATCCTCACATGGGGTTGCAGACCGTGACGTGGCTCCTCGACGGCGAGCTCGTTCATTACGACAGCCTTGGATACGAATCGCTGCTTCGACCAGGCGGCGTCAATGTCATGACCTCGGGCGCCGCCATTGCCCACGCGGAGCGGACCCCGACCAAGAACAGCGGCCGCTTGAACGGCGCGCAACTCTGGGTCGCCCTGCCGGATCGCGCCCGTCACATGCCGGCGCTGTTTCAGCACGTCGACCTCGTGCCCGTCGATGAGCAGCCGGGCGGGATCGTTCAAGTGTTTGCGGGGAGCCTCGGTGCCTTGGCCTCACCCGCCACGCATCATTCCGGGATCTTCGGCGGCGATGTCCAGGTGCATCCCGGGTCGGGCCTCGATATGCCGTTGAACGTGGCGTACGAGTACGCCGCGCTTGTCCTGAATGGCGACTGCAGCCTCGAAGGGCAGCCGCTGCAGGAGCGCGTCCTGTATTACCTTGGCGCCAACCGTTCCGCGGTGTGTTTCACCAGCCGGTCGGGTGGCCGACTCTTGCTGGTCGGCGGTCCACCGTTCCCAGAGAGGATTCTGATGTGGTGGAATTTTGTGGCGCGCACGCCTCAAGAGATCGCCGACGCACGGACCGACTGGGAGGAGCGGCGGCGGTTCGGCGAGGTGACGGGGTATTCTGGGCCGCGTCTCGCAGCGCCGAGCCTCGTCAAGTTTGCGAATGCGAACCCCGCCAGTTGAGCGTCGACGCGGAAATCGTCAAGGTAAGCGAACAGACATTTCTGATCTGAAAAACATGTGCGACAGGTCTTCGGCGACTTGAGCGCATCCTCCTGACACGCCCTCCCGCCATGGTATGTCGTGGATTCCCCACCTCCCACGGTGCTAGGCGTCCGCCGCGCGGGACGCGCTAGCGACTGCGGCGAACGATTCAAGGCAAACGATCAGAACAATTTATCGGCTTGCCAGGGATGCGCGCCGAGCGATTCGTTCATGGCCATGCCTTTGCACTGGCGTGACTCGCTGTGAAGTGATCACCTAAACAGCACCCGCAAGACGATTTCGCAATGAGATCATCGGAGGAAGTTCTTATGTCTGCCATCACACATACGATCGCCCAAGGCGCAACGCTATTGCCATGTCGTTCGACCCTCAGGCTCATGACGGCGGCAGGCGCGGTCATGATCGCGGCGCTGGTCGCGATGCCAGCCCTCTTCGCCGACCGACTGCCCGGCAAGGACGTCAAGGCCCTGCTCGAGCGAATCCACAACGAACGCGATCGCTTCGAGGACCAGCTCGACGGAAAGATCAAGAGCAGCGTCATCCGCGGCGAGGGCGAGGTGCACGTCGGGCGTTTCCTCGACGACCTGCAGGAGAATGTGGACCGGCTCAAGTCGCGGTTCAACGAAGACTACGCGGCGAGTGCCGAGGTGACAACGGTGCTCCGTCAGGGCACGGACATCCAGCGCTTCATGTCTAAGCAGCCGCCGGATCTCGACGGCGCGAGCGAATGGAACCGACTGGCCTCGAGCCTCGGCGAGCTCGCCAAGATCTACGCAACCACGTTCCCCCTTCCCGAAGGTCAGCAGGCGCGGCGACTCAGCGATCACGAGGTCGAGAACGTCGCCTCGGAGCTCGCAAAGAGTGCAGATCTGTTCAAGAAGGATCTGGAGTCCGCTCTCAAGATCGACACGACCATCGCCCAGCCGACCAAAGACGCCGCCGTCGAGGAAGTCAACGGCCTGAAAGAGGATGCGGAGAAGCTGGCCTCGACAGTCGAAGATGGGCGGCCGGCGTCCGGAGAGGCCAAGGCGGTGCTCGATCGGGCAGCCAGGATACGCGGGGCTGCAGCTTCGTCGGGGCGAGCCCTATCGCCCGAGGCGCAGACCGCTTGGGGTTCGGTGGAGAGTGGCTTACAGAAAGTGGCGGCGGCGTTCGACCTGCCCGCGCAGCTTCCGTAAGCGCGGACCGCTTCGCATCAATACCGCCGCCGCCGAGCTCGATCCCTTCGAGGACTGCTACGGGCGCCTCGAAGGAGCGGGTGTCGTTTGTGAATCCGAATCGGTTCAACGGGCTCGAGCTGTCTGAACAGGAGGTCGACGAACATTTTGAGCTGAACCCGACTATCAGCGTCGTGCACCTGGGATGCCGACGCCCACACCATATTCGTACACCAGTCGCGCGCCACGCTCACCGGTCTGAAACAACAGGAGCATGCCCGCAAGTGCGACGGTGGTCAGCGCTACCCGCATCCAGAACGACGGGATTGTCCGGCGATAGATGAATACCAGGCGAGCGACTGCAACACCCGTAAAGCAAATTGTCGTGGCAAGTGCCCAGTTCCAGTGATCGAGTACGAGTGCATGAGCCATACCCGGGGTCAGAACCGTGGCCCCGGCCTGCCGGCCGGACAAATACGTCACCAATGCGGATACCGCGCCAGTCGGATACAGCACATTTGCCATCGTCTCGGCCCAGGCGGCTCGGGGGAGAACAAGCGCAATCAAATCGACGATCAATGCTGCCGTCAGCCAGGCAATCGGAAAGTGCACGACGATTGGGTGCAGATTCGGTGCCCAGGGCGGGAGAAGCTCGGAGAGCATCACTGCGCGATACGCCACGGTGAAACTCCGGGCCAGGTGTTCAGTGCGTCCAGCGCCCACGTATTCGACTTGTCCTTGTGGCATGACGTGCACGGATTCGGTACGCCCTCGCGTTCAGTTACCGCCGGCGAAATAAACTTGAACGTGTGGCTGCGAACGTTGACATCGCCAATCGTCTGCTGAATCGCGGGCATGTGACAAGAGACGCACTGGCTGCCTTCGCTGCCGGCAGCGTGCTGCGTGTGAAACGTCAGCGAGCCGCGCGGCCCAGGTTGAAGCACGCTGCTATGGCACTGCTCACAAACGGCATTGCCCGGCAATCGCAAGAGAGCATCGTACTTGGTGCCATGAACATCGTGGCAGGCATAACAGCGTACCCCCTTGAGGTACATCTGGCCCTGGACGAAGTCGTTTCCTTGCATCCGGTTCTTGTGCGCCGTGCCGTCGGGCCAGTGCGTGAACGTTTCTTTTCCGAAGTGGTGCTCCTCGAGCTTCCAGAAGTCGCTCAGACGAGCGCCCGCCTCGTAGCCGACGGGCCAATCGTAGTAGCGCCCCTCGATCGGGTTAGTGCGTGGCTGGCCCTGTGAGTGGCACTGGATGCATACGTCGTCTGCACGCACATCGTCGAGCTTCGCGGGATTGACGATGGAGGCCGCTTTTGAGTTCTGGGCGTGCGCACCGCCGGCTCCGTGGCATTTTTCGCAGCCGACATTCCATTCGGTCGGCGATTTCGTGCGGATGTTGTAGTTCACCGAGTGGCACCCGTCGCACAAGGTGCTCGTCGGCCGTTGCATTTGATCGGCCGGATACACCGCCGTCCACCAATCGGTGCCAGGCTTGACGTAGTACGGGCGCCAGGTTTTCGCGCGCACGTCCCATTGAGCAGGAAAGACGAAGTAGTCGTCGCCAACCTTTGTGAAATAGCGCTGTTTCCACTTTGTTCCGTAGGTGAACGCCACGTCCTCCTGTCTGAACGTAACGAGCGGATTGGGCGTCGAGAAGTCACCGAGGACCGCACTGGGATGTTGCCGGGGGTCGCTGATGACGTTCGCCATCAACGTCTTCCTCCATCGGTCATAAATGTCGCGATGACACGATCGGCACGCCGCCGATCCCACGAACTGCCCATCGGCCTTCCCGTCCGCGCCCGTGGGTTGCCGCGGAGCGGGACTGCAAGAGACCAGTACACCCACGCAGAGCAGTAACGCGCGTTTCATTTCTTTGACGCTTCGGGCTACTTCCGACTGGGCGGTGTATTGCTAATCGTCATAGGAGGCACGAGTTCCGTCCCTTCCGGTGTTTGCACTGATGTCGCGACGATCACCCAGTCACCGGCCTTCAGATCGGGATAATCGGCCTTCCTGAACCACTGATAATCCCGCTCGAAGTCCCCAGAACTGAATCGTCTGACGAAACCGGTTATTCCGACGGCGTCGCCAACGTGTGCGCCATCAGTCGCCGGATTTGGGATGACGGTATGGAACTCCTGGCCTGTCTTCTCGCCGAAGGTAAACACCTGCGCTGTATCGGTATGTCGAACGACGGCCGTCAACTCTACGAGCTGCCCGTCGAGCTTTTCAACGCTCCTCATTTGCTCCATAGTTACCGCGCGTGGTGTTGGTGCAAGAGCGGACTTCGACTGGGCAATGGCATCGAGGGGAGCGAGCGTCATGACTGCCGCCAGAGTGAACAGGTTCAATACAAGTCGCATCGAGTTCTCCTTGTCGCGAGGAGAGACTGCAAGAGATGCGCCCTCGCGCGAGAATGAATCATGAGGTTTCTTGTCTTGGGAGCAGGGGCGATTGGTGGCTACTTCGGTGGTCGGCTCGCCGAGAATGGCGCCGACGTCACGTTTCTCGTCCGCCCGGGTCGTCGCGCTCAGCTCGAACGCGACGGTCTCTGCATCGAAAGCGCGCTCGGAAACGTGTCGCGGCCGGTACGGACCGCACTGGCCGATTCGATTGCGCCCGACTACGACGTCGTACTGCTGACCTGTAAGGCCTACGACCTGCAGCCGTCCATCGAGACGATTGCACCAGCGGTGGGGCCACAAACCGCGATCATCCCCCTGCTCAACGGTCTCGCGCACTTCGCGGTCCTTGATGCCCACTTCGGTGCCTCCCGGGTCATGGGAGGCACCTGCATGATCGACTCGACCCTCGGACGCGACGGAGTCGTGCATCACAGTGGCACCTTGCAGCGTCTGGTGTTCGGGGAGCGCGACGGTCGGCGCTCGCCGCGCGCTGAGGCCGTCGCCTCCGTTCTGGCTGGCACGACCGTCGACTGGTCACTATCCGATGACATCGAGCAGGTGCTGTGGGACAAGCTGGTGTTTCTCGCGGCGTTGGCCTCGTTGACATGTCTGTTCCGCGCCAACGTGCGCGAAATCATCAGCGCGCCAGGCGGTTGCGAGGCAATGCTGAGGGCGCTTGCCGCCAACGCCGAGATTGCGGCGCGCGAAGGGCATCCGCCGAGCACTTCCGGGCTGGATTTCGCCAGAACCCGATTAACCGATCCGGCGGGGCCGTGGAGCGCCTCTATGCTGCGCGACCTCGAGAGCGGCGGACGCGTCGAGGCCGATCACATCGTCGGTTGGATGCTCGACCGTGCACGGCGGCACGGTGTGGACGACACGCTGCTCTCGCTCGCGTTCACCCATCTCAAGGCTTTCGAAGCGCGCCGAGAGGCCAACCGCCTGCCAGGCCGCTAGCGAAGTTTGCGACGCAAGCTGACCGGTCATGAAGCGGTTGTTGTTTCACCAGGCACTGATCCGAACTTCAGGTACAGCGTTGGCACGACGAACATGTTGAGCAGCGTCGACGTCGTCAGGCCGCAGAGAATCACGATAGCCATTGGCGTCTGAATCTCGCTTCCGGTTTGGCCTCCCCGTAATGCCAATGGAATCAGCGCCAATCCCGCTGCCGCTGCGGTCATCAGAATGGGCACGAGCCTCTCCTTGGCACCGCGCTCGACAGCCTCCCGGAAGTCGCGAACACCCTCAACACTGATCAGATGATGAATATGCGTGACCAGCATGATGCCGTTGCGGGTGGCGATGCCGAACAGCGTGATGAATCCGATCATCGTCGCGACGTTGAGTACCCCGCCGGACAAAAACACGCCGACGACACCGCCGATGAGCGCGAGCGGCAGGTTGACCATGACGATCGACGCATCACGCGCCCGTCCGAACGCCAGGACGAGCAGCATGAACACGCCGGCGATGGCGAGGACGCTGAGCGCGAGGAGCCGTTGCGAGGCGCTCTGTTCACTGTCGAACTGCCCACCGTACTCCACGCGATAGCCAGCCGGCATCGGGACAGCTTGAGAGACCACCTGCCTGATGTCGTTCACGACGCTGCCGAGGTCGCGGCCAGCGACGTTGCAGGAGATGACGATGCGGCGCTGAACGTTTTCGCGCAACACCATGTTCGGTCCTTCTTCGCGGCGGACCTCGGCCAGCGCTCGGATCGGCACCATCGCGCCAGTCGGCGTGTCGATCGGCAGATCGGCGATACGTTCGAACTCCGAGCCAGTCGCGGAATCAAACTTGACCATCAGGTCGAAGGCCGTGCCGCGGTCGAAGATTCGCCCGACAGTTGCGCCTGCGAGGCTGGTCTCGATCGCTTCCGCCACCTCGTTTGGGCGCAGGCCGTATCTGGCAATCATCGACCGGTTGAGCACGAACCGCACGAACGGCACGTCCATCTGCTGTTCGAGCGATAGATCGACAACTCCAGGGACGGCCGCAACCGAGGCGCGCACACGTTCGCCCAACCGGCGAAGCGTGCCAAGGTCGTCGCCGAACACCTTAATCGCGATGTTCGCCCGCGTGCCTGACAACATGTGGTCGATCCGATGCGAGATCGGCTGACCGATGGTCACGTTCGTCCCGGGCAGCGTGGCGAATTGTCGCCGCAGTTCCGACAGGAGCAGCTCCCGGGGCCGACCGGTCTCCTTGAGGCCGACGTCGATTTCAGCAGCCTCGACACCCTGCACGTGTTCGTCGTACTCGGCGCGACCGGTCCGGCGCGCCGTCGCGATCACTTCCGGCTGGGATAGCAGAATCTCTTCCACGCGGCGCCCGATCTCGTCGGACTTGGCAAGGGAGGTTCCTGGGAGCGTGTTGGCCTGCACCGTCAGGCTGCCTTCGTGAAAGTCTGGCAGAAACGCGCTGCCCGCGCCTGCCAGTCCGACGAGCGCACCGACCAGCAGAGCCGCCGACACGCCGATGATCGCGTATGGGTGATTGAGCGCCGACGGCAACACACGGGCGAAACCACTCTTGAGGTGTTGAGTCAGCCATCCGTCGTGGCCGCGCTCGATCGATGCGGCGTGTGGGAGAAACGTAAAGCACAGCGCCGGCGTGACGATGATGGCAACCGCGAGCGATGCGAGAAGCGCCACGATGTAGGCAAAGGCGAGGGGCGTAAGCAGACGGCCCTCAACGCCGGTCAGCCCGAACATCGGCAAGAAGACCACCACGATGATGACTGTGGCGAACACGATCGACGAGCGAATCTCGAGCGTCGCCTCGCGAACGATCGTGGCCGCGGACTGTTGCTCAGCTTCTGGCCTGGCGCGATTCTCGCGCAGACGTCGAACCACGTTCTCGACATCGACGATCGCGTCGTCGACCAGGTCGCCGACGGCGATCGCCATGCCGCCCAACGTCATGGTGTTGATGTTCGCGCCGAACGCCCGCAGTGCCAGAATGGCTGCCGCAAGGGAGAGCGGAATGGCCGTCAGCGTGATGGCGCTGGCTCTGGCGTTGGCGAGGAACAGCACGACGATGACCACCACGAGGAGACCGCCGTCGCGAAGCGCCCGAAAGACGTTTTCGACGGCCACCTGAATGAAGTCGGCTTGACGGAAGATCCGCCGGTCGATCGTCATGCCAGCAGGCAACTCGCTTTGCAGCGTGTCCAACTCACGATCGAGCCGACGGGTGACTTCAATGGTGTTGGCTCCGGGCTGCTTCTGCACCCCGACAATGACCGCCGGCTTGCCGCTCCGAGAGCCCTCGCCGCGCTTGAATGCCCCGCCTTCGCGCACATCCGCGACGTCTCGTACCAGAACAGAACGATCGCCACGCAGGGCGACCACTGTCTCTCCGATCTCCTCAGGCGTTCGGGCCCGGCCGACAGCCTCGAGCACGTATTCCTGAGCCCCTTCGGTGTAGACGCCGGCGGACGTGTTGTGACTGGCGCCGCGGACCGCCGTGAGCAGTTCGGTCAACGTCACGTTGTTGGCCCGCAACGCTTCAGGATGCGCCATCACCTGGAACTGACGTTCCGAGCCCCCGATCGGCGTCACCTGCGACACGCCGGGAACCGCCAGCAATCGTCTGCGCACGGTGGTATCCGCGATGGTGCGCAGCGTCAGCGGATCGTCGTGTTCTGACGAGATGGCAAAGAACAGAATCTCGCCCATGATTGAGGACACGGGCGCCAGCACAGGACGTTCGACCTGCGGCGGTAGCGCCCCGCTGACGAGTGCCAGCTTTTCTGAGACGAGTTGGCGCGCCATGAAGATGTCCGCGCCCCAATCGAACTCGACCCAGACCACGGCGATCCCGACGGCCGTTGCCGACCGAACGCGTCGCACCCCGGAGGCGCCGTTGATGGCGCTCTCGAGAGGAAACGTCACCAGCGATTCCATCTCCTCCGGGGCCATACCGTGACCTTCGGTGAGAATCGTCACCGTCGGGGCGGTGAGATCGGGAAACACGTCGATCGGCATCTGGCGAGCGGTCCAGCCGCCGGCGCCCAGCAGGAGCAGCGCCAGCCCGATGACCATCCAGCTGTGGTCGATCGACCACTGAATCAAAACTTTCATGGCGGCCTCAGTGAACGTGGCCTTCTGCGGGCAATCCTTTTGCCGCAGAAGCCAGTTGAACTTCGTACGCGCCACGCGTGACTACGCGGTCGCCCGGCTTGACACCGGCGCGCACGCCAACGAGACCCGCATCTCGCGAGGCTACGTCGACGAAGCGCCGAGCGAACTGCTCACCGGAAACTTGCACGAACACGTACGGCCGGCCGGCTTCCATCAGCACGGCCTCCTGCGGCACGACGGCGATTCGTTGCGTTCGGCCCGTGTAGAGGACAGCCGTACCGGTCTGGCCGACAAGCAGCTGGCCGTTTCGGTTCTCCACTTCAATCTGAAGGGGGAGCGCGCGTGTCTTCGGGTCAATCACGCCGGCATCGTGCACGTGGTCGGGTTTCAGCGCGATGGCATCTGCCTGTCCTGGAATCTCGAATGCGATCGCCGTCAGGGTGCGTGCGATGGCGGCTTCATTCGGCGGCACCTGCGCCTGCAACTCGACCCGGTCGCTCCGTACTATGCGGAAGAGAGGCGTGCCCTCCGTGTACGACGTACCCAGGGCCGCGAGCACCTCGACAACACGCCCCGCGATTGGTGCGCGCAAAATGAATGCATTCCCCGATGCCGTACCGCCCCCGCTCCGCAGTACTTCGTCCCGCTGAGCGAGGCGCGCCCTGGCCGCGGTCACGCGCGCGTCGGCGACCGCCAGGGCGCGGCGCGCGTCTTCGACACGCCGCCCCGGGACGGCGCGTTCCTCCAGCAGCCGCTCCGCGCGAGCCAGGTCCGCCTTCGCGCCATCGAGTACCGCTTGTGCTTCCGCCACGGCGGACTCAAGAGAGGCTCTGTCCTCGCCGCCGCTCGAGAGACGTGGCTCAAGCCGTCCGAGCGTCTG
>Ga0065705_10104551_pt1 | contig 13482 bp, 14 predicted proteins | sample SwibulcommuniRL2_FD_59092 | JGI IMG/M metagenome (GOLD analysis project Ga0065705, IMG submission 59092) | Bulk soil microbial communities from switchgrass field near Rose Lake, East Lansing, Michigan, USA - RL2 Bulk Soil v2 (version 2) | ecosystem: Environmental > Terrestrial > Soil >...
GGCTGGGGCGACAGCAGATTTGGCTGCTGCGGCCAGTTTTGCTGGGGCGGCTTTCGCCGGCGCTGTGGGCGCCGCTGCCGGTTTCTCTGACTTGGGAGCCGCCGCCTTTTCCTTTTTCGCCTCAACCGGCTTCGGCGGCGGTGCGTCAACGACCTTCAAAAATACGGGGTCGATGTCGTACCAACCGATGTTGTTGTACCCATCGAATTCGACCAGCGCCCGCCCGCTCATATTGACGGTCTTCACCGTTCCTGTGAGGCCGCGAAATCGCTTGAGTTCAGGGCGGCTTTCATCGACTACCACGTACTTGTCGGTGTATTGCTTCTTTAGCCGATCGATATGTTCAAAGATCATGGGCCGGAGCGGACTGGGCTTGCGTCGGCCCAAGTCGTTATGCCATAGCGACTTGAGACGAGGACTCTGATGCGGGGCAGCCCAATATTGTGGGACCGGCGGCCCATCAAATCAAGGCCGGGTCGCCGGCTCCGTGAAGCCGCGGGAGCTACCTATTTCTTCACGCGTCCGATGCGACCCAGCACTTGCTCGAGCGTCTGCCGCAGGACGAGGCCGCTTTTGCGAAGCAGTTGCACCTCCTTGGGCCAGAGGTCGATCGCGTGGCGGGCCACACAGCCGGCCCGACCGACGACTGTCGGCACGCTGAGCGCGACATCGCGAATGTCGTAGCAGCCGTTTTGCACTGTCGAAACCGGCAACAGCCGCCGCTGATCGACCGCGATTGCGTGGATGACGTCGCGGATGGCGATCCCCACGGCGAACCCCGCCCCGGTCTTCTTCTTGATCACTTCGGCGCCGGATCCCTTGGTCCGGGTGAATAGCTCGTCGGCCAGTCGATTGTTCCAGCCGGGATACTTATCGAGCGGCAGGCCGCCAACTGCAGCACTCGACCAGATCGGCACCATACTGTCGCCGTGCTCACCGAGGATGAGGGCGTTCACCTGGGTCGGCGCGGCCTTCAGTTCCTGAGCGATGAGGCTGCGGAAGCGAATTGTGTCGAGCTGCGTCCCCAGGCCCAGCACTTGGCTGGCCGGCAGGTCAAGCCGATCAGCCGCAACGTAGGTGAGGATATCGACTGGGTTGCTGACCACGAGGACGATCGCGTCCTTCTTCAGGCCCACCTTGGCGACTTCGGCCAGAATGCCGACGAACAGATCGGTGTTTCGGTTAATCAGGTCCAATCGCGATTCATCCGGCTTGCGCCGCAGTCCCGCGGTGATGCAAACCACATCACTCGACGGCACGTGTTCATAGCCGCCAGCCGTGATGATCTGATCGGCGGTGCTTGGACCGCCGTGCAAGAGGTCCAGGGACTGGCCGCTGGCTAATTCCTGGTTCACATCCAAGAGGGCGATTTCGCGGACTACGCCACCGCACTGGAGCGCAAAACCCGCGCTGGAACCAACCAAACCGCCGCCGCCGATGATGGAGACTTTCATTTCAGGAGCCAGGAGTCAGGGGCCAGGGATCAGGGACTCGTTCCCATGCTCCGCGTGGGAACGCACGACTGGACGCTCCGCGTCCTAGCGCTTCGCTAATTCCTCCATCACTCGCTGCGTAATGAGCTGCACGAGCGCCTCGTTGTCAGTCGAGCCGTTTGATGCAGCCGCTTTGGCCGCACTGGGTCCCATTGGCGGCGGGGCGTCGAAGGCCTTGCGCTCCACGCCGCTCTTTTTCCAGCTCTCGCGGAAAATGTCGTTGGCACAGATGTCGCAGTTTTTGTATTCCTCGGTGTTCCGCGGATCGGACCAGCCCCATTTGGCCTTCAGCTCCAAGAGTTCGCGCTCCTTCGTCTCGTCGAAATAGTTGACGCGGCCGAGCTGCTTCGAGAGCAGCAGCATGCGGCAATAGGCGTCGAGGATTTCGGTCCACCAATAGGCCCGTTCGACGTTCTCGCCGTAGCTTACTGTGCCGTGGTTGGCGAGGATGATCACGTTCGTCTTTTGCACGAAGGGGATCACGGTGTCGGCAAAGCCCTGGCCGCCAGGCGTTTCGTATTTCGTGATTGGCACATCGCCGAGGAAGACTTCCACTTCCGGCAGGATGCACTGCGGGATTGGCTCGTGGGCGATGGCAAACGCACAGGCATGTGGCGGATGACAGTGGACCACGCTCTTCACGTCGTGTCGCTGCCGATAGATTTCCAGGTGCAACAGGGCCTCGCTCGACCGTTTCTTGATGCCGGCCAGCTGCTTGCCGGTCATGTCGATCGTGCAAATGTCCTCTGGCTTAAGGAAACCCTTGCAGTGCATGGTGGGCGTACAGAGAACTTCGTTCTCGCCGATGCGGACGGTGATATTGCCGTCGTTGGCGGCCGCGAAGCCTTTGGCGTAGATGCGTCGGCCGATTTCACAGATGTCTTGTTTAAGGCGGTGGGTGTTGGCCATGGGGAGTGTTGAGTATTTCGTGTTTGGTGCTTCGAGTTCAGTCGAGGTCGATGGAGTCGAGAATCGCCGACGCATACGCATCCACCGGTTTCAGGTCCGGCCGGAACGGCTGAGCAGCTTCGGCCCCTTCGCTCATCGCAATAAGGTTGCCCAGCCCGGCAGCATTGTCGTCCCAGGCGACCATCTCGTCGGCTTGAGGCTCGTGTTCGCCGCGGAGTTCAGCCAAGGAGAGCGGGACAACGAGCCGCAGCCTTGCCCCATTGAAACTGGGGTGGCAGCGATTGAGCGTCACTGTGCCGATCACTTTGGCAATTCGCATATTCAGCTCTTTCGAACCAATTCGATTTGGCGGTCGCTCAATTCGTCTCGGACGGAAGGAGTCACTACGGCCCGTTGGGTGACCACCAGGCGAGCGACCCCTGTGAGTTTCCCCTCAACCGACCGCGTCGTGATGACTGGGTCGGTCAGGATCAGCTCGCTTCCGGTAGTGGGAGCAACCGCCTGCGGCGAACCCTGCAGGCCCAGCCGGCGGATCACCTCCAGGACGATTCGCTCCACGTCTTGCTGGGTATAGGTCATGCGTCGCTGATCCCAATGACCGACCAACGGACGGGGGTCGCTTCGGCGTTGAGAACCTCGCGCATAAATCTGCCGTCGCTGGAGATCATGACGGTTTGGCCCTTGCCGGCGCCGACGGCGTCAACGGCAATTTGCGGATCGCCATCGGGCGTGCGGCCGCCAGCCAAGAGCGGCTGCACGACGAGCAGCTTCTGGCCGCGCATCGTGGCGTGTTTGACCGTTGAAGTCGCAGTTCCTACGACGAGTCCAAGTTGCATATGAATGGCCGCGACCACCGGTCGCAGTTAAGTTTCCGAGCGCGACCACTGGTCGCGGCTATGTGTCAACGCTTTGCCTTTCCCAGGATGCACAGGTCGTCGATCAGCGAGCACCGCCTTTCACGCGTGAAGGTGAGCGGCGTTGTGACCCCTTCACCCGTCGGCCCCGCGATCGAGAACGAGAGATACCCCTCACCTCCCAGGCCCAGCGACGCCATACATGGACCGTTTTTTACAAACAGGGTCGTGTCGAGAACGCGACCCATGCGGGTCATGTTCTTGACATTGTTCGAATGGATGATGCTCGTGTGACGGAATCCGTGCTCCGCGTCCTTCGCTCGGGCGATCGCTTCCTCGACATCGCGGCAGCGAACGAAGGGAACGAACGGCATCATCTGCTCGACCGGGACAAAGGGATTGCCCAAGTCGGTCTCGCCGAAGAGCAACTCGACCTTGTCGGAGACGCCGCTCTTGCCCGCCCCCTTGGCGAGGACCGCCGCATCCTGGCCGAGGAAGTCCTTGCTCGGAGCGTCGTGCTTGTGCTCACCTTCTCCCACTGGCACGATCGCGTTTTTCGTGAGCGTTTCGACCTCGCGGGTGTTCAGACGGACCGCGCCGGCCCGCTCCATTGCCGCCAACATTGCGTCAAAAACCTTGGCAACGACGAAGACTTCCTTCTCAGCGATGCAGAGCAGGTTGTTATCGTAAGCGCCGCCGCGGATGATGCATTTGGCCGCATTGTCCAGATCCGCGGATTCATCGACGACGACCGGCGGATTGCCTGGGCCGGCGACGACGGCCCGCTTGCCCGACTTGAGTGCCGCGCGGGCCACCGCCGGGCCGCCGGTTACGCAGATCATGTTGATGCCGCGATGGGCAAACAAGGCATTGGCCGATTCGAGCGTTGGCTCGGCAATTACGCAGATCAGGTTGTCGATCCCCAAGTCGCGGTGGATCGACTGGTTGAAACGGCGGACCCCCTCGGCCGCGACCTTCTTGCCGCTGGGATGCGGGTTGACGACAACCGTGTTGCCAGCCGCCAGCATGCTGACGGCGTTTCCCGTGATCGTGGGCAGCGAGTGCGTGACCGGCGTGATCGCTCCAATGACGCCGAACGGGGCGTGTTCGATGACGGCCAGCCCATGGTCGCCGCTAAAGACTTCGCTCCGCATGAACTCAACGCCGGGCGTCCGTTCGCCGAGCGTCTTGAGTTTTTCGATCTTATGGGCCAGGCGGCCAATCTTGGTTTCGTGCATCTCCATCGTGCCCAGTTCGACGCACTGGTCGATCGAGATGCGGCGGATGTGGTCGATGATCCGTTTGCGCTCTTCGATCGTCCGCTGCTGGAGTTGTTCGAAAGCGTCGCTGGCTGCCTGCACCGCTTCGTTGGGGCAGGAGAAGATGCCGTGGCGGCCGGCGAATGACTTAGCAGTGACCGGCGCGCCACTGGTGCGATTGACTTCGCTGAGCACTTGGGCGACCACGCTGCGGATGAGGGACTCGTTGATTTGCATGAGAGGTTACTTCTCGCGTGAATAGACGCTGGTATGGTCAACGTGCACTTGATCGACGATGCCGACGACCACTGCATCAACGGGCATGTTCTTCGTTTCCGGCGTCATGCGGGCGCTGCTGCCTTGTGTAAGCAGCACGTAATCGCCCACGCCCGCACCGAGCATATCGACCGCCACGAACGTGCGGCCGGTCGTGACCAGCGACTTCCGCTCGGCTGGATCGACCCGGTAAGGCTCGACGACGAGCAACTTGCAGCCCTTCATCGCTTCGACCTTCTGGGTCGAAACGAGCGAGCCGGTGACTTTGGCTACGAACATAGTGGGTTAGGCCTCAAGAGCATGTTTGGTATGTCGGGCCACGATCAACTCTTCGTTGGTTGGCACGGTCCAGATTTGCGCGCGACTAGCGTCAGTATTGATGTGGCACTCGCCCTTGGCTTGGGCGTTGCGCTGGAGGTCAAGTTCGATGCCCAACTCGGCAAGATTGGCGCAAACGCCTGAGCGGATGCTGGCGCCGTTTTCGCCAATGCCGCCTGTGAAGACGATCGCGTCCACTCCGCCGAGTTCCACGAGCAGGCCGCCCAAATGTCGCCGGATTTCGGCGATAAACACATCAAGGGCCAGCCGGGCCCGGGATTTTCCTTGAGCAGCCGCGTCTTCCAGGTCGCGAATATCGCCGCTGATTCCCGACAGCCCAAGCAAGCCTGACCTCTCGGCCAGCGTGTCGAGCACCTGGTGCAGCGATTGCCCCTCGGCTTGCATGATGAGCGGGATCGCGAATGGGTCGAAATCGCCGACGCGGTTGTTGTGCGGCAGGCCGGTCTGCGGGCTCATGCCCATCGACGTGGCCACGCTCTGCTGGCCGCGAATCGCACACAGGCTATTGGAGCCGCCGAGGTGGCACGAAATGATCCGCAGATCGTAGCGGCCAAGCAGTTGGCTGATTCGCTGGGCGATGTAGCGGTGGCTTGCGCCGTGAAAGCCCCAGCGCTTGATGTGGAGCTTCTCGGCCCATTCAAACGGCGCGGGATAGTACCGCAGCCGATCTTCGATAGTGGCGTGAAAGCCGGTCTCGAAGGCTGCGACTAGCGGAATCTCGGGCAGTTTCTCGGCCAACAGTCGCATCGCCTTGATGTACGGCGGATTGTGAGCCGGGGCGACCAGGCTCATTTCCTCCATCGCTGCCAGGACATCGGCCGACACGCGCTGGACGCCGCTGATCCGCCCGCCGTGCACCGCCTTGAACCCGATAGCGGCAACTTCGCGGGCGTTTTTGAGGCAACCGTTCGTCGGATCGGTGAGCTGGGCCAGACACTGCCGAACCGCCACGGCGTGGTCGGGAATCGGGCGCTTAAGTTCCTGGCGCTTGCCGGCGATCTCGACGAAGCAGGGGCTTTCCGCCGAGCCAATTCGCTCGACGCCGCCGCGCGCAAGCTGCCGTTCGTCGGCCATGTCGAATAGCCGATACTTGAAGCTTGTCGAGCCGAGGTTGGCGACCAGGATCTTCATGGGAGTGGCAGTCCTTTGCGATCGCGATGGCGGGCCGAAACTAGCCGATGAACGCTTCGAGCAACCCTTCCGCCGGGCGCGGAATTACGTGGCTGCCGATGAGCTCGCCGACTTGCTGGGCGGCCTGAGCCCCCGCTTCGACCGCGGCTCGGACGCTGCCCACGTCCCCTTGGACGATGGTCGTGACATAAGCCCCGCCGATGCCGACGCGCTTGACGATTTGCACATTGGCGGCTTTGGCCATCGCGTCGGTGGCTTCGACCAGGCCGATCAGACCTTTGGTTTCGATCAATCCGATAGCTGACATGTTGTGTGGTTCCAATGAATGACGTGGATGGTTTGCTGGATTTGTAATGGGCAGGTTGCAAACTTACCCCAATTAGCCTTTGGCCTTCTTAAGTGTCGGCGGCAGGACAATGTGCAGGTCATCGTGCGGGCGCGGAATGACTTGCACGCTAACGACCTCGCCGATTCGCCCGGCGGCTGCTGCACCGGCGTCGGTCGCACTCTTGACGGCCGCGACATCGCCGGTGACAAACGCCGAGACGAGCCCGCTGCCAACCTTGTCCCAGCCGACAAGCTGGACATTGGCCGCTTTGAGCATGGCGTCGGTCGCTTCCAGAAGGGCGATAAAGCCCTTCGTTTCGATCATTCCAAGTGCTTCGTTGGCTTTGGCCATTCAAATGTCTCCAGTAGTAGGAAATTGGTTGGTGTTTTGGTCAGTCGCCAGTTGTCAGTGTTTGCATCCGCAGCCACCGTCCTGCTTCAGCAGTTCCACCTTCGTCGCGCCGTCGAGGAAACACGCGTTCCCCTCGTCGGTATCGATGTGGACTTCGAGCTTGCTTGTCGCGTCGGCCCGCACGAGCAGATCTTCGAAGACCACCGTGCATTGCGGCGACTCGATCCGCAGTTTCATGAAGTCCTTGTTTTTGACGCCGTAGTATTCTGCGTCCTTGTTATTCATGTGGACGTGCCTGGCCGCGCGGATTACACCTTCGTTGAGTTCGACGACCCCTTTGGGACCGACGAGTACGCAGCCGGGAGTGCCCTTGATGTTGCCGCTGTGGCGGACGGGAGCGTCGATTCCGAGCGAGATCGCGTCAGTAAAGGCAAGTTCGACCTGGCTGGCCGGTCGAGTGGGGCCGAGTACGCGGACGGTCGGCAGCATGCGTCGGCGCGGGCCAACGATCATCACGGTCTGTTCGGCTGCGTAAAAGCCATCCTGGTAAAGTGGCTTTTCGGGAATCAGTTTCGCGCCTGGGCCAAATAGCACTTCGACATGCTCGTCGGTCAGGTGGCAGTGTCGGGCGGAGATGCTGACAACGAGGTTTGGTTTGGTGGGTTCGACCGTCGCGGTTGAGGGCGTACTTCTGGCCGGCGCTTGTCCCGCTTGTGACAGCACGATCTGCCGGACGATGCTCTCGATGACCGAGCGGTCGAGTTGGCTCATGGGGAAGGAACGGCGGCTGTCAATCTTGGGTTGAAGTGCGATCAGCGTCCGATTGGTTTGATACTTGCTCGAGCGGGTCGGCGATGAGGACTTTGACGTTCGCTGCGGCCAGACGCTCGCGCCAGGTGTGGCCTAGTTCGTCGTCGGTCACCAGGACATCGATGTCGCTGAGATTGCAAAGGTGGGCGAGGCTGGTGCGGGTGAACTTAGTGCTGTCGGCAACGACAATCACTTCGTCTGCGGAGCGCATCATTGCCTGTTCAGTCTCGACCAAGAGCAGATTGCTGTTGTAAAAGCCCCGCTCGCTGGCGCCGGCAACGCTGAGCACCGCTCGCCGAACGTTCAGCCCGGCGAGCATCTGATTGGCATATGGACCCAGCGAGACGCCGGTCTTGGCGTGGACGTAGCCACCGATCAAGACCAGGTCGGCGTTGTCGCTGGAAGTAAACAGGTTGGCGACGGGCAGCGAGTTAGTCACCACTTGCAGCGGCCGGCCGACCAGAAGCTGGGCCAACTCGTAGGTCGTACTACCGCCGTCTAGCAGGATCGTATCGTTGTCGTCGATGAGCCGGCTGGCCGCGACCGCGATGCGGCGCTTCTTGTCCCAATTGAACGATTGGCGCTGATCGAAGTGGGCCAGCTTGGGCGATGGGCCGGTATAGAACACACCCCCGTGCGTTCGTTGGGCCACCCCCGACTCTTCGAGGAAATCTAGGTCACGGCGAACCGTCGATTCAGAAACGGCCAGTGCTTGAGCGAGGGCTGGAAGCGACGCAAATCCCCGCTGGCGAATCAACTCCAGCAGGCGAGTACGTCGGTCATCCGCGAATGCAGCTCGAATCATGGTCAGTCCAGTCTGCGCAACTTCCTCCAATTATGATAACTTTACTCCACGTGACAAGCGGCAGATGATAGAAATCTATCATGTGGAGGTAGTAATCTTTCCTGGATTGGACGAAAAACGTCGCAAGTCGCTTGCTAGCAGAAGGTTGCGTCGGTCGGGGAGCGGCTAGTCGCGAATCGTCACTCGACGTCCCGAGACGGTTACTTTCGATTTCGCCAACAACGTGAGCGCATCGGGAAGGGCATCGCATTCGGCCTTGAAGACGCGGGCCTGGAGGGTCTGAGCTGAGTCGTTGTCGCTCACTTCGACCGGCCGCTGCACGATGATCGGCCCGTGGTCGTACTCGTTATCGACGAAATGGACGGTGCAACCGGTGAGCTTGGCGCCGTAGTCGAGCACGGCCTGATGCACCGCCAGGCCGTACATGCCGCGGCCGCAGAAGGCAGGGATGAGGGCGGGATGAATGTTGACGACGCGATTCTCAAAGTCGGGCGGGATGAGCACGTGCTTGAGAAATCCGCCCATGACGACGTATTCAACTCTGGCATCACGGCACGGACCAAAGATGGCCTGGCTGAACGCCTCGGCATTGGCCGACTTCTTCCGTTCGAAGACGAGCGCAGGAATTTGGGCCTGGGCGGCGTAATCCAGACCACGCGCTTTCGGATTGCTGGAGATGACGAGGCGAATCTCTACTGGCTGCGTGCCAGTGCGGATTCGGTCGATCAGATTGCGGAGCGTCGTACCAGCACCGGAGATGAGGACCGCGATCGGTAGGGGACTAGACATTCGCGGCAACCTTGCGGACGAATAGCTTGATTTTCTCTTCGCCGAGTTCGAGTTCGATTGGTTCGACGCCGGGCAATGCAACGAACACAAGCTTTACCGCCAGCGTCTCGCCGCAGATGTATTCTCGGTTATTTTCGATGGCTCGCTGAATCGGGGGCGAAGCGCCAACGACGCCGATTTCAATTCTGTGGGTGAACTCGAGATTCAAATCCTTGCGGCGATCCTGCACCATCCGCACAAAATCGCGGGCCAGGCCTTCGTCAACGAGCTCCGGCGTTAATTCGGTGGCCAGGACGACAACACAACCGACACCTTGAGCGGCAGCCCAACCGGGCTTGGCATTCAGGCGGACCTGGATGTCTTCGCTATCAAGCTCGACCTGCTGGCCGCCGAGATTGAGCGTCACCTTGCCGGTTGCGGTCAGCTCGGCCAGCAACTTTCCTCCATCGGCGGTCCCCAAAGCCTCTTTGCAGGCGGGCAGCAGTTTGCCGATCCGCGGGCCGAGGTGCTTGAAATTCGGCTGGACCTGATAAGTGATATACTTATCGGCCTCTTTGGTGTATTCGATTTTCTTGACGTTGAGTTCCTCGCGCAGCAGCTCATCGTACTCCTCCAGCCACGGCTGATGCGTCTGGTCGGAGAGAATCACCTCGACTTTCGACAGCGGCTGGCGAACCTTCAGCTTGTTGGCCATGCGGGCCGAGAGGCCAAGGGAGGCAATCTGGCGGAGCAGGTCCATTCGCGTCGAGAGCGTCTCGTCGATCTGAGCGCGGTTGGCCTGGGGATAGTCGCAGAGATGGACGGACTCAACTGCACGCGAACCAAATACGCCAGCCAGGTTTCGCCACATCGCTTCGGCGACAAACGGCGTGAATGGCGCAATCAGTTTTGCCGTCGTAAGCAGGCACTCGTAAAGCGTCCAATAGGCGTCGAACTTGTCCCGCTGGTGCTCGGCGTCCATCGCGGCCCAAAATCGATCGCGGCTGCGGCGGACGTACCAGTTCGAAAGGCCATCGACGAATGCATTCAGCCGTTTGCAGGCTTCGTAGTTGTCATAGGCATCCATCCGCTCGACGACGGCGGCGATCGTGCGATTTAGTTCGCTGAGAATCCAACGATCGAGCTCGCTGCGCTCGCGCGCGGGGCGAAAGCCCTGAGCACCAGCGAAGTCGGAAGGCAAGAGCTGGTGTGGTGCGCTCTGGGCCGACGCACCTGGACCTGTTAGGTCCCGGCTAAGAACGAGATTTTCCGGCTCAAAACGATCGTTTGAGTTCGCGTAGTTGACGAAGAACGAATAGCAGTTCCAGAGCCGCAGAATGAACTCTGGGATTGTGTCCTTGATGGCCCGTTCGGCGTAGAGGATGGAACTCCACGGGGGCTGGTTTGCAAACAAGTACCAGCGCAGTGCGTCGGCGCCATACTTGTCGAAGATCTCTCGCGGCTCGCGGTAGTTCCGCTTCTGTTTCGAGAGCTTTCCAACTCGCTTGACATATTTGTCGCCGAGCCTTTGTTTCGCGTCCGATTCGGTTAAGAAGACCTGCTTGCCATCCGGGCTTTCCCACCATTCGCCGAGCATGAGGCCCCAGACGATGCAGTTGCGGAAGGGATGGGGATAAGGGCTAGGGCTGGGGGCCAGGGCGGGGGCCAGCAGAGCATTTTCTTTGGCCCCAGTGCCCCGACCTAGCCTCTCCCCAAAAAGCATCGTGCTGATCGCCAACTGGCTATAAAACCATCCTCGCGTTTGGTCTAGACCTTCGGCAATGAAGTCGGCGGGGAACTGGTCGTGGAACCTGGCGGCAGCAGAGGCCGGGCCGTCTTCACCACCATAACCCCACTGGGCGAAGGGCATGGCGCCGCTGTCGTACCAGCAGTCAATGACCTCGCTGACGCGCCGCATCCGTGCGCCGGCGGCAAACGGCGAGTCGTAAGTGACGGCGTCGATGTAGGGCTTGTGAACACGCAAGTCGTCGGGCAGCGAAGGATTGGATTTCTTGGCAGCGTCCCAGACTTCGGTTCCCTTGATGCCGGGTTTTTTCAGCAGCTCGTCATAGCTGGCAATGGCCTCCATTTTGCCGGTCTTGTCGCAAACCCAAATTGGCAGCGGGGTGCCCCAGTATCTTTCACGACTCAGCGCCCAATCGACGTTCGACTCAAGGAAGTTGCCGAACCGGCCGTGCTTGATGTGCTCCGGCAGCCAGTTGATCCGCTCGTTGTTGGCGAGCATCGCCTCCTTGAACGCGGTCGTCTTGATGAACCAGCTCTTGCGTGGGTACTGGATCAGCGGATCCTCTTCGGCCCGCCAGCAGAACGGGTAATCGTGGATGTACTGCTCTTGGTGATAGAGTTTTCCTTCTTCCCTTAGCCGCCGGGTGATGTCTTTGTCGCAGTCCTTGACCCAGCGGCCCTGATACTCGGGCGCTTCGGTAGTGAATTTGCCGTCGGGAGCGACGGCGTTGATGAGCTGCGGGCCTTGGCCGTCCACAAATCGCGCTTGCTCGGCTAGCAAGACTTGAAAGTCCACTTCGCCAAAGGCGGGCGCCTGGTGAACGACGCCGGAACCGCTATCCGTCGTTACGAAATCGGCCGCGACCACGCGCCACGCAATGGGCTGCTGGCCGCCCGACTTGAGCTGGCCTTTGTGTTCACCCTGCGACTTGTAGTAGAAGCCAAACGGCGGTACATACCGCAGGCCCAGCAAGTCTTTTCCTTTGCATGTCGATTCGACGGTCAGATCCCGTTTCACTTTGCTCGCAATTGTTTCGACGAGCGCCGCGGCCATGATGATTCGCTGGCCGGTTTCGCGATCGACGACTGTGGCGTAGTCGAGATCGGGATGGACCGCGGCGAATTGGTTGCTCGGAAGCGTCCAGGGTGTCGTCGTCCAGACGAGGAGCGACGTTGGTTGGCCGTCGCTCCTCAGTGGGCTTACGCCCACCGCTCGCCTGTCCCCCGTCCCCCGTCCCCTGTCCGCTGTCCCTTCGTCAACCAGCGGAAACAGCACATACACGCTCGGATCGGCTACCTCGCGATAGCCCTGCCCCACTTCGCCGCTGGAAAGGGCAGTGCCTCCCTGAGCCCACCACCAAACAATCTTGTGGCCTTGGTAGAGGAGCCCACGGTCGAACAGGTTTTTTAGCGACCACCAAACGCTTTCGACATAGGACTGGTGGTAGGTGACGTAGGCCTCGTCGAGCTTGATCCAAAAGCCGATCCGCTCGGTAAGCCTCTCCCACTCCTGCATGTACCGCCAGACCGATTCCTGGCACTTGTGGATAAAAGGCTCGACACCGAAGGCTTCGATCTCCTCCTTGGCGTGGATGCCCAGTTCCTTGCAGACTTCCACTTCGACCGGCAGGCCGTGCGTGTCCCACCCGGCCTTGCGCTCGCAGAGGTAGCCGCGCATCGTCTTGTAGCGCGGAAAGAGGTCCTTGATCGCCCTCAATGTATGGCCGGGGTGCGGCATGCCGTTGGCCGTTGGCGGGCCTTCGTAGAACACGAACTTGGCCGCGCCCGCGCGGCGGGCCAGCGACTTGTCGTAAATGCCACGCTCAGCCCAAAAGCGGAGAATCTCCTCTTCCTGCTTGGGGAAGTTCGCGCTGGCACTGGCAGGCTGGAACATTCGAGTTCAAGGTTCCTAGTTCAAAGTTCCAAGTTAGGAATCCCTAATGCAACGACTCGTTTTCGACCTATGAACCGGGGAATGCGCCGTTTCGTCAGAGTTCCTCAATACACACCGGCCTTGAACTTTGAACCTTGAACAATGAACTGGCGTGACTAGTCTTCGTCGATGTCCTCGTCCTTGTTTGCCTTGGAGGACTTGCCCTTCTTCTTGCCTTCCTTGGCCGGCTTGCCTTCTTTCGCTTCCTTGCCCTCGGCGGCTTCGGCGTCGTCTCCGGCGGGCGGCTCCTCGGGCTCTGCGTCTTCATCGACGAAGTCGCCGCCGATCGTGTCGAGGTCGTCGTCCCCTTCGACTAGATCGTCCTCGGTGACATCTTCAAATTCCGACAGTTCGTACTCGTCCTCGAGTTCTTCCTCGAAGTCGTCGTCAAACTCGTCGTCGAAATCGTCTTCGTCGAAATCGTCCAAGTCGTCATCGGCGGCCGCGACCACAAACGGCTCGGTGTTGTCGTCCGGCACG
>Ga0065705_10104553_pt1 | contig 13482 bp, 9 predicted proteins | sample SwibulcommuniRL2_FD_59092 | JGI IMG/M metagenome (GOLD analysis project Ga0065705, IMG submission 59092) | Bulk soil microbial communities from switchgrass field near Rose Lake, East Lansing, Michigan, USA - RL2 Bulk Soil v2 (version 2) | ecosystem: Environmental > Terrestrial > Soil >...
CCAGGGCGGCGGTGGGCCTGCCGCCGCCCGAATCAGGAGTTCCGGATCCTGGCGTAATGGACTAGAGGACGAGCACGTGTTCCAGCGGGTGACGACTACGGGGGTTCGGCGGCGAGTTCGGCGGCGGTCTTCACGTTGAGCGACTCGATCGCTTCGGCCAGGTCCAAGAGCTCGCCGTTGGTCGCATTGCGGATAGCGCCCAGGCCGCCGATGATTCCGATGACGATTACCGTCACCAGCAGCACCCATTCGAGCGTGAGCACGCCGCGCCGCTTCTGTTTGCGAGACTTGGTAAACCAGGCCATACGATCGGACTCCCCAGCGGAACCGTAGCCGCAAGACACCTACCTAGCTGTGCCAGACAAAGCACACTGCGTACCAAACGGGGCAGCGCGGCGAGCAATCGTGGGGGCGACGATTGCAAACGATTACCCCGCAATGGTTTGGCGATGATTGGGGAATTTGGAAGCGAAATCGACTTGACCGGTGCATGTTTCGCCCGCGTGACGAGGATGTTTCAACCGGGCGACGATGTTTCGAGTTGGCAACGCACTTGGCGTCGTGTGGCTGAAGATTCGTGCGGGCGCAAGTCGTTCCGAATTGGCCGGTTGTGACATAGGTAGGGACAAGCCAATCGCCCGTGCACCGGTCTGCCACTCAGCGCCGTTTGCAATTCTCGGGCCCAACGCATGGGACAATGATTTGCTCCCATCAACCGCGCGGGCGTACTCTTAGTGGTGGGCAGTCTCGTTCCACGTTGTCCTGGCTCGATGCGCTTCGCCTCGAAAATCGTGATCTGGTTCTGCACGTTCCTGCCACCGCTTATGGCTGGCGCGGCGGAACACTGGGCCTATGTCGCGCCCACTCGGCCGGCGGTTCCTGTAGTTCAGAGTGCGCCGGCGGCACGCGGGCCAATCGACGCCTTTATCCTATCGGGCCTGACGCGGGAGGGGCTGCTGCCGTCGGCCGAGGCCGACCGCCCGACTGCCATCCGTCGCGTGACGCTGGCCCTGACCGGCCTGCCGCCAACTCCAGAGGAGGCCAGCAGCTTCCTGGCCGATCGATCGCCGGACGCTTACGAGCGGGTCGTCGATCGGCTCCTTGCCAGCCCGCGCTATGGCGAGCGGATGGCGGCCGATTGGCTCGATCTGGCTCGCTATGCCGACACGCATGGCTACCACAGCGACAGCCAGCGGACCATGTGGCGGTGGCGCGACTGGGTGATTGACGCCCTGAACGCCGGGATGCCTTACGACCAGTTCACGATCGAGCAGCTTGCCGGGGACCTGCTGCCGGCCGCCACGCTCGACCAGCGCGTGGCAACCGGTTTCCACCGCAACCACATGCTGAACGACGAGAATGGGGCCATCCCCGAGGAGTTTCTGAGCGAGTACCTCGTCGATCGGGTCGTTACGACGGGCGCGGTGTGGCTGGGGCAGACCTTCCTCTGTGCTCGCTGCCACGATCACAAGTACGACCCGCTGACCCAGCGCGATTTCTATCGGCTCTACGCGTTTTTCAACAGCGTGCCGGAGAATGGCCTGGGAGGCCGCACGGGCAACTCGCCGCCGACGCTCGTCGCTCCGACGCGGCAGCAGCAGGCGGCGCTGGACTCGCTGGCCGGGCGGATTGCTGTGCTGGAGAAACGCATGGCCCAGCGGGCGGCGTCGGCCGACAGGGACTTCGCCGCGTGGGAGACGCAGGCTGCTTCCAGGCCCCAGTCGCTCCGCCGACCGCCGGGCGATGCCGTGCTGCACCTGCAACTCGACGAGCCAGCGGAACTGACCGCTGTGGGTGCGCTGCCCAAGGGCAATCCATCCTGGGTCGGCGGCAAGTTCGGCAGCGCGCTGCTCTGCGACGGCGAGACGTACGTCGAAGTCCCCGGCATTGGAAAGTGGGACCGGACCGACCCGTTCACCGTTGGGGCGTGGGTCTTTCCAACCACGCGCGACCGCGGGCCGATCATCGCCCGCCTTGATGAGGCCCAGTCGCGTCGCGGCTATGAACTGGCCATTGAAAACGAGCGATTGGTCTTGCGGCTCACGCACGCCCCGGCCACCAGCGAAATCGTCGTCACCAGTCGTCAGCCGCTCAAGCAGCGGAAATGGCAAATGGTCGCGGCCACTTATGACGGATCGAGCAAGGCGGCCGGCGTCGCCCTCTACCTCGATGGCGCGCGATTGGACACGACGATCGACCACGACGCGCTATCCGGGCACATCGTGGGCGATCAGCCGCTGACCATTGGCCGCGGCGATACGCAGACGTTCTTCCGCGGCCTCTTGGACGAAGTGCAGCTCTTCTCCCGCCAACTCACGCCTGATGAGGTGGCTATGCTCGCGGGCGGCGACCCGATCCTGGACATCCTCCGCACGCCGCCGGGTGATCGAACCGCCGACCAGCGGCAGACGCTGCGGCGGCACTACCTCGAACATCACGATCCGGAATATCGAGCGGCATATGACGCGGCGGCAATCGCGAACGCCCGGCAAAAGCAGATTCTCGCGGCTGCTCCCAGCACAATGGTCATGCAGGAGCTGCGCCAGCCGCGGGAGACGTTCGTCCTGGTGCGCGGCCTCTATGACCAGCGGGGCGAAAAGGTCACCGCTGGCACGCCCGCCTTTCTGCCGCCGATGGCCGATTCATTGCCGCGAAACCGCCTCGGACTGGCTCGCTGGCTGGTCGATGGCAACAACCCGCTCACCGCTCGGGTAGCGGTCGATCGGGCCTGGCAGACGCTCTTTGGCGCAGGGCTCGTTCGCACACCCGAGGATTGGGGCACGCGCGGCCAGAGGCCGACCCATCCGGAGCTGCTCGATTGGCTGGCAACTGATTTCGTGGCTCACGGCTGGGACGTGAAGCGGCTGCACCGGCAATTGGTCTCGTCGGCCACGTTTCGGCAGACCAGTCGCCTGACGCCGGAGCTCTTGGCGCGCGATCCAGAGAACCGCCTAAGGGCCCGCGGCCCGCGGTATCGCCTGCCGGCCGAAGTGGTGCGCGATCAAGCCCTGGCCGCAGCGGGGCTCTTGGACGCCCGCGTCGGCGGGCCCAGCGTGCGCCCCTATCAGCCGGCCGAATTGTGGCGCGAGCTGGCCTATAACCCGGACGAATACACAGCCCAGGTCTTCGTGCCCAGCACGGGGGCCGATCTGTATCGCCGGAGCGTCTATACGTTCTGGAAGCGGAGCGTGCCGCCGCCCAATCTATCGCTCCTCGATGCGCCGGATCGCGAGAGCTGCACCGTGGCCCGCGGCCGCTCGAATACGCCGCTGGCAGCCCTGGTACTTCTGAACGACACAACCTACGTCGAAGCTGCCCGCAAGCTGGCCGAGCGGGTGCTGCACGAGGCCGGGCATCGTGGGGCAGGCTTCCAGCCTGCCGGGCAGACCGACCAGCAGCGGATCGAGCGGCTGATGTTACTTGTGCTGGCCCGCCGGCCAACCGATGAGGAACTGACGCTGCTAACGCGCCATCTGGCCGCCGAGCGTGCCGAGTATCGCCGTGACTTGCCGTCAGCCAAGAAGATGCTCGCGGTTGGTGAATCGGCGTCCGACCCGGCGCTCGATCCGGCCGAACATGCGGCCTGGAAGATGCTGGCAAGCCTGGTGCTCAACCTCGACGAAACGGTGAGCTTACGCTAGTTAACCCACAAGCCGGGAGACACCCCGACACAAGCTCTTCCGCCCCCGCCGCCGTGGGCGCCTCCGCGATGATCCGCACGATCGGCTCAGTATTGCTGCCGCGGATGATCACCCACCGGTCGGGCCAGTCGAGCCGCAGCCCGTCGAGGCGGTCGGCTCGAGCGTCGGAGAAGTGCTTCTCAATCGCGCCAAAAGCCGCCGGCAGCTCGTCGCTGGCGAGCTTGATAGTCGCTTTGCGAATTTCATAGTGCGGCAATTCGTCGGCTAGCTCGCTGACCTTCTTCCCGCGGCTGGCCATCGCCGCGAGGATCGTCGCCATGCCGACGAAACTATCACGAACCAGTCCGACCTTTGGGTCGATTGGCCCGCCGCTCCCTTCGCCGCCGAACGCCGCGCCGACCGCGAGCATCTTATCGACCACATTCGCCTCGCCAACCGCGGAGCGATAGAAAGGCACGCCAAACTTTACGGCGAGGTCTCCGGACATCCGGCTGGTTGCGCAATTGGTGACGATTGGTCCTTTGCGGCTGCGAATCACGTAATCGAGGCAGAGCGCGAGCGTGTACTCTTCACCGATATAGCGGCCTGTTTCATCAATCACCGCCAGCCGATCGGCATCGGGGTCCTGGCAGAAGCCGATGTTCGATTTGGATTCGACGACGTGTTTGCAAACGCCCGCGAGGTTATCGGCCGTCGGCTCGGGCGGATGGAGGAAGTGGCCATTCGGCTCGTCGCCGAGCAGCGTCACTTCACAGCCGAGAGACTCAAGCAGCCGTCGCCCGAGAATGCTCCCCGAGCCAGCGTTGCTATCCAGTAAGACGCGAAATCGACGAGCTTTGATCGCCGCGACGTCCACCGTGGACTCAACCAATCGCTGGTGCGCCGTCGAGGAGTCTTGGATAAGCTCGCTACGTCCCACGCGCTCGTGCGGCACCCATGCCGGCGAGCCGTTGAGGTACTTCTCCAGCACGGGCTGGCCGGCCGCTGCTGGAATTACGCGCCCTTCGCCGCTAAACAGCTTAAGCCCGTTGTACTGTGGCGGGTTGTGACTGGCCGAAATCTGCACGCCGCCGGCCGCCTTGTGTTCCCGCACGAGCACGCCCAGCGTCGGCGTGGCCGCAATTCCCGCGTCAAGGACGGTCCGACCCGCCGCCATCAGGCTCGCCTGCACAGCGGCGGCAAGCATCGGCCCTGTCGCCCGGCCGTCGCGGCTGACGACGATCGGCCCCGGCGGCAGCGTGGCGGCAAAGGCGGCCACATAGCGCATCGCCACCTCGGGCGTCAGGCTGTCGCCGACGATGCCCCGCAGTCCCGAAACGCTGATGATCGGCTCAGACACAAAGCGACTCCTCGCCTAAAATGCTTCGTAGCAGCAATTGCTTTACGAATATACCTCGCAACGAGCCACACCAATGGCCGACGTTCTGCTGTTCTGGAAGCCCCGGCCCGACGTGGATATGCCCGCCGAGGCAATCGCCCGCGAACTCAACTGGGGCGAAGAGGTGGAGGGGCTCATCGACCTGCCGGTCAAGGAGATCATCGACCGGCTTAAGGCCGAATTTGCCGATCACGACGAAACGCCGGGATTGCTTACGGCAAAAACGCCCGACGGTGGCTCGTGGGAGGCCACTTGGGGCTGGCAATTCTTCAAGGTCGAGCTGAGCGATGTTCCCGACGATGCTCGCCAGCGGGTGATCGATGTGCTCGCCGAGTTCGGCTGCGGAGTTCACGAGCCTGAAGGGTGAGCGAGGGTGCGGAGGTCCGTGGTCGGAGGTCGGAAGTCGGAGGGCGGTGGCAAATATGAGTCGTCAGTGGTGGGTGATGATACCGAGTACCGAGTACTGAGTACTCAGTAGACAATACGTTACGCAGTCCTAACTACTCACTTCTGACCTCTGACTTCTGACCTCCGACTGACAACTGACCACTGACAACTGACAATGTCCCGATGCCTGACATCGAGTTCGCTCGCATCGCCACCGACGGCTTCTCGCTGAACGTCGCTCAGGCCGGCCCCGACAGCGGTCCACTCGTGATTCTACTGCACGGTTTTCCTGAATTCTGGTACGGCTGGAAGAAGCACATTCCGGTTTTGGCGGCCGCGGGTTTTCGCGTTTGGGCGCCCGACCAGCGGGGCTACAACACCAGCGACAAGCCGCCCAGCATCCGTGACTATTCGCTCGACGCGCTCGCGGCGGACATTGTCGGGCTCATCGATGCGGCCGCTCGCGAGCGGGCGATCCTGGTCGGCCACGACTGGGGCGCCGCGGTCGCCTGGTGGGTCGCGAATAACTACCCCGAGCGGCTCGACAAACTGGTCATTATCAATGCTCCGCACCCGCTGGTCTTGCGGCGGATGATCTGGACCAGCCCGCGGCAACTCGCGCGGAGCTGGTACATGTTCCTGATGCAGCTTCCTGGTCTGCCCGAGTGGGTCAGCCGCCGGAACAATTGGCATGATGTCGTGGAAGGCCTGAAATCGAGCAGCCTCCCCGGCACGTTCGCCGACGCCGATTTCGACGAGTATCGCCGGGCCTGGTCGCAGCCGGGGGCCTTTAGAGCCATGTTGAACTGGTATCGGGCCATGTTCCGCTACGGGGCCCGCCGGCCAAAGCACGAGCGGATCGCCACACGGGCCCTGATTCTCTGGGGCCGGCGCGACAAGTTCATCGGCCCGGAAGCTGCCCAGCTCAGCCTGGCAGTGTGCGACCGGGGCGAGCTGGCGATGTTCGATGAGAATACGCATTGGCTTCAGCACGAGCAGCCCGACGAGATTTGCCGGCGAATCATCGAGTTCGCCCGATAGGCCTCGTGCAGGTCAGTGTGTACCACTGGCCCAATTTGCCCCAGGCCAATTAGCATGGATCGCATGAGCACTGACAGCCTGGCCGGCCTCCGCGTCGCTTCGCTCGAAAGCCGGCGGGCCGACGACATCGCCAAACTGATCGAGAAATTCGGCGGCCGGGCTTTCGTCAGCCCCAGCATGCGGGAAGTTCCCATCGAGCAGAACCGCGAGGCGATCGATTTCGCCCACCGGCTGATTACGGGCGGCATCGACGTGATGATCTTTTTGACGGGCGTCGGCTTTCGGCATTTGCTGGCGGCAGTCGAGCGACACGTCGATCGCGAGCGCTATCTCAATGCCCTGACGGACATTACGACGATCTGCCGCGGCCCGAAGCCGGTGGCCGCGATGGCCGAGGTGGGCCTGAAGCCGACTCATCGCGTGCCGGAGCCGAATACCTGGCGCGAGCTCTTGGCCACGATCGACGCGGGCATACCGATCGCCAACCACAACGTCGGCCTGCAGGAATATGGCGTCACCAACCGCAGCCTGATCGCCGGCCTGGAGGCTCGCGGGGCACACGTCGTCAACGTGAGAGTCTATCAGTGGGAGCTGCCGCTCGACACGCAGCCTCTGGCCGAGAACATCCGGGCCATCGCCGCCGGCGAGCGGGACGTGGTGATGTTTACGAGTGGCCACCAGGTGGCGAACCTGCTGCGACTGGCCCAGCAATTAGGTCTGGAAGCGCAGATCCGCGACGCGCTCGCCAGAACGGTCGTGGCTTCGATCGGCCCGACGACGAGCGAAATGCTCCAGGATCACGAGTTGCCCGTGGATCTGGCCCCCGAGCATCCCAAGATGGGGCCGCTCGTTGCCGCCGCCGCTGAGCAGGCGCGTGCGATTCTGGAGCGAAAGCGGCGCGTCTCCGTTTCGGCCAGTCAGTCGCAACCAGAGCCGCCGAGTAGTCCGCTCGACAAGGATGCGCCCTGGTACAACAGCCCCTTCATGCGCGCTTGCCGCCGGGAGCCGACCGAGTTCACGCCGGTCTGGCTGATGCGGCAGGCGGGGCGTTACATGGAGGAGTATCGCCAGGTCCGCGGCCACACGAACTTCCTCGATCTGTGCAAAAACCCCGAGCTGTGCAGCGAGATCATGTGTACGGCGGTCAAGCGGCTGGGGGTCGATGCTGCGATTATCTTCTCGGACCTGTTGCCGATTCTCGAGCCGATGGGGCTGGAACTCGATTTCGCCAAGGGGGAGGGTCCGGTCATCTATAATCCCGTGCGGGCCCCGGCCGACGTCGATCGAGTCCTGGAGCTGGAGGAGTTGGGTGCGCTCGACTTTGTGTTCGAGACCGTTCGCCGGACGCGGGCCGACTTGCCCGGCCACATACCGCTCATTGGCTTTGCCGGGGCGCCGTTCACTCTGGCCAGCTATACGATCGAAGGGGGCGCGAGCCGCAGCTACCTCCACACCAAGACGCTGATGTACCGCGACGAAGGAGCGTGGCGAACGCTGATGGAGCGTCTGGCCCGGTCGATCACGCGGTATTTGAACGGACAGATTGCTGCCGGCGCTCAGTGTGTGCAGCTATTTGACTCGTGGGTCGGCTGCCTGGGCCCGGACGATTATCGCCGCTATGTGCTTCCCTACGTGAAGCAGATCATGGATGGTCTATCGCCCGGCGTGCCGGTCATCAATTTTGCGACTGGGAATCCGGCCCTTTTGCCGCTCCTGGCCGAAGCGGGCGGATCGGTGATCGGCATCGACTGGCGAGTGCGGCTCGACGATGCCTGGAAAACGGTTGGCTATGACCGGGCCGTGCAGGGAAACCTCGACCCGCTAGTGTTGCTGGCTGGCCAGGACGAAATTCGCCGTCGCGCGAAGGAAGTCCTCGACCAGGCCGCCGGCCGACCTGGCCATATCTTCAACCTGGGCCACGGTGTGGTGCAGCAAACGCCCGTTGAAAACGCCATCGCTCTGGTCGATGCAGTGCATGAGCTAAGCAGGAAATAGCTACTTTTCGAGCGATGGCAAACGATTGATGAACTCATCGAGTGATTGAAAGGCGAAGTCAGGCAGCGGATCGTTGTGGTCGTGGCCCGGAATAGAAACGAACACCTTGGGTTCGTTGGCGGCTTCAAATAGCTTGCGGCCGAGGGCGATGGGAATTGTCCGATCGGCATCGCCGTGGACCTGAAAGACTGGGCCGCGATATTGTTTGATCTTGGTGGCGGAATCGAGGCGATTGGCGACGAGTGTATCAACGAGGATCGCCGGATAGTGGATGGCGGCAACTTCCTTGAGCGACGAAAACGTACTTTGCAGAATCATCGCCCTTGCGCCGTCGTTGGCTGCCAGATCGACCGCAATAGCGCCGCCCAGCGACTCGCCGATCAAGATGATCTCTTGCGGGCTCATTTGTGCCCGCTCAGCCAGTAGCGTGCGGGCAGCTCGTGCGTCGGCGAGCAGGCCCGGAATGGTTGGCGTTCCTTCGCTGCGGCCATAGCCGCGGTAATCGAAGGTCAAAACGGACGCCGAATAACGCTCGCTGAGTTGCTGCGCGAACTGGGCGCGATGCGTCAAGTTTCCGGCGTTCCCGTGGACCAGCAGCATCACGTGGCTCGGCCGATCGCGATGGAGCAGCCAACCGTGCAGTCGCAGACCGTCCGCCGAGCGGAACCAGCAGTCCTCGAATATCGACTCGGCCGGTTGCCAGTTGCCCTGGGGATACTTCGCGGGAAAGAGAGCCAAGAATTCATCGGGCGAGCGGACCGTGCCCGTGAGTGACTGGCCGCGGAGCATCTCGCGCTGGGATATGAAGTCCTGCTGCGCGTACTCCAACTTTTCTTGCAGTTGCCGGATTTGCGCCGTCTGCTCGCGATTCTCACGCGCCAGCCGCGCGCTGCTCGTCGCTATCCAAGCCAAGGCGGCGATCAGAACCCCGATGATGATTAGTCCGCCAACCCAGCGCCAATACATGAGAGGCCAAGTCAATCGAAGAGCATCGCCCCATTCAATCTTCCTGTCTTGACACTACGAAAGTCAAATCACCGCAACGAATCGGCGGGCTGCCCAGTCGGGCCGGCGCGGGCTAGACTTTCAGAGTCAAGAAATGCTGGGACGCTCTCTGCACCCTTTTTTGCACGCGATGACTCTCGAAAACACGCTTTCTTTGCTTGATGCCGCGGCTGCTCAGCGCAAACTCACTCCCTCAGCCGCGGCCAACATTCGCGCGTGGCTTACCGAGCCGCGGTATGCCGAATATGCGCCGCAAGTGGCCGAGCACATCGCGGCCAGCAAGTGGAAAGAGCTGGACGACGTCTTCTGGACGGTGATCCCGTTCGGCACGGGGGGCCGTCGCGGGCGGATGTACCCCATCGGCTCGAATGCGATCAACGACCGGACGATCGGCGAGAGCGCGCAGGGACTGGCGGAGTATGTGAGGCAGGTAAGAGAGGGAGAGGGGGAGAGGGGGAGAGAGGGAGAGACGGAGAGACGGAGCGAGCGACGAGACCACTCACCACTCACCACTCACCATTCACTCACCTGTGCGATCGCCTACGACACCCGCCACAATTCGCGCCGCTTTGCCGAGTTGTGCGCAGAGGTCATGGTGGCCAATGGCTTTGTGGTCTATTTTCTCGATGACTACCGGAGCACGCCCGAGCTTTCGTTTCTGGTACGACACAAGCGGTGCGATTGCGGGATCATGGTCACGGCCAGCCACAACCCGCCCAGCGACAACGCCGTCAAGGTTTATTGGTCCACAGGCGGGCAAGTCGTGCCGCCACACGACCAGCGAATCGTCGAGCGAGTGATGAACGTCGGCGAGATCAAGCGGACCGAATTCACCGCGGCGGTCGCGGCCGGGCAAATCGTCCTTTGCAAGGACGAGATTGACGGGGCGTTTATCGAAAACGTCCTCGCCGAGCGATGCCCCGGCCCACGCGACATCAGAATCATCTATTCGCCGCTGCATGGCGTGGGCGAGTTTGCCGCGATTCCGGCCTTGAAAGCAGATGGCTTCACTGACGTTGAGGTATTCGCCCCGCACCGCGAGACGAGCGGTGATTTTCCGAATGTCCCAGGGCATGTCTCCAATCCAGAAAACCCAGCCGTCTTCGACGCGATTATCGAGCGAGGCAAAGCGATCGGCGCTGATCTGATTCTGGCCACCGACCCCGACTGCGACCGGATGGGTTGTGCCGCGCCGCGCACGAAGGATCCTGCCGGACCTTGGGGCACGTTCACCGGCAACCAGCTTTCGGCCCTGCTCACCGACTTTGTCTGCGAGCAATGGAAGAAAGCGGGTCGGCTTACGAAGGAGAGTTTCCTTGTCACCACGTTCGTTACCACGCCGATGATCCGTCGCATTGGCGACAGCTACGGTATCCGGACACTGGATCAGGTGCACGTCGGTTTCAAGTGGATCGCCCAGCAAATCGATGCCGCCGGACCCGAGAACTTCGTCTTCGGCACGGAAGAGTCGCACGGTTTTCTGATCGGGCAATACGTCCGCGACAAGGATGGCGCAGCTGCCTGCATGCTTATGGCTGAACTGGCAGCCGCGGTGAAAGCGGCCGGCAAGACGCTCTTCGATCGACTCGAATCGCTCTATTGGCAACACGGCTACCATGGCGAGCGCCAGGTGAGCGTTTTCATGACGGGGTCGGCCGGGATGGCGCGGATGCAAGCGCTCATGCAAATACTGCGGACGAGCCCGCCCAAGTCGCTCGGCGGGATTGCAGTCTGCCAGATGCGCGACTATGCCAGACTGACGGTTACTCCAATGCTTCCGCTCGCGGAGCGAGCGGACCACGCGGAAGCGCTCGACGCTCCTCGCGGCGACATGATCATCCTCGACCTGGCCGAGGAAGGGCACTACGTCGCCATCCGCCCGAGCGGCACCGAGCCGAAGGCGAAGTTTTATCTGTTCACGTTCGTTCCGGCAGAGCAGTTGCATTTGCTCGACGTGGCACGCCAGGAATTGGACGGGCGATTAGATGCGATTGAGGCAGACCTGCGGAAGTTGGTTGAAGCGGTGTAACGCCGCGCGCCCCCGCAAGCGTGGGACGTGGCGCCCACCATTTCTCACCCTGACCACTGGTCAGGGCTTTACGCCACCCGTCGCCGCTCCTCATCCAGCCGCTCGTAGAGAAACGTGATCGCCCGCTCGGCCATCCGGTTGTAGTACTCAAAGCCGTGGCCGCCGCCGCTCGTTTCCAGGTCGCACACGTGCGGCACGCCCAGCGACCAAAGCTTCATCCGCAGGCGATCGGCACTTTCGTGCCAGCGATGATCGGCCGGGTCGCAACAGAAGAACTGGTGCCGCGGCCAATTGAGCGGATGGATGTGCAACAGGGCGGTGTCTTGGCGGGCCGCCTCGGGATCAGGGTACATCTGCGGGATCGTTTCATCCCCTTCGTTGTACCGCTTGTGGTAGTCGATCGCCGGTGAAATCGCCGCGACCACGGGAAAGAGATTGGGGAACTTGTAGGCAAACCGCAGCGCTCCCTGCCCCCCCATACTCGTGCCCAAGAGGCCAATCCGCGGCGGCTTGCTAGCGAAGTGCTGCTCGATGAAAGGAAGCACGTTGCGCAATACGTGCTCCTGCGCTGTGATGCGCGGATCGAATTCATTGCAGATACGGTCGGTCCACCAACTGCGCTGTGTCGCCGGCGCCACCACCGGCAGGCCGCGGCGGGCCAGCTGCTCGACAAACGCCGGCTTGTCGCTCAGGCGATTGAGGTGCACTCCGTGCAGGTACAGGACCACGTAGCCATACGGGTTGCGCACGGGCGGCTGGTAGATGTCGCACTCGTGACCGGCGATGGTTTCGGTGGTCCAGGTTCCGGGCATGGCTTTCAAGAGGGGGAGAGCGGGTGAGTGAGAGAGGGACGGTCGAATGGCGTCTCCCTCGCGCCCCCTCTCCCTCTCTCCCACTCCAGCTGCGGTGTAACAGTTTCCCCTTATTTCCGCCTGACAGGGTAGAGGCACGACATTTCGACCTCCCCAGTTTTAACGCAACCTTAAGTCAGAAAGGACTTTACAATGAAACGCAACTGGCTAACTTACGTCTCGATCGTGGCGGCCCTCGTGGCCGGCATGGTCTGCAGCACCGCCTTTGCCGACGGCAAAAAGGGCGGGATGCAATTCGGTGGCAGCGGTAACAGCACGCCGAAATTTCAGCAGCTCAACGGTAACAACGTCATCCGGTCGCAAAACCTGGGTGGCACTTTGAGCGGAACCGGCGGCCTCCAGTCGCAGGGTTTCCCCAAGACAATCAAGACGATGCCCAAAGACCTCAGCGGCAACCTGAATCAGGGGACCGGTGGCCTGGGCATCAGGATCGGCGAGCGTACCCATTCGCCGATTATCAACAATCCTGGCCTCGGCCAGTCGATTGGCGGTGCGGTGCTCGGCAACGACAAGAAGCCGCAGATCCATCTCGATCCGAACATCCGCCATTCGATTGACGGCGCGGTGCTCGGAGGCAAGGGCAAGATCGACCCCGGCTTTGGCGTGGGCAAGTCGCTGGGCGACGCGGTCCTCGGCAAGAACCCGAAGATCAACCCCAGCATTGGCGTGCGCCATGCCCTCAACGAGGCGATCCTCGGCAAGCATTGCATCCCCGGATGCGATCCGAAGCCGTGCGATCCGTGCAAGAAGAACTGCAACAACTGGTGCGGTCCCTGCTGGTGGTGGTCGCCGTGCTGGGATCCTTGCTACAAGTCGTGCTACTATCCGTGCACGGTGTATGCGTATCCGCAGGTGATCGTGATCCCCGTCCAGACGGTGGTCGCGGGAGTCCCGGTGGCCGCCGAGCAACTGATGCAGGTTCCGGTCGGTGCGACGATCACGCTCCAGGGCAATGCCTTGGGCGATCAGCCTGGCATGCTGGTGTTGCAGATCGACAAGATCTCGCTCCCCTCCCAGGTCAACGAGTGGAAGCCTGACGCCGTGAACGCCACGCTGCCGATGCTCGGACTGGCTGGTCCGACCAAGGCCCAGCTGTGGATGGTCAGGGCCGACGGCTCGGTAGCCGCTCAGGTC
>Ga0065705_10002087_pt1 | contig 13481 bp, 12 predicted proteins | sample SwibulcommuniRL2_FD_59092 | JGI IMG/M metagenome (GOLD analysis project Ga0065705, IMG submission 59092) | Bulk soil microbial communities from switchgrass field near Rose Lake, East Lansing, Michigan, USA - RL2 Bulk Soil v2 (version 2) | ecosystem: Environmental > Terrestrial > Soil >...
TATAGTTTCTTTGCCGCCGATGGATTCACTTCTGTTGGTGTAACAGGAATGGGAGTCTGCGTTTCCATCCCCGTGGTGAGAGTAAGACTTGGCAGAGGTGCGGAAGTAGCGGTCGCCCGTGGAGTACAAGCATTAATTATCAAGACCATCATGAATAGAGATAGAATCAATGTCTTTTTCATTATGTTTTCCCAATAGATCATGACGAATGGCGGGTAAATAGTACCTGCATGGGTACGTCGGTCTTCATCTTTGATCCATTTTGATCGTTCAAAAGCTCAGTACCTCTCGATGTCACTTAAGGAGTCTCATCCACACGCAATCTTCATTAACTGGGCCTACACGGACAGACACATATTCGCGGCGTCAACATTTCCACAAAGAACTGAATTGCTTGATAGTTTTTTCTGTATTTGGAGACGCGCCCGTGCCAACCTGCTTTTTACGGTTCCTAAGGGAACTTTCAATATGCGAGCTGCCTCCGTATAATCGAGTTCATAAAGATCTATGAGGGTAAGAACGCTTCGATACGCCTCTGGTAATTCGTCCAGCACTTTATAGATGTTCTTCGAGACTTCATTGTTTTCCACCAAGTCCTGCACCGAGGCTGTCGGATCGGAGAGCCAAGCGGGAGATTCAAGTTCTTCACCATTCTCATCTTCGGGAAATAAAGGCTGGGTGGGATGTCGATGGGATCGCCGCAGGAGGTCGTAGGCGGAATTGGTCACGATCTTCAACAGCCAGCCGCGAAATGAATCTCCGCGGAATTGCTTCATGTGCTGAAATGCTTTGAGGAAACTATCCTGGACAGCATCCTCAGCTAAATCTGGGTCGCCGAGTAGCGCTCGGGCATGGTTGTATGCAATATGTTGGTGGTTCAAAACCAGTTGATTGAACGCGTCGAGGTTCCCACTAGATGCGTTCTCAATCAGCATTTCTTCGCTGCCATCAGCTGTATAACGAACAGGGTTGATCATATCGTCCTCACAACTACTTCTAAAACAGATACTGGATAAGCCATACGTTGGAATTAATATGCCTATACTTTATTCTTTTATTGTGCCAGGTGGTGTAAATATCTCGCACAGATCACTGGACAAAAAGTAGTACAATTGCGCCATCGTCTCCGGGCTTTAGAATCTCAGGTAATTAACTGTGGATTATTCCTTTGGGAATTGGGTCAAACGCAGGCGGAGAGCCCTCGATCTGACGCAGCAGAACCTTGCGAAAAGAGTTGGATGTTCTGCTTCGTTGATCTTCAAAATCGAATCAGATGAACGCCGTCCTTCGCGCCAGATCGTCGAGCTGCTGGCGCAGCATTTGGAAATTCCGCCTGACCAACACACCCTGTTTTTAAAAGTAGCAAGACAAGAGAAGGAAGTCGACCGACTCGGCGCCGTTCCACCTCTTTCTACGCCGGAGTCTGCTCCTGTTTCCAAGCCGCCACAACCCAACCTGCCTCTCCCCCTCACTTCCATCATCGGTCGCGGACACGAAGTTCGCGCCATCATCCACCAACTTCAAGACCCCGCTTGTCATCTTCTCACGCTCACTGGTCCCGGAGGCGTCGGCAAGACGCGTCTTGCGTTAGAGGTTGGGCATCAACTTGAGGCGAAATTTTCAGATGGCGTCTTTTTTCTCGCCATGGCCGGTATTAGTTTGTCCGCGTCCATTATTCCAGCCATTGCTAATGCACTGCGGATTGTTTTTTCAGGTCCGGTCGAGCCTAGTCAACTGGTTATTAATCATCTTCGCGAAAAAGAAATTCTGTTTGTGATCGATAATTTTGAGCACCTTTTGGCTGGTGGTGGCATTCTGGTTCAAATCCTGCAACAAGCTCCAGGGGTGAAGATGCTCTTGACGTCGCGTGAACAGTTGCATCTCCAATGGGAGTGGGTATTCGAAGTACAGGGATTGCCTATCCCTGAAAAAGTAGATTCCACCGCGCCGGAAACCAATAGTGCCATTGCCTTGTTTCTGCAACGTGCCCGACAGACCTCACAGACTTTTTCGCTGGACGCAGAGGATGTGTCAGCGCTTATACGAATTTGTAAACTAGTCGATGGCTTGCCGCTGGCGATTGAACTGGCAGCCTCCTGGGTAAGGGTGTTGTCCTGCCGGGAAATTGCGTTTGAATTAGAGCGCAGTTTGGATTTCCTGGAGACGACCATGCAGGATTTGCCCCAACGGCATCGTTCGATCAAGTCAGTTTTCGATTATTCGTGGAAGCTTTTGACAGAAGAGGAACGCGCTGTATTTATGAGATTATCCCTATTTCCGGGAAGTTTCACACGCATGGCAGCTGAGTCACTCGCAGGAGCATCCCTGTTCCTGCTCTCATCCCTGGTTAACAAGTCCTTACTGCACCACAGCCAAAAAACAGAGCGCTATGATCTGCATGAATTAACGCGGCAGTATGTATTGGCAAAACTCCATGAGCATCCCGCCGAAGAATCAGATACTTTTGAAAAATATGCTACATATTATGCCCACTGGCTCGCGGACCTCGAGTCACTCCTGAAAAGTGCACAGCAGGTTGAAACTTCACTGCGGATCCAGTCTGAATCAGCGAACTGGATTTCTGCCTGGCATTGGGCGGTCAAGCATCAAAGGTTTGACCTGTTGCGACAAATGTTACCCTGCCTGGCATGGCATTATGAGATTCACGGCTATAACGAGGAAGCGCTCTCTTCCTCCCAATTTGCAGTAAACGAATTGCGGGCGGTGGGAATGCCCGATAGTCTATCTGCATCCTCCGACCAGGCTACCTTTGCGCAACTGCTGAACCAACTCGGGTGGTTTTTGTTTCGGACCGGCAACATGGAGCAGGCGACAGCCTTGTTTGAGGAATGTCTCGAACTCGCTCACAAGTCTGCAGATCCAAAGACTCTGTTTTATATTCATAGTAACTGGGGCTATATGGCTTTGCAAAATGGAAATATTGTTGAGGCAAGACGACTGACCATGGAAAGCCTGGCCAATGCCCAAAAGATTGGTTCTCAATGGCATCTTGCGATTCCGGTAACGACGCTGGGTATCCTGGAATATCAACAGGGAAATCTATTGAAAGCATACCGTCAATTGACGGAGAGTCTAAAGATCTGGCGAAGCGTAGGAGATCCTCGTGGTTTAGTTTTCTGTATGCTCTACCTCGGTTCTACGGCTTTGGCGTTGGGCAAAACCGAGGCGGCCGAACTCGTTTTGGAAGAAAGTAATACGATTGCGATGGGCAAGATGGATCGCTGGGCACACGCCTTCGGATTGGATCTTCTCGGGCAGGCGTCAAGATCGAATGATCAAAATGAAAAGGCCCTAGAGCTATATCGGCAGAGTTTAGCCCTATCGGAGGAGATTGGCGACCTATGGAGAAGTACGCAAACCTTGATCCATCTGGGAGAGGTGCAAGTGGCGCTTGGGGCAAATGACGCACGACGTCTTTTCATTGAAGCTTATGCAAACGCCTATCGAGCCAAATGGACGACGACCATCCTCGAAGTGCTTGTCGCCTTTATCTCGACTGATGGCAGGATTTTGCCGGTTACAAAACTGGCTGCAACACTGGCTATCCTTTCGCACCCCTCAACTACTTGGGATGTGCGCGCACGAGCTGAGCACCTACGAGATAGATTAATTTCAACTCTCTCTCCCCAGGACGTGGAAAAGGCGGGAGATTGTGCAACCGAAAAAGGGCCGGAAATATGGGCGCAGGAAATCTTGAAGGGGTAATGCGTAAAAAATAATCTCCTGTCAAACAACAGGTTGATCCTATTCCCTCGGCATAAATAAAAGACTCGGCCATGTGCTTGCCCTCTATCCCTACTCATCTTGATAAAGATAAAACTCTATCGCATGATTAGGGTAATCCTGATCGCCTGGGTTTTTGATCTTGTCGATCCGAAAAAAACCCCAATTATGCCTGTGGGGGGCGTGATCTGGCGGGGCATAGACAAGTAGGTGGATATGTTTGAAATGTATGACAGCCTCAGCATGCACAACGCGCGCTGTCGTCTCCTGCGCGGACTTCAAGACTTTGTTCATAAAGTCGACGTGTAAATCGAGCGCGTTGAGAATCACCGCCAGCCACTTGCCAACCGTATGATCAGTATCTGGGTCAACCGTCAGTTCGAGTTCGCCCAGTAACTGCCAGTGTGTGTTCGAAGTGTGATGGAAGCATGAATTGGTATGATTCATTTGATATGGCCGTGCTCTTCTAGTTTGACATTTAGATCAATATTGCCGCACCAAAAATCAACATGCTTTCCTCCAGCATCTGATTTCCTCATTCCTTCATAATCAGCCTGATTTGATTTTCGTAGAAAACATAATCCCAAGCCCAATTAATAAAGACCAGGATACGATTGCGAAAGCCAATAAGGCGATAGATGTGCAGGAAGACCCAAATCACCCAAGCGACGAATCCACTAAATGAAACACCCCAGATGCGCGCGACCGCCGCGTTACGTCCGATGGTGGCGAGCAAGCCTGGGTCCTTGTAATGGAATGCCTCAGGTGCGGTGCCCTTGATGATTCTTTGGATATTGTACGCTGTCCTTTTTCCCTGTTGGATCGCGACGGTGGATAACATTGGCAGGGGTTGACCGTTTCCATCGACGAGATAAGCCGCATCGCCAAGGACAAAAACTTCAAGATTCTGAGGTAATTGCAATGTGGATTCGACACGGACGCGGCCCATGCCTGCCCGCTCGACCTGAAGCATATCTAACACCTTGGCCGCTTTTATCCCCGCTGTCCAGATAACAGTATTCGTCGCGATTTGTTCGCCATCTCCGAGCGTGGCATAGTGTCCGTTGTAATCCGCCAGTTTTGTATCCAACAATATTTCCACTTTTTTGTGACGCAAGAGATCGTAGGTTGCGTGCCGTAATTCATCCGGATAAGATGAGATGAGGTGGTCGCTGGCTTCAAGCAAAATGACGCGTGCATCCTTGAACTGCATTCCGGAAAAATCCTTGACCATCACGTGCGAGATCAACTCTGCCAGCGCACCGGCGGTTTCCACACCGGTTGGCCCACCGCCAACCACGATAAAGGTCAACATGGCGCGGCGTTTATCTGCATCCATTTCGTGACTAGCCTGCTCGAATATCTTGAGCAGATGGTTGCGCGTGCTGATCGCTTTCTGAATATCTTTGACCTCAAAGCTTTCCTGCTTGATCGACTCCATGCCGAAGAAATTTGTCTCCGCTCCGACCGCGAGAACCAGATAATCGTAGGCGATCACAGACCCGTTCAGCCTGACATAGCGCCCATCAAGATTTATTTCAGTCGCTTCACTCATCTGGAAAGTGAGGTTCTTTTGCCTGCGGAAGATCGTGCGCAACGGATAAGCGATTTGAGATGGCAGCAGTCCTGCAATGGCAACCTGATACAGCAAGGGTTGGAAGAGGTGGTAATTCTGCCTGTCTATCAGTGTGATGCGAACGGATGCTTTTCTAAGTTGGCGCGCCACACTTAAGCCCCCAAACCCGGCGCCGATAATAACGACATGTGGAGTGTTCATAGAGTGACTTCCTCCTTTACGTGTGATGCTTGGCGATCAAAACGACTAGTAACGCGCGGTGGACATCGCCAGCAACAAGACCATCATTAACATAAAGTCCACTTTGCCAATGATTTCCATTTCCTTCTGAATTTGGTTCAGTCTGGCAGCTTGCTGCACGGATACCGAACCGCCATTGACTTGAATCTGCTGCGAAATTTTCGCCAGTGCATTGATACGCGGCGCGATCAGCAGGTGTCCGGCCATGAAGAGAAGAATCCCTGCTAGCGCGCCGATCGTGAAGCCAATGCCGGAAGCAGTAGCAACCCAATCCCAGTTCACGCTGCCGAGGCGATAGTACAGTGCTGCGCCTGCAAGAACAGTCAGCAGGCTCATTGCACTCATGAATTTTGTCCATTGTCTCTGTTCCATGAGATAGCCCATGAATTTTTGGCTCTCAGGCGCGGTTGCCTGGGCAGTGGGCCCGATGAACAGGAAGTAATGTATCGCGCCACCTGCCCATGAAATACCTGCAACAATGTGCAGGATACGAAGAAAAATGATTAAGAGGTTCATGAACTAACTCCTTTCCGCCTCATCATCCATATGTTTCGGATCTATCTGAAATCTATTGTTAGGATCGCGAGCCTTGCTTAATCTGTGTGCGTGGAGTTCGTGCAAGCGGGTCGGAATCCGCCGGTCCTGCAATCCAATACATCACGAGTTGCACCACTGCTGCGGGGGATCCATATGAGAATAGGTCCGCAAGGTAAGGGATGGGACCAGGCCCAAACTCAATGCCGCCCATTGTGCTACTGATAATATAGTCGCGCGTTGCTCCAAATAGAGCAAACACGATCAGAAAACCGACGAGGCCCGGTCTTCCGAAACGGCGAATCACCCGCCAGCCAACTAGTCCAAGCCCAGCGCCATAAAATAACGCTGCGGAAAGATACCAGGCGAACGGGCCTGGTGCACCACCGGGCGCAGAGGGGTAATACCACAATCTAAAATGGGCGGCGATTGTGTCGTAGAACAGTACCATGGGAATGAGGGGCAGTGAACCAGCCAACACTCCAAGGATACGCTTGGGTTTCGCGCGCGTGAAAAACGCAATCACCGCGAAGAGAATCGCTGTCGCAATTGTGCCGCGCACAAGCGTTGCAGGGTCAAAGGGATCAAGATTCATTTTCATATCTCCTTATTTAGATTCGACACACATCGACGGTCTGTGCACGGGAAAAGTTTCCATGATAGGGATGGAAAAGGTGGACAAAAAACGACACAAAACCACCGGGATAGTGGACTCCAAACAGCCCGGCAGGGCAAACTGCCGGGCGCTATGCCGTGTCTCTGAAATTAGAAGATTCTCCCACCCAATGTCCACTCAACTTTTCACAATCGACGCGCGGCAGTTCGATATCGCACGCGCATAAATGCGAGGTTCATGTGAATCGCCATAGAATCCACACGGGCACGGATATCTGGTGGGTCTATTACCAGGAAGTTAAGGGTTGCCTGATCCTTCCAAAACCGTTTCGTTGGATTCTACAGACAAAGGACGGCTTCCAGCAAAACAATCCTAGCATCTACCCAAGTGAGCGCGCATAATGCTTTTTGCCAGGAGGTTCTGAGGAACTTTTCGCGTGGGTTGATCGTCAATGTGTGCCAAATGGTAATAAGGAAGGAGAAACAAATGAAAACGAGAAGATGCATAATTCATTCCGTTTTTGTTCTGAGCATGGGGTTAGCAATCATCCTCAGCGCCTGTTCGCCGTTCACGATCGCGAGTTCATCGGGTCAACAACCGACGCCTGTGATCGAGACGGAAGTGGCGACCGGATCAATCAGCGGCTGGATGTGGCTCGACCAATGCGACTCCGGCCTGGATGGACAACCTGCACCCACCAGTACACCACCCGGCTGCATCGAGGAGAGTTCGCCGCTCGGCGCTTATCATGCTGACGGCGTGCTTGATGCCAATGAATTACCCATCGAGGGTGCCGTCGTGAAACTGCGCGAAGGGGCCTGTTCAGTCACCAATCTGACCAAAATCATGTCCCAGACGGTGACGCTGGCTTCGGATATATCGTACTCTTTCACCGGGTTGAAAGCCGGAACCTACTGCTTGTCAATAGACCCGCAGGAAGAACCGAACTTTTCTCTTTTGCGGCCCGGTCTCTGGACATACCCTACAGTGACGGAGGGCATCATCAGCACAACGGTAACCTTGAACCCAGGCGAGAATAAGTTCGATGTGAACTTCGGCTGGGATTATCAATTCAAGTAAGAGCACCGGATCCTCGCGAGGTTCAATAAAAGCTGTTACGCACTCTCTGGAAGGCATTGTCCTGATGCATGAAGCTCTTCAAACCATCACAGCGTCTGATTCCACATGAAGAAAAAACGATCAAGAAATCCAGTGCCTTGCGGCAAACTCGATACAGCAAATTTATGCTTGATAGCATAGATCAAGTGAATAAATCTTTCGCAAAGCCTATCCTGACTGCCCTAAAATCTATTTTCAAGAGAGATCTTATGAACAAAATATCAGAGTTCCCTTTGGTTCGCATCCTGATTGCCATTGTGTTCGTTTGCATTGGTATTCTCGTTGGACAAACGATTCTAAATCTTTTGCGTTCCGCATTCTCAATTACAAATACGGGTCGGGCTAACTTACTGGCTCTTGTGATAGTTATGCCTGCGACATATTTTGCTTATTGGATTTATGTTCGCTATATCGAAAAGCGTGAATTGACGGAATTGGGAAGTGCGAACGCAACCCGCGAATTCGCTTTCGGTTCATTGATGGGGTTCGGACTATTCAGCCTCATCCTCGCGATCCTATGGCTATTCGGTTTTTACCGCGTCAACGGAATTGATTTTGTATTGGTATCTCTGATCGGCGCGCTGGTTGGCGCATTTCTCAGCGCATTTGCACAAGAGGTGATCTTCCGCGCCGTGATTTATCGTATCACCGAAGAATGGTTGGGAAGCTGGTGGGCATTGGTGATTTCGGCGATGCTATTTGGGCTGATTCACCTTTCAAGCGCTGGCGCGACTGTCTTCAGTGCCCTTGCGGTTGCACTCCAAGCTGGAGTCGTTTTAGCCGCGGCTTACGCGCTGACTCACCGCTTGTGGATGGCTCTCAGTTTGCACATGGCCTGGGACTTCGCGAATGATGGCATATTTGGCGTTGGGGTTGCGGGACAGTCAGGCCAGTCGCTGCATGGATTGCTTCAGGCCAATCTCAGCGGACCCAAATTGTTGACAGGAGGAGCCTTAGGAATCGAAGCATCGCTAATTACTCTAGTGGTCATGTTGATTGCGGGAATCATCACGCTTTGGAAAACATATCAAAAAGGACAATGGATATCCCCTAGAAACAGATCACCGAGGGAAACTGCTCCCGGTGCGGCTGGGAAAATTTCCCTGTGAATTTTGGACACGCGTCTCATCTCAGTGGGAATTCATGAGTCTACACTTGCCCTGGCACGGATGCATTCGGAAGGTTCGCCTACTCGATCTCCACTGAGCTTTTCATAATCCACCTGCGGCACTTCGATGCGGATGTCAATGCGATCTAGCAAAGGACCGGAGATGCGTTTTTGATACTTTGTGACCAAAGCTTGTGCGCAACTACAATGCTTTTGGCTATCCCCATAATAGACGCATGGGCGAGGATTCATCGCCGCGATCAATTGGAAGTTCGCGGAAAACGTCAGTAAGCCTCTAGCGCGGCTGATGGTGACAACTTTGTCTTCCATGGGCTGACGCATCACTGTTCCAAACTCGAGGAATTCGTCTAAAAGCAAAACACCCCATCTGCTAACGATATTTCTCCGGGCTCTGGAATGTTCCCTCCACCTAACAAGCCAGGATGGGAAATCGTATGATGCTGGACGCGGAACGGACGATGCCGGATCAGTGGCGTGCCAGCAGGAAGCTCGTCTGCCACCGAATAGATTCGGGTGAAATCCAATGATTCTTCGATGCTCATATCGGGCAGAATGCCAGACAGCGCGTGCAAGTAAGGTCTTGTCGGCGATGGGGAGATATCGTCTGGTGAACGGCGGAACGAGCCCGGTGAAGGTAGTCAAAGCTCCGTAAAGCCGGAGGCATGCTCATAACCGGGTACATGACAGATCATGGGTTTTAGAACGCAAGGAATTTTGCCGGATTTTCAACCAACATTGGCTGAAGATCTGTTTCGCTGACGCCCGCTTCCTTCAACAGGGGGATGAACCCCCTGAGGCGATGTTGTTCGGATATCAGATTCTGCTTGCAACAGAACTCTTTATTGTTCAGCCTGTGCAATTTCATTTATCGCGGTCAAGCATTATTAGCAAAGCTGGCAGAAAAGGAATTTGCACGATCTGCAAGGAAGAAATCCTCAACGGGCGCGAAGTATCGTCGGAAGACAAGGTGCTCTGCCAATCATGTGTAGGGAATGGTTATTACAATCTCGCTGAAATCCCCAAGAAGGTAAATGACCCAAGAGACAATCCAATGACGCAAAACCCCGACTTAATCCGCCAATCCTCGTAACTCTGTGCTAATCCGTTCAAAATTCGCGAAGCTTGGCGTAGATTAGCGGACAAGAAAGTAATTTTGCGTAAGCCATGGTTATTAGTATTTTTTAGCAGAAGCTCTGGACGTTATTCCTTAATTCAAACTCCATAGGGTCAATGCAAAAGTTCACCGGATCATGGATCGATCAGGCAGTGCGGAAATGGGGCGTTTTGTAGGCTGTTTTGCCTACATATTGTTTACGTGCGGAGACTTAACCTGCTGACCTCCACTTTGAAACGATTGCGTCGTATCCATCGTGATTGCCCAAGGCTGAGTTTCAAAACGGTTTGAACATCATCAACCACAAGATGATCAAGCCGCCGAGCAATGAAAAGGCACTCAATATTTCTGGTTCTCTTCTGGCCTTTAAGTCGCTTCTGAATTTATCGATGGCAGATGCGTCCTCCCTGTTTTTAAGAGCATGCTCGGCGATGGCATCGACAGCATAGAGGTAAATGCTGCTGACGCGCTTCATAATGATCCAAATTACGATCATCACGCCAAGTGCTGTCCACATCCAGCCTTGCCTCCACCATGGAGTAATGAAGCCGGCCGTGATTCCAGTGATGATGATCAGGGAATAGGTGATACGCAGGTTCCTCACGTTATTGTTGGGCATGAAGGCATAGATCGCAAAAATCCCTTCTGGTTCTTTTTGCTCGCGTAATTTGAACGATACCCAGATTTCCGCAGCATGCTGAATGAGAAAAATAAAGATCACGACGATGTGCAGGTAGACGACCCAGACATACATATTCCACTCCTTTGGCTAGCTCTAAAGACTTCACGCGTCTAATTCCACGTAAGTAACCCTTATTTACCATTGTTGTTTTGAGCTTTCGTCTTAGCGTCGGGTAGATGTGAAGGATGCGATCGCATCACTGGCAGAGTTTGAAGTACAGCCGAGAATTCGACGGATGGCCCATCATGCACTCACAATTCACAATCATTCTCCCACATATAAACGCTTAGTTTACCGTAATCTTGAAATCCCAACCGACGATACACTTTATAACCGAGTTGGGAAGCTTGCAGGATACCAATTCTGTACCCCATTGTGCGCGCATCCCGTAATGGTGCCAGCGTGATCGCCGCTCCAATCCCTTGACAGCGTGCCTCTGGAACACAGGTTACGTTGTATATTCCGGCTACGCCAGCGGATAGGAACAGTTGGGACGTTCCAACTGGTTGCCCGTTTAAGAGAGCAAGGTAGTTTCGAAACGGCAGATCAAAAACTGTCTCCACAAAAAAATCGTACCAGATGTTCTCGAGCTCTTCAGGATAATCAAAACCGATACTTGCAATGTGGATCCATTTCAGCAATGTCTCCCCATCCTCAACCGGCATGATCTCTAACCCAGTTGGCAACGGTAGGTTGTCCGGTAATGCCATCAAATCGGCAGCCATTTCTGTTGCAAACGATTCTTCAAAAGTCAAACCATGCGCAAGCAGATATTTTCCTATCTCAATTGCTGGAACGCCTTCTTCAGCCAACCAGGAAAGCCTTCTGATATTTAATGATCGAAAATAGGTCAATGCACTTTCGATAAGTTCATCAGTACCCTTGGATGGCAATTGCGTACTCACAACCAGATTCATGAAAGGATCTGGCACGTTCGTTATTAACCAGGTCAGATATCGGCTGATGGACAATTCCACACTTGGCGAGCGCCCCAGGCAGTAATGATAATTCTTCCAGTTCTCTTTGATAGCCTTTTTCACTACCCTCTCCACAGAAAAGTCACCCAGGATATTTTGCATAGGACATTCCTTCTTCCAGCCGTTTGTCAAGTGAATGTCCACAGCATAGCATGCGAGGCTTTCCCGTGGTATGAGGGCGGTGTCCCGACTGGTCGGGAAATTTGTGAATCGGTATTTTTGTTAGATCGTAGGACCTGCCTAAACCGGTGTTTCCTGAGGTCCCCCGGTCGCCTAAGGCGCAGGTGCTTTTAACCATACTTAGAAACACTCAAGTATGGTCCCGCAATCGTGTTGAATGGAGAGTATCGCACCTATCGCTAATCGAGTCTTGACCAAGGCGATACTACTGAGTCCACCACCCATAGCACCGGCGAGCGTGCCACGGGCTCAATCCCTCACGCGGCTGCAATTTGCACCGGCTTGCGGAGCAAGTCAATACCAATCCAGAGCGCCCAGACTGGGGCAAGGATCCCGAAAATGGGAGCTCCTAGCAAGAAAAGGGCTTTTATACCCAGGAGCATTCCGAGTGAGCCCAGAAATGGCGAAGCGCCGAGGATCATGCTGACGATGCTAAAGATGCGCCGCTCGTCCCGGACGAGCAAACCGATGCCGAAAAACCAGACACCCACCAAAGCTCCCCCAAGTCTCCATACCCCTCCGAAGACCATATTCCACATGGTGATAAAAGCGGTTTCCAGCACATACTGCTCCTCTACGGAGGCCTGACCATAAGCAAGGATCAACGATGGTTGCACAGCCGCCAACGTCACCGCACCGATTGCGCCGATGAGGATATATCCCAAACCGCAAATCGTAAAGAAACGAACCCAGTCGGGATTTCTCGGTCTGAGCCAACGCTGAAGGAAGAGGGCGACGGGCAAGAGTGGCAGATAGTAGCCAAGCATATCCAGTATCATTCCCCAGCGGAGTAGATTTGCTCCATCCCCGCCAGCAGAGAGCATCAGGGACGGAACGGCAGCTACATCTGTACTGAAGTTTGGGACATAAACCAATAGCACATCACTTGCCATAGCCAACGGAAAAGAAATGATGGCTGTTACCGCCGCAAAACGTTGAAATGACCGATGGTCGTTCATGGTTTATCTCCTTTCAAATATCAACCCTGTTGAGCCCGCAAGCCGATTCAATGTTCGCATCCGATCATGTCATCTGCTAATCGCTGATGAAGCGTGCTTTTGTCAGGATCGAATCCATCATAGTGGCGCGAGCGATGGTCAGCCTCATCTGACTGATCGAACAAGGCTAGGCTTTGTGTGTGTCTTTCATGATCAGGCAAACCTCACATATCACCCAGGGTGAACAGATGAGTTTGTTCACCCTGGGCTAAGAAACCACAGCAAATCGGCCACTATAGGCAAACGTCTCGCCAAACAGCGGATGGTTGATCACCCATTTCATCTCATATTCGACGTGCGAGATTGGCACTTCCTCAACATAAGATTGGCCCAGCAAGGCATTAACCGGCATCGGAATAGACCACTTGCCGATCTTACAAATATAACCAAGATCCTTTTCCACCAAGCCTCCGTTCTTCACGATCACATTGAACCGAATTCCAAGGCCAAAGCGTACATATTCGGTGATTTCTCCCTCACCTGTGCATAGCATCGAGGAGCGAAATACAAAAGGCTTCTTTCCTGGAAAGAAAAAGGTACGAATCCAATAATAGGAAGGCCTTCCAGGCATA
>Ga0065705_10104554_pt1 | contig 13481 bp, 8 predicted proteins | sample SwibulcommuniRL2_FD_59092 | JGI IMG/M metagenome (GOLD analysis project Ga0065705, IMG submission 59092) | Bulk soil microbial communities from switchgrass field near Rose Lake, East Lansing, Michigan, USA - RL2 Bulk Soil v2 (version 2) | ecosystem: Environmental > Terrestrial > Soil >...
CCCTATTTTCCTGGGTACGAAACAGGGCCAAAGCCAAAATCAGCAATGAGCCTACGAAGTAGTAATAATTGACGAACGCCATTTTATTTAACGCGAAAAATAAAAAATAAGCTAAGGCGGCATTCACGAATAAAAAAAATGGTTCCTGAATTTTGATTCCAATTAAAAGGAGGGCGGTAAATACTAAAAATGGGATCCATACCGGAATCGGGCTGCCAACCTTTTTAAAAACTAAAACCGAAAAACTTAAGGCATCTTCTCGAATGCCAACTTGCATCACGCCATCCACCAACCTGTGATAAAAGACATTGGGAGAAACTAAAATAAAAGGAAATAGCAAAGCTAAAAACGCAGAGAAGGATAACAAGAGAAATGATTTCCGTTTAATTAAGGAATAAAACACTAGTGCCAAAGGCAGAAGGTACTGTTTTGCTCCTAGAAAAAAGCCACCCAACACCGCTCCGATTTTTGGAAATCCCCTTAGCAAAAAAAATACCGAGGCGTACAAAGGCCAGATAAGGCAAGACTCAGTCCAGGAAAATTGTAATATCATAAAACCCAGAGGATGAAATAAAAACAACGTGCACAACAGGACTGATTCCAAGGTGCTCTTTCCGGACCGGTCGCAAATCCCAAAAAGAAACAAGACGGCGAGACAGGTGGCGAAAAGATTGCCATAGCGGACGTCTTTTAAAAAAAGATAGAAAGGCGCGGTAAATACCGCGGCGAAAGGAGGGTAAGCGAAATAAGGGATAAGCCTGACCGGGCCTTGGCCCTCCTCCGCGATCTGGTAACATTTTTCAATGTAGGGGTTCTCGCCCCTTAAAATCCGCCCTGCCGCACATTGCGATATCCACCATACATCAATTTGGGGAGAGGGAAGTTTTTGCAAATTTTCGATTCCACCATACGTCCATAAGCAGAGGATGATAAAAAAAATTAACCGTAGAGCTTTAGGCTTTCTGCGAAATATCCATAAGGCCCCGAAAAGCCCCCCAACGCCTAATAAAAACGCATAGGTAGAGAACCGCCAGGCCACCGCTTCGAACTCAGGGAAAGGATTGGGCCGGCAATAAAGGATGAGAGTATAAATAACAGAAGCAACTAACGGAACAGTAAGAGAAGACCCGTTCAACCGATGATTAACTTTTTTTCTTAGGCAAAGAACCCAAGCAATTAAAAGCGAGGTTATGCTTATGGCAAAAAAAATCAATGCATTCTGGTTGTAGAACCCTGCGCTTAAGCTCAAGCCGCAAAGCAGCAAGACGTAACTTGCCAGGCAAAAATAGAATATCCATCTTGTGTTTAAAACCATCTCATCGATTCCCGATTAGCAAATGGTCCGCAGCATCCGACCTCAATTCAAAAAAATACCACTAAATACATTTACTCGGCTCGGTACCGCGAATAAGCCGAAGGTCGGTAATTTGCACTTGATTATCCCCTGGTGGTCCACCACTCACAACGGGATCAAACCTAATCCCTTTCACACGAGTCGAATAATTCATCTCTAATAATTTTAAGTCGTAGGTATAGCCATGAAGTTCATCATCTGGAATCAATGGAATAGAAAAACCGACCAGCGGTTGCACTTGGCTGTCAGTCTCCATGGAGATTTGAATTTGACGAAATAAATCATTCCCAGTCGAGTCGAAGATGGCTGTGGGAGCCTTGATCTGAACGTAAATATGCGAATAATCCGACAAGCAAATGTTCAGCGCCTGCTTACTTTTCATCTGCGGGTCGTTTTGACCGACTTTCCAATACCCTTCAGAGTTTGCCATCTCCATGCCCTGGATTTCCCACATCTTTGCATCTCCAATTTCGAAGCGGAAATCTTGTCCACTTGTTTTTGGCATTGAAGGCGACGCATCTGTGTTAGAAGGATGAATGCCATCCTTTTGCGCATGATCTCCTGAAAATTTTCTATCCAATTCCAATTCAATATAGGGATAGCGATACATGGCCCAATCATGGATCAAATTGTCCATCATTTGGGAACCAAGACGAATCGTGATGGTTTTTCCGGCATATTTTTCAAGTGGAACCGTGAAAGCTTGCCAATCACGTTGCTGGGGAGGAACAAACTGACTGTAAACCGGATGTATTTGGTCTCCATCGGTGAGACTTACCTCAAATAAAATGCCATCGGACCCGCCACCATATGGGGCCGACCGACTGACGCTAACGGCAGAATGAAAAATGGCCCTTTTCAAATCCGCAGGCAGAGTAACCGTCCAATCCACAGAGTCGGGGGTGTGAAGAAAAAGATTAAGGTGCTGGTAATCCAGGAACGAACCCGGCCGGGCCGTTAAACCTTCTGACCAAAAAATATCTGGAACTCCCGAAACTTCATGGGTTTTAACCTTCTCCAGAATAAATTCTCCCTGCAAAGTCCATCGTTGTTTCGGTGCAAATACTGAAAGATGATTTCTCTCCAGGGGAGGCGCCAATTTATGGAGCAATTCATGGCCGCCTACTCCCCAGTTAAATATGAAAAGATTTTTTCCACAGTAGGTCGGAGCTGTCCTAAAATTTCTCAGGCAGCTTGCCGATACCGGACTCCGAGTCGGCAAGAACACGGATTTGTTCTCGTAAACGAGGTTGGAGACGTAAATGAGGTAGGTCATAGCCCCGAAAAGAACCAAACAATAGAGCGGCACTGCGATTCGACTCAATTTAGCCGAAAAGCCCAAATGAGCGGGGTTATTCTTGTGTACCCACAAAAATGGGGTTATTCCCACCAACCCCACCCAAAATAAGATGAAGCCATAGTTATACCAGGCGGCAAGCACTCCCCGGAAAATAGTTATTTGTAGGATATTGAGAATGCTGAATACAATCACCATCAATGCCGCTGCCAAGTGTCGAAAAGTGGCTTTGTTCCTATTCAGCCAAAGGATTAACAAACTGGTCAGAAGTAAAATTATCCCAAGCAGACCTTTAAGGTAAACCTCCTGGATAAAGGCGGATTGCGTGACATAAAGGTCTTCAATGAAGGGCATCCCTATCGCCTGAACGAACAGTGAATAACTGGGAGCGCTTAAACCCGGGCGCCCCATATGTAGGGGTGGCCTCAAAATAAATAGGATGAAATAGGGAATTGAAGCCAAGCTCGTGCCAAGGAACCAAAACAGGTAATGGGTCCAGCGCTTGAATTTCAACAAGATCATGCCCATAAGAAATACCGGCCAAAGCAGAGGGCCTCCTCCATAAGACCAGCTTGAGATAACCCCCCCGACCAACATCAGAGCAATTCCCAACCCCCTTCCGGAGAAACGCACGAGTCCCCATACTCCAATCGCCAATCCAAAAAAGCCTAGGCCTTGATTTAGGCTGATATAGTCGAATTCGAATGTACTTAGCTGGGTCGCTGAAAACAAAAGGATGGAGAGGACAGGCAATAAGCAGATCTTTAAAGGGCCCTTAATGTAGTAGGTAAAAGCGTTGTATAAAAAGAACAATCTCGCGATCGCGAGGGCGATCCCTATGTACAGCAATAGATAGATATTCAGGTCCGCAAAACGAGCCGCACCAATCTGTATAAGAAGCGGAAAAAGCACGATGTGCCCTAGATTTCCCGCAGAATCCCTAAAAAGGTTCTTCCATTGATAATTACCGCTCAATACCTGCTCAATGATCGAAACATACATCTCTTCGTCGTTCGACGGATTATTGGAACCGGTGGTAGCGATGAAATAAGTTAAACGTAAAATTGGAAGGAGGGTGAGAACCAACGCAATTCCCACTAAAACTAATTTAAAGACTTTTATTCTTGAGATGTGATGTCTTGTTTGATCTGCCATTAAATTATTTTTCGTGGCAATACGTCGGTGAAATTAGCGATTTATTTCAAATCCTTTATGCGAAAATTAATGACTTGAAAAACCAATTCTCTGTCATCGTTTTCGGCACTTAGTTTCGGCGCATTCGAAAAAAAACGAATGGAATGGCTTCCCGGGGGCACTTGGATTTTTCTGTAATATTTGTTTTCTTGTGAATTAATGCGGAGAGCCTCCGAAAAAAGGGGGCTTTCAATTTTAAGATCGGAGAATTCCTGGTGACCCGTCGATAAAGTCATTTCCAAGCCGATTTCCCTAGTTTTTTTGTAAGGATTATCGATAATTAATTCTCCAGATGCCGAGGACCATCGCCAATTGAATGGTTCCGGACCGCCTTCCAAAAATGAGAATCCACCTGCCCACTTCAAATAAAGAGGATGCAGGGCGTTAAATCTCATCTCTTCCCACGCTTCGGGGCTGTAACTCTTTTTTAAATCTTGATTAAATGCCGCCATATTAAAGAACACGAGCCTTTGATCCTCGCTGACTAAAGGCGAAGACCTCAAAACTTCCCCAATCCTTCTTTCCATCTCCGCCCCCCGATCGGGGTATCCCTTGCGATCCAGATAAATTCCGTTGAAGCCTGAAAAAGCAAGGGTTTCCAAAACATCTTGAAGGGGCTTTTCCATTAGCCACTGTTGCCATTGATCTCCCTTCCTTCCCTTCATCGCACCGTAACTCCAATGCAACGTGCTGGAATGCAGATATCCCATAAAATGATCGTAATCGATCATTTGAAATTCGGGAGGGTTTTCAGGGAAAGGTGTATATGGAAGCTGAAAAACCCACGAGTCCTTGGGCACCGAGGATTGAATGGCCCCGATGAATTTCTCGTCACTTTTGTACTTTCCGGGCAAGGTTTCGAAAGGCGGAACCACCGTCCAATAGGTTTGATCCCAAACTCCAAGGAAAAGGAGAGCAGTGACAATCCCGTAATAACCCCAAGTTTTTTTCGGGGAAGTCGCCCATTTCTCCCGAATTTTTTCTAAAAGGTAAATCACCGCAAAAAATGAAAAAAAAGCGATGTAAATCCCTATCCGGTTGTAAGCCCTAATTTGCGGCGAAATGAAAAAAGCAAACAGAGAACCAAATCCCCCAATTGTACCCAGCAATACCGCGCTCATGTTCAGTTCTGCGAGACCCGTTAAAAGCTCTGTCCTAGTTTTCGGGAATTTCATAAAAACAAGCCAACCCACCAAGGCCAAAAACCCGACTCCACCGATAAACCCCAATGAGATTGAAAAATTCTCATTCACCAATGGAAATTTGGTGTCGTATTTTTTTTTGAGTTCTTCCAGATATTTTGAACGGTGATAACTTACTGGCAGTAAGATCTGAGAAATTTTCAAACCATATATTTCAGAAGATTCGGGATTCCTGACAGCAACAGTTTTGTTCCTGCCCTCGACTAGAATATGCTTTATGCTTGGCAATAGATTCAGGAATAATGAGAAACAAATGACGGCAATCAAAATCGCAGAAATAAATAATGGTGTTCCCTTCTTATTTCGAAAAAATCCGATGAACCCGGCCATCAACAAAAAGAAACAGGCGAAAAAAGCGTAGTATACACCAGATCCGGCGGACCCCACCAAAATACAGATAATAACCGCCGCAAAGGCCTCGGACATGTACCAAGGACGGCTGGAATCCCTGCTTGGACCAAACAAGGGCTGATCCATGCAAATCCGAAGGCTTACCATCACCACCAAGGGCACCAGGAAGTAAGAAGCCAAAAAGATGTGGGATTGATGGATAAAATGGAAAGGGACAAAACTGAACAACAGGCTGCCGACGATCGCAGAGGCAAAAGAAAATTTATATCTGCGAAAGACAAATAGTGAAGTGATAACGGTGAGGGGAAACGTCAAAAGAAAAAAAACATTCAAAATAAAGGCGTAATTAGAATCAAATATGCTTATCGCCTTCATGATCAACACATCAAGATTGCTCATAAAGGGAAAATCGTAAAGCTCTTGACCAAAGGGCATACCTAGGTATCGATTGTGCTGGTACCAGCCATTGTCCACCACCCCCTTTACAAGCATTGCGTTTAGAAAATTATCGGAACCTTCCCAATAATTAAAAGGAATTTTAAGATCAGCCCTCCAGAGCTGCATGACAAATACGAGCATGACCACGCTTAGCAGCGCGGAGCCAAAATATGCCAAAATGGGCTTTTTAAGACTTAAATTCCGCATAAGGCGCGCCAAGGATTGGAAGCTTTAGTGGATAGTAAATTGGCTCGAAATTAAGAACAAAAACCAGGTTTGTGAGGATCTCTACTGATGAGATAGAAATCTGAAATCTGGATCCGGTTGGGGCCCTTCTCATTTCCCGTCATGACGGGATCCAACCGAATCCCGGTTAACCGAGAGGAATTGTTCAACTCGAGTAATTTTAAATCGTAGGTATAACTATGCAGATTACCATCTCGCAACAATGGAATTTCTATCGAATGATCCTCATCGAAGGCCTCTTGATCATCCAGCCTGTAAAAGATTTGCAACATACGGGGCTTTATCTCAGGTGAAGCGCTGAGGCGAACAAAAAATTGCGAATATTCCGCCAAGCATAAATTCAAACTACCCAAATATTGCATGTTGGGATCGTTTCCGACAACCCATCTTGTGATGGGATCCGAATAGTTTGAATAGTCGGCGGCCGAAGCGTCTTGCTCCGAGCATTCAGTTCGTGAGGGCACGGCTTCCATATTTGCTACGGACCATAAATCAGAGTTGGTTAAGTCGAAATGGAAATCCATATTGGATAATCCAGGCAAAAGACTGGAAAAAGTAGTATTCGAAGGCTGAAATTTCTTTTTATCAGTACTTTGCCCATCTTCATTGGTATCCATCGTTACATCAATAAAAGGGTAACGAAATATTCCCCAATTCCCCTCTAGGCTCTCTGATGATGAGCTAAGGTTCAGTTTTATCGTTTTCCCCGCAAACCGGTCCAAAGATATTTCAATAGGCACCCAGCTGTGCTGATCCCCTTCCAATAGTCGTCGGAACAAAGTCTGCTTTTTCCCTTCGCTTTCGATATCAATCTCGAATAGGGCGGTTTTGGAAATAGATCCATTAGTGATTGAATCGCTCATGGCAATCGCGGATCGAAACGTCGCCTTTTTTAAATTCAAGGGCAATGAAACGGTCCAATCGACGGCGCCAGAGGATCCCAAGACTAGGTTCAGGTGCCGGTAATTTTGGAAAGGAACCTTTTGGGCGGAAAGATCCGCGGACCAAAAGATATCCGTAGCGCTCGGGTTTTCATGAACGGAAACGGAAGGCAATATGAAATCACCCTGCAAACTCCATCGTTGCGTTGGACTAAAGACAGAAAGACGGTTTCTCTCCAAGGGGACGGCAAGTTGTTGGATAAATTTCGACTCGCCAATTGAGCTAAAAAGCATTGGCTCACAATAAGTTGGGGCGAACTCATAATGCCGCAGGCAGCTTGCGGAGACCGGACTGCGCCTTCTTAAAAAGAAGGATTTGTCTTCATAGGTTAAATTTGACGTTGCATAAAAATAGCCTATCACCCCCACGACGGTGATCCCCCAAATGAATGATCCATAGGCTCTGAATGACTTTAAAAATTGCCTGCCTCCGGACGCGTTCGTCTCACTACTAAAAAACACATAAACCAAACCCACCATGCCGATCCAAAAAAACATGAAAACGGAGGCATACCATCTCTCAAGATAACCACGAGTTACGCCAATGAGGATGATATTGAGCGTGCAATATGCGATCAAGGCAAGTGGGGCAAAAACCTCCTTAATTTGGATCTGTTTCCTTCTTAAAATTAGTAGGATTAATCCCACCAAGCAAATCACCAAACCAATCCTTCCCCTATATTCTGCAATGGCGGGAACAAATCCCTGTGCGAATGGCCAACCGATTGATTTCAGATTAAATAAAGAAAAGACAGATGGGGTGGAGTGGTATGTCCTTTTAATTACCACGAAATATATATATGGAAGTGCAGATACGAGGGCTGCAATCAGTAACGCCAAATAATGGAAGAACTTTCTAAAGCCTAATACGATCATGCCGGCCAAGAATACCGGCCAAATCAGCGGTCCTCCGGCGTAAGCCCAGCTTGCCGAGACACCTCCCAGAATCGCCAACCCAGCCCCAACCCAACGGTCGGGATATCTAACCAACCCCCATATCCCCAAAACAATTGCCAATTTGTACCAAGCTTCGCCGATACTGGCAAAACCAAACTCAAATATGCTCACCTGAGAGGCCGAGAAAAGAAGAGCGCTCAAAATCGGAAAAAGAAGCCACCTGAATGAGTTTTTAGACTGGAAGGTGAAGATTCTGTAAAGCAGAACGAGCTCTAAAGTAGTAAGGAAAATTCCAATGTAAATCGGTATGATGAAAAATTTTGTATTCGAGAAGAATGCTAAAACCACCAATGCGAGCATGGGCAGGGCAACAGAATGTCCATTGACAAATGTATCCTTAAAAAAATTTAGCCAATCGTAATCTCTGCTTAAAACTTTATCGACGATGGGAACCAAGGATATATCGTCATTTGAAGCGTTATTGGCTCCAGTCGTGGTCAGGAAAAAAATTAATCGAAAAATTGGAATCAGCGTAAGCCCTAGCAGAAAACAAAATCCGAGGACCTTGATTACGCTTCTGCTTACAGGAGTTTCCTTCGATTGAGAGAGCATTGGAGAAAAGGAATTAACGAATCGCGTCGTTAGGTCATTTTGAAATCAAAAATCGCATTTACGATCATTCCCTGGACGGATTCTTCTAACTCGTTGAAAAAAGGGAGACGAATTAAACGTTTGCTCACATCTTCGGTAACTTTACAATCACTTCTCATAATCCCCTTCGCCCTGCCGATTTTCGATAAGTGCAAAGGCAAATAATGGAAAATACTTTGAATGCCATGGCTCTGCAAATAAGCCATTAAGGCATCCCTTTGCTTTAAGGTGGGCATTAATAAAAAGAAATTATGGTAAGCTTGCTCGCAATACGAAGGAATTTGCGGCAACACGACCTCGCTGGATCGTGCCCACCCATGAAGGCGTTCGTAATAAAATTCCCAAATCCGTTTTCTCTTGGCTTGAATTTCATCTCTTGCCTGCAATTGTGCATATAAAAATGCAGCCAAGATATCCGAGGGGAGGTAGCTTGAACCCAGGTCCACCCAGGTATATTTGTCAACTTCCCCGCGAAAAAATTTGCTTCGATCGGTTCCCTTCTCGCGAATCACCTCGGCACGCTCGATGTATTTCGGATCGTTGATGACCAAAGCTCCACCTTCTCCGCAACTGATATTCTTGGTTTCATGGAAACTCTGCGTTGCCATGCATCCGAATTTTCCTAAATACTTTCCCTTGTATTTCCCGAACAAGCCATGGGCGTTATCTTCGATAACGGCGATTCCGTGACGATTAGCGATGTCCATGATTGCGTCCATTTCGCACCCTACCCCCGCATAATGCACGGGAATGATCGCCTTGGTTTTCGAATTGATCAGGGATTCTATTTTTGACTCGTCGATGTTTAGGGTATCCGGCCTTATATCCGCGAAGACGGGTCGGGCCCCTCGCATCACGAAGGCATTCGCAGTCGAAACGAAGGTAAATGAAGGGACAATAACCTCGTCTCCGGGTTGAATTTGCAATAGTATGGCCGACATCTCAAGGGCATGAGTACAGGAAGTCGTGAGCAAAACCTTGGGAGCATCGAGAGTTTGTTCCAGCAATTGGTGACATTTTTTGGTGTATTCACCATCCCCAGATAGATGCATGTTGGCGATGGCTTGCTGAATGTATTTAAATTCAGTGCCGACAACATGGGGACGATTGAAAGGAATATTCGCCATAAGTTACATCAAACCCTTTTGGCTACCATGAGAAGGGAACCGCCGACGGGAAATGACAGGCCGGTTTTTAACAATTGGCCCTCAATTTTTAAAAATCCCTCCAAGAACCTATTTAAAACGGGGTTAATCTTAAATTCCATAAAGGCGTCGAAATTTTCCTTCGGCTTCTTTTTTTGAATGAAACGAGACAGCATCATGAAAGGAAAAAGCGATGTCACGAAAGAGGTGACTCGAACTATCTCAAATCCCGCACTTTTTACCTTCTTCAGCAAATCCTGGCGAGAATATCTCCTTTTATGACAAGAACATTCATCCAAGGCACTCCATAAAAATGGATGCTGCGGGACGGTGATGAGCGCGCCTCCGCCAAGTTTGATCGCGTTTCGCATCGAAAATAACATGGCGACATCGTCCTCCACGTGCTCGAGGACATCAAAAGCGCCAACTACGTCGAATTCCCCTTCAAAGGGAACGCTTTTTGCGTCAAGTTGATACAAGGCGGTTCTACTCAATCGATCGGAAGCATACTTTAGGCCCACGGAATAGGCGTCCCCGCCCGATAATTGCAAGTGGGGAAAGGCCCTTTCTAACCCCATAAGAACGAATCCGGTTCCACAACCCAGCTCTAGGAAATTTTCGGCTTCCGGGAAATACCGCTTTAATGCCCAGATAATCAAACGGTTCCTGGAGCGAAACCAAAAGTGCCCAGCTTCCAAATTCGCCAGCTTCGCGAAGTCTGAAGGCGAAAACCCGTCGTTGGCTTCAGCCAAATCCGGAGCGAATGACAGGATCCGATCCATGCGTATCGGAGAATACTGGCAAGCCGGGCACTTCCAATTTGGTGCACTGAATCTTTCCAGGCAGGAGGTACAAATTTTCATTCATGCCCTTTCAAACCATTTATGGTACCAAAGCTGCGTTGATTTGGTCTGAAAACCCCGCCTTTGATAGAGGCGCTGAACCCTGATATTCCGGCCTTGAGTCGCGACCGCCACTCGGTCAGCGCCATTTTTTGCGAACCACTTCAACGACCCGTCAATCAACATCTGGCCAATTCCCTGACCTTGGTGTTTCTCGTCGACGCCGAATAAACCGATCTTTCCCTTGTTCGGGGATAGTAAATGGCAAGAAAGATATCCAACGGGTTCTGCTTTGATTTCCGCCACGAGTACATTTTGCGCATATCCGTCGCAGCTCTTTTCAATCCATTTTTCATAAAGCGCATCGCAACATGAAACCGGGAAATTTGAATCAAAATAGAATCGCGAATAACGGTGATTACGTTGCGCCATTGCTTTTAATGCAGGCAAGTCCTCGGACGAAAAACGGCGTATCCGGCATCCCGCCCCGGATTCGTTCAGAGGAAGTGTGATCCCAGTTTTATTCTCTAGAGTCACTCGAATGTCCAGAAAACGGAATCCATGATCCTCGGCAATACGAACGGTTAAGGGATCGTCGGCCTCACCTAAAAAATAAAGGCAGTCGATGGAATTCGAAAGGCACCATTCATCGATAACCACGATACTTTCTTGATCGAGCCGGCTGGAATTAACGCGCCCGATTTTATATCCGAAGAAATCGGAATCCCATTGCAAATGATGGCAAAGATCTTGAGATTTCATTTTGTTCACGTTCAACGATTATCAGTTGTGGAGCGGATCGTGTAGATTGGACGTTCCATCATACGAAAATGCATGCGCGCCAGATATTCACCAATGATGCCAAGAGCGAATAATTGTGCTCCCGAGAAAATGGAAATAATGGACGCCAAAAAAGGAAAACCAGGCACTTGGCTGCCTTGGATAAAATACCGCATCAAGACAAAAGCCAATACCCCCAGACCAAATAAGGTTAACGCAAAGCCAAGCATGCTGGACAACTGCAGGGGCAAGGTGCTGAATCCGGTCATCATATTAAGAGAATGAGTAAGCAACTTACCAAAGGTGTAATTAGACGTACCCTTCTGGCGCGCTTGATGCTCAATGGAGGCGACTGCAAAACTCGAGCTAGCCCAACTCAGCAGGACGTCGATGTTCACGGATGGATTTTTATATTCGACAAAGGCATTTCGGACATGTCCACGAAAGGCGCGAAAGGCGCTGATACTCGGCGCCGTTTTCGAGCCAAAGGCACTTTTAAATGCGAGCTTTGTCATTCGCGAAGCTAAATTTCGCCACAATCCATGCCTATCCCTGCAGGCTATTCCATAGACGACGTCATATCCCTCTTCTAGTTTTTCCAATAGCTTGAAAATTTCTTCTGGAGGGTGCTGCAAATCGTCGTCTAAGGTAATAATGATGCCGTGCTGTGATGCGCGGATACCGCACAAAAGCGCGTTGTGTTGGCCGTAATTACGACTTAGCCGAATTCCTCTGACGCGCTTCTCATCCTTCGCCGCTTGGGAAATAATTTCCCAGGAGGTATCTCCTCCTCCATCCTCCACTAAAATAATCTCAAAGTTAGTAGAAATGGCTTCCAAAGCGGGCGTTAGCCGATCGAGTAAAACGGATAAGTTTCCTCCGGCACGGTAGACGGGAATAACCACGGAAATATCTGCCATGAACCAAAATCCTATTGTCAATTCAGCTAGCTCAGAATTTTGTGACTTTATAACCGGACTAAAATAGTAAAGTCATACAAATCGTAATCGTGAAGGAGAGCCACATTCCTGGAAAAATGCCTTTTACAATAATCAAAGAAAAGACAAGGGTCGCCATAATACAAGTCGGGACGCATGCGCTCGGCGTCGGAATATTTGGTCAACATATTAAAGGCGAACCCCTTAAGGCTCTTAACTGCTATTTTTGACAAAGTTTCCAAGATATACCCTCTCCACTCTTCCCCGTCAGTTTCCAACTTAAGGTTGAAGACTCCGCTTGCGACCGTATAGTCCGACCGAGGCATCTTCGATTCATCGGAATAAAATTTACAGTTTTTCAACATCTCATGGGATTTAATGGCGTTGTCGATCATGACTTGGCTAATATCATAGCCGTGATATTCGACGGCTTGCCCTTTGGTTTGTAAATATTCGGCGAGCGCCCCATAGCCGCAGCCATAATCATTTATGGTGAAGAATTGATTACAATCGCAAACCTTCAGCAGCTGATCGAAGCGTTTTATTTGGGCCTGAGGGGAATTCCAATCGACACCTTTTAGGCTGGGGCCATAGGTTTGGGCACGCTCGTCGAAAATGTCTTTCAGCTGTTCTAGCGTATTGGGCAATTTCATGGCTTAGCTCCATCCTCAAATTCGTAGATTTTATTGACCACCGCGAATGGCCTGTTTTTTGTGTGCATAAATATTTTAGAAAGGTAAATTCCGATAATTCCGATGCAAAAAATCGTCATCCCCCCCAGTAACCAGATTGAAACGATTAAAGATGGCCACCCCATTAAAAGATCTCCGAAAAAAGCGCTCCTTGCCATAACGTACAGAGCCGCAATTGCCGCAAGCAACATGATTCCAAACCCCAAATAAAATATAAAAGCCAACGGCTTTCCACTGAAGGATGTGACGGCATCGATCGTCATCGAGACCTTGCGCCTTAAGGAATACGAGGTCTTGCCCTTGTCGTGCTTCCTAACGACTATTGGAATTTGCCTAAATCCCGTGATCGCCCAAAAGCCAGCAAGAAAAAAGTCGGGATCCTGAATCTTCACCAACTGCGAAACGTAATTTTTTTTCATTAATTTTGCGGTGAGTAAATCAGGTGGAATGGGATAGTTAGAAAGCAAATTGAAAAAAAAATAAAAGAATTTTCCGGTGACTCTCTCGAAAACC
>Ga0065705_10104555_pt1 | contig 13480 bp, 27 predicted proteins | sample SwibulcommuniRL2_FD_59092 | JGI IMG/M metagenome (GOLD analysis project Ga0065705, IMG submission 59092) | Bulk soil microbial communities from switchgrass field near Rose Lake, East Lansing, Michigan, USA - RL2 Bulk Soil v2 (version 2) | ecosystem: Environmental > Terrestrial > Soil >...
AACCCGCCACACCGGATGTGTAAACCATGATGGCTTCGGCTCCGATAAAACAAGCCAGTACGGGACGCGCATTGCCTTGCAGACCCACTTAGGCTCCAGTTTGGTCATGCGCTTCCGTCTCCTGCCTCGAGGGCGTTGCTGGCTCGTTCCTTCGCCCATTGGGGAAAGCTCGCCCACTGATTGGAAGAAGATTTGTCGGGACCACGGTCGCGGATTTCCTCCAGCGCCTCCAGCAACTCTCGCTCTCGCGCTTCGAGTGCTGCGCACCTAGTTTCTGAGTCCAGAAACTTTGTCAGCATCGCATCAATGTCCTCATTCTTCTGGTCACGCTGACGCCGAAGATCGTCCCGCTCCTGTTCGGCGGCAACTGCACGCTCTAGCCTCGCCTCTGCCCGCGCTATTTCGCTCTCCAACCGGGCTTCTAGCTTCTCCCGCTCCTGTTCAGCCTTGGCGAGGGCGGCTACTACCTCCCGAATTGCAGTCGCGTGCTTGACGGGTGGTGCGCCTCGGTAGGCATTCTCGTCCAGATCGTCGGCCACCTTGAGAGCCAGCCTCCGCGCTTCCGCTTCCTGCTCAGGCATCTAATCTCCTCTCCATTATGTACTCATCCCAACGACAAGGCCCATGACGTATCCGAGCACCAGGCCGATCCAGAAGACAGCCCAGGCCACGCGTTTAGGAACGAGATCAGTCATGGATGATTCGGGATTGCAGCCCGACCCTGCCTGAGGAGTGAACGGATCGCGTCTGTCGCTTGCGTCACGAGGATCTCTTCCAGGAAGTCGCCCTCTTCCATCCCGCGCCCGTCTGGGTCGATGAGCGGAGAGATGTTGAGGGAGACCCACAAGGTTGTCCCTCTGTGTGCGCCTCGTGTCGCATCCCTAGTGATCCGCGCTCGTGCCTTGAGGTCATACCTCAGACGGCGATGCTCGTAGTCAGGGATCCCGAGGCTAGGGAGCGAAAGATCATGGCGTTGACGGTAGAGATATGCCTCATCTGATCGTCCATCCTCTTGTGGAAGTAGTTTGTGGGTCTCTTCGGGTATGTCGGCACCTCCTCATGTGGCTCAAGTTGTAGCCTCGCCATGCCATAGACGAAAGGCTTGGCGCTGTCTGTGGAACGAATCCACGGGTAGGTCTTTGCGTACCGTTCGAGGTACCAGAGATTCCTTCCCCACCCGAGCAAGTGGACCTGGAACTTGATGTCTGACGTGAGGCGCATCTCAGACAGAATGTCGAGGAGAGGGCACAGGCCTTCCTTTGGCCACCATGCCTCGTAGTCCTTCGACACGCCGACAACAAGAGACGTCCGGTACTTGTTTCTCTGCGTGACGTACATGTGCATCCGGATGAGATTCTGGAGACACATCTCCCAGTCGCCCTTGTTCCGTGCCTGAGGGACGTACATGAGTGCCGGATTGAGACGACGGAGGATCCTGTCTTTCTTCTCGAACCAGTACTCAAGTGCCTCGAGGCTGCGCTCGATCGTAGCCTCTGAATCCTCGAGGACATCCGGGACGACGACCTCTTGGGCGTTCATCGCTGCTGCGTTGTAGATAAGCGCCTCAGGATCGTTCCCTTGTCCGAACTCATGCGCTGAGTTGTCGAGGATCAGGTACGCGCCTTCCTGCCTCTGCTTTGCGTAGTGAGAGAAGTACTGAGGTTCCCTGAGCAAGTGGGACAGGAGCAGATGGAACTTGCCCGTGACCCCAAACTGCCTGAGACCCGAGATCGGTGGAATGAGCGCTGCTTTCACGTCCATCCTCCACAGTTCTTGCACTTGCTGAAAGTGTGCCCTGTGTAGAACTCACAGCGACAGTGGCGGAAGTTCAACAGCCATCTGAGGAAGTTCATCTGTGCCAGACCTCGATACCTTCGGTGGGAATGACCCCTGCTCGTAGCACTTTGCCGATCTCCTTCTGTAGTTGGGGAATGCAGGTCTTGATCCGGAAGTACTTCGCCCACGCGTGAAACCTGTCCAGGATCGCCAGGTTCGTTTGCAGATCGACCTCACTCAGATCGACGTTGAGGAACTCACACTGTGGTGTGGGCTTCATGGCCCACGCACGACCGAACGGCTTCTTGAGAACGTAGGTCGTCCCTGGCCTCATCTGAATGAACTGCAACTGGGGAGCAGAGATGCAAGCAAGAGGAGGTCGAGGCCAACGAGAGCAACCAAGGCCACCGTCCGGACGAATAGCCGTGAGGAAGTCACAGAGCGGATTCTGGTTCTGGTCATTCGTTAGAACTCCTCTGCGCCTTCCGTTGACATTGACAAATCTCCAGTCGAACCCATCCTCCTCTTCTAGCATCTCTGACGGGATGTAGTCGAGGGTGAACTTCTGGCAGCACGCGGTGCAGCCTGCGACACACACGAACTTACGGAACACAGTGGGAGAGAGAACGACACGCTCGACGTCTGCGCCCACGAGACGTTCTTTCCGACGCCCAGACTGGTACCGTACCTCGTCGGGCGAGAGCATCGAGATCTGCCCGAGGACCTTCTCCACACTGTCTGCGTGACCTACGGAGTTAGTGCGAGACAGTTCCTGCTTCCTCAGCTTTGTTACTTCCTGCTGCCTCTTCAACTTGGATGAGTCGGTCAAGGTACCACCTCGCTTTCTTCAGATCTTGAAGGCCGTCCTTGTGTCTCCAACGGAGGAGATACTTGATGGCGTTGCCTTCGTGGTATCCGAGATCGAAGCCTTCGATGAGGTCGATGACTTCGATGGGTCCGTAGGTGTAGTGACTCGGATGGTTGACGGGGTCGTGTTCGAGGCTCACTCAGGCACCGCGAACCCTGGATCAGGCATCCGTTCGAGTTGGTCCTGGAGGTTGTCCTTGACCTGCTTGAGGAAGCCGAGGATGTACGTCGTCTCTTCGTGCGGATCGAGAATCACGAGCTGGTAGTGACGGACGATCTTGTCCTCGTCAACGACAGCCTGAAACTGCACGTTGCATCCTCTGAGCATGACCTGCCGTTGGGTATGCGCCTGAGGCATGGCCTGTGGCGACAGGTCGAGGCCTCCGTGCAGGTCTGGCGGCAATTGCGGTGGGATGTGGTTCACGCTGGGGTCCTTTCGTACGGGATCGGGTCTTTGAGGCCGGCCTGGTCGAATGCCTCGAGACGAGAGACACAAGTCGGACACGTCCCACAAGCGAACTCCCGCCCCTCGTAGCACGACCAGGTCAGGTCGAACGGTACGCGGAGCAACGTACCCAGTGCAACAATCTCCGCTTTCGTCAGGTAGACGAACGGTGCCTGGAGACGGACCTCGTGATACGTCCCGACGTAGATGGCGTTCTGCATCGCCCCGACGAACTCAGGCGTGCAATCTGGGTAGGCCCAGTTGTGCCCGTCGTCGGCGTGAACTGCTGTGTGAAGCGTGTCTGCCCCCAGGTCGAGTGCGTAGGCTGCAGCGAGGGAGAGGAATGTGCCGTTCCGGAACGGGACGTAGGTCGGTGACGGACCTTCGGCAGCCTGCAGTTCCTCATACGACATCTGAGGCATGGCCTTATCCGTCATAAGCACAGAACCTGCGCGAGGAAGAGCCACATCAATAACCTCGTGGGGGAGGTCGTAGTGCGCACAGAGGTCACTTGCAGCGTGGATCTCTTTCTCGTGACGTTGCCCGTACCTGAATGAAATAGCGTTGACCGTGTCGTCACCTGCGCCAGACTGCAGCACACGTCCGAGCAGGGTCGCGCTGTCCATGCCCCCTGAGAGGAGGACGACGCTACGCATCTTTCTTCTCCCTCATTGCTGACTTCTCCTTCTTCTTCTCTTTCTTCTTCCGCTTCTTCTCTTCCTTCTCGACGTCTTCGTCGCTGAACTGCTGCAGAGCCTCACCAAAGATCTCGCTGAGGTTCTGAATCGTCACCGGTGTCTGGTCACGATCCGGTTGCCCGACTCCGAGATCCTGCAGGCGTCGCAGGACCAATCCACAGAGTGCTGATACTTCGCTCATCCGTGCCTCCTTTGCATTGACAACAGCGTGAGAAACTCTTCTTTCGAGCCTTCGCTCGGTTCTGCGAAGACGCCAGTGATTGCCTCCGTTGTCGTTCTCGTGCCTGGCGACTGAACTCCCCTCATCGTCATACAGAGATGCTCAGCCTCGATGCACACGATAGTGCCCCTGGGCTTGACTGACCCGTCCACGTAGTCGCAGATCTCACGCGTGAGGCGCTCTTGAATCTGCAGACGCTTAGCGAAGTGGTCAGTGATCCTCTTCAACTTCGAGAGACCTAGGACGTGCTCCCGCGGGATGTACCCGATATGTGCGAATCCGACGAATGGGAGCATGTGGTGCTCACACAGAGAGTAGAGAGGAATGTTCCACTGGCAGACCATCTGGTCAGCACCTTCGGCGTCGAACACTGCGATCTCTGACTCAATGTCGTTGCGGTACCCTGAAGTCAACTCCCACAGCGACTTCGCTACGCGGAAGGGAGTCTTCCTGAGACCGTCTCTGTCGGGATCTTCAACGCCGAGTTGGTCGATGATGTTGTAGACCGCAAAGGTAATGGCGCTCAGGTCTGCGTTCGCTATCTCATCGCCCACGTTCATTCCCCCAAGCGAGGACGTGCATCTGAGGAGTCACGCGGACTTCACGCATGCTCAGATCGTTCGATACCTTCTCCATAAGCCACCTCATCTTCTCGAGGACAGTGTCCCTTGTCTGGATGATCTGACCCGGGCCGACGTTCATCGGGTGCGGGTTCCCCACAGTAGGGAGGGAGGGATCTTCGTTGCCGACTGACACGAACATCTGGAGGTTGTCGAACTCCTTGTGCATCCTCCGAGCGTACTCGTAGTCGGCATCATCGAAGACCACGATCTTGAGATAGCACTGTGTGTACGGGTTGTAGAGGTTCTCCCAGTGCTGGTCGAAGAAGTGGTGCAACACCGCCGGCGTCGTTTCGTTGCCTGACGACGGAGGCTTAGGTGAGACGCAGAGATCGTCCACCATCGTCAACCACTGTTTCCAGACCGTGCCTTGCGTCTCCACCATCGTTGAGTACCCAGCGGAGAAGAGTTCCGCGAGGAGGACTTTCAGATCGAGGAGTGCAGGGTTGCCTCCGGACAGCACGACCCAACGAGGCTTCGACGGCAATTGAGCCAGTGCAGACATAATGTCGTGCTCTGACAACTGCGGCAACTGCGCTACCTCTTCGGGCAGGACAGAGAAGGGCGTGTCGCACCACGTACATCTGTAGTCGCACCCTCCGAAACGCACGAAGTAGCACGGGATGCCGATCCGTCGTCCTTCGCCCTGGATCGTAGGCCCGAAGATCTCTGAGACCCTAAACCTTTTCGCTTGCACCGAGTTCCCCTCTCAGGTAGAACATGGCCTCTGCCCACGCGTTCGGCGTCTCCCACAGACGCACCTTGCACCAGTCAAGGTCGAACGCAAGACAGATCCTTTGAGACAGATCCATGCTCATGTTCTCTGCTGTCGGGTTGAAGGGGAGACGGACGATGCCTTCCTCGTCCTCACGCAACCGCCACCACTGCTCGACAGTGATGTCCAGGTCTGGAGGCACGCCAAGAGAGAAGGTCAGGGGATCCTCTTGCCAGAGGAGCATACGGTGATCCCACTCGTTGACGAGGTCCTTGACGTCTCCGAAGTCAACGACGAACCCTGGGTCCCGTAGCGTGCCACGACCACACTCGATCCGTGCCCGATACGTGTGTCCGTGAAGACGAGCACACTTCCCTTTGTGTCCGACGATCCTGTGCCCTGCGTCGAACGTCATCTCAATCTGAATCATCGTGCCCTCAGATTGTCGATGAGGCCCTGGTACGACCTGTAGATCTGAGCGCGCTTGTCCTGGTACTCAATCGCCAGTTCACCGAGTTTTCGGTCACGTTCGACCTTCAGCCTCTGAATGTTCAGGCGACGCTTCTTCTGCTTCGCGCTCTCTGCTTCCTTCTGCTTGGTGCGTTCTTCTGTCTTTGTCATGCGACACTCCGGATCGAGATTCCTCCGCGTGACTTCTGCGTGAGGACTACCTGCACCTTGTCTTCGTCTTCCTCGCCGATCACTTCCATGATCTGGTCACGGATGTAGACAGCGAGTGTTTCCCCGAATAGACCCATAGTCGGTGCTGAGAATTGGCGCAGCCAGATCTTGAGTGACTTCGACTCGATGCACTTCTCAGGCTCACGGAGGGCAATTGAGCAGGTATAGAAGTCAGGCTGCCCAGTGATCGGGCAGTTGCCTACGAGTTCATCTGAGTTGTACTCGACAAACGAGCACCCTGGATTGGGGAACGTCTCAAGGCCGACGTAGGAATCGGACCCGGATTGACCGAGCGCCCTGAATGACGGACGCTCGGTCGTATCCGATGAGTCGAGAAAGCGTCCCGCGTGGGGATCTTGACTCACTTGAACTTCTTTCCTCCGGTCGTCTTCTTGCCGGCGGGGGCCTTCTTGCCCTTGGCTGCCGGCTTGTCGTCGTTGCTCCGCAGCATGGACGGATTGTTCTGCGTCCGTCCTTCCCACGTGCGAGGCTTGTCCATGACGACGACGCACGGGAGGCCGACGAGCTCGGGCTGAGTGACGACAGGCGGCTCTGCCTCGTCGTCGTACTCGATCTCGAGCTCCTCCTCTTCCTGCGCGATGCCGAGAGCGACGAAGTCGTTCTGCATCCGGAAGAGTGCCTTCGGTGACAGCGACCAGATGAGCCAGACCTTGCGGCCCTCGAACCCGGGCTCATCGATGGTCAGCTCAGCATTGAGGTACGGGTACTTGTCTTCGACTTCCTGCTCCACGTAGGTCACGTTGGTGATCGTCGCGGAGTACTCCCCCTTGTCGAGCGGTTCGATGGTCTCGATTTCGGAGAAGTCAACGGTTACTCTTGGCACTACTAACCTCCTCACTAATAGTTGAACGCATCCAGGATCGCAGTGATGGTGGGATCCTCGATCTCATCTGGAACTTGAACCCCCCAGCCTGCACGTGCACCAATCCGGATGCGCGGGTACGCCTCTGGATTGAGAAGGAGGACACGCTTGCCGCGCTCCTCACCCTCCTCCATCGTGAGGTAACCAACCAGGGTCATCAACCCAGGGATCTCGGTTGACGCCTTGCCGGCCATGGATGGCATCTTGACCATCCCCTCCTTCGTCACGATCTCTTCCTTTGAGTGAGCCGTGAAGAAGGCATGGATCGGCAGATCACGGAACGCACGGACGAGGCGCCGCAACTGCACGAGCGCCGTTCCGTAGTCACCCTGCTGAATCAGATCTGTGTTCTCTCCTTTCTGTTCTCGCTTGTCCTTCTCTTCATCGAGGATGTTGAGCAGAGAGAAGATGTGGGTCTCGGCAATCGAATCGATTCCGGTTGACTTGAACCCTTCATCGTTCTCTTCTATCCGGGCGTAGGCCTCGTTGAAGTCGTCCCAGGTCTTGACAGGGATGTGGACAAGATCTGTCCCGAACCCTGGCATATCCTCCAGGACGTCGAGTACGCCACCCTCGAAGTCGATCAGTGCCATTGGCGCCGTGCGTTCATCGAACGCCGCGGTACCAAGCAGATGAGTCTTGCCGATCTTGTACGGACCAAAGAACAGCCCGTTCATCCGCTTTTGGCGGACAGGCTTATTCCTCGCCTTCGCCACCGAACATCTCCTCGTGGAAGTGGGCATCCGCGTAGAGGATTGCGCCCTTCTCCATGCAACCCTTGCCGAACGCTCTGCGGTACGCCCGCTTCCAGGACTCGGGGGAGTCCTCGTAGTCCGCCGGAATCTCGATTGTCTCATCAATGAGGTCAGGGTTCGATCTCATCTGAGCTGGTGTCGGCTTCTTTTGCGCCGTCGTCTCTTTCTTCTTTGGTGGCACCTACACTCCTTTCCAGTTACTGGACAGTATCTTCTTCGGGATCTCGACACGTGGTGCTTCCTCAACATACATATCCTGGATGACGTAGTCGACGTTCGACTGCTCCTCCATTGCCTGGCAGATTGGAAGCACCGAGCAACCTGGGCAGGTCATCTGTGACGGGTTCGGGTAGGCCCATGCCTTCGGGTCCTTCTCTGTTGCGTTCATCTGGATGTACTCGTGGAAGAGTCTCCACTCGAACGACTCCAGTTCTTCGATGTTCTTCTGCAATCCGTCACGCACGAAGAACTGATTCCACTTTTTCTTCTCTAGGTAATCGAGGATGTCCTCGTAGTCGCCCCACTGTCGGATCCCGCAGTCCTTGAGTGCCTGGACATAGAGGTCGTAGGTCGTGCGTTGAGCCTTGTCCTTCGACGGCGTACCGTCCTTGAGAATTTTTGGAGGGTGAGGGGGTTCCTTTATCAGTGCGTTGTAGATAGCACCGCGTGGCACGTCACCACTTAGACGATACCACAGATACGCCAGGCCAGTCAACTGGTCGTCAACATCGAGTGCCCGGGCGTCGTACGCAGATGCCGCCGTCTTGTGGTCTACGATCCAGATGCCGTTCTTCTTCCTGACGATGAGATCGGGCCGTCCGGAGAGAAGAGGGAGTCCGTCGATCTGCTCTCCACTCGGCGTGAGAATGTCAACGTACAGACGTGTCTCTACGTTCACAACCTCAATGATCTCATCCCACTGAAACTCCGACTGCCTGTCGTAGATGTCGTAGTAGCGGAGCATCGTCTCACCCTTTTCCTTGTAGGTGAGCCACTCATCTCCGATGCCCATTGAGTAGAACGGACCGTAGGTATCTTGCAGACGACTCTGCTCGATCTTCCACTGTTTCGTGAACCCTTGAAGTGCCCGGGACACCTTGCGGGCATTCGCCTTGTAGTAATACTCCAGGCCCTTGTGGATCGCCTCGCCGAAAATTAGAGCCCAGGGGACCTGGTTCTTGTGGCGGAGATTCTGGATGTCCTGGAGGTGCCAACGGCGACGACACGAGCGGAATCCGCCCCGCTCAGTTATCGTCGTGTGGAATCGTTCGTTCATGTGTTCCCAACGTTAGCACGTATGTTACTTCTTTTCAACTCAACCTCGAGGAACCACCACCCCATCCGAATGGCGTCCTGTACGTGACGAGACATCTTGCGGCCAGGGAACCTGACGCCACCCCACCACGAGTTTTTCCACCGGGCGGGGTCTATCTCTATCAGGTCGCTGCCAACGATGAGGCGGACCTGTGAGACCACGTGGTCGAGTTTCTCACCGAGGGGGCCTCGAATTATGACCGGGGTTTCAGCTAGAACGTGGGTGGGGGTATACGCGGAGAGGAGAAGTTTCAGTGACCTTTCCTGGTCACGCCAGTCATACTTCCCTTTGAAGATGACCTTGCCGTTGTTGTTGAGGACTGCGTACCCTGTCGTGAGGCCGAGGTCAAGCGTCAGTAGCTGAGATTTTTGCTTGGGCAACTGCACTCACCTCCCACAGTGTCATCTTGGCTCCCATCGCAGTGGCGGCGTGCCGGCCCTCCAACTCAGTGATCTCGTACTCGTCGTCGCCGAAGTAGAGACCGAAGTAGTTGTGCAGCATATTTAGAGCCTCGTCTTGCGAAGACGCCCAAACCGTGCTGTTTGCTGTTGCCAGAATTCCCTCTTTGGTCATGTCTCCATCCTCTCTCCTTTATGAAATCCAACTGTTCGTCGTCGCCCACTAGACCTCTCTCCTTCTAATGCGGACTAGACCTCTCTCCTTCTAATGCGGGGTTTCTAGCCACAGGGTTACGTTGCCCTCGTGGTCTGTGTGACTCTTCAGCCTGTACCCGTCAGGGTGAACCCTCTCAGCTTGCTCTTTGGTGAGCGTCACCCTTTTGGTCTCTTGTGCGTCGATGATGGCGATGATGAGGGCAGTCAACTGCCTGTTCTCAGAGAGCAGTTTGATCTTGTCCACGAGATCCATGGAGCACCTCCTGTGCGAACTTGAGAACGTCGGCGAGGAACGCCGGCCAAGCCTCGCCTGACGTCCCTCCTCTGTATAGGACATACGCAGGGTGGTACGTGACGAGAACATATCGCTCGGCGTCTGAATCGAGGCGATGCCATTCCTCCCGCAGACGAGACACGCCTGTCTCGCCCAATAGCGCTTGCGCTGCTACGTTCCCGAGCGCGAGTAATGCAGTAGGATTCACTGCCTCGATCTCACGCGTTAGATAGGCGCTCACGCAGGCGTCTATCTCCATCTCGTCGGGATTGTCGTTGTTCTGCGGACGGCACTTGACTGCGTTCGTCACGAACAGTTCTCTGCGTGCCCTCCCAAGGACAAACTTACTGTCTGGGTAAAACGCCATGTGGAGGGCGCGATCCAGGAGACGTCCTGCGCGGCCAATAAAGGGGACACCGAGCTCGTCCTCGTTGCGCCCAGGGGCCTCTCCAACGATCATGGTACGCAGTCGAGTCGACTGTCCAGATGCTTCGACGCACACAGTCTTCGCTCGCTCGTGAAGAGGGCAAAGGGTGCAGGAGTGGTCGTAGAGGCTAGACATCTGTGGCGCCGGGGGCACGACGAAGAACCCTAAGCGCACGTCCGGCACGCGGGAGTGCGCTGGTACTCCGGCGCCACATCTTGAATGTTAGTACGGACACTGCGAGAGTGCGCTCTCAACCTCAGAACGCAGTTCATCTCTCCACTCGTCCTTGGACCTGTCGTCCTGCACGTACTCAGTGACGTCTACGCGTTCGATCTCGTCCGCGTACCCGTCGAGTTCAGAGGCACGCTCGGCGTTCTCACCCTCACCACCGAAGTGTTCGGCAGCCTCCTCATACTCAGAGACGACCTGACGAATCTCCTCCACTGCTGTCTCGAGGGCGCTACGCAGATCGTCCTCCTCGAAGTCAGTTGCAAGCAAGTCCTCGACGGCCTCAGTCGCTGCGTACACCTGCGCCATCTTTGACTGCGTGAGTTCAGACTGGCGTGGCATCCCGCAGGACACGTGCCGGCGATTCGTCCCGCCGTAGCGGAAACTCCACTCGTACCGCTCCTGCCCTGGAAGGATGTCCTCTTGACACTTCGAGCACTGGTAGTGCCCTTGGTCGGCGTGCTTCGTGCGGGCACGCGTCTTGTAGGTGTAAACCCTAGGCAATCTTGCTCACCTCCTGGACCTCACCAAGCCACATGAGTGCGGGATCCCATTCCTCAGTTCCAACTGTGAGCCTGTCGTAGGCCTCGTTCGTGATCCCCATCTCATGGTCAGGGTCGTACGAGGGGTCCCCCTCATCGACCTCGATGATGATCTGGATCCTAGCCATACACTCTCTCCTTCCTTCGCTTGACTTTGACCACGGGGGCGGTCACGATTCCTTCGACCCAGTTGTCGTCTCGCTTGTGCGTCTCGTCTGCACCAGCACGACGCAAGCGCTTACGCGCTGCGTTGACGGAAACGGTTCCTGCACCAGTGAACACAACCGCGGTCCCGTGCTGCCTTAGAACGTCAGACAACGTGCGAGACGACGGCATGAAATGCTCCATGAGCGCGTGAGACAGAGGGGACCCGAAGAACTCGTTCTGGTGCTGCTCCGTGTAGAGCTTGTTCCACGCGTTCAGTGCGTACTGCGGCACCATGTGCTCGATGGTGATGAGCTCGCCTGCTGACTCCGAGAAGTAGTAGGTGCCCTGTCCGAAGTAATCTTCCGCTACTTCAGCCGCCTCTCTTATTCTGAGGAACTCAGGCATTCGGATCAATCCCGTACTCATCGAACGCCTGCAGGATCGCTGACTCTAGAGCAGCGTCGAAGTCATCTCCTACGACGCCAGGCTCAACCGATCCTGTCTTGAAGACATCCCACACGTCCTTCTCCGTGACGTTGTGTCCGTCACGAGTAAGTGTCCTCACAATCCTCTCTACCTGGTGGTCGTTCATACGTGCCTCCGATCTGTTCGTCGTAGTTGTGAGCGGGCCAATCGCTCCGGAGCATGATCGACCCGCTCACCGTTCCATTATACCGTCCTAACACACGATAGCAAGGTGTTTGTTAGATATCAACCGCCCTGTATCGTGTCGAGCAACTTGACCATCTGCTTCTGATTGTCCACGACGTCCCCGAGGACCGTAACCGTCTGCGACTGCGTACCCGTTAGCCGCACTATCCGGTTCTCCTGCCTCGTGACCTGGTCACGCAGGATCTGAATCTGCTCTGCGTTGTCGTCGCGGAAGTAGGAGACACCGAGGAACACACTCGCTCCCGCTGCCCAGAGGAAGAGGAAGACGATCAGATAAGTCCACAGTACCGGGCGGTAAGTGGCCATGGGTAGAACCCCCTCCCACCTGTTGTCCTCGCATGCTCCGCTACCCACATCTGCTCCATCGGGTTCCAGTGGTCAGCGGTTCCCTTGAACTGCAGAAGCCTCCAACCGTACGCACGTTGGAAGGAGATGTCCATCTGTAACCCTCCGTAGTATGGAGAGTTCGGATCGTTCCATGCCCCTTCGTGAGAGTGGATGCACATCCAGTTTCCGTACGTCGAAGGCTTGTTCCAATGTCTCCACGTGCCTGCGTACTTTCTCTGGGGGTAGGGGATGCACCTCGAGAACTTTGCCCTCTGTTTGACAAGACGCTGCTTCCAGAAGTTCAGGTTCCAGTCGTACGAGTTGACCTCAGCTGCTGTCTTGTGAGGCTGCACGGGGTACCTGCACCTGTTGTCCCGCGCCTTGTTGACATTCACCACGACCGCCGAGCGTGCTTCTCGGAACTCTGCTCGGGTCATGCCTTGAGCTGTCTCGACACCGCCGAGCAAGCCCACGATCACAGCGAACAGTGCCGTGACTCGCATAGAGCACGCACCTCCTGTCGTTGTTGACCGTCACATGAGTAGCACGCCTAGTACTGCCTGTCAAACGGCATCCTAGAACGCGTTGAGCGTGCGTCTAACGAACGGAATCGACCAAGTAGGTCGGATCATAGGCCCGAACGTTCTCGACCGCGTCTGCGTACGCTGCTCGACGCGTGCCGCCTGTCCCGATGATACGCCTAGGCACTTGCGTATCAGGAGGCCCAGACTCACGGAAGACACCATAGACGAACAGCTCCCCTTCACGCGTGAAGAACTGTCTCGGTTCGTTCGTTGCCGTGACGAGATCAGGAAGGACCTTCCATCTGTAGAGACTCATACTACCCTATCCTCTCCGAGCGACCTCAGGATGCCTGCGAGACCCGCTCCGGTCAGTGAAGCCATTGCCGGCAGTTTGCCAGCAAGGTTCAGTTCAACGAAATCATCCACTGTCCCTCGACAACGTGGATTGAGGACCAGAGGTGAATGAGTGAGACCGTTTCGACGCACTCGATGTAGCATCTGAAACCAAGCATCACTGTCCCATGTCTTGTCGTAGGTGATAACCGTACGAGTATTGACCAATGTATGGCCGTATTTCCCCACTTGTATCCCAAGAATGAGGACATCAATTTTCCCGGCCTTATAGTCCTCGATCGTCTGATCTGCACCCCGGGTACCGCCATAGACGAGAGCAACTCGCCTTCCGAAGAGTGCGGAGTCCTTTTTCTTTGTTCTCTTAGTGAGGCGGTCGTGTAGTGCCTTAGCCCCCGG
>Ga0065705_10002926_pt1 | contig 13479 bp, 14 predicted proteins | sample SwibulcommuniRL2_FD_59092 | JGI IMG/M metagenome (GOLD analysis project Ga0065705, IMG submission 59092) | Bulk soil microbial communities from switchgrass field near Rose Lake, East Lansing, Michigan, USA - RL2 Bulk Soil v2 (version 2) | ecosystem: Environmental > Terrestrial > Soil >...
CTCCCAAAGGAGCACAGCATGGCGACGCAGACACGACGGACCATCAGACGTTCAGCACGGTTCTTCAGGGCCACGGTCAAAGCGTACATGGTGACGGCATGTTGTGGCCTCATATTGTGGAGTGCGGTTGCCGCGCATGCAGCTGTCTCCCTCAATGGAGGCCCCATGAACGGGATGGCTCTCAATGGGGTGGCTCTCAATGGGGTGGCTCTCAATGGGACGCCTTTGCAGGGGCTGCCCTACAATGGGATGCCCACGAACGGAACGCTTCTCAACGGGCTTCCCACCCAAGGCGTCATCAGTGATGACATCTCCCTCCAAGCGACCACGCTCCAGCGGGAGCCGCTCTCGGCGGTGCCGCAAGAGAGTTTACCCTTCCACAGCTTAAGCCAGAGGGCCTTGGGGACAACACCGCCTTTCCGTGTAGGATTTCTTAGCCCTTGCTCACGTTATCGGCTAGGCCCCTTATGTCTATAACGCCAGTGCGGGGGGTGCTCACGCGGCACGTGCAGCCACGACCGCCCCCCCTGTGATGGGCCCTGTCAGACGCCTTCCACGGCTGACCGTAAGGGAGTACCCAATGACCACATCCAAAGGACGGCTGCTCCTGCTCATGACCTGCTGGTGCGTGCTGCTTCTGAGGGCGGGATGGGCCTCTGCTGGTGCAGGCAGCAACGGCATCCCACTCAATGGGATGCCCCTGAATGGCGCCAGCCAGCAGGACGGCGCCACCGCCGCTGGGCACAGCGCCAACGCGGCCCAAGGCGTGGCGACGCCGTCCACGACACCGCCTGATGCGAGCAGCCCCATCCAGATTGCTTTAGCGGATCCGACCCTCGCCGCCACGGCGGCCAAGCGCAAGCAACTCACCTACCTCGTGCGGTGTGCCCTGCCGGCCGATATCACCCTGTACGCGGACATCGAGGGCGAGCGGTTCACGTTCCCCGGGTCCATCGGATTGGCACCCCGCTGGCTCACAGAGGCGATGACGCCCAGTGAGGAGCGCTGGGTCTCGGCCTGTCTCTTGGCCCATGTGAATTATTTCGGGAAACACGTCCGGATCTCCATCCGCGCCACAGGGATTGCCGTGCCAGAGCTCGAAGCCTCCGCCGACGAGCAACAGACCTATACGATTTTCGAGGGGGGCTTTTTCGGGAATCTGTTCCTGCCCGAGCCTGTCGCGTATACTTGTCGGGGCGCGCGCAGCCCCGCCCAAGCCCGTGACCCCATACTGCAGGACCGGGTGTGCACCCAGGAAACAGAGGCGACCACGGCCGAGGGCACGCCGGCGACGGTCTGCCATTTTCTGTTAACCGGACGCTGTGAAGATCCCCTCAGTTTTACCGTCAATGGTGCCTACTATTCCGAAGTGGTCTTTGTCTATCTCAAACCTAGGGAGTGATAGTCCCCGTGTCCCTGACTGGCCGCTGAGGCGCCGTTCGCCTCAGCTCCCCTCTCTGCACAGACCATCACAGCCATCCCTTCGCACATAACTTCTGATAAGGCCCATTATGGAGCGCATGAAAAAGTGGAAGGTAGCGGTAAACCATGGTTATCGCTACTTAGTACGTCAGCTTATCAAGGAGCGCGAGAATGCTATCGCGCTGGGCTGGTGTGAGCTCTTTCCTGTGTGCCTCCACGACATCCTTCATAATCGACTTCTTCGTCCTGGTGATCACAGCCTCTTGCATCTGCTTATCGGTATAGTAGCGGCCAAACAGCTGCTCTACCTCCCGAGGAGATTTAAACATTATCCGGTTGAGCATCGGTTCTTGTTTGTCCATTGGCAGCCCTTGGATGAGGTCCACCATCGCCCCAACTTGGGCAAAGGCCAGGAAATTATCGACTTCCTCCTCCTTCCACTGAGGTAAGCCCATCACGTCAATAATCTGCAAAAGAATAACGCGTAAGTTTTTCATCGTTTCTTCATGGTAAGCGCATAGCGCTGTATTTTGTACGTAAAGAGTCGTGCCGGGTCCCGCGCCCCGTCAGCTCTTACCTCAGAGAGCGTTTCCCGGATAACACCCTCCGGGATTTTGGCTGCAACTAAGTGATAAAACTTTTGTGACTTCTCATCCCCTAACGCCTTAAGAATCTGTTCAGCGACATACTCCGTCTTTTCTGGTGGCTCTCCTAAGTCTGGTAACTTTTGAAGCACGCTTTTCTCTCCCCCCTTAACAACCCCGTTAACGGTATTGTTCACTGTTGTTTGTCCTACTGTTGTTTGTGTGTCCGATTTTCGGACACCCCCCTGTCCATTTTTTTGACCCCTCCCTGTCCGATTTTCGGACACGGGGTCTTTGAGTTCAAAACGCAGTCGGTACGTGGTTGGTTCATCACCTTTTTCTTTGCTGCTATTACGTTGTACTTCGATCATCCCCTTTTCGACGAGTCCCTTTATGGCGACAGCAACTGTAGATTTTGAGAGCCCTGTGCCACGATCAAGCACTTTCCCCTCGCGGGTGGTGATGCCTTCCACCATCTGTTTCAAGCTAATCGTATCGCTGTCTTTTTTAAAGCCGAACGTCCGCCTGACCACGTAGGCTAATACTTTAAACTCCGCACCTGTACATACTGGCAAAAGGATGTCAAAAATATCATCTGGAACAATTGTTCCATTGAGGCTCGGAATACCTTTATAGAAGAATGTATCTGGCATAAGGCAAGAACTTTTGAAAGAACGTTCGTTCGTTCGTTCGAAAGAACTTTTATTCGTTCGTTCTTTCCTTGGTGTTATTTTTTATATACGCATCAAGTGCGTCCTGTACCAAACTACTTATTTTCGGCTTTTTGCCTTTTTCCTGAAAAACCCGAGTTCGTATTTGATCAAGGCTGATGAGTTGATCGACAAAGACATCAAAGGAATGATGTTTTAACGTTCGTTCTTCTGTTAGTTCTTTCTTTAGAACGTTCGTTCGTTCGAAAGAACGTTCGTTCTTTTTTATTTCAGCCTCAGGTTTTTCTTTTTGAGCAAACTTCTTCTCAGAGATTTCCATCATATCTGAAAATCCGCCTATGGCTGGTTTTTTATGGTGATCGTTCATGCTGGTTTGTGAGTTGTTTCTGCTTTTCTTGGTCTTCCGATGCGTTTGACCTTCATCATTTCCGGGTCGAGGCGGATTTCTTTTGCGACATATTCCACAATATCTTTGTGCACGACTGAGAGGCCAGAGGCCACAGTACGGATAAGCGCATTGGTACAGATATTACTGATTTTGCGCGGTAATCCATTGGAATAGAAGTACACCGCCTGCAAAGCGTCCTGGTCGAAGGGGGCACTCTCAGCGCCGCCTGCAACCCGCCAGCGGAAATTGATGAGCTCAATACTATCCTCATAGGTCAGGTTGGTGAGCGCACCCCAGGTGACAATGCGATCTTTCAGCGCAGGTTGTCGATCGAGTTTTGTGGAGAGCTCGTTTTGTCCGAAAAGGACGATCTGGAGGAGTTTTTCCCTGTTATTCTCAAAGTTGAGGAGTTGCCGGATGGTTTCAAAGTTCTTCGGGCGTAAATCCTGCGCTTCATCAATCACCACCACGGTAATTTTTCCGTGGGCATACTCCTGTATGAGGTAGGCTTGCAGTGCGTCCAGGGCATCGGAGATGGAGCGTGTCGGTTTATCGATTTTAAATTCTTTCAGGATGTCTTTGACCATCTGGTAGGCTGAGGGGTAGTTGGAGTGGGGGAGGATGCGAAAGTTGTAATCGGGGTGAGAGGCGTATTTCTCCCATAACCGCCGTGCGAGGGATGTTTTTCCAGCTCCGATCTCGCCGTATATAGCAGAAATACCCTTTTTTTGCGTAATAGCATATTCAGTTTTGTATAACGATTCTTTATGCTGCGTACTGAAGTAGATAAATCGTGGGTCTGGCGATAAAGAGAAAGCTTCTTCGGCAAGTTTAAAGTGAGCTTGATACATAATAGGCTAAACGCTTTATGATCTACTATATATCGAAAAGCCAGTGCTTGTCAAGAGAAATATTTTAATAATTCGGCATATTTTTTTGGTAATTACCAGAATATTCTAGTAATATTAATTCTTTATTTGATCAATAAGAGCATCTTTTCTAGTAATATAAATCCCATAGGAATACTATCTATTGCTGTGCTTGACACCACACTAGAGTTTTTGCTACTGTAAGTTTACATCAGACTCTATTTTGCTTGTCTGGTAAATATCTCTGCCCATGAAAGCACACGACCATTCCTCACAAACCGTCTTTTCCCCTCGTCAGTCCTTGTTTTTCACTGGAAATCCTCTCCCTAACGGACACGTTTTTTCCTCGCGTGGCCCTGCGCTTCGCGCAGCCTCATCGGGGCCCTCGGCTGTGAGGCCTGGCGGCCTGGGGGATATGCGGGACTCTTATCCGGATACGACAGTTGTTCTTCCTGCTACGCCGGTGGATGAGGAACGCCCCCGGGGCGGGGGGTGGCAAGATAAGGCCGTCCGGGAGGACGGCCCGGAAGCCTCGCCCCAGCCTGGGCCGGACACCATAGTTGCGCGGGCCGTTGTTTTGGATAGCGGCAGTGTTCATTCACAGAATGACACCAATGCCAAAGAGCGTCTGGTCAAGGGTGCAGTCTGGATGAAGCCTGGAGTAAAAGAGGCGCTTGAGGGTCTTGCGGATCAAACCGGCCTCAGTTTTTCCGCGACCGCCGCGAAGGGTCTTGAGATTTATGCCCGTGCGAAAATCAAAGACCAGGAGGACACGTTGTTTGAACCCCGCATGCAAGCGATGATGCGCCGGGAAATCCGCACCTCTGACAAGCGTCACCTGTATTTTGAAATGTGTAACGCCGTTGCCGCCGAACAAACCCGCATCCTGACAACCGACCTCTACAAGCGCCAGCTTCTCAAAGAGGGCATCGCACTCAAGGAGATTAATAAGAAGCTGGATAATGCCTACACCATGGCGCGTAACAACATCCTCAGAAAGACCAAAGCGCCGCAACTGAAAAACCTGCTTGATGCGTGGTGGCAATCGACGGACAACCTGCCTGACGGTACTGGAGGGGCAGGCANGCCCGNGGATTGATGGCGGTCATAAAGGCCAACTATGTCAAACGGGGAAAAGTGGGCAATGCCAAAGCCAAAGACAACGTCCGCTACATCCAGCACCGNCCNGNCAAAGACAACGAGCGGGTGATGCGGCCACTGTTTACCAATGACAGCCCCATGACACGCCTGGAGGCGTACCAGTTNATTGATGAAGCGCCCAAGGGGACGCACTTTTATACGATCATCATCAATCCCGACCCGGAGAAGGAAAATACGCACAAAGATTTAGATATGCGGCAAATCACTATCACAACCATGCAGAGCATAGAAGCTATCGTTGCGACACCAGTGACTTGGGTAGCGGCAGTCCATGATGACCACACTGATAAAAATCACGTGCACGCCTTAGCAGCGGTCAACCGACGCCTGGATACCCCTGAATTAAACCGCATTCGCGAGACAACGACACAAGCCTGTCTTGAACAGCGGAAGGAACTTGACCGAAGCCTGGGACACAAGGCACAAGAGCGGAAACAGGGGGAGTGGGAGCCTGAGCCGACCCTAAGGGAGGATACATGGGGAGAGTAACCAACGGTCTTCACAAGGCATCCTCAACCCTCAGCTGGGTACGCTCGCAGCTTCCAAAACCCCCGCAGCTGTATGCCGACCGCTTCGCGCGTCCCCACGAGGTAAACCCGCTTGTGAGCCCGAACTGGCAGGAAGAGGCAGGCTTACTCTTGGGTGTCTCCGCCTTCAACCAGGTGCTCTCCGTCAGGCCAAAACCCAAACGCGGGGAGCTTGGCAATGTCCTCGTTGACGCGTTAACCCGTGGCGGGAAAGGGCTCCTTGCTATTTCCCAACTTCTCACCTGGCCGCACTCTGTTGTGGTGCTGGATATAAAAGGGGAGCTGTATGACGCGACAGCCGCCTACCGTAAAACCTTAGGCAAGGTTTTTGTCATCGACCCTGAAGCAGTCGGCAACCAGTTTGACCCCCTGCATGGACGAACGACCGAGCGGCAGCTGTACGCAGCCGCCAAATACCTGCTCTATGAGGCAGGGGAGCGCGACCCAATTTTTATTGAGCGGGGGATGAAGATGGTCACCCAACTCTTCCTTGCCGCTCGGGAAGAAAACCGACAAGCAGGCTATGAGAAATATCGCCTCTTACCCTACGCTGGGCAGCTGATGAACCTTCCCATCAATCAGGTTGCCGCGCATTTGCACGCAGTCAGCCCAACGCTTGCCACCAAATTTCTCTCCGGCGTCTACAACCCGGAGAAAGACTACGATGAGAAAAAATTCTTAACTTCCTCCTGGGAGACCGCGACCTCCCGGCTCTATCCCATCCTGTCAGACGAACTCTTACGCTGTTTTGACGGCTCAGACTTTACAGCGGGTGATATTATTACCTCTCTTCAGCCCATCACCGTCTACCTCAGGCTTCCTGAAGCTGAGCTATTAGCGCTCGCGCCCGTTGTGCGCCTCATCTTCCAAACCCTCATCCATGACATGCAAACGACCTATGATAAACGACCCGGACGCACCGCAAAGGAGAAAGGCTGCTCTCCCGTGCTGCTTCTGCTTGATGAGGCTGGACGAGTGGCGATCCCCAAGCTCTACGAGTATGCGACCACCGTTGTTGGACGGCAAATATCCCTGTGGGTGGCCATCCAGTCCATCAAGCAGCTGGACGCGATCTACGGCCAGGCAAACGCCGAGACGCTTCTTGACAATATGGACACCCAAATGTTCTACCGGCAACGACGGGCAACCGCCAAGTATCTGGAGATAGAGCTTGGGCGAAAATCCGAATACTCCCACTCGCGAAGCCAGCGGGAGGGCGGGCACGAGACACAAGGCGTGTCAGAGCAAGGTGTTCCCCTCATGACCGCCAATGAAATCAAACAGATGGAAGACTTCGATGTCATTGTCTTTCACCACAATTTACCCCCGTTCAGAGCACGGCGCATGAACTGGCTGGAGCATCCCGTTCTCCGAGACAGGCAAGCGAGGAAGCCGCCCACACTTTCTCCTCTACCGCCGCTCACCCCGATAGCACTTCGCTCTCCGCTCACCCCCGCCGATGATCACGATGAGCTTATGAACCCTGGAGACTTCGAGTAAGTACCCCTCAAGGCCTTCAAGCACTTTTGAGACGCCCTGTAATCAATTTTCCAAGGAATACCAAAGGATTTTGGCATCCCGCCGCTTTTCCCGCTTCTTGGCCGCTCTGGTGCCCTCTGCGAGTCCTTCTGACAAGCGGCTCATCCCAATTGATAGGAGGTTTTGCCTGCCGGCGGCTGCTTCCCTCCAGTCGTCCCGCAAGGGGACTCCTTCCGCAAAGCTCTAGCGAAGGAAAATGGGGTGTTGTCTCGCATACCCCTATTGTACCGAAAATGCCCCAGTCGGGGTAACAGCATATCCCTAGAGGCGACCGGCGACATCTACCCCACTCCTGCCCTCTCTCCCTCTCGCGGAATACTTTTTGCACATATTGAGAAGGTAGAAGGCTGTATGGTCCTAGGAAAGAGAGGGTGCCCTTGCAGGACACCACTACATATGGAGGAGCAGAGTATCATGGCTGACCAAAGAGCATTTGGTAATCCTGACAGATCTCCCGCCGAGGTTGGTGCCCAGGTTCGCGACAAAGCCCAGGAGGCTGGTGCCCAGGTCCGTGATAGAGCCCAGGAGGCTGGTGCCCAGGTCCGTGATAGAGCCCAGGAAGCTGGTGCCCAGGTTCGCGACAAAGCCCAGGAGGCTGGTGCCCAGGTCCGTGATAGAGCCCAGGAAGCTGGTACCCAGGTTCGCGACAAAGCCCAGGAGATGGTGCATCAAGGAGAGGAGACCGCCTCTGACTATTACCAGCAGGGACGCCAGCAGATGGAAGCCGTGGAGAACACCCTTGAGGATGGCATTCGGGCCAAGCCGTTGCAGTCTGTCTTAATAGCGGCGGGCATTGGGATGTTACTGGGGTTAGTGTTGAAGAAATAGCGAACGCGGTGCAGTGCTGCGTGCGCGTCTCTGGCCATTGCTTTCTGGCCTTGCCTGTGCCCCGCCCGGGGTAGGACGGGGGCTCTCCAGCCCCCGTCCTCGCGCCCGGCGGCCTCCCAGAGGGACCTCATGCGTGCTTGCTGGTACGGTCTCTCCCCGCCTGGGACGATGGGACGTTCCAGGACAGAGGCTCTCTGGGCGCTATATTGGTGTCTCATTATGAGACTCGTCTCTTAAAAAGAGAGCAAGCACGCCTCTATCCACTCAGAACGATACAGTCGGGGGTAAGGCTGTGTCGCCGACCCTGCAAGCCACTCGGTCCTTTTCTTTCATTCCTGCCTAAAATAAATCCCTTCATTGCTGTTGGGGCTGTGGAGTTGTGGGCAATCGCAGCTTGTCCAAGCGCCTTGTGGTCAATACGAAGCATTGTCCATCAGGCGCGGCAAATCCATAGCCCAACGATCTTACCCGCAAGAGGCACGGCGTCTCCGCTTTACACCTTTTCATATATACAGCATGATATATAATCATGGCTGCATGTTTCAGTGTTGTCATGGCATCATATAAACATGTGGATATGTATACATGAAAACTTTAGCGATTCTTTCTCAAAAAGGCGGTGCCGGGAAAACGACCTTAGCACTGCATTTGGCAGTCGCTGCCGTTCAGGCCAAACGTCAGGTTGCGGTAGTCGATCTTGACCCCCAGGCGAGCGCTCTTGGCTGGAAAGACAGCCGTTCGCAAGAATCTCCCGTTGTAGTGTTCGCGCCGCCTGCCCGCCTTGCTCAGATTTTAGACACGGCGAAGCAAAACGGGGCTGACCTCGCTATCCTGGACACGGCTCCCCATTCCGAAAGCACCGCCCTTGCTGCCGCTCGGGCTGCCGATTTTATTTTGATTCCCTGCCGCCCCGCCATCCTCGACCTGCGGGCGATCAGCTTCACCGTGGATGTTGCGAAGCTGGCAGGCACGCCCGCCGTGGTCGTGCTGAATGCGGTGCCATCACGCGGCAACCTCTCGGAAGAGGCGACCAGTGCGATAGCGGGCTATGGAATAGAAGTGGCTCCGGTTTCTATCGGGCATCGCGCGGCCTATGTGCACGCCTTGACCGCAGGACAAGCGGCACAGGAATATGAAATGCGTGGGAAAGCAGCGAAGGAAATCAAGGGTCTTTACACGTGGATATGTAAACGAATAGACTTGTAATATACCCTACATGTAAACATATTAACATGTGAGGTTATTGAGATGCCCCCTAAGAAGAATCTTGCTGATGCGCTCCAAAAGGTCGCGCAGCCTAATGAAGTTGCTGGCCCGTCCGTAGCCCGTAGTCCTTCCGCGAACACAGCACCGAGCCGGGAAGGGAAAAAGGCCGTTACAGGTTTTTTTGATCCGGCTGTCTCGCGTCAACTCAAGCAGATTGCCCTGGAAGAAGATTCCAACATTCAAGCGTTGCTGCGCGAAGCGTTGAACGATCTATTTATCAAACGGGGTAAATCTCCCATTGCGTAGTATTCTTACCCCGATTGGGGCACTCTGGGTAAATCATTGTCTCTCTGAAAGCCTATGGCCAAAGGCACCCAGTGTCAGAAACAGGCAGCGGAGGTCTTGGGGAGGGAGCGATCACGCCCGTTATAAAGATGAAGCCCCGATCCTCAAGAAGAACCGAGGCTTCATCCCGTGAGACCTTACAGTACAGAATACGTATATTCTACAGGACACACATTCATGTGGCAAGAATAGGGAAGGGACGACCTACCCGCGGAGGGCCTCTAGGAAGCGATAGTCATACATCCAGCGCTTTTCTTCCTGGTCACTCAGGATGGCGATTCTCCCCGAACCCACAAACGCCAGCTTAAAAAGCTCCCATTGCTCGTCCGTGATCTCACCTTGTTGGTTGCTGACGCCCCCCTCTTCCCACAGAATCGTGACGGTCCTGCTGTTGGCAATCTCGTAGACGCCCATACTCGTGACGCGACCGAAATGCCACTCAAAATTGATCCCAGCCCGTTGCGCTTGTGCTTCTCCCAGCTCGTCGGAGCCGGCCCGGGTCATCTGATGCTCTGTCGTACCTGAGGCTCTTTGTTCCGCCATACCGCACTCTTCCTCACTGCTGTTCTTAGCTCGACTTTATCCATGTGATGAGCGAGCAACGTCAATAAACGACTTGTGCCGTTGCCTGTAGAAAGAATTTTTGGAGGTCAGGCAAAAATAGCGATATACAAAAAAGTCCACCCTCAGAGAATCAAGTACTTATGGCACACGGCTTTTCCATTCTGGGAAAATGGATAAAGTCGAGCTTAGGGTTCTTCTTGTGCATGTTCAAGCCCCTAGTCTATCACAGGGGGTACACGATCACACCCAAGGAGGGCTGGTGCTGTAGGGAAGAGAGGCGTGATTCCTCTCCTCTGGCGACCAGCAACGCCAGATCATGCTTTCAGAGAACCAGGCTTAGGAAAGCCTGGCAACCGCGTCCACGTCTCAGGGCTGGACAGGTGGTAAGGCCACGCCACACCGGGGGCAGGCATGCGCCCCGAGTGGGGGCAACGGGTTGCCGCAGCCTGGGCAGTGCGTGGCCAACCGTATCCCGCAGTGGGCGCAGAATTGCCAGTGGCCTTCGATCTCACGGCGGCAATCACGGCACTCTTGCATGAATTGGTGAAACTCCTCCTGGAGCTTCAGGAGTGTAGACTCCCCCCGGCGCTCCTCGGACGGTGGCTGGTGTTGCTCGTCGTCCATGGTGTCCCCTCCGTTTCACATTGTCTCCCGGCGCTTGTCTCTCTCAGAAGAAATTATATGCGCAAGTGCCAATCGCTGTTAGGGGTCGGTGTGGTATCTGCGCGCTTCCCAGCCCGCCGCGCCTATTTCTTCATGAGCACTTCAAGCCCGTCGGCGCATGCGCGTGCGACAGCAAAGTTCCCCTGTTCTTCCCCGGGCATTTTGTCCCAGCCTCCTTTTGTAATGACGTTAGTACGATCGTAAGAATAGACTTTCTCTAATTCTTGTAGTTTCTCTTGTGGGTTCGGTTGTTTCATGAATTGAGCGACGCAGATCGCTGCCCGAGCCGCCAAGACCGCCTCGTCGCCCATCCTTTTGGTCGTGCCCGAGGTGGTCCACCCCCCCCAGGCAAAGCCGATGATCATGGCGATGATGGCCCCACCGATAAGGCCCCACACGCCATACTTCACCTTCGCTGCCGTGACTGGTGTCATTGATCATACCTCCCGTGACGAGAAGATGGCCGGACATGTGCACCGGCGGCAATGATGTCGACGCCATGCCGCTTCTCCACCCTCACCCCTCCGTCGTGTGCACGCCAGCGTTGCCGTCAGCGTTCGTACAGTGCATGGCCATAGCGAGCGGACGCTCAAGGGTGAGGATGGGGGAGCCTCAGATGGCCTGTGTGCTCCTCTCCACGACGCGAGGCAAGAGGCTTTCACTACATCCCGGCGGCCTGCCCGCTCCTCGTGCACACCGTCGATGCGCGTCTTTTTTGTCTCCCTCACGTCCCCCCCAGGGGCAGCGTGATCGTCATAGTGGTGCCGTGGCCCACGGTACTCTGCACGGCAATCTGGCCGCCATGCGCGGCCACCACCTCCTGCACGAGGTAGAGCCCGAGCCCGGTGCCCCCCGGTTTCGTGGTCTGCAGCGGCTCAAACATCCGGGTGAGGTGCTCCGGGGGCATGCCGATACCGGTATCGCGCACCTCGAGGTGCACCGTCGTCGCTTGCCGGCGCCCGCCGAGCGTCAAGGTCCCCCCGTGAGGCATCGCCTCCATCGCGTTGTGGACCAAATGCAGCAGCGCCCGCCGCAAGGTCGGCGGGTGGAGCATGACCGTCCCGAGCTGGTCCAGGGCGTCCAGCTGCAGGGTGATCCCCTGCGCGGTGAGCAGCGGGGTGATCTCCTGCGCCCACTGCGTCACGACGGTTGTCAGGTCCACGGGGGCCTGTGGGAGCGTCGCGACGCGCACGAGCGCCAGATAATCCTGGAGGCGATCGTCCACGCGCGCAAGGTGGGTCTTGATGGCAGTGAGCGCCTGGTCAATAGCGGTCGCACTGGAGGGTGCAGGGTCGTGGAGTTCCTCGGCTAAGAGGTCCACATACAGGAAGACGGCCGCGAGGGGATTGCGCATTTCGTGGGAGAGCCCCGCCGCGAGGCGCCCGAGGGTGGCGAAGTGCTGGACGCGCTGCGCTTCCCGTTCGAGGCGCTGGCGCTCGGCCATGTCGTGGTGGAGCGCCGCCATCTGCTCCTGCATCTGCCGTTCGAGCCGCGTCTGCTGCTGCTGGAGCCGCGTCTCGGCGTGCTTGTGGAGCGTGATGTCTTCGATCGCAAGCAGGATGCGTTGGACCGCGTCGAGGCATCGGGCGTTCAGCAGCAGCGTGCGCCGTCCAATCCGTGCGCAGCTCTGGGTCACCTCATAATCCGTGACGATGGTCTGCTGCGGCAGCAGCTCTTCCAGCAAGATCCGCACTGCCGGCATATCCCATGCGCCATGGTCCAGCTGAGAGAGCAGCTGCCCTTCGGTCTCCGCAGGGGTCATCTGAAACGTGCGGTAGAAGGCGGGATTGGCGGACTGCACTCGGAAGTGGGGATCGAGCAGGAGGAGTGGGTCCCGGACGGTCTCGACAATCTGCGCGGCAGCGTCCTGTCTCGCCCCCAGGGCCTGCACCAGCGCCTGCTGGGCGGCCAGGGCGGCTTCGAGGTCGGCAATCCGTTGGCGCATGACGGCGACTTCATGCGCCAACGGGCTGGGGGTGGGCGCCGTGTCGGCCATCGACGGTACTCCTGCCAGGGACGGCGCTGCCCGGCACGGGGGAGAGTCAGGACGGCAGAGCAAGACAGTCTCGTCTGCGTGCCGCGCTCCGCGAGAGGCTCGCGTCGGGCGGCAGCATGCCTCGTCGTCCTCGGCTGCGCTCTGGCTGCGCCGAAGAACACTCTTTCCTTTTCCCCTCGCCCCGCGCAGAGGCAGAGGAATACCCAAGAGATCTGCAAAGACCATGCCACAGCAGGCGAGAGACCCTGCCGCCCGCCCCAGCGCGCGACGCAGGTCACGGCCAGACGTCGTGCTTCCACGTCGTCTTGAGGCCCTGGAGGATGGCAGCATGCGGCATTTGCGGCCTGGCAGTGACCCCGCTCACCGTGAGACACCCTCGCTTATTTTGACAGAGACCGCCTGTCTGAACGGCGGGGAGCACCCCCATCGAGACGTTGGCGGTGGCCCGTCGCCAGAGCGGGGGAGGAGAGAGAGGTAGGCGTTTGGGCACACCACGCCTCTATGCTACACTTGCCTCCCAGCACGCGGCCGTGATGGGTCGCTCTCGTCCACCGTGGGGAGGGTGAGGCACATCCGTTCCCGCGATCCGTCTGCACACAGGGAGACACCCATGGACGATGCGCAACCCTCCGAGGCCCTCCTGAGTCAGAGCCTGGCCGTCCTGCGCCACTGCATTCCCACGCTCGAAACGGCCGCGGCGCGGGCGCCGACCGTGG
>Ga0065705_10104556_pt1 | contig 13477 bp, 11 predicted proteins | sample SwibulcommuniRL2_FD_59092 | JGI IMG/M metagenome (GOLD analysis project Ga0065705, IMG submission 59092) | Bulk soil microbial communities from switchgrass field near Rose Lake, East Lansing, Michigan, USA - RL2 Bulk Soil v2 (version 2) | ecosystem: Environmental > Terrestrial > Soil >...
CGCATCGTCGGGCCCCAACTCCGCAGCTCGCCGAGCCAGCCTGGCGGTTTCAGCAATCTCTTGCACACGTTCACTCGTCCAGCCGTTGATCTTGCGCCAGGCATAGCACCACGCCGCCATTCCATAGGCTGAAGCGAAATTGGGGTCGAGCTCGATGGCTTTGTAGAATAGTCGAAGAGCTTCGGTGATAGCGTCTTTGTTGCGCTCATAGAGACTCGCCATTCCACGTAGAAAGTAATCATACGCATCGAGGCTCTCGGTCGGCTTACGCCTAGCGCGTTCCATCTCTGCAGCTTCGAGTTGGGGGGCAATCGCGCCAACCACACTAGCGGTGACCTTGTCCTGTAAATCAAAGATGTCCCCGAGCGTACTCTCAAAGCGGTCGGCCCAAAGATGTGCACCTGTCGATGAATCAATTAACTGTCCCGTCACACGCACACGGCCTGCCGCCTTGCGCACACTGCCTTCGAGCACGTAACGCACGCCCAGCTCGCGGCCAATCTGCTTCACGTCGACCACCCGACCCTTGTAAGTGAACGTCGAATTGCGCGCGATGACGAACAGCCACTTGAGGCGTGAAAGCCCGGTAATTATGTCTTCAACCATGCCGTCAGCGAAGTATTCCTGCTCGGGATCGCCACTCATGTTCTGGAAAGGCAACACCGCGACAGAGGGTTTGTCAGGTAGTGATAGTGTCGCCCGGGTCTGCTGCCCGTCGAAATGAATCCCATAAACACGTATTCGCTGAGCGATGTTCTTAAGTTGCTGCTCACCCATGTCGGTTGCATTGAGCGAGAGCTTCCCCTTGATTTGTTGATAGGCACTATCTGAGAGGCAGATGGCCCCCGGCTCGGCCAGCGGTTCAATTCGCGCAGCGACGTTGACCCCGTCACCATAGACGTCATCATTGTCGATGATTATGTCGCCGATATTGATGCCGATTCGAAATTCGATCCGTTGGCCCTCGGGAATGTTGGTGTTGCGCGCGGCCGCGGCGCGCTGAATATCGAGAGCGCAGCGGACAGCGTCAACGACACTTGCGAATTCGACCAATGCTCCGTCGCCGGTCGTCTTGAAAATACGACCTTGATATTGAGCAATTTTGGGATCGAACAATTCATGTCGACAGGATTTCAATGCAGCGAGAGTGCCTTCCTCGTCGGCCCCCATCAATCTGCTGTAGCCAACGACATCAGCCGCGAGGATGGCGGCAAGCCGCCGTACGACGCGCTCCTCGGCCATGAGGTCGCCCCTATTTCAATACTTTTCCGACAGTCTAGAGATCGGAAGGCGAGGCTGTCTATTGCGACGCAATGTCCGCTTTGGGTCAAAAGTGGATATGTGCAGCGCACAAGCTCATGTCTGCTCTGGGCCAATGGCGGACATCAAGGTGGGCGAGTATTCTTTATGCGGCGTGCTCGACCCGCGTGTCGATTTCGCTGCGCAGCATCCTGAAATCGATCGGCTTGGTGAAAAGCGCATCAGCGCCGCTCTCCAATGCCTTGCGCTTGGTCTCCGCATCGCCATAGGCGGTGATCATAATGACCGGCACGTCAGGTCGGGCTGCCTTGGCCTTGGGCAATAGTTCAAGCCCTGTCATCCCCGGCATGTTGATGTCGGACAGTATCAAAATGAGTGACACGCCAGCCGCATCAGCAATGCGCTGAAGAGCCGTTTCACCGGATTGCGCAAATTCCATCGTGAAGCGACCCTCACGCAGGTCGCGCCGGAAATGCGCGCGGAACAGCATTTCCACATCAGGCTCGTCGTCGACAACGAGAATAAGTAGAGTCATCCCAGCCCCCTGTCTTGCCAACCGTGGCGGACCGGCGCCGAAGAACGATCCTGAACTCGGTGTATGCACCCCGGGCTTGGTATCGACATCTATCGACCCGCCATGTTGCTTGACGATGATATCGTGGCTGATGGAAAGGCCAAGGCCGGTGCCCTCCCCGGCAGGCTTGGTTGTGAAGAACGGGTTGAACATCTTCTCCTTCACCTCCGGTGGAATGCCGGTGCCGTTGTCGCGGATCCTGATTTCCACTTGATCGTCAAGGCTGCGGGTCGAGGCAGAAAGGGTTGGCTCATAGCCATCGCTACCGGCCTGCGTTATCCGTTTGGTCGCTGCATAAAAGCCATTGGAGATGAGGTTTAAAAGAACCCGGGTGATGTCTTGCGGGAAGACGTCGACCTCGCCGGCAGTCGGATCCAGCGATCTTTCGAGCGTTATGTTAAACCCCTGCTTTTCGGCCCGCGCCCCATGATAGGCAAGGTTCAGGCTCTCCTCGACGATGGCATTGATATCGACGACCCGGTGTTCACCAGAGCCTTCGCGCGAATGCAGCAGCATGTTCTTGACAATCGCATCATGTCCGCTTTGGGCCAATAGCGGACTGCAAAAAAAGATAGTTATGCGATGTCTGATCGGCGCGACCGAGCAAAAACTGCAGCGAAGCCCAGAGTCTTGGTGGCTTGCGGTGATCATCAGCCCGTACTTGGGACAAATTTCTTAGGATAGATTCGAAGTCGCATTCGCACGCGGCGCGGACGCGGTAGCGTCACGCTTACGTAGTACATCGAGCGATTCAGCAGCTCTTAGCTCCCAAGCCCGCGCTCCTTGGCGCTTTGCTACCGCAATAGCTGCCTCGTATTGAGGCTCTATTTCTGAAACAGATTTGCCCTGTATTCGAAGAATATCGCCCTTGAGGCGATGGATTTCCGCTTCATACCAGCGGCCGCCGCTTGCCCCGATCTCGGCCAGTATCCGCTCGACCAATTCCATAGCTGGTTCCAACCGTCCGCTGGCGGCCAACGCGCGCGCAAGGTGGTAATGAGCAAACTGCATCCAGATCAAAGTACCGGTCGCCTCCAGCCCGCGAATGCTGTTCCTAAGGTCGGCGAGCCCTGCTTCAACTTCGCCTAGATCGACACGCGCCCAACCTCGCAACATAAGCCCCCCCGCCGACCACTGCGGAAAGCCATATTCATTGGAATAGGCGATGGTGCGTTCAGCGACCGGAAACGCAGCATGCGCATTTCCGGCTACCAAGTAGGCTCCCGCAAGGAACGAGAGAACGTAAGAGACACTGTGCGGATGACGCAATTGCTCAGCGTAAGCTAGCGCTTCGCGACTATGCGCCAGGCCCCCTTCGGTGTCGCCAAGGAGAACGATTGTAAGCCCTAGATAGGCCTGCGCCGTGCTCTTGAAATCCTGGGAAAAGATGAGAGCCGCAGGCGCGTGCTGAGCGGGGAGTTTTATTGCGTTTTGTAATTCGCGCTTAGCCGCGGTGAGTTCGCCGAGCGTGAATAGCGACATCCCAAGAATGCGATGGCCCATCAACAAAGCGGTCCGGTCGTTCCTGTTCTGAGCAAGAGTCAGCAGGTCCTGTGCTAACTCGCGGGCGTTCTCAATTTCGCCACGCATGAGATGAGCACCAACCAGACCGCTCAACACAGGGAAAATCTGTGGGGGAGCATTAAGTCTGCGGCAAAGTTTCAGAGCACGATTTAAAGCAAGCACTGTCTCTTCCGCGCCGAAACCCTTGGCTGCCATCGACGCAGCTGCAAACGATTGTTGAATTTGTATCTCCAGTTCGAACCGCTCTTTGTCCTCGGGCAACTCCTCCAACAATTTGAGCGCTGACTGAAAATGGGTAATCGCTTCCATAAAGGCCGATCGCTTGCTCGCTTGTTGGCCAGCCTTAAGCCAGTATTGGATGGCCGGTCTGACCTCGCGTGCCTGTGTATAGTGGTAAGCAATGATCTCAGGTGCACCTTCGGCTACATCTACAAACTTCGTCGCTAGCGTCTTGGCGATCCGCGCGTGCAACGGTTGGCGTTCGCTGCGCAACATGCTGGCATAAGCTGTGTCCTGCACCAGCGCGTGCTTAAACACATACATCTCAATTGCGCTCTGCTCGCGCCTGAAAATCAAGCCCACTTGCTGCAATCGGTCGATCGCCTTGCGCACGTCTTCGTGCGGCAACGAAACAACGGCCTCGAGCAAATCGAATGCAAATTCACGTCCAATCGCCGCTGAGACTTGCGCTACTGTTTTGGCCGACGGGAGTTGATCGAGCCTTGCCATCAGGGAGTTGTGCAACGTGTCCGGCACTGCTGGGGTCCAAGTTAATCCGCTAGCAGCCGCGTCCTTATTGCTCAGACCTTCGCCGAGCACGGTTTTGGTCACTTCTTCGACAAATAGCGGTACGCCGTCCGTTTTGGAAATAATCTGCCCGACGATAGCGGTAGACAATTCGTTCCCAGGATCCAGCGACTCGATCATGGAGGCGACTTGTGCCGGCGAAAGTCGATCAAGATCGAGCCTCGCATCTGTTTTCCAAGGCAAGCGAAATTCAGGTCGAAATGTCGCGATGATCAGAATGGGCCATTCGGAAATGCTTTGCCGAATCAGATCCAGCAGTTCCGATGAGGTATGATCGGCCCAGTGTATATCTTCGCAAATTAGGATAACTGGCTGACGCTGGGTCTGCGCGCGTAGCAACTCGAGCATGGCGAAGAACGTCCGGCGTTTTTGCTGCTGGGGAGTCAGCTCCAACGGCGGATAGTGGCCATCTATAGGAATGCTAAGCAGCGCAGCGAGCAACGGCACAATCGACTCGCGTTTTTCGCTTACTCTATCGCTAACAAACGACTCAAGATTTTGTAGCCTTGTTGCTGGGAGTGCATCATAGCTAATGCCCATGACATCATGGAGATGGCGAACGACCGGATACCACGGGCTGCTCAGGTGATATGACGAGCATTGCAACGACAACACACGTGTGCTGACGCTGGGTAGCAGATTGCAAAATGTCGAAATCAGCCGCGATTTGCCGATACCTGGGTCGCCGGAGACGGCGACGAATTGTCCGTTCCCTTCTTTCGCTTTCTCGAAGGAGGACTGCAGAAGTGTAAGCTCTAAATCGCGCCCGATAAGCGGCGCTCGCCGCACAGACTGGCGCGCTTCGAAGCGGCTTGCGCCACTATTGCGCAGCACGGCCGACACACGAACACGTTCCGAATGACCTTTGATTTCGCGTTCGCCCAAGTCCATAAATTCAAACAGTTGTCCAAGCAGCCGTCGCGTCGTTGGCGCGACGAGAATCTGATTCGGTTTTGCGATCTGCTGCAACCTTGCCGCTAGGTTGGGCGCTTCGCCAATCAATGCGAATTCCCGACTGGGGCCTTCCCCGATCAAGTCGCCCACAATCACAAGTCCGGTCGCAATGCCGATACGCATCTCGATTCGCGCCGCGCCGGGAAAAGACAGCTTCGCGACAGCTTTGGTCGCCTCGAGGGCGGCCTCAACCGCGCGTTCAGCGTCGTCCTCATGCGCGGCAGGAAATCCGAAATAGGCGAGAATGCCATCGCCCATGTATCGCGCGATGTGCCCGTCGAAACTATGAACTGCGTTCTCACAACAAGTCTGGAATGTGCGCAGAACCTCGCGCAAATCCTCTGGGTCCAGACGCGTAGAAAGCGCGCTCGACCCTACCATGTCGAAAAAAGTCACTGTAATGTTTCGTCGTTGGGCCTTAATGCCGTTCGTCTCCGCAAACGGCTGCCCCACACGCGGCAACTGCGGCACGAGCCGCTCCCTTCGCGAAATTTTATCGCCTAGACCTGTATAGCATCATTCGCCAATGTATTTCATCCTGCCCGGGTTCTCCCTGCGTTCCGTGAGAATTCGTATAGGCTCATCTTATCGGTTTGAGAGACATCGAAGTCCGCTTTGGGTCAGAAGCAGGCATATGCGGTGCACAAGGCCACGTGCGCTAAGGCCATAAGCGGACAGCTTGATGGCTTTCAGCACAATCCTTCAAATAGCCTCTGGCACGCGTCCGCAACAAAATCCTTCGCTTTTGCCCGGGATACATGCACCCTTCCGTGCAATATCTGCGTCGTGATGCCCTGCAACGCCGAAACGAAAAGTGCCGTGCGGACGCGCGCTAACTCCGGTCCGAGCCCAAGCTCGAGAAACGGCTTGCGGAACACCACCATGGTCTCCGTCATCGCTGCCTCAAGCGCCGGAAATGCACCTTTGACGTTAATGCGGGGGCCGGCCATCAACGCGAACAGGTTCGGGTGATCGCGCGCAAACAGATAGAACCCAACTCCGGCCGCCCTGAGCGTTTGTTCGCCAGCAGGTTTTCCCGTCGTCTGTTGTTTCACCCGCCGTTCCATTCGTCGCCAGCCCTCTTCAGCGACACGCGCCAGTAGTGAAAGCTTGTCTGGGAAATGTCGGTAAACGGCGCGGTGATTCACACCGGCGTCTCTCGCAATCTCGCGCAGACTGAGCGCTTCGACGCCGTCGGTCTCGAGTCGCGCAACCGCAACCTCAACGAGGGCTTGCGCCAGGCGACCGTGGCGAAAGGTCTTTCGCGTTTTCTGCCACCCCATCGCCATATCGTTTACTCGGCCCAACGCATGGCTGCCATTCCTTGACCCGAAAAGAAAGTTTGCCATAAGTCTCCATTGGAGACAATTGAGTGGAGTTTGATCTTGCCGGGATCTTCACAAGACAATCCAAATGTCATTATTTTCCCGCCTATTATCCTCGCTACAACGATCGCCCTCGGGTTCCTCCTCCAACGGTGGTTGCCGCTTGGTGCTCTTTCGACCATGAGCCAGCCTTGGCGGATTCCGTTAGGTATCGCCGGTATCTTCGCCGGCGTTCTACTAGCGGCAACGGGCCGATGCACGCTGGTGCGGCTCGGAACCAATGTGAGTCCGCTGCGACCAACAACCGTGCTTGCTACCGACGGTATCTTTGGTTGGACACGCAATCCCTTGTACTGCGGTGGGACGTTGGTGATGCTCGGCATCGCATTCGTATTCGCGCTTGATTGGTTGCTCCTTCTTATTCTCCCGAGCTTGTTGATTTTGCACTTCGGCGTGGTCAGACGCGAAGAACAATATCTTGAGCGGAAATTCGGTGATCGCTATCGGCTTTATAAGCTACACGTCTCGCGGTACGGGTTGGGGATTTGATTCATGGCGCCCCGATTCATTGCAAAGCAACTCGCGCATCCTAACGGGTTCATGGGGGCTGTGATCAGGTTCTTGATGAACCGTCACAATGCACGAATGAATTCGTTTGCCGTGCGACAACTCCAACTTGAACCGACTGATCACGTCCTTGAAATCGGCTTCGGTGGTGGCCTGACGTTGCCATCGTTACTGGATGCCACGGCCTTTGTTACTGGTCTCGACCGCTCAAACGATGCCGTCACGTGGGCGAAACGGCGTTTCTCCAAACACATAGACTCAGGCCGAGCCGATTTCCGGCAAGGCGATGTTGAGGAACTCCCCTTCCACGCGTCGACCTTTCACAAAGTCTGCACGGTGAACACGGTCTATTTCTGGACCTCGCTTGAGGCGGGCTTTGGCGAGATCTATCGGGTTCTAAAGCCGCGGGGTCGTATTGCTGTCGGCTTCCTTCCGAAAGAACGAATGGATCGAATGGGCATGCCTGAGGACATCTTCACGACCCGTGCGCCGCTTGAAGTCGTCGGCGCGATCACCAAGGCGGGATTCAAGGACGTGCTGATTGCTCGCCCCAAACCGCTTACACCATGGAATGTGGTTGTGGCGAATCGGTGAGGGTCACGATTTAGCGCCTGGCATGGGCTGCCGTTTGCCACGTGGACCATGTTCACTTGGATGAGAAGCAGGCATTTGCAGCGACACTGGCCCATGTCCGCTTTGGGTCAAAAGCGGACATGTGCAGTGCAAGAACGGATGTCCGCTTTGGGCCAATAGCGGACATCCGTAGCACTGAGTTACGCTGAGTATTCCACCGCGAGTGTTCCACGAAATGGCAGATTGTCGCCCGGAGGAACAGCGCCGCTCTCATCGCAGGTCTTTCGCGAGGTATCGCCGCACGATCGACTCGGCGACGAGCGCCGGCCTGGCCTGCCCCTCGATCTCGACTGTGATGTTGCACGTCAACTGCAGGCCGCCGTCGACCTCATCCACCTTCGCCAGCACGAAACGACCGCGTAGTCGGCTCCCGCTGCGCACGGGCGAGGTGAAGCGAATCTTGTTGAGCCCGTAGTTCAGGCCCAGGTTGCAGAATGGGAACGCGTGCTGCAGGTAGGGTTCGTAGAAACCGCCGAGCAGCGACAGCGTCAGGAAGCCGTGCGCAATCGTGCCGCCGTACGGCGACGCCTTCGCGCGCTCGACATCGACATGAATCCACTGGAAGTCGCCCGTCGCCTCGGCGAACTTGTCGATGCGCTGCTGATCGACCGTGACCCAGTCGGTAACGCAGATCTCCTTACCGACGGCGGTGCGCACCTCGTGCGGTTTTTCGAAACGGATGGCCTTTTCCATCTATCAGTTCCTTGACTGGGCAGCATTGCTGCCCGTGCGCTTACTCGGGGCAACCATGCCCGCTAAGGGCCATAAGCGGACATTCGCGCAAATCTTTTAATCAGCTCGGTGGGAAATTGGTAATACGGCTAGATGCCTCGCGTTTTGCCATGTGCGTGTCCTCATCGAGATCAACGGGGCCCGGCGTCACCGTCTCTGTTCCATGACGGCAAACCAATATAGGTTATTCCACTTTGCGAGACGATCACTCTGCGCGCTTTCAGGACAGGCGCGGCAACACGGTGCGCGTTTTCGCTTATGTCCGTCACTAGCCATGCAAAAAATATGACAATAGCGGAGTCTCGCCCCGCTCAATGTTCGCTATTCTACTAAAAGCAAACATTCGCCAACGTGGGCTCAAAACCGAATTGATGGGAGGATACCGATGAAACGCCGTAAATTTCTCACGGCCCTTGGCGCCGCCGCCGCCAGCACCACCATCGCCAAGCCTGCGATCGCGCAATCCAACCCGACGATCAAATGGCGTTTGGCGGCGAGCTGGCCGAAATCGCTCGATACGATTTACGGCGCTTGTGAAACAATCCCCAAATACATTTCTGAGGCGACCGACGGCAAGTTCCAAATTCAGAGCTTTGCCGCAGGTGAAATTGTGCCAGCGTTGCAAGTACTCGACGCGGTACAAAGCGGTACAGTCGAGATGGGCCATACCGCCATGTATTATTTTATTGGCAAGGACCCGACCTGGGCACTTTTCTGCGCTACTCCATTCGGCCTTAATGCCCGCCAGCAGAACGCCTGGTACCACGATGGCGAGGGCACGAAGTTAATCGATGACTTCGGGAAGAAATACAATGTGCACTGTCTGTCTGCTGGCAATACCGGGTGTCAAATGGGCGGCTGGTTCAACAAAGAACTCAAGGAACCTGCAGACTTGAAAGGTCTCAAAATGCGCATCGGCGGCTGGGCCGGCAAGACGCTGGGGAAGCTCGGCGTCGTCGCACAACAGATCGCCGGCGGCGACATCTATCCGGCGTTGGAGAAGGGCACCATCGACGCCGCCGAATGGGTCGGGCCCTACGATGACGAGAAGCTCGGCTTCTATAAGGTGGTGAAATTCTATTATTATCCTGGTTGGTGGGAAGGTGGCACCACACTCCACCAGCTAGTAAATTTGGCCAAATGGAATGAGCTGCCAAAAAGCTACCAGGCGATCGCCACGGCGGCTGCCGCCTACGCCAACGGGGAAGTACAGGCGCGCTACGATGCGCGCAATCCGCAGGCATTGAAGCGCCTAGTTGCCGCCGGCACACAACTACGTTCGTTCTCACAATCGATCCTAGAGGCCTGTCTGAAAGCCTCGAACGAGGTCAACGCCGAGACCTCGGCGGTGAACGCCGATTACAAAAAGGTGTGGGACTCAATCGTCCCCTTCCGCAATGACGCGTATCTGTGGTGGCAGGTGGCAGAATACGGCTACGACAGCTTCATGATCCGCTCGCGGTCGCACGGTTGAGCACGCGCAAACGGTGCCACCGGGCCGGCCCACAAAGCCGGTACCGTCGGTTTTTTGAGGATCGTAATTTCGCAATGTCCGCTTTGGGTCACTAGCGGACATTCGCAGCGCAATCAGCATGTCCGCTTTGCCGCCGAAAGCGACGTCAAAAGGGCGACGTGCGATAGAAGTTGAGGTTACCGATCACATCGTCGCGGTACCCCCAGTCGAACGCCTCATCACCCTCAAAAAGCGGAGCGCGCGACAACTCTTCGTCGCTCAGGTTGATCTCGTAGGCGTCGAGCGCAACGCTGTATTTCATCCGATCCCATGGAACAGGGATGTGCTTCGCGCCGACGCCCATGAAGCCGCCGAAAGTAAGCACCGCGTAGGCCACTTTGCCGCTGGCCTTATCGATCATCAACCGCTCGATGGAACCCACCTTTGTCCTGTCGGAACGGCGCACCTGGGTTCCTTCCACCCGGTCGCTGGCGACGAGGCGATGCGGCTTATCCGGTATCGCAAAACGTGGATTGTGTCTTTGGGCGCGTCTGCATGTTTGCCTCCACAACTTAGGCGGCGCACACATTTTGCAGGTCGCTGGCCAATGCGGCGCGCAAAAAGCGCACCTTTGTTCAGCACGCTAAACGCCCCCTCGGGACGAAATGTTCCAGCCACCTGAATGTCCGCTTCGAGTCAAAAGCAGACATGTGCTATGCGAGAGGCTATGTCCGCTTTGATTAGAATGTCCCGCCGTGGGCCAAAAACGAAAATTGATAAATCAACGGTCAGGGAGAACAACAATGGTAACCTATGTCGTACTTGCCAGGTTCACCGATCAAGGCGCCAAAAACGCCAAAGACTCCCCGAAGCGGGCAGAAGCGTTCAAACAAATGGCGGAAACCTTTGGAGTGACTGTGAAGGACATCTTCTGGACTCAAGGACGTTATGACATCATAACAATTGTTGAGGCGCCAGATGAGCTTTCCGCCACGGCGCTCAACTTGAGTCTTAGCGCACTGGGCAACATCCGCACGGAGTCACTGCGAGCCTTTTCGTCCGCAGAAATGTTGAAGATTGTCGCCAAGATGCTCTAACCAATCTATGCACCAGAGAAATCTAAATATCTCTGGCATTCAGCTCTTGCCGCACCATCTCGGCGCCCTCTACCATTGCCCGCATTTTTCCGAACGCAATATGGCGTGGGAGATACTTCAAACCGCAATCGGGAGCCACGACGATGCGCTCGGCAGGCACATAGGGCAGCGCTCGGCGGATACGCGCAGCGACTGTCTCGGGCGTCTCGATGGCTATATCCGAAAGGTCGAGAGTACCGAGGATGATTGTCTTTCCCGACAGTTTTTCCAGAACTGAGCAGTCGAGATTGGACTGTGCAGTCTCGATTGATACCTGTTGCACAGGTGACTCTGCCAATTCGGGCAGAAACGAATAGCCGCTTGGCCGCGCGTGGATGATAGCGGCGTAGCCGAAACAGATGTGGATTGCAGTCGTGCCCTTGACGCCGTCGAGAGCAGCTTCGAGACCTCGCAACCCGTACTTGCGCGCTTGCTCCGGCCGCGCCTGCATGTAGGGTTCGTCTATCTGCACGATATCGGCGCCGGCGGCGAATAGGTCCTTGATTTCGACGTTCACTGCCGCCGCATAGTCGAGCACCATCTCCTGGTCGTCTTTGTAAAAATCGTTCTGCGCCTGCTGGGACATGGTGAATGGGCCAGGTACGGTAATTTTGATGGTGCGATCGGTGTTGGCACGCAGAAACTGCACGTCGCGAACCTGGACGGGCTGTTTGCGTCGGATCTTGCCAACGATCCGCGGCACCGGATTGGGATGGCCGGAGCGGTCGAGCGCGGTGCCGGGATTTTCGGTGTCAACGCCCTCTAGCGCAGTAGCGAACCGGTTCGAGTAGCTTTCGCGGCGCTGCTCGCCGTCTGTGATGATATCGAGACCGGCACGCTCCTGATCGCGGATGGCGATCGCTGTGGCGTCGTCCTGCGCCTCTTCAATAAACTCCGGGGCGACTCTCCACAGCTCGCTCGCGCGGACGCGGGGCGGGAACCGATTGGCTAGTTTCTTGCGGTCGATCAGCCAGTCTGGCTGCGCATACGAGCCGACCAACGAGGTCGGTAGCAGCACCTTGTTCATCGTGCGCCCCTCAGACCGAGTATGGTTGGCTTTTGCACACGGGAAGCAAGCGGCCATACGGCAGTTGATCCAGCAATCAGCTTGATGAACTCGCGCCGCGTCATGCTCACCCACGGATTTCCGAGACAGCATACTAGAGGCTTTAACTAGTCCACCGGAAGGGCCGATGTCCGCTTTGGGTCAAAAACAAAGTATCCGCTATGGGCCATAAGCGGACATTGCGGCGTCAGGAATGAAGAGAACGGCAGAAGGAAGCGTGGCACTCTTCGCCATTGCCAGTCTTGTTCTGGGCGATTACATCGCGACCAAAGCCTTTGGCAGTGAATGGAGTTGCGTAATTGACTGATATAGTAACAGCCGGCGACCGCGATGTCTTTCTTGTGGTCGACGTGCAGAATGACTTTTGTCCGGGCGGCAATCTCGCTGTGCCTCGCGGCAACGAGGTCATACCGTTAATCAATAGGATTGCGAAAATATTTCAGCACGTGGTGCTCACGCAGGATTGGCACCCGCGCGATCATCAGTCATTCGCGTCCTCGCATGGCAAGCAGCACTTTCAGACCATCGACGTTAGCTATGGCAAGCAAATCCTTTGGCCCGATCATTGCGTGCAACACACAGCTGGCGCCGATTTTCACAGTGAGCTGCACATTCCCCATGCCGAATTGGTGTTGCGGAAAGGTTTTCATCGCGAGATAGATTCTTATTCGGCGTTCTACGAAAATGATCGAAAAACGGTGACCGGACTAAGCGGGTATTTACGTGAACGCGACTTTACGCGAGTTTTTATAGCCGGCCTTGCCTTCGATTTTTGCGTGCGCTACTCGGCCGAAGACGCGCAACGCGAGGGTTTCGATGTGATCGTGATCGAAGATGCGTGTCGTAGCATCGACATGAATGGCTCAGAAGAAGCAACAAGACATCGCTTCAAGTCGCTGGGCATTCGCCGCGTCCTGGCCGACAACGTGCGTGGCGAAGTGGTGCGTTGATCTAAAGCGAGCGAATTCGAATTGTGGGTTACTTCGCCCGCTTTCGGCTGACGATCCCGCGATGCGGTTGTCGGCCGCACTAACAGGAAAGCAAAAGCGGACACTTGCATTCGTGCCCGGGGTCACCACACGACGGGTGCTGCCGATTACGGTTTCATTTCTCCTTTTTGCCCACCCGAAATTTGCGCCGCCAGTGTCATTGCGAATTTGGTATGGGCTGCCGCGGTATAATGGATCCCGTCCCATTGCAACAAATCTCGCGGTATCACTGGGTCAAGAACAATGACGCGGATATGACGCCGCCGCAGTCGATCAACGATGGCCGAAATATTAGCGGCACGTTGTCGCTTAGACCCGAAGAAACGGAGATCATTGGTGCCCGGTTGCAGGATGACGAGATTGGTGTTGTTGGGAACGGCACTATCGATGCGGCTGAGCATGCCTCCGGTGGTATCACCGATGACACCGGCACTGGTGACTTTAGCATCGATGCCGC
>Ga0065705_10104557_pt1 | contig 13477 bp, 22 predicted proteins | sample SwibulcommuniRL2_FD_59092 | JGI IMG/M metagenome (GOLD analysis project Ga0065705, IMG submission 59092) | Bulk soil microbial communities from switchgrass field near Rose Lake, East Lansing, Michigan, USA - RL2 Bulk Soil v2 (version 2) | ecosystem: Environmental > Terrestrial > Soil >...
TCTGCTCGTAAAGTATGTCAATTGCGCTCGGGCTCATGGCAATGACGACGAGACGATCAATGACTCCGCGCGCTTTGCGACAGACGCCCTCTCCGCTTCCCCGCGCGATGGGTTGGAAGACTTGGGTAAGGAAGATTGATCGTGATGTCATGTCTTTAGATAGGCCTTCAACGATGACGCACTCCAAAGAGGATTGGCGCGGACACACCGCGCTCCATTGCTGGTTCGGCCTGTCCTATGCGTCGTTCCTGACGTTGCCGCGCGTGCTCATGTACGAGATGTCCGACGAGTGGCAGGGCCGCATGGCCGCGCTGCTGAAAGAGTACGACGAAACGTTCACGAAGTTGCCAGACATCAGCACGACCGTTCGTTGCACGCGGCGCGGGAAACTCATCCCATTCCCCGATTGGCTGTTGAACTACCGCTATCCGAAAAGAGACGTGATCGACGCATTTCGCGCGGCCTCTTTGGAGCGCATTACCGGCGAAGAAGGATACCGAGGCGATGACATCACCAAGGACCTTTCTTGACCCAATTCCCCGCAAACTGGAAACGAGGAGTGAGATGAGTAGCGAACGCGATGAGCGGAAACATTACTCGATCCTGAATGATGGCCCAGGCCGCTATGTCCTTTGCGACGACCGCAGCGATGAGCCTGCGCCGGTCTATGAGACCGAGGCAGAGGCTTATGCCGCCCTCAACCGCATTCTCGGGTTTCGTGAGGTCTTATGAGAAACTTCGTGGTTGATCCGCCTGAGCTGCAGGCCGCGATCAATGAGCTTCGCGCCATTTGGTGGGCCGAATACGCACGAGGCTACGCTGATGGGATGCGCGTAGCTCAACTCAAGAGGCCACCGCCCGTGATAGCGCGCGGGCCGCACAATCCTCTTTCTCCAGTCCAGCCACGTAGAACGGTCCATCTGCAGCGAATCGTAGGAACCCAAATAACTAACCCCCGGAAACGAGGATGACGAGTAGAGCCAATTACTTCACTCTGGCCGAGGCAGCGGACACCCTCCGCATGTCGACCAAGAGCCTGAGCGAGTTCCTACGGTCTCTGCCCGAACCACGCCCATTTGCCCGCAAGGGCCGCAAAATCCTAATCTCCGCCCCCGACCTAGACCGCATCTATGAGGCTATGAAATGCCGCTCAAGCTCGTCCGCCACCCAAGGCGGTCAAAGCACTTCTACCTCCGTGGCTCCGTCCGAGGCCAAAACGTTTTCGAGACTACAGGAACTTCTGAGCGCAGCGCGGCCGAAGCGATCAGGATCAGGCGAGAATCCGAACTCCTCGACCGTAGCATCTTTGGCCCAAGCGAGACGGTTACGTTCGCAGAGGCGGCAGTCTCCTACCTGAGCGAGGGCAAGGAGGCGCGGTTCCTCCCCCCAATATCCGACAAGCTGGCGCGCATGAAGTTGAAGGCCATCAACCAGGACGTAGCCGATAGGACTGCCGCCGAACTCTACCCGAACACCGCGCCGGCAACCCGCAAGCGCCAGTTCTACATTCCGCTGTGCGCGGTTCTGAATCATGCGGCGAGGCGGGGATGGTGCGCGCGACCGATGATCAAGCACCCGACCGTGCCAGAGCCCACCACAACGTGGTCCAGCCCCGAACGCTTCGCGAAGCTCCTGCCGCATACCAAGGGCCAACTGCGGCGCTTCCTCGTCCTGAGCGTCTACACGGGGGCGAGGCTATCTGAGATTCTCCGCGTCAATTGGGATCACGACGTGAGCCTGCCCATGCGCGCTATCGTGCTCCGCAAGACGAAGAACGGCGACATGAGAACCGTCCACATTCCCGACCCGTTGCTGATCGAGCTATCCGGCGTCCCCGAGAAAGAGCGGCGTGGCCGGATGTTCAAGTGGGCGTCGAAGCAATGCGTCTATGTCCCGCTCAGGAACGCCTGCAAGCGGGCGGGCGTCGATTACATGCCGCCACACCAACAGGGACGGCATACCTACGCGACATGGATGAGGAGCTTTGGCGGGCTCGATTTGGTGGGGCTGAAACAAGCGGGCGGCTGGAAGAACATCCAGTCCGTGGTGCGCTACGCACACGTCACGCCGAACGAAGCGGGAAGGGCTGCGGATAAGCTGCCATGTGTGCAATCGGCGTGCAGTGATGAAGCGGAGAAGAAAATTCGTAAGGCGAAATAACAACTTGCGGATGGTTCACGCCCCCTTGGTCGGGGGTTCAAATCCCTCCGCTGCTACCAGAAACCCAGCAAATCTGCGGCTCTCGAAATGTCCAAGGCGAACGAATCGGAATTAGCGGGCGTGAACGGGAAGGCAACTGCACGGAAAGGGCGTGCAGAATCCGTGCACGAGCATCACTTCATCACTGTGGGCTCGCGTCGCTGGTGCCTTGGCTGCGATCTGTTCCAGACCCTCAAGGCTGAGCGGTGGGTTCCGCTCGGGTCATTCAAGTGCGGGCGCTATACGCCTTGGGCGCGGAAACAGGACGGACTTGTTTAACCGGGCGAAAGCCCGGACTGCCAAACCCTTTGGAGGGTGAATTATGAGTGATGAGAACGGTTGGGCTCCATGCAGCGCGTTAGATGAGCGCACGCGAACGTGCCGCCACGGGTTTTTCGTGACCTACGCCTGTTGTCCAAACCTGAAAGCAGAAGCCTATTTTCGGAGTAAGCCGCTCGTTCCGATGTGCTGCAACGAAGATTGGTGCGCTCGGATGTGGCCGGAAACTGGCGCGCCCCCGTTTCCAGCTAGGCGCGAGGCGGTGAACGAACGTGAAGAGGCGACGTAGGAACCATAAGGATTTTAGTTCCTACCGTTGTCTTTGGAATAGCGAGCTACGCATTAACTGGAAAGGGGGGGTGAGCGATGGGCTTTGAGAAGATGGCTGACGACGTTCTGCGGATACGGCTTGAGGACTTGGTTCCCGATGGCGAGCACGAGGTCATCGTGCCGCGCTACTTTCTCGAATTGTGCCTGGACCTACTCAAGGAGGCCGCGCCCTACGTCATGCTTGGCGGGCCAGAGGATGCGAACATGTCGCTGGCGATCGGGCAACTGCGCACCATCCTATCCAAGTCCGAACGTGGTGCTGCGCGCGGGGAAGAAAAACCGTAGGAACCAAATAACCCTTTGGAGGGGAAGTGAATGGGAGAGTGGACGCCGTTGGGGATAGCGGGAGTGGTTCTTTGCCTTGTAAGCCTTGTAAGCCTTTGCGCTACGCAGTTGTGGCCCTAAATAGTCTCTCCCCCTAAGGCTGGGAGTGTTTTATAGCGCCTACGATGCGTTCCCGCACTCAGCGAGCTACGCGGCCAATCTCCCTCGCCCACCTATATCCCCTATCCCATTCCATCCAGTCGGGACTATCTTTCGGGAACGGATTGGAGCTTCTCGCTTCGCCGGCACGATACGCATTGTATCCAGCCGAATAGGGATACGGATCGCTCATGGCCCCTTGAGGATGAGAGAGTTTTCCTCCCCGTCCTTCATGTAGGCAAATCCATTCTGTACCCGGGTAAGGATACGAGCCGCACTCTCGACATTGAGCCGTGCAATCGAGCGAATCCCGATCTTGAACCGAAAGCATCCCTGCCCATCAATCAACACCATCAGGAACGTATCCTCGCCCTCGGTAACGAGCCACGCATCGCCTTGGGTGTCGAAGTTGGTCACGAGGGGCATTCAGAAAACCTTTGGGTCAAAACCGTGAATTCGACAAACACGCGCAGCCCGTCGCCTGAAATCCTTATTGTGCTCTGTATTTGGCGTCTCCAGCTTGGCGCGCATTTGGTGGAGATGCACCATCTCGTGGGCGACGGTCGCAAGTAGCGTGTTCAGATGCCCGTGCTTGTTGACACTCACGCGGAGTATCTCGCCGTCGCAGTCGCCATAGAGATGCCGGTCTTTGATCGTCACGAACTCAATCTCCCCCGGATCGGGTAGCCTCCACCCCAAAAAGGGTGGGCATGTCCGCAACAGTTCATAAGCGGCGATGAGCGTGGCCTGTGTGATCATGCCAGATGCTCCCAATTGCCGTCCGGGTACTTGGCCCGCATGTAATCGGTGAGCATCTGGCCCTCGTACTTCCGGCACAGATAGCCCAAACTCAGCGGCATGATGTCAAACTCGCCGTCTTTCACTTCGTTCAGGATGATAATTCCGCGCCAGTGCCGTTGGCCTTGCCGTCCCCGATAGTCTTCCACATGAAGGTAACAAGAGCCTGCGACGATCCCGTGCCAAGTATGTCCAGAGGCAGTAATGCGCGTAGAATATCGAAATCCTTGCTCATGTCCTTGAACGAAGGAAGCGCCGATTTTGTTGAGACGGTTGTCAACTGAGCCTCCGATGGCGTGCTTGGAATGCGAGTTCTGGAAATAGTGGCTATAGCAAATCCCGTCTTCCCAAGTCCGCTCTAGGAACTGGAAGCACTCAAAGTCGCGGATTTGGCAATGATGCGAGCCCACATGGCCCATCCATTTCGGGTCCGCGCTTGCCACACGATCAGCGCGGTCCTCGTGATTCCCCTTTTTGAACCTCTTCTTAGGCTTCCACTTGTTGCCCGGGCGGGCTTGCTCCGCCTCCATCGGAGCGCAAATCTTCATGAAGCCGACGTTCCCCGCGTCCACATCGTCTTGGAAACGCTTGCCCTCAAGCTGTGCGTGCCCAGGCTCGACGTGACCGTTGAGGCTCGGAAAATCCCAATGGTCCCCGAGGTGCGTAATCACATCCGGGCGGTAATCGACAATCGCTTGTCCGATCCAGTCCAGATGATCCATCGGAACGCCGGGCCTGACTTGCGTATCAGGTATGATGAAATGCCGCTTGTAGCCGAATCCGTCGCCCTTGTGTTTGTAGTTCCGATGTTTGGCGGGCGGATGTATCCCGAGCTTGCGTGCCTCGCGGAGCGCGTGTTCAACCGATCCAATTGGCCGGTTGAGCATTGCACTCGCCCGAAGGTTTCCGCCGTCGCATTGGTCCACGGCGTCAATAATAAGATGCAAGTCCTCGTAGGATAACGAGGGCTCGAACTTCCCGCTCACTATAGTCTCGCGTCACGTTGCGGCGCTGCCAACGGCTCGCCCATGTCCTCAGGCTCTGGGAGCGGCAATGCGCCAGGATCGCCCGGGCCGGGCTCTATCGGGGCTGGAATATCAAGGCAGAGAAATAGCCCATGCTCCTCTGGGTTTTGGATTGCGAAGTCGGCAAGGGACGTTGCGATGAACCGCCGCGCGTAATCGACGGCAACGGCTGAATCACAAGCCTGTCCAGGCGGGAGAATAAAGAAGTTCGGGAGCGGGACGCCGTTCGTAAGGAACACGACAATGAGGAGGATGTGTGCTGTCATTGGCCTATCGCTACTTCCCACGCCTGAAAGCTCAATATCCATCCCGTCAGCATGGCGTCATGCTCAAGGATGTCCGTCACACTGGAGGCGAGGTCTGAGCACGTAAGTAGGGAATTGGGGGAATCGGGGCCATCAGGAACGCCGGGGGCTTGGCCCTCGGGACTTCCAATTGTGGGATGGGCGTTGAGGGAAGCGATTGCGGCGTTGAGCGCGATGCGCACCCCAGAAGACAGAACGCAGCCAGGATTAGCAGACATCTCACTAGCCAGTATCTCATTGACCCTTTTGAGCCCATCGGAGGTTTCCTTGAGGTTGAGAGCCCTTGCGCGTTCCGTGGCGAGCGCGCGTTCGGCGGTTTGCTTCGCGCGTGATGCAGCGACGATGCCGGCCTGATAAACCCGGAACGCTTCTGCATCGGCTTCATGCTGTTGCTCGGCTTGCGCCTTCAGCTTCCGTTCAACGTTCTTGGTCCATTCGAGCAATTGGCGATGGTTCTCGCGTTGACGGTCGGCAGAGGCTTGCTGTTCGCGAACAAGTGCGGCCTTGGTTGACCACGAATTCCCGACCGAGAGCCCAATCGTGAATACAAGGGCGTAGATCGCGGCCTTGATAAAGAGCGCGTGCGGGAGATTGCCGATGAGGCCTAGAAGTCTCATCATCCGATTCGCTTCTCGAACCACTTCATGGCGATGGTCTGGATTGCTGTTGTTCCCAACAATCCGGCAAGAGCCGCCAACATCCCGACGATCCGCCAGTCCATCTCAGGGCTGAAGTATTGCGCGCCACCGCCAACGATGAGCCCAATAGCGGGAACGGTGAGGAGTTCACCCAGCGCCTTGCGCCAGTTGAAACTCTTATCCGCGTCCCACCATTGCCCAAAGCGACCGATCACGCCAACCCATGCCGCAAAGACGAGCCAGAGGTAATCGGTAAAGTGGCTCATCCGTTGAGGTCTTCACGCCGACTTCTGAAATAGCGGTCCACATCATGCTCAAGTCGCGGCTTGTTCCCCGTGAACTCGATCACTCCGTAAGCGTTGTATTTGATGTCCTTGTCTGGGTCGTAATGATGCCGGCGCAGAATGTCCCAGCGGTCGTTATATTTCCGGTCCTCTTTCTTCCCGTGCCATGCGTGCTCAATCGTTCCCGACACGTAACCAAGCTGCTTCTTCACGTACATGAGCGCGAGATGCTGCCAGCTCATCAGCCGCTTATTGTAGCTCTCGGCAATGCCGCCGCCCGGAGTCGTCTTTTTGATCTGGCCGATAAAGCCTTGCGCCATGTGATGATCGGCAGAACCCAGAATCGCGAAGTCAATCAGCCCGCCCACTTGGTCATAGACGCTCCGCCTCCATGCCCAGCCGTAGCCGCAATGGGCGTAATGCGCATACGGATTGTCTCGGGATGTTCCGCACGGATGGCCGAAGTACCATTGCCGTGCCCATGCGTGCCATGTCGCGAGATGCCCGCCGTGGGCGTTCAAGTCGTAGCAATGTTCCCACGGCTGCACGACGGGATATTGCTGGAGCGCATGAACCGTATCGCTCGCCCAATTCTTGTTCCTGAAATGAATGTCACCGTCCAGGAACGCGATATATTCGTCCCCGCCCTCGACGCCCAAATCCATCAGGTTCTCTTTGATCCAGAGAACCGAATTGGACCGAACGCGAACGCGCCTGATCTTCGGATGGTCCTTGAGTTCAAACGGTCTATTGCGAAGCGCGCACTCAACCGTCGTCAGGCGCACGCCCGACTCAAGCATGTGCTCCTCAAATGCGCGATGTAGTCGGCCGCGCGAGCCCCAGCGGATGGGGTTGAAATACGGGACTACAACGTGAAGGAGCTTCGCATCCATTGGACTCGCTTTCGATTGGGGTTGCTAAAATCCGCCTGTCATCTTGTCTATGCCCTTGGTAACGGCAGCCCACACAGCGCGAACGCCTATCGCCACGATGATGGAGAGCGTCACGCCGGCCCCAACCCCGACCGCCAATCCCAGACAGAATGCGAATGCGATGGTCATGCGCTGATCGCGTCCAAGAACGAGATTGGGTTGACGGGCTCAAAGTGCGGATGCGTGTTCGTGGTCAGCGCCTTCATGTGGACGATCTGCCGCTTGCCGTTCTTGTCCACCCACGGCCCAACTTGCTCCCAATCAAGCCCGTAGGAGTTACTCGCTTTCGTGAACCACTCCTCCATCAGCCCGAGCCAATCCGTGATGCCGCTCTGCGCGCTGACCAGCACTAGCCCCCTTATCAACGCAGACCTCATGGCCGGGCGATCCTTGCAGGCGCGTGGAATGACAACGCGGCCGATGAAGCCGATGTGCGGGTTTTTCTTCGATGGCGTAATCCGCAACGTGCCCATCGGAATTCCATCCTCATAGCAGAGGACGAACAGCGACGATGCGTCCGGGGCTTCTCGTTCTCTCCCGGTTTCGTTCTCGGGCTCCCATTTATTTTCGACGCAGAAGGCCTGATAGCGGAGCTTATGGACCTCATCCATGAGATCGGGGCTAAGCGGGGATATGTGCGTGACGATGCTCACAACGTCTCTCCAGTGCGGCGATAAAGCCCGCGCTTCACTCTTTCGATCCGGCCTTGGCGCGCCAAATAGATGAGCGATGCATGGGCATCTACTTTGCTGACTGTCGGGCAGACCACATCGATAGCCCGAAACAGCGTGCCTGGAATGCGGGCTCGGAGCATGTTCACGACAACCCGCGTTGCAGGCTTGAGGCCGGCCCGTAGTGGCTTGATGAAATGGTGGCGGCATTTGGGGCATTCGATCATCATGCGCTTACCCGTGACGATTTGAGTCCGACGACATAGCCTCCAGTCGTTTTCGTCAGCAGCTCGCCCCGCATCTGAGAGCTGAACGAGATATGAACCCATCGGCCCTCTTCCTCGATGATCTGGTCAAACTCCAGCCCGTGGCGCTTGTCGGTCAATTCCCGGCAGACTTGCAGCGGCGTTCCGAAATTCGGGCACACGAAATCAACCGCCTCTCCCGACATGTGCGCGCTGTACATGCTGCCGCCTACGATCTTGTTGACGAGGGGGGAGCGATAGCCCGAGGTCACGATGATGGGCTGTCCCAATATCTCGCGGACGCGTTCCATCTTCCCGGCGGTCAATTTGAGGGTTTCCAGTATCTTCGATGTTGGCTCGTTGCTCGCGCCGCGAACCTGGGTTATTGTCAGCTCCTCAAGTGCGAAGTGCTCGGATAGCTGCGTCACCGGACCCACTCCATGCCCGAGAATCTTTGGATTTCCTTCCTGCTCACTGCGTTGATCCTCATCGCCGCGTTCCTATCGGGGTTCGTTTCGCGGTTGAGAGAGGCGCAACAGATTTTGCCCGCCCATGAGGCCGAGCAGACCCGGCGAAATGCTGGACGCGCCCGGTACATTTGCATTCCGAGCGCCCAGGACCGCGTTCTGATAGGGGTTCGACAGGATCGCGCCACGGGCTAAAGGCCTGCCCAACATCGCGCCAAGGATTTCCGGGCGTCCCATGCCCGCCCCAAGTAGCCCAACCCCGGCATCCATGATGCCAAGCCCTTCAGTGCCGCCGAACGTGGCAACGTCCTGTGCGGCTTTCGGGAAGGCCCCGCCCATTTTGGCGATAGCCGCGAGCCCGCCCGTCAGTGGCCTGCCTTTGTCCGCCATGCGCGCGAGATCGCGGGCGCTGACTTCGCCGGTCGCAAGATTGGTTGCCGATTCCACATCATGCGATTTGGCGATGAGTTGGCGGGCCTGCCGGTAATCGTTCATCAGCGTGGCGTTGCCGCCTTGCGCCAAACGACGCTCAATCAGGCCATCCAGCAAATCCGCCGCTGCGCGCTGCGCTTGGCCGAGAGCCTTCTTGGCCGGGTCATCGAAGGCCTTGAGATGCGAACCCGCGTCCGCGCGCAATTGGCGAACCGTATCGAGTGCGGCCTGCGTCGAGAATTTGTCCGTGTTGCTGAGTGTCTGAACCAGCCTTTCAACGCCGCCATTCTCGAACACGCCGGGGAAGTCCTTCGCGGCCTGTGTTGCACGTCCACCAAGCTGCTTCACACCGGATGCAAATGTTAGGTCTGTACTGACTTGCGGCATCGCCTGGGCGACGGCCCCGTAGGCCTTACCAGCCTCAGAGCGGATTGCCTCGAATGTCTGTTTGGTGAGCGGCGTAGTAGCGTCAACGCCAAGCTCTTTTGCCGCGATTGCGTTCGTAACCTGTTGGTTTTTTGCGGATGCCGCCTGCTGCGTCTTGACCTTGCCACCAAGCATACTGAGGCCTTGAGAGAGCAGCGACGGCTTCTGCTGCGCCATGTTGGGCGGCACAACATAGCCCGCGGTGCGGGCTTCCTGTGCGGCTGGGAGAACCTCGCCGCCTTTGACGAGCCCCGCGCTCGCTTGCCCAAGTTTGCGCGCGCCGCCGAGGGCGGCGGGAGGGCCGATAAGCCCGCCAAGCATACGAGCACCAGCCTCTTGTCTGCTGCGAGGCTCGCCGCCGATCATGTTCCCGATAGCTTCACTACCGGGAAGAAATGTCTCACGCGAGACGCCGAGAGGAGAAAGAGCCAATCGGCCAAGGCCCTCAACATCTCCCGGCATTCCCGGCACAGAGGACGCAAGGCCAATGGGTACGCCCTTCGTTACATCCGCGAAAAACTGATCGTTTTGCGCTTTTTGCTCGGGCGTGAGCGTGAGCGGCGTTTTGCCCTCCATTGTGCGGCCGACTTGCGCGGCAAATCCGCCACGCTGCACGCGGGACGGAACGGGCGCGGCAGAATTTGGGATCAGATCATCGAACATGCCGCCGCCAGCAGCAGGCTGAGATTCCCCCTGCTGCATCTCGGCCTCAAGCTGAGTGGCAAAGCTCTGCGCCGATTCTGGTTTGTCGAAGATGCCGAAATGCTCGCCCGTATCGCGAAAGCGTTGGAGAACCGCTGCATCATCAACCGAACGGTCAGGCTTGACGCGGCGTAAATTCTTGCCGCCCGCCATGGTCGGAAGCAGAACTTCCTTCCCATCAATATTGTAGGAAGCGGTCTTGACGTTACTGAATGAGCCGTCTGGGTTTTTGACCTTCGGGAATTTCTGATAGTCCCAAGGGCTCGCGGTGTAGGGCGTCAATAGCCCACCAGGAAGCCCGCCCTGGTCCTGTTGCTCCTTCTTGGGAATGAGATCGTCAAACATCCCCATTAGAGGCCACCCGGATCAATGCCGTTTTTGCGAAGGCGCTCAATCACCTTGTCTCGCGGAGCACCGGCAGCAATAGCAGCGCGGGCCTCATCGAGCACACTACCGCCACCTGCCGACTGTTGCGCCGGGGCGGCATTCCTGCGCTTCACCGCACCGGAGCGGATGCCAGTGACAACAGCGCGCGGATCAAGCTGATATTCCTTGGCCAATGCCTCGTATTGCTGATCTCTGGAGGCTTGAATATCGTCTGCGCCCTCGTAGATTTTATCGGCTGCGTTGAGGAAATCCTTCCTCATGCTTGGCGTCATGCGCTTGCCTTGCCATAGCGAGCTGACGGCATCCCAAGAGATGCCAAGCCTTTCGAGAAGTGGCCGAGCGGTTGCTGCTGTAGCAAATTCGCTTTCACGAACCACAGAACCCGGATCGAGCAGCTTCACATACGAATAGAGCATGGAGAGATCACCAGCCGGCGACTCTGGCACCGATGAGATGCGCTGATAGGCGTCCTGGATCGCCTTGAACTCTCCCGACACCGCGCGGTAATCGTCGCGCAGGGAATTGCCCATCTGGAATTTCTGGCCCGGCGAATCCGTCTGGACCGATGTTGGGACCGTGCCAGGGGGCGTGGTCTTCCACTGTCCGTCATCGTCCATGAATTCATATTCGCCGTTCTTGAACCGGCTCTGCCGAACGCCCTTGCCAGGGATCAGGATTGCGCCGCCTTGCGAGCCTCGCGATTGCTCCGTCTCCGTCTGCGTGAGTTTGTTCAGACCGGCTTTGTATTCGTCATCGGTGATGCGCTTTGCCTGCCAATCGGCGCGGAGTTGAGCAATTGGCGTAAGTGGGCGTTCTGTCGTGGCAGCTTGCGGGAAGGGATCGAACTTCCCGGTCTGTGCATTCCGCTGCCCCTGAAGTCCGCCAACGGTTTCCTCGCGCCACTCAGGCTCCTTGGGCAAGCTCTCCTTGAGGAATTGCGCTGCCGTGCCGAACTGCCCCGCAGCCGCCATGGCTTGCACGGCTGCCGATTGCGGAGCCCTCAGGTAATCGACTGGCGAATTTGCCCCGACTTGTACCTGATCAAGTTTCTGGCGCGCTTGGTCATAGCCGGGGGAGCCTACTTGCGGCGTGATCGGGATTTGATCCGGGGGCGGAGCACCGGGCTTGAATGCCGATTTTGCGGCCTCAATCTGACTCTGTTGTTGGTTCCATTCCTGTTGCCGGTGTGCCCACTCTTGTTTCTGCATCTCCATTTGCTGCTGGCGATATTGGGCCATCTGCTGTTGCTCACGCGCAGCAAGAATCCCGCGCCCCATGGGTGTCCATGGGAGGGTATTGCCGACAAAATCCAAGATGCCGGAAAGGAGAGGCATCTACTTGCCTCCACTCATGAGCATCGATCCAATCCCAGCGGGAAACCCACCGGCTCCCGGCGTCCAATTTCCGCTCGTGGGATCGAATGACGCTTGGTTGCCACCAAGGCCACTCAACGCACCCATCAGCATGGAGTTAGGGCCGCTACCGCTGCTGCCGTGCTGAATCACTCCCGGCCCCTGTGCCATCGGCGCGGGCGGTGCGCTTCCCAAGCCAAGTCCGCCGCCACCCATAGGCGTGCCGCCGCCCATCGCGCCACCCGCGAGCAATCCATGCTGCATGGGCGAGCCCTGCAACAGCTGGCGCAGATCGCGCCCGTCCAATTGCCCGCCACCAAATGCGCGCTGCATATACGGAACGCTGAGAGGATCGATTGCCATTGGCATCACCTACTTTCCAAAGAGCCGGAAGCCCGATGTATCGGTATGAGCAATCGGGGCCTCCATGAACGAACTGGTCTGCGAACCAAACGGCGCGCCAACGATGCTCATAAACTGGTTGAGCTTCTGCGCCGGGTTGTCGGCCAATGCCTGATTGTGCTGGTCATAGATCGAGCCCGCGCCCAGCATTGCATTCGCCGGCCCATATCGGGATTGCTCAACGCCCGGAGCCAAGCTCGCCGCACTCATCATCCGGTCGCGTTCGGACTGATAGGAATCGAACAGCCGCCCCATCTGATTTTCAGCAGAGCCGAACATGTAGGGCGCGAGGCCCGTTGCTATTCCCTGCCCGACTGCCGCTTGTGCAAGCGGCGAATCTCCCGCACGCCCCGCGAGCGCAAAGTTGGACATCACTTGCGGAACGACTTGGTTCCCGATGCTGCTGGAGAGTTGGTCGATATAATCGTTTTTCCCCACGCCCCCCAACCAACCGGCAGGATCGAGATAGTTGCCCGAGAGCGTGTTGCCGAGCGCGCCAGCCGCCTGCTGGGGGAGTTGCGAACTCTGCGCGGTCTGTTGCGTCATGCTCAGGCCTTGCTCTGTCTGTGGCGAGAGTGGCGCGACAGTCGGCGGGCCGGTGAGCTGGTTCTGCGCTTCCGTGAAGCCCTGCTGGATGAGCGGTTGCTGCGGTGTCCATGGCGCGGACGAGCCGGTGCCTGTGGTCGTGCCGTAGGACGTTGAACCCTTGCCCATTAGAACATCCTTCTGTGAAGCGTGTAGACAGGCTCAAACCCGTATTCGATCATTGTCCGGGTCCATCCGCCGCGACCGCCAAACTCCATCCCCTCGCAGTCCAGCGTTCTTGCGAACTTCTCGATTTCAGTGACAAAGTGAATCCAGTTCTGCATTCCATGCTCACGCCCTGCCACAACGAGAATGTGCAGGAGCCTCATGCGCGGATACGTCACCATCTGCGTCACGCAGCACGCGTGCGGCGTGCCTTCGTCACTGACTGCAAGCCATAGCTTCATGTTTCTGTTCATGAGCCCGTCGTAGACATCGCGCGGAAAGATCGTGACGCCGCCGCCATACATGATGGCCTTCTCGATCCAGCCCTCTATGCGAGGCCACCAGCCCGGCGTGTCAGTCCATTTGGGCGTGATGAGGTTCATCAGCCGTACTCGATAACGCGGACTGCACCACGCGCACCGCCGCCGCC
>Ga0065705_10002495_pt1 | contig 13458 bp, 15 predicted proteins | sample SwibulcommuniRL2_FD_59092 | JGI IMG/M metagenome (GOLD analysis project Ga0065705, IMG submission 59092) | Bulk soil microbial communities from switchgrass field near Rose Lake, East Lansing, Michigan, USA - RL2 Bulk Soil v2 (version 2) | ecosystem: Environmental > Terrestrial > Soil >...
CAGCGGCGCCGCCGCCGATCACACGAACGATCACGCTCGCCGAAGGCATGACGGTGAAAGACCTCGCCGACAAGCTCGACGTGCGTGTGAAGGACGTGCTCGCGAAGCTGTTGATGAAACGCATGATGATGACCATCAACAGCACACTCGACATCGAAACCGCTCGTGATGTTGCGCGCGAATTCGGTGCCGACATCGAAATGCGGAGCTTCGAAGAGGAGCTTGTCGCCGAGCAGCAAGAGACGAGGCCCGGAGACCTGCAGCCACGCGCACCCGTCGTGACAGTCATGGGTCACGTCGACCACGGCAAGACGTCGTTGCTCGACGCGATTCGCGAGACGAAAGTCGCTGAACGCGAGGCGGGCGGTATCACCCAGCACATCGGCGCCTACCACGTGGACGTCGGCGACGGCCGTAGCGTCGTGTTCCTCGACACCCCGGGCCACGAGGCGTTCACGATGATGCGCGCCCGCGGCGCCAAGGTGACCGACGTCGTCGTGCTGGTCGTCGCCGCTGACGATGGCGTCATGCCGCAGACACGCGAGGCGATCGATCACGCGAAGGCTGCGAACGTGCCGATCGTGGTGGCGATCAACAAAATCGACAAGGCGGGCTCGAATCCCGACAACGTGAAGCGCGAACTCGCGGAGCTCAGCCTCGTTCCGGAGGACTGGGGCGGACAGACGGTGATGGTCCCCGTCTCGGCCAAGAAGAAACAGAACCTCGATCAGCTGCTCGAGATGATCCTGCTGTCGACAGACATACTGGAACTGAAGGCAAACCCGAAGCACAGTGCGTCTGGCACGGTGCTCGAAGCAAAGCTCGATCGCGGCCGCGGTCCCGTCGCCACCGTCCTCGTGCAGGACGGGACACTGAACGTTGGCGACAACTTCATCGCGGGACCGGTTGTCGGACGCGTGCGCGCGCTCATCGACGATCGCCTACGTTCGGTGAAATCGGCGGCGCCGTCGACGCCTGTCGAAGTGCTCGGGCTGACGAGTCTCCCGCAGCCGGGCGATCCGTTCCAAACCGTTGCGGACGCGGCAAAGGCACGACAGATTGCGACCTTCCGTCAAACGCAGGCGAAGGAACGGGCGCTCGGCGCGCGCGGTGGCCGGCTGACGCTCGAATCGCTCAAGGAACAGATTGCGGAAGGCGGCGTCAAGGAGCTTCCGATCATTGTCAAAGCCGACGTGCAGGGCTCCGCGGAAGTGCTCGCCGACACGCTGACGAAGCTGTCGGACGAGAAGGTGAAAATCCGCATCATCCGATCTGGTGTCGGCGCGATCAACGAGTCGGACGTGCTGCTCGCTTCGGCGTCCAACGCGATCATCATCGGTTTCAATGTCCGGCCCGATCGCAATGCGGCCGACATGGCCGAGCGCGAAGAAGTCGACATCCGCCTGCACTCGGTGATTTACAACGTCACCGAGGAGATCAAGAAGGGCATGGAGGGTCTCCTCGAGCCGACGTTCAAGGAGGTCCGGATCGGGACCGCCGAGGTGCGGGAGGTGTTCAAGGTGCCGAAGGTCGGGTCGATTGCCGGCTGCATGGTGACCGAAGGACGCATCACACGCGCCGGCGAGACCACGGCCCGGCTGCTGCGCGACAACGTCGTCGTCTTCGAAGGGAAGATCGCCTCTCTGCGACGCTTCAAAGACGATGTGAGCGAGGTCAAGTCCGGCTTCGAATGCGGCATCGGCCTCGAGCGCTTCAACGACATCAAGATGGGGGATGTTATTGAAGTGTTCACGATGGAACGGGTGAAGACGGCGACCACGGCGTAATTGGCTCAGGGCTATCGACCACATCGCGTTGGCGACCAGATTCGCCAGGAGCTGAGCGAAATCCTCAGTCGCGGCGAGGTGCACGATCCCGGGATCGGGTTCATCACGCTGACGCGCGTGCAGGTCACGCCGGACCTGCAGCTGGCTCGCGTGTACTACACCAGCCTCGGCGATCCGGACGCGCGCAAACAGACAGCGCGCGCACTCACCCGCGCCACTGGTTTCTTCCGCCGCCAGATCGGCTCGCGGCTGCAGCTGCGCCGCGTCCCCGAGCTCGAATTCCGATTCGACGAATCCATCGCGCACCAGGACCGGATCGAGCAGATCCTGCGCGACATTCACGCGCAGGACGCGGAGCGCGCCTCGCAAAGCGAATCTGGATCCCGACACGATGACGACCGCGACCGAGATTAGTGTCCGCGCCCGCATTGCGGACGAGATTCGCAACCGACAGCGCTTCGTGTTGTCGTCGCACGTCCGCCCCGACGGCGATGCCATCGGCTCACAGCTCGCGATGGCGTTCGCGCTCTGGCAGCTCGGTAAGGAGGTGCGCCTCGTCAACCACGATGCGCCGCCAACGCCGATGATGGTGTTCCCGGGCGTTCCCAAGATCGAGGTTGCCAAGCGCGTTGAGGATCCTGGGGACGCGGTCATCGTCATGGAGTGCGGCGAGCTGTCGCGCACGGGCGTTGAAGGATTCGAACGCGGCTTTGTCATCAACATCGATCACCATCTCGGCAACACGAGCTACGGCACGCTCAACTGGTTCGATACGAGCGCGGCGGCATGCGGCGAGATGGTGTTCGACCTGGTGCGCGAGCTCGGCGTCGAGCTGACTCCGGAAATCGCGACGCACGTGTATATCGCGATCCTCACCGACACGGGGTCGTTTCACTACTCGAACATNTCCCCTCGAACCTTCGACATCTGCCGCCAGTGCGTCGAAGCCGGCATCGATCCGCCCGGAATCGCAGGGGCCCTCTACGACAGCAACTCGCTCGGACGTTTGAAGCTCTTTGGCGCAGTGATGAGCAAGATGGAACTCGATCCGTCTGGGCACGTCGCGACCATGTACGTGGACCAGAAGCTGGCGAACGACTGCGGTGGCACCTACGAGGACACGGAGGGGATCGTCAACCTGCCACTCACGGTGAAGGACATCGAGGCCGTCGCATTCTTCAAGGAAGCAGGGACCGACGACTGGCGGGTCAGCATGCGATCGAAGGGCGAGGTCGACGTGAACGCGATCGCAAAGCAATTCGGCGGCGGCGGCCACAAGAACGCGTCAGGGTGCAGTGCCAAGGGGCGCTTCGAAGATCTCAAGCTTCGGTTCCAGGGTTTGCTGCTCCGGCAAATAGAAGCCGCGCACGCGCGGCCGACTTAACACCTCACGAAGCGGATGGACGGTGTCATCGTCATCGACAAGCCGGAAGGGCTGACATCGCATGACGTCGTTGCCGCGGCGCGCCGGCTGCTGGGCGAAAAGCGGATCGGTCACACAGGCACGCTCGATCCGCTGGCCACCGGCGTCCTGCCGCTCGCCTGCGGCCGCGCGACACGGCTGGTGCGATTCCTCACCGCCTCGGACAAGGAGTACGAGGCGACGATTCTCTTCGGCGTGACCACCGACACGCTCGATGTCACCGGGGAGGAAACCGGCCGCTCGGCTCGAACGCCGTCGCGTGAAGAGGTCGCCACGTGTCTACGCAGCTTCGAGGGGGAGCAGATGCAGGTGCCGCCCGCCTATTCGGCGAAGAAGATCGCGGGGCGACGAGCCTATGAGCTCGCGCGGCGGGATGAACCGGTTGTCCTGGATCCCGTACGTGTGCGCGTCTCGCGGATTGAGCTGGTCGAGTGCGACCATGACCGCTGCCGCATCTCGCTTACCTGCTCGGCCGGGTTTTACGTGCGTGCGCTGGTGCGCGACCTCGGCGAGCGATGCGGCACCGGCGCCACGCTGGAAGGATTGCGCCGTACGCGCAGCGGCGACTTCACGCTCGAGGAGGCGATTGACCTCGACACGCTTGGACCCGTCCGCGACCGCACGAATCCCGAATCCCGGATCCCTAACCCCGGCCTGGAGACAGCGCTCATTCCGATGGAACGCCTCCTCTCCAACTTCCCCGCTGTCACCGTGACGGCGGAGGGGCTGACGCGCGTATCGCACGGCCAGCACGTCAGGCCCGTGGACTTGACGGTTGAAGGCACACTTGGAGGTGCGGAGTGGGTGCGGCTTCTCGATGCCGGCGGCGCGCTCGTCGGAGTCGGGGCTCCGCAGCGACCCTCAGGATTTTTGCACCCAGAGGTTGTACTGATTTAGAATGTTAAGTCTTTGAACCAGCAATAATTAGCAACAACGGCGGTCTGGTGCTCATCGAGTTCCTGGACCGTGCGTGGAGGACGCGAAGGTGGCCTTAACCAAGGACCGCAAGACCGGAATCATCGGCGACTACAAAACACACGAAAGCGATACAGGTTCTCCGGAAGTGCAGGTGGCACTTCTCAGCGAGCGTATCAACTACCTGACGGAACACTTCAAGGTTCACGCGAAGGATCACCATTCCCGTCGCGGCCTGCTGAAGCTGGTTGGCCAGCGCCGGCGGCTCCTCGACTATTTGAAGAGCAAGGACTCGGATCGCTACGCGGCGCTCATCCAGCGTCTCGGCATCCGGAAGTAACCGCTCCTTTCATCATGCACAAGGTCAATCTGCAAAAGCGCGAGATCCAGATCGGATCCCGCCGTATCTCCCTTGAAACAGGGAAACTCGCCAAGCAGGCCGACGGCTCCGTGCTCGTCCGGTCCGGCGACACCGTCGTGCTCGTTACCGCCTGCCATGCGGCGAGTGCGCGCGAAGGCATCGACTTTCTTCCGCTGACGGTCGATTACCGCGAATACACCTACGCATCCGGCCGGATTCCCGGAGGGTTTTTCAAGCGCGAGGGGAAGCCGTCAGAGAAGGAAGTGCTGACAAGCCGGCTGATCGATCGACCTATTCGACCGTTGTTCTCATCCGGCTGGCGCTATGAAACGCAGATCATCGCGCTGCTCCTGTCGGCCGACACGGAAAACGACGCCGACGTACTCGCGATTACAGGTGCGTCTGCGGCACTCGCGCTCTCCGAGATTCCGTTGGAGAAGACCATCGCCGGCGTACGCGTCGGGATGATCGACGGCAACTACATCATCAATCCGACGTTCGAAGAGCGGAAGCAGAGCGTCCTCGACCTCGTCGTTGCCGGCAGCAAAGACGGGATCGTGATGGTGGAAGCCGGCGCAAAGGAAGTGACCGAGGCGCAGGCGGTCGGCGCACTCGAAGCCGCACATGCCGCCATAAAGCAGATCGTCGCCTCGATCGACGACCTCAAGGGTGCGGCTGGCAAGAAGAAGCTGACCGTCGATGCCAAGCCAATCGACCACGCGTTTTATCGCGAGGTCGAGGAAAAAGCCTACCTTCCGCTCGCCGAAGCGATGCGCATTCGCGACAAACTGGAAAACTACACCAGCGTCGATGCGGTCTTTGACGAGCTGATCGCGACGATTCCCGAAGAAGAAACGGAACGCCGTAGCACGGCGAAGAGCATCTTCCATGAGCTGAAGGAGAAGGTGCTCCGCGACGAGGTGCTGCAGCGCAGCGTCCGTCTCGACGGCCGCAAGTTCGATGAGATCCGCGCCATTTGGAGCGAGGCCGGCGTGCTGCCGCGGACCCACGGTTCGGTCGTGTTCACCCGGGGCGAGACGCAGGCGCTGGTCACCTGCACGCTTGGCACCGCCGACGACGAGCAGAAGGTCGAGCATGTGAGCGGCGAGTTCTACAAGCGCTTCATGCTCCATTACAACTTCCCGCCGTTCTCGGTCGGTGAAGTGCAGTTCCTTCGGGGCCCCGGGCGCCGCGAAGTCGGCCACGGCGCGCTCGCGGAGCGTGCGTTGGCGTCGGTCGTGCCGGGCGAGGACAAGTTCGCCTACACCGTTCGTCTCGTCTCCGACATCCTCGAGTCGAACGGCTCCTCGTCGATGGCATCGGTCTGCGGTGGCTCGATGGCGATGATGGATGCGGGCGTTCCCATCAAGGCACCGGTCGCCGGCATCGCGATGGGGCTCATCATGGACGAGAAGAGCGGCAAGTGGGCCGTCCTCTCGGACATCGCCGGCGCCGAGGATCACTACGGCGACATGGATTTCAAGGTCGCCGGGACAGCGCAGGGCATTACCGCGCTGCAGATGGACATCAAAGTCACCGGCATCACGTCCGAGATCATGGCCAAAGCGCTCGAGCAGGCCCGCACCGGCCGAATGCACATCCTCGGCGAAATGGCCAAAACGATCTCCGAGCCGCGCACGACGATGTCGACGTTCGCGCCGCGGATCGTGACCATCAAGATTCCCGTAGACAAGATCCGCGACGTGATCGGGCCGGGCGGCAAGATGATCCGCAGCATCATCGAGCGCACGGGCGTGAAGATCGACGTCGAAGACGACGGACGCGTCAACGTCGCATCGGCTGATGGCGAATCCGCGCAGAAAGCGATCGGCATCATCCAGGAGCTGACCGCGACTCCTGAGCTGAACAAGACGTACATGGGCAAGGTCCAGCGGATTACCGACTTCGGGGCGTTCGTCGAAATCATGCCCGGCACCGACGGTCTGCTCCACGTCTCGGAGATAGCGAATCACCGCGTCAAGGACGTGCGGGATGAGCTGAAAGAAGGCCAGCAGATCCTCGTAAAGGTCATCAATATCGACCCGACCGGCAAGATTCGTTTGAGCCGCAAGGCACTGTTGCAGGAGGAAGCGGCCAAGCAGCCTCAGGAGGCTGCACCTGCTGCCAAGGAGTAGGCAGTGTAGGGGCGGGTCTTACGACCCGCCCCTACATTGCCGATGATCTGTATGGGCCGAACAAGAACCGTTCGGCTCACGTCAGACCAATTATGAGAATGACCCGCCGTTCGCTCGGTTTGCTGCTCCTTGGCGTCGGCGGCGTGCTGGTCGCGACTGCGCCGGCAATCGGCCGCCTGCTGGCCCAGGAAGCCCCCAACAGGCGTGAATTCACCATCGTCGCGAAAGACTTCCACTACTCCCCTACCCGAATCGAAGTCACGCAGGACGACCTGGTAAAGCTCACCATCCGCAGTGAGGACATTCCGCATAGCTTCACCATCGACGAATACCGCATCTCCAAGCGGGTGCCCGCTAACGGCTCGACCACATTTGAGTTTCAGGCGGACCGTCCGGGCACGTTCGTCTTCTACTGCGGGCTCACGGGCGACCCCGGCCATAAGATGATGCGGGGCGAGCTGGTCGTTCGCTCGAAGTAACTCCCAAATCCAAGGCCCAAAACCCAAGCCCCACAAATCCAAGACCCGTTGGAGCGGTGACGATTGGGTTTTGGGATTCGGGATTTGGGTTTTGGGATTTGCCGAGTAGGTAACCACCTGCCACTAACTGGTCATTAACTGCCAACCCGACCGGTAAACGGAGTCGTTTTTGCCGGACCGGAACCTGCAATGCAGCGCGCCCATGAACGAGCCCGGGTTGGTCGTCGTTGGGCTGTCGCTGCTGCTTACCGCGTGTGGAGGACTCACCACGGTTTCACCCACCGCACCGTCATCGTTGATGTCGACGCCCGTGGCGCCACAGCCATCTGTCGCACCTGCGCCAACACACGCGATCGGCCCCGAAGTTCCCTCCGGGATGCTGCCATCTGAACAAGTGATTACCGGCACCGTCGGGCCGCTCGCGAATTATTCAGGCCCGTGTTACGTCGAACGCTACGCGTGTGAGAAGTACCGCTTCTCGCTGCAGCGGGAGGGCGCGGTCGAAGTAACGCTGTCGTGGCAGGGCGGTGCGCGCGCGATGCTCATTCAGCTCTATCGAGCGGGCGCGGGGTTGATTCACGAAGATCTCGCTCCGCGCGACGGATCGCCAACAATCGCGTTCCGCCGCGTCAGCCTTCCCGCCATCGAATACGAACTACGCGTCGTCAACATGGAGCCAGACGCCGCGCATCCGTTCACGCTGACGCTGACGACCTGGCAGTGAGCGGGTGATCACGTCGGCGCACTGGACCGGGCCCTGGCCGTTCCGCTCGTTGCACCCGAGCTGAGAGTAGGACTCATCTCGATCGGTGGCTTTGCGGGCACGGCGATTGCGAAGTTCTACGTTCTCGATCCGGACATTCAGCGAAGACTTCCCGTCGGTGAACCTTGGTTCGTGCTGATTTTCGCGATCTTCGGCGCCGTGCTTCTCGTATACCGACTCCGCGGTCTGGCTTGCGAACGCGACGTGCTCCGCCTGCAAGTCGAAGCAGCGGCCGCCGACCATGTTGCACGTGACTTCCTTCGCCTGCGCGACTACGCAAACACACCCATCCAGACGATTGTTTTCGCGACGGAGGTGAGGCGCGTGCGAGCCCTGAAATCGTACGAGTTGACGCACGGCTGCAGTCCGAGCGGCGAACTGCAATCGTCCACGTCGTCGAAGTGAACGCTCGCGAATTCTGGAAGTATTGCCTAAGGGTCTCCTCCGGCTGCCCGATACATTGGGTTATCCACAACGAGGAGCTTCAACGTGAGCAATTTCAAGAAATGTGCAGCCGTTTTGGTGTTTCTGTTCCTTTCGGTTGGAGTCTGTTCGGTGGCGTCGGCGCAGCAGGTGACACCCGGTCAAACCGAAGCTGTCGGTTTCATCGGCGGCGTGACTGACGGCGGCGGGTTTACGCTGGGTGGAGGCATCCACTACGCGGTCAACCCACGGTGGCTATTCGATAGTGAGCTCGCATACCTCACCGGCGGCAATGATGTACAAGGGGTCGTTCAGGGTTTTGGCGTCGGCATCGAGAGCAGCGCGATGTCGGTGGATATGAATGCCCATTACCTGTTTCCGCAATCCACCAATCAAAAATTCACTCCGTATGTGCTCGGTGGCCTTGGATTCTTGCGTGTCAGCGCCAGCACGACGTTCTTCGGGGTCAGAAACAGCGTGTCCGATACGCAAGTCGGCTTGAATATTGGCGCTGGTCTGCGGTGGCAAACGGGCGGTCACTGGGGTGTTCGGCCTGAAATGAAGGTTCTTGTCGCCGACAACAGCAGCGTTCGATTCAGTACGGGCCTCTACTACCAGTTCGGGCGTTAGGTCACGCGGGATGGGACGCGGTCGAGTCCGTGTTACGGATTCGGCCGCGGACTGCGGTCGACATGCGTACTCTGACTCGACACGCACTGCCAGCGGCCGTCCCGCAGCACGAACACGTCCGTAAATCGATAGTCGTTCTGGATGCGCTGGCCATTGATTGGCCCGACCAGGTGCAGCGTGAACCAGACAATGGCAGTATTTCCGAATTCCTTGACGATGAATTCATCGAGCGATGACGACTCGATGTTTTCGTTGAGCGACTTTGCGAGCTCCAGCTCGACCTTCCGGTCCGCACGAACGCCGTTGTCATAGGTGACGATGAACTCGTCGGCGAGAATGCGATCGATGAACGCGGCGTCGTGTCGGTGAAACGCCGCGTCCCAGTCGTGTTCGAGCTGAATCAGAATGTCTTGATCGGAGCGTACCGGCGGCGACGACTGTGCCGCCGCCGGAAACGCTCCGAACACCACAGCACCGGCCACGAGCAACAGCGAGGGTATGAGGCGGTGCGCTAACACGGTTCTGCCATCGCGACCATCCGTTCGAGCGGAATGATCTGACCCGTCTTCTTTGCGCCCGCCTTGATGGCGTTGTATTCAATCGTCGCTTCGCGCACCCGGTTCGCGTCGTAGTCAGGGGTCAACGTACCGTCCCATTCCTGATACCAGCGCACCGTGTCCATGATGAGACGCTCGGGCCCAACCCAGTTGTCGAACCTGCCCAGGCGGATTTCGGCGGCGGCAGCGCCGGCCGTCATCTTCGCGTCGTACCGCTTGCGGGCCTCGACGCGAAGCGTGCGGAAGTAGTTCGCCATTTCCGCAAGCTCTTTCTTGGTGCCGATCGGGCCATGACCCGGAACGAGCACATCAGCGTCCCAGCCCGCAATCGCGTCGCAGATTTCAAGCCACTTCGTGATGTAGCTGTTGTTCGCGTACGGCGCAACCCAGAAAAATCCGACGTCGCCCAGGAAAACGATTTTGTGCTGCGGCAGGTAGGCGACGATGTCGCCCCAGGTGTGCGCAGGACCGGCGAACCGGAACTGCACTTCAGTGTTTCCGAGGAAGTAGCTCACATCGTCGCGGAAGGTTACCGTCGGAGGGACGAGCACGCGCGGCTCGCCGCCCTGTGCCACGCTCGGCGTCGCATTCCATGTCTTCGGTGTATTCGCGACCGCTTTGAGCACCTCGTTGCGACAGTAGGGATGGCTGCTGATCTCGGCTCCCGTGAAAAACTGATTGCCCGCGACGTGATCGCCGTGATGGTGCGTGTTGATCAGCCGCGCGATTGGCTTGCCGCCGCCCACCTGCTGCGCTCGTGAGATGAAGTCCTTGGCCGGAATCGGCCCCTGCAGCGCGTCGATGGCGAGCAAGTAGTCGGGGCCGACGATAAGGCCCGCATTGGACACGCCTGGACCACTCATGTCGGGACCGCCGCCCTGGGTGTACGCATAGACACTTGGTGCGAGCTGTTTCAGCTCGCGTGCCCACGTCGGCGGAAGCGGATACTTCAGATCTCGAGCGGGAGGAGGCGTCGGATTGACGGCGCCGCCCTGGGCGGAAAGTCGCGTTCCAGCGAGCGCAGCCGCCGCGCCGGCAAAGGCCCCCGCACCAGTCCGAATCACTTCACGGCGAGTCATTCTGTCCACAGGCACCTCCTCTGACGGCGATATCCTAATGCGGAATTCGCCAAAAAGGACTGCGCCGTCGAACATGGGACTGAATCACGTCTGGTTCACTGACCGAGTGCGAGAAGCACTCAAGGCAGCAGAGGAAGGGCGTGACAACGCGGCCGTCGAACTTCTCGACGGTCTCGCGACCCAATGTCACCGGGCAGCCAGGGANGGACTGACCGAATGGCATGAGNTTCANGCGCTCGNACTCCTAGGAGTGGAACTCGAGCGGCGAGGCGCTCACGCGAAGGCCGCAGCGGTCTATCGACGTGTTGCTGACTTGCGGCGTGGGGCGCTCCAGGAATCCGGCCATGGGCTGGCGGCCGCGTTGACTGCCGCCGCCGTCGCGAGCCTACGGGCCGGCAAGCGCTCCACTGGCCGGAAGCTCGCTAACGAGGCCATCGGCCTCCATGACAAGTACCCTTTGCCGAAGCACGATTTGGAGTTTCTTCAGCGGCAATTGCGTGACCTGCGGCTTGCTCCATCCCGCAGTGTCGAGTCGAGCCTCCTTACTGCCTGGCGCACGAATAACCGGGTCACCATCCAATTCCTCGAGTGTCTGCCGACGACGGTTTGGCATGTCGCGGTTCCCGGCGCACCGCAGCGCACGGTTCGGACGATTGCTGCGCACCTTCACAACGCCAGGTGCAGGTGGGTGAAGACGCTCGGGCGCGAACACGGCATCACCGCACCTGCTCGCGTCGACCACCACCGCGTAAGGCCGCGGCAACTCATCGCCGCGCTGAAACGAAGCAGCGCCGGTATCGAAGCTCTCCTCAGACTGGGTTTCTCGGCCGATGGCCGGGTCCCGCCGTCGACCGGTTACGTATGGCGGAATCTGTCTCTCGACGTCGGGCACGTGCTCACCTATTTCGTGGCGCACGAGGCGCATCACCGTGGTCAGATCGTGATGGTCGCGCGCCAGACGGGTCACCGCCTGCCGGCCACAACCACCAGCGCGCTATGGCAATGGAAGATGGAACGATAGGATGCACACACAACATGGCCGTCAACGAGATCGACGAACGTCTCGTACGACAAACGATCGAGCTGGCGCGACGCGCTCGACAGGCGGGCAATCATCCGTTCGGGGCGCTGCTGGCGTTGAACGGAGCGGTTCTGCTGACGGCGCAGAATACGATCGCAACCGATCGCGATCCGACGGCGCACGCGGAAAGCAACCTCGTGGCGGAGGCCATTCGGCGTCTCACCCCAGGACAGATTCGTCGCAGCGTCCTCTATTCGAGTTGTGAACCGTGCGCGATGTGCGTGGGAAAGATGTACTGGGCTGGTATTCGATCGATCGTCTATGCTCTGCCGTCAGATCAACTCGCTGCGCTTGCCGCGCGCGATTTCGTGATTCCGTGCCGGGAATTGTTGGCCCGATCGCGGGAGACGGTACACGTGATAGGACCCGTTCTGATCGACGAGGCCCGTGAAGTGCATCTGGGTTTCTGGCAATCAGCAGGAACGGCCACACCGAGCTGACCTCATATGCAAAGTCGTACGTGGACCGCCACTCGGTACTTCGTTCTCAGTGGCGCGCTGGCTGCGACAATAACAGTCGGCGTGATCGTCAGTTTTGTGATGAGCCATCGGACGAGCGTTGTCATGACGACCGAACTTGCCGACGCTGAATTCGCGACCCTGCGCGCACGGTTCGTCGACGAGCAGCCGCTCCTCGACATGAGTCGTCGTCAAGCGGCTGGCGTTGGGGCGAGGCCAGCAGTCGCAACGCCGCTTACCTCGTTCCATACGGTCATTTTCGATACTCGCAGCAGCCACCGACTAGTTCGCATCGATGTTCCATATTGGTTCGCGCGGCGCTTCGCCGGCAGCGATGGCCAGTTCACGTGGCTTGGCCAGTTGACATTCCTGGATGATACGGAATTCGATCCGGAGGCCATCCGCCTGTCGCTCGATGAAGTCGAGCGACGGGGACCAGGGTTGATTGCCGATTATCGGCACGCAAGTGGCGGTCAATTCATTTCGTGGGTCGAATAGCACAACCCACCTCAGACCGGCGCGTCGCGCTTCTTCGCGGCGTCAACGTCGGCACGGCCAAGCGCGTCGCGATGGCGGACCTTCGCAGGATGTTCGAGGAACTGGGCTATGACGACGTCCGCACGCTCCTGAACAGCGGCAACGTCGTGTTCACGATCCGCAAAGCCGGGTCACGGGATCATGCCGCGCGCGTGCAGAAGGCCATCGCCGACCATCTCGGCATTCAATCGCGTGTCGCGGTGCTCACCCGACAGGAGGTCGCCGACGCCGTGGCCGCCAATCCGTTCACATCAGTGGCGGACAATCCTTCGCGTCTGCTGGTGCTGGCATTCGCAGATCCGAATGTCACGGCAGAACTCAAGCCGCTGTTGAAGGAACGCTGGAGCCCGGAAGCGCTGGCGCTGGGAAAGCGTGTCGCGTATCTCTGGTGCGCCCGCGGGATAGGTGTCAGTCGATTGTGGGCGATGGTGAACCGCGCGATCGGCGATGGCGGAACGGCGCGGAATATGACAACAATGAACAAACTCTTAGCAATCCTCGACAACTGAGGCGTCGACCGATCCATGGGCGCGAGCTCAGGCCGCACAACGTAGTTCGGAAGCAGTTGTTTCGGGATCAGTCCGAAGCCGAGGTCTCCCAGCTTTCCTGGCAACTGCATCAGCGTGCCGGCGAACACCCACGCCGCCGGCGATCGTTTCGGCTTCGCCATGACCCGCTCCGCGATGCCTTTGCTCTCCATCGCGGCGACTTTGCTCCCTGTATTTCCCATCGAGCAGCACAAGACGAGGCTGGCTACGTGTTGGGGGTGGGCTTTGGCGTACAACTGAGCGAGCAAACCACCCCAGGAATGACCGAACAGGTGCATCCTG
>Ga0065705_10003187_pt1 | contig 13442 bp, 11 predicted proteins | sample SwibulcommuniRL2_FD_59092 | JGI IMG/M metagenome (GOLD analysis project Ga0065705, IMG submission 59092) | Bulk soil microbial communities from switchgrass field near Rose Lake, East Lansing, Michigan, USA - RL2 Bulk Soil v2 (version 2) | ecosystem: Environmental > Terrestrial > Soil >...
AGAACGCAGTGTTGACGACCGTCGGAGTCCGCCGCTGATTGCGAGGTCCCTGCCGGTTCGGTCCCACCAGCTTGTTGCTGTCGACGCCGATCGCGATCGACTGCGTGTCGCCCATGCCGTTCGATGGCGAATGACACCCGGCGCACGTGTTGTCCTGATGCAGCGAGTGGACGTTGTCGAAGAAGAGCAACCGTCCGAGATTGGCGAGGTCGTTGTCGATGCGACGTCCCAGCCGATCCTCGAGCTCCGATTCGATGCGGCCGCTGAAGCGATGTTCGCGCAGCACGCGCGTCAGTTTCGCGTCCAGATTCTGATCGCGATCGTCGTTGTTATTGGCGTGGACCACCAGGCCAAGAGAAGACAGCCAGACCAGTCCCGCTGCCGTAATCAACTTTCCGACTTTCATATGCGTCGGTCTCCCGTCCCGACAGATGGAGCGGTCGGGCAACGCCCGGGTGTAGGCAATTCCGACACCAGGGGTCTGCGACAGACGGCTGAACGGCTAATGTGCTGGCAATCAGCGACTTGCGATTTCAGACAAGAAACGGCGCGTACTGGCGAACTGCTCCGTTCTGGCACATGGAAAAACGCGGCATCTGCAAGCAGGCGCATTTTCAGCGACTTAGCGAGCGTTCCGTTTCCGCACAGAGCACACTTTTGCTCGACGCGTGGTCGCGACACACCAACTGTTTTGTTTATCGGTAGTTCCCGCCACCGGGATAGCGAGAAGGGGTTTTGTGCGTGCCGAAATGGCACACACACCAACGAAACCGAGATCGCTAGCGGATGCGCTCGAGCGCGCCGCGAATCTCGGCGAGGAGAGGCGTGAGGTCGGCCGATTTCCTGACGAACGCGTCGGGCTGTGGTTCTCGAGCGATGTGATCGGGATCGTCGGGTGCGCCCGACGTCAGCATAATGACGGGCACCGCTTCGGTGGCCGGATCGCTGCGCAGCGCGTGCAGCAGTCCGAACCCGTCAAGCCCCGGCATGATGCTGTCGGTCACGACGAGATCGGGCAGCGATTGATGCGCCTGCGCCAGCCCATCGTTGCCGTTGGTCGCGGTAGCGACCTCGTACTGCTCGTTCTCCAGGATGGTGCGAAGGAAGTTGAGGACGGTTTCGCTGTCGTCGACCACCAGGATTCGACTCATGAAACCGGTGGTTCGTTCCCCGAGCCCGGCCGCCTGCCCGATGCGAAGAGGTAATCGAGGCGCTGCCACTCGACGGGCGGCTCCCCACGGCGTTCGCCGACAGTCGCCAGCGTCTCGGCAGGCGCCTGATCGACCGGCCGCCGGCGATCCCAGATGATTTCGACGGTCGGATCGGCGCCAAAAGTACGCCGCAGCAATTCGTAGGTCAGAAAGCGGCCTCGCCTGACGATGATGCGTTCCATCGACGGCGTCAATTATATCGCTGACGTGGTGACTCGGCGATCGGCAATAGTCTGTACGCCCCATTGCCGATTGACGATGGCCAGTCGTTAGTGCGTCATCGCGTACAGCAGCACGTTGATGCCGATCGCGTAGCCTTCGACGGAGAACTTGTAGAAAAACTCGGGATCGTCCCCTTCGCGCTCGTACGCATCGCCGAAATCGGTGTTGTGCGTCGTCAGCACGACGATGCGGCCGCTCGGATCGACCAGCGCGTACGCGTGGGGCGTGCGGCTGTCTTCCCGTTGCTCGGAGGTCTGGCCCGTCCCCTGATAGAAGCGGATGTTCGGAATCTGGGGAATGCGCCTGGCGCTGAAGAGCGTGTGAAAGATCGAATGGTCGATCGGAAGATCCACGAGCGGATACTCGGAGGCCGGCAGCACTTTCCGCAACTCGGCCAGCCAGTGGTCCCATGCGTAGCTGCCCCAGGCATCGTCGGCCCACATGAATCCGCCCTTCTGCAGATACGCGCGCAGCGCTTCCACTTCTTCGGGCCCGAAAAACGCGCGGCCGTGATTGGTGAGCGCCACAAACGGGCACTTGAACAGTTCGGGTTCGGTCGCCTGAATGACGACGTGGTTCGGTGTCCCGTCGGGGCCGAGGTCGACCGCCGCGTTGGACAGCTCGGACAGCCGAATCGACAGATTCTCGTCGGCGCGCGGGTAGTCGACGCCCCACCCACCGCCAAAGCCCCCATAGCCCCCGCGAAACGCGATGCGGCAAAAGGTGAAGTCGCCTTTGAACGTGTCAGCGGTGGGACGTCGGACGCCGTACCAGCCACCGCCGCCGCCGCGCTGTGCCGACAGCGCCGCGGTCGCCAGAACCAGCGCCAGAAGAGACACGACGACCTGCTTTACGCGCATCGGGAAACTGAATAAATTGTAGCGCGTCATGAGAAGACTCTCCGTGCTTGCCTTCGTCCTGACGGCCGCGTGCAGCGCACCAAGCCCGCCGCCGGCTCCCGCAGCAACAACACCCGCGCCCGCTCCGGCTCCCGAACCGGTGACCTTCGGCCAGCATCATCATCCGATCCGTACGTCGAATGCTGAAGCGCAGCGAATGTTCGACCAGGGAATGGCGCAGGCCTTCGGCTTCAACCACGAAGCCGCGATTCGATCGTTCGAGCGCGCGGCCGAGCTCGATACGAGCGCGGCGATGCCGCACTGGGGCAAGGCGTGGGCGCTCGGTCCGAACTACAACCTGGACATCGACGATGAGCGGGCAAAGCTGGCCACGGAAGCGGTCGCCAAAGCGCAGTCTCTTGCGGCGAATGGCCCCGAGAACGAGAGCGCCTACATCGCGGCGATCGCCGTACGCTACTCGGCCGATCCCAAAGCCGACCGCCCGGCCATGGCGCGTGCGTTCAGCCGGGCGATGGGCGATCTCTCGCGGAAATATCCTGACGATCTCGACGCGGCCGTCATCTACGCGGAAAGCGTGATGAATCTCACGCCCTGGAAGTTGTGGACGCCCGACGGCAAACCGACGGCCAACACCGAGCGCATCGTCAGTGCGCTCGAGGCCGTGCTGCTGCGGAATCCGAATCACCTCGGCGCGAATCACTATTACATCCACGCCGTCGAAGCGTCACGGACGCCGGCGCGCGCGCTCGCCAGCGCCGAGCGGCTCGCGAAGATCTCCGAGTCGTCCGGACATCTTCTGCACATGCCCGCGCACATCTATGCGCGCACCGGCGATCACGCCGGCGCCGCGTCCGCCAACGCCGCAGGCGCGGCGGCAGATCGGCGCTACATCGCGATCGCACCGCCGAACGGGATGTACGGAATGATGTACTACCCGCACAACCTGCATTTCCTGGCCGACTCGCACATGATGCAGGGGCGATTCGCCGACGCGCATCAGGCCGCCATTCGCGCGGCCGAACAGCTCGCTCCGCACGTCGCCATGATGCCGATGCTCGAATCCATGGTGATCATGCCCGTGTCGGTCCTGATGCGGTTCGGCAAATACCCGGAGATTCTCGCGTTTCCCGAGCCGCCGGCCGAGCGGACGGTTCAACGCGCGTGGCATCACTTCGCGCGGGGCACGGCGTTCGCGAAGACCGGCAAGGTTGACGAGGCCCTGGCCGAGCGCAAGCTGTTGGCGACGGCGATCGCGGCAGTCCCGGAGACGGCCGCATTTGGTGGAGGCGGGTGGGCCACGGCGCCCACCGCGTTGAACGTGGCTGCGCTCTCGCTCGACGCGCGCATCGCCCAGGCGCGGGGTGAGTACGATCCCGCCGTCAAGTTCTGGCAGCAAGCCGTCGCTGCGGCCGATCAGCTGCCTTACGACGAGCCGCCGGTGTGGTTCTACCCCGTTCGCGAGTCACTGGGCGCGACGCTCCTGGCGGCGGGCAAAGCGCCAGAGGCCGAGCGCGTGTTTCGCGAGGACCTGGAGAAACATCCGCGCAACGCACGATCCCTTTTTGGTCTGCAGGCGGCGCTCGCGAAGCAAGGCCGCGAGTCCGAGGCGGTCCTGGTGCAAGGCGAATTCGACGCGGCGTGGAAGAACGCCGACACCAAGCTCAATTTGGAACAGTTTTGAGATCCAACGCCAAGACGCCGAGACGCAAAGAATCTTTTTGGAAAAACACTTCGCGCCTTTGCGCCTTTGCGCCTTTGCATTGAGATACGAAACGTCTCAGAACCAGGGTTCGTCGCCGCTTGGACCATAGATCGACGGCACCTTACCGCCGGCCATCCGCAGATACACCGAGAACTGTCCGCGGTGATGGATCTGATCGCAGAGCAAGAACCACAGAAAGTCGAGCTTCGGGATGTCGCCGAGGGTCTTCGGCCCCGTGAAGAACTTCACGGTATCGCCGGTCTGCGAGTCGGGCATCTGCTCGACCAGCGCGACCGTGCGCGTGAAGCTGCCTTCCACAGCTTTCACGAGCTCGTCGTACGACTCCGGCGCCGACGGAGGCTTTCCAGGCGGCGTCGACCAGTCGAACCCGCTCGTGAGCGCCTTCTCGGCAAGGCCCTGCTCCATCGCGAACAGCCACATTAGATCGCGGGCGGATCTCGACTTCGGCGTCGGCTGCAAATCAAGCTTGTCCTCGGGATATTCCCGCATCAGTTTGAGGGTTGTCGCCGTCTCGCGCTTGAAGCTGTCGAGAAACTGTTGACGTGGTGTTGGTGTCTGCATGGGCACACTATAGTCCTGCCCCGTCGACTGCAGGCGATGAAAAAATTTGGATTCGTGCGACACTGCGCCTGGAGCGTATACATGCCACGGTATGTTGCTGCACCGATCGTTCTATTGCTTGGGGTCGTGGCGGCCGGGTCGCCGCTCGACACAGTCCGTTCGGCCGAACCCAACCGTCATCTTCTTCTCGTGCTCGATGGGTTGCGGCCCGACTACGTCACGCCCGAGGTGATGCCGAATCTCTACGCCTTCGGACGCAGCGGTGTCGTGTTCACGAATCATCATTCGGTGTATCCCACCGTCACGCGCGTCAACTCGTCGTCGATATCGACCGGCGCCTATCCGGAGCGTCATGGCATTCTCGGCAACTCGGTGTTTTTCCCGAGGGTCGATGCCGGCCGGTTCCTCGATACGGGCCAGCGATCGAATCTCGAGAAGATTCAGGCAGATCAGGATGGCGTGCTGCTCACCGCGACGACGCTGGGCGAAGTGCTGCAGGCCAACGGCAGGACGATGCTCGCCCTCGGCGCGGGCACCACCGGATCGACCTTCCTGCTCAATCACAAAGTGTCGGGCGGCGCCGTCATGCACACCGAGTTCGCGCTGCCAGAAGCACTGTACGCACGCGCCACCAGCGAGCTCGGACCGGTGCCGGCGGAGGGACATCCGAACGACGCGCGCAACCACCGCGCGGTCGAGACGTTTCTGAACATCGGTCTCGACGCAGCCCGCCCGTCCGTGACGGCCATGTGGCTTAACGATCCGGATACGACCGCGCACGCGCTTGGCATGGGACATCCGACGACGGTCGAAGCGCTGAGGCGGCTCGACCGCGAAATCAAGAACATTCAGGATGGCTTGAGGGCGCGGGGGCTGCTCGATTCCTACAACATCTGGGTGACGTCGGACCACGGATTTGCGACCTATGTCGGCGCACCAGACGTGCGCGCGTTGCTCAAGCCGTTCGAGGGCACGCTCGCCGATGGCTCGCCGCGCATCGTCAACGGCGAGACAGCCATTTATGTGCGCGATGCCAATCGTCAGGTGATGGGACAGATCGTGCGGGCACTGCAGACAACCGCCGGCATCGGCGCCATCTTCACACGTCCCGCAACTCCTGGTTCGCTCGACGGCTGGGCAGAAGGAACGTTGTCGTTCGACGCCGTGCGCTGGAGCCACGCGCGCTCGGGTGACATTCTGTACTCGCCGGAATGGACCGATCAGAAAAACGCGAACGGATTCGCAGGGACGAGTGCCTCGAACGGTGTGGCGGGGCATGGCAGCTCGAGCCCCTTCGAGATTCACAACACGCTCATCGCCGCCGGGCCCGACATCAGGCAGGGCGCGACGGTGGCCGTGCCGAGCGGCAACGTCGATTTCGCGCCGACGTTTCTTCACATGTTGGGAATCGCGGCCCCGTCGACCATGCAGGGACGGCCCTTGCTCGAGGCATTGCGAGTGCCCGGTACCCAGAAGCCGGCGACGGTGACAAAGACGGAGCATTCCTCGCGCACGACAGACGGCGCCTACAGTCAGACGATTTACTTCTCCATCGTCCGCGCCGGAGGCAAGGAGTACCGGTACATGGATTACGCAAAAGCCGTGCGGGCGGCTCCATAGAGGCGATTACGAACGTCAGCAGCACGCTCGAGGACTTCATGCGCCACGTGATTTCGCTTCTCGTCGGAATTTCGCTGACAGCGATCCTCGCCGCGCAGGCTCCAGCGGGTGGCACGCCCGGCCGGCGTGTGCTTCTCGATGCCCATAACGCCTACCCGTATCAGGGCCGTTGGAGCGATCGCCTCGATCGCGCGCTAGCCACTGGAGCCCCCATCGCGATCGAACAGGATCTGATCTGGCGTCCGGCGAGCGGCACGACACCGGCGCAATCTATTGTCTCGCACGGGGAGCCTTTCACGGGGCGTGAGCCGACTCTCCGCGATTTCTTCGAGCGCATCAGGCCGGTGGTCATCAGAGCGCTCGCGTCCGGCTCGCGCGCCGGCTGGCCGCTCATCACGCTGAACCTCGATTTCAAGGACAGCCATCCTGAACACTTCGTGTCGATCTGGCGGCTTCTCGATGACTATGCGGAGTGGCTGACAAGCGCACCGCGGGTCGCCGACGGAACCACGGTGCAACCTCTGACGCTCGGCCCTGTTCTCGTGCTCACCGGTGCCGATCCGTCGCAGCGCGTTGTCTTTCACGATGCGGTGCCCACAGGTTCTCGACTTCGCCTGTTCGGCGCCATCCAGCCCGGACACCTCAAGGCGACAAACTACCTGCGCTGGTCCAACAACCCGTGGAGCGTCATCGAACCAGAAGGGCAGAATCACGCCGCCGAGTGGAGCGACCGAGACGCACATCGTTTGCTCGAAAGCGTGAACGCCGCGCATCAGGCCGGGCTCTGGATTCGTTTCTACACGCTGAACGGGCACCCGGTCGCCGACACCGAACGCTTGGGGCTGACGCCCGGTTACAACTTTGGATCGCTCGAGGCCGCACGCATCCGGTGGCGCGCGGCGATCGCCGCCGGTGTCGACTTCATCGCCACCGATCAGTACGAAGAGTTCGCAAAGATTTTATCGCCCTGAGGACCCGTGACAGACTAGGGCCCAGTGCCCAAGGACCATCGCCCATCGACCAAATCGAATGAGGTCCTGACCGTCGCAGGTCGCGACGTCCCTGTTTCGAATCCGACGAAAGTCCTCTTTCCAAAGGCCGGATACACGAAGCTGGAACTGGTGCAGTACTACCTCGCCGTTTCNGATGGCGCGCTGCGTGCGGCCGGCGGACGTCCGAACGTGCTGGTCCGCTATCCCAATGGCATCGGCGGCGAATACTTCTACCAGAAGCGGGCGCCGGAATCACGGCCGGACTGGATCGAGGTCGTGACGCTGCGCTTCCCTTCCGGGCGCATCGCCGAGGAAGTGGTCCCCCGCGATGCCGCGGCGCTCGTGTGGATGGCAAACCTGGCGTGCCTCGAGCTGCACCCACACCCCGTGCGTGCCGAGGACCTGGACCATCCCGACGAACTGCGGATCGATCTCGATCCCGTCCCGGGTGTCGTCTGGCAACAGTTGCAGCAGGTCTCGCAGGTCCTGCGCGCGACGCTCGACGAGCTGAAACTGGTGGGCTGGCCGAAAACATCCGGCTCGCGTGGCATTCACGTCAACGTGCGGATCGAGCGGCGCTGGACGTTCGACCAGGTGCGGCGGGCGGCACTCGCCCTCGCACGCGAGGTGGAACGGCGTGCGCCGGAACTTGCCACCAGTAAATGGTGGAAGGAAGAACGTCACGGCGTGTTCCTCGATTACAACCAGAACGCCAAGGACAGAACGGTGGCCGCGGCGTACTCCGTGCGTCCGACCGAAGACGCACGCGTGTCGGCACCCATGACATGGATCGAAATCGACTCGGCAGAGCCGGGCGATTTCACACTGCGCACGATGCCAGCGCGCTTCGCGGGTATGGGCGATGTGCACGCCGCGATCGACCAGCATCCCTGTTCGCTCGAGCCGCTCCTCGAGTTGTCGGCGAAGCAGGAACGCGACGGTCTTGGCGACGCACCATGGCCGCCGCACTATCGCAAGCAGCCCGGCGAGCCGTCGCGGGTGCAGCCGTCGAAGCGCCGCCAACCCTCGCGCCCGCTCATCGAGATCGCACGGGCGCGGCACCAGGAAGACGCCATGGCCGGGCTGGAGCGCTGGAAGGCGAAGCATCCCGACGCCGCCACCCACCTGCAACCAGCCGACGTGCTCGTCGATCGCATGCGCGGCCGTTTCAGAACCTGGACCAGGATTCGTGTGAACCTCGAGCACGTGCCGGAAGGGCTGCGACCCGCTCAGGAGCCGCTCGATCCCGATGAGGATCTGAACGACTGGGGTGGCCCCGAACGGGGAGCTAGCGGCTCTGGCGGCCAGCGCCGAAGACCTTCTCGAGCTCGTACGGCGTCGTAACCTCCAGCTGATCGTAGCGACAGTCGGCGGGCTGTCGATCCGGCCGCCAGCGCTGAAAAATGGCCGCGTGACGGAATCGGTCTCCCTGCATGTGGTCGTACTTCACCTCGCACACCCGTTCGATGCGCAACGGCTCCCACGACAGATCCTTGCCGGCACTCCAGCGGCTCTGCCCGCCAGGCATGCGGCTCGTCGCGGCACCGGCTTCGGCCCAATCGCGCCACGGATGATGCTCGAGCGCTCGCTCGCGCAGCGGCGCCAGCTCGTCAGCCAGCTGCGCGCGCATGGCCATTGTGAACGAGGAAGTGACGCCGACATGCTGAAGCCGTCCCCTGTCGTCGTAGAGACCGAGCAGCAGTGAGCCGATGAGCCGATCTTTTCCGCTCTTGTGCCACCGAAAGCCCGCCACGACACAATCGGCCGTGCGCGCGTGCTTCACCTTGATCATCGCCCGCTTGCCTGGCTCGTAGACGCCACGCTCGGGTTTCACCATCACGCCATCGAGCCCGGCCCCCTCGAATCGCGACAGCCAGTCCGACGCAATCACACGATCGCGTGTCATCGGCGTCAGATAGATTGGCGGTCTGGCCCCTTCGAGCAGTGATTCCAGAAGCGCGCGCCGCTCCTGCTGCGGCGTCGCACGAAGGTCCCGGCCGTCGAGCGCGAGGAGGTCGAACGCGACAAACGACGCCGGCGTTTCCTTCGCCAGCTTGGCCACGCGAGATGCGGCCGGGTGCAGGCGCAGCTGCAACGTGTCGAAGTCGAGACCGTGGGCGGTCGCGATGACGATCTCCCCGTCGACGATGCAGCCATCGGGGAGAGCGACGAGGAACACGTCGTGCAGATCCGGAAAATAGCGATCAAGGGGACGCGAGTCGCGGCTCTGGATGAACACGTCGGAATCGCCGCGAAAGACGATCGCGCGAAACCCGTCCCATTTGGGCTCGTACAGCAGCCCTTCGCCGGCCGGCAGCTCGTCGGCGAGCTTGGCCAGCATCGGTTCAATAGGGGGCGGAATCGGAAACATGCCGGGCATTATAAAATTCCGGGGCGTCATGTCGAGAATCCGCGGTCTGCTCCGACTTACCGGTGAACGCGCCAATAGGGGCGCGGGGCCGGACCGAAGCGCGACGCGCATGGCCGGGCCACATTAACCAAGGAGTACGATTCGTGAAATACATGCTGATGATGAACGCGCCCAAGGGGGCTTCCGGCGACTGGGGAGTGATGAAGTGGCCGGCCGAGGACCTGAAAGCCCACATCGGATTCATGAAGCGCTTCACCAAGGCGCTCAGCGATGCAGGCGAGCTGGTCGCGGCCGAAGGGCTGGCATCGCCCGGTCAAGCCAGGCAGGTGCGGGCTCAGCCGAACGGCGCACCGCCGATTACCGACGGCCCGTTCGCGGAGACGAAAGAGTTCCTCGCCGGGTACTGGATCGTGGACGTCGACAGCCAGGCCCGCGCGTTCGAAATCGCGGCGGGCGCGTCGGCCGCGCCGGGGCCCGGGGGCAAGCCGCTGAACATGCCGATCGAAGTGCGCGAGGTGATGAGTGCACCGCCAGTTGAGGCATGACAGATCGATTGAACGCCATCGACGAGAGCCTGCTGCGCGATCTCGCGCCGCAGGTTCTCGCCGCCGTGACTCGCCGCTTCCGAGACTTCGCCGCCGCTGAAGACGCCGTGCAGGAGGCACTCGTCGCGGCCAGCGTGCAGTGGCCGAAGGAAGGACTGCCCGACAATCCCAGCGGCTGGCTGATTCACGTCGCCGCACGCCGCATGACCGATCATGTGCGCAGCGAGTCGGCGCGGCGGCAGCGCGAGGAACTGTCTGCGGCAGAAGGGTCGCCAGACCAGCAGTTCGCGCCGCCAGCCGATGCAGCCGCTGGAGAACGCGACGATACGCTTGTCCTTCTCTTCATGTGCTGCCATCCGTCACTCACTCCCTCGTCTGCGATCGCCCTGACGCTGCGTGCCGTCGGTGGCCTCACGACGGCGGAAATCGCCAAGGCGTTTCTGGTGCCCGAGAGCACGATGGCACAACGCATCAGCCGTGCGAAACAGACGATCAAGGCGTCACGCGTCCCGTTTCGCCTGCCCGGTTCCCGCGATCGCGCGTCGAGGCTGGGCGCCGTCCTCCACGTGCTGTACCTGATTTTCAACGAGGGGTACGCCACGAGCATCGGCGCGACGCTGCAGCGTGTCGAGCTGTCCAGCGAGGCGATCAGGCTGACGCGAGCTCTTCACCGGCGTCTCGCTGCCGATCCTGAAGTCGCCGGACTGCTCGCCCTCATGTTGCTGACCGATGCGCGACGTCCTGCACGGACGGGATCGGACGGCGAGCTCATCTCGCTCGACAAGCAGGATCGCCGGCTCTGGGACCGGGCCGTAATTGCGGATGGCACCGCGCTCATCAGCCGTACGCTTCCGATGGGCGCGGTTGGTCCGTATCAATTACAGGCGGCCATCGCGGCCGTGCACGACGAAGCCCCGCGATACGAGGAGACGGACTGGCCGCAGATTCTTGCGCTCTACTCGGTTCTGCAGCGCATTTCCAGCAATCCGATGGTCTCGCTCAATCGCGCGGTGGCCCTCGCGATGGTGCACGGCGCCGCCGCAGGTCTCGAAGAGCTGGCTGTACTCGAAAAGGACACAAGCCTCGCGGGGCACTATCGGCTCGATGCCGTGAAGGCCCATCTGCGCGAGATGTCTGGCGACCTTCAAGGCGCCATCGACTGCTACACGATTGCGGCCGATCGAACGACGAGCGTCCCCGAGCGCGAATATCTCATCTCTCAGGCCGCACGGCTCGCGGGCTCAGACACAGCCTGACAGGCCATTTTTGTCGGGAACGTCCCGCTACGAATCTGCGTCAAAGAAATTTAAGGCAATGCACTCTCCTGAGGAAGCGGTCCTGGATATGCCACATGCCCCAGCGTTCGACGAGGGCGAGCGCCTTCGCCTTCTCGCCGAAGTGTCCGAATCGATCGCGTCACACCCTGACTTGAACGAACTCTTTCGCGACCTTGCACAGCGGTTGCCGCGAATCGTCCCGTTCGACTACATCAACGTCGTGCTGCACGACGCATCGCGCAATGTGATGCGCCTTCATCTGCTCGCCGTCCCTGAGGAGACGGACTTCAAGCCCGGCATGGAATTCCCCGTCGATGAATCGCCCGGGGGCCATGTCTGGAAGACTCAGGTACCGCTTGTCGTCAACGACATTGCCGCGGAACACCGTTTTTCGAGCCTGATTGAGCGGCTGCGCCAGGAGGGCGTGCAGTCGTTTTGCGTCGTGCCGCTGACGACCGCTCTGGGACGGCTCGGCGCGATGGGGTTTGGCAGTCTGAGCACGTGCGTGTATCAGGAGCGCGACATCAGCTTCATGCAGGAGGTGGCCAAACAGATTGCGGTCGCCGTCGACAACGTCCTGCACGAAGAAAGCGCCCGTACCGCGCAGTCGGCCCTCGCCCGCGAGCGCGATCGGCTCCGCCTGCTCCTCGAAGTGAACAACGCCGTCGTCTCAAGGCTGGATATGGATGCGGTGTTCGCATCGGTCAGCACGTCGCTGCAACGCGTGATCCAACACGATGGATGCAGCCTGCTGCTCTTCGAGCCCGACACCGGCCATTACCGCTGCCACGTGCTGAAAGTGACGAAGAACGAGAGCTTCGTCGAAGAAGGCCAGGCCGACCACACCATGGTGTCGCCCGGGTGCATCGCGATCTCGACGCGCGCGCCCGTGGTCTTCAACGAAACGGGCCTCCGGGGTCTGCAGGCCAAATCGAAGGTCGCCCAGTTCCTGCTCGCGGAAGGCGTGAAATGGTTCTGCAGCATTCCGCTGCAGTCGCGCGATCGCGTGCTCGGCACTCTGAACATCGGGCGTCTCACCGAAAATCCATTCAACCCGGACGAGGTCGAGCTGCTGACGCAGGTGGCACAACAAGTGGCCATCGCCGTGGACAACGGGCTCGCCTATCGCGAAATCGCGGAGCTGAAGGAAAAGCTGAACGAAGAAAAGCTGTACCTCGAGGACGAAATCCGCACGGAGCACAACTTCGAAGAAATCATCGGAGACAGCGCGCCCCTGAAGCACGTGCTCGCGCAGGTGGAAATCGTCGCGCCAACCGACTCGACCGTCCTGATTCAGGGCGAGACCGGCACTGGCAAAGAGCTTATCGCCAGGGCCATTCACAACATCAGCAGCCGCCGCTCGCGCACGTTCGTGAAGTTGAACTGCGCGGCCATCCCGACCGGTCTCCTCGAGAGCGAGCTGTTCGGGCACGAAAAGGGGGCCTTCACCGGTGCGATCGCGCAGAAGCTCGGCCGCTTCGAGCTGGCCAACGGCGGAACGTTGTTTCTCGATGAAGTCGGGGACATTCCGCTCGAGCTGCAGTCGAAGTTCTTGCGAGTGCTGCAAGAGCAGGAATTCGAGCGCCTCGGGGGGACGAAAACGATCCGTGTCGACATCCGGTTAGTCGCCGCAACCAACCGCGACCTGGCGGCCATGGTCACCGACAAGCAGTTCAGGAGCGACCTCTATTACCGCCTCAATGTGTTCCCCATCGTGAATCCACCGTTGCGCGGGCGCCGCGAGGACATTCCGTCGCTCGTCCAGTATTTCACCACGAAGTTCGCGAGGCGGATGAACAGACCCATCGACGCGATTCCCACCGACACGATGAACGCGTTATCCGAGTACCACTGGCCAGGCAACATCCGCGAGCTCGAGAACTTCATCGAGCGCGCCGTCATTCTGACGCGGGGCTCCAGCCTGGCGGCGCCGCTGGCGGAATTGCGGCGGCCGCAAAACGGCCATGATGGCGATGCGCGGCGCGAGTTGAGTGTGTTCACGCTCGAAGAAGCCGAGCGTCAGCACATCCGTCACGCGCTTCAAGCCGCAAACTGGCTGG
>Ga0065705_10003615_pt1 | contig 13440 bp, 6 predicted proteins | sample SwibulcommuniRL2_FD_59092 | JGI IMG/M metagenome (GOLD analysis project Ga0065705, IMG submission 59092) | Bulk soil microbial communities from switchgrass field near Rose Lake, East Lansing, Michigan, USA - RL2 Bulk Soil v2 (version 2) | ecosystem: Environmental > Terrestrial > Soil >...
GTGACTGACCCCAAGGGCGCGGTGGTGGCGGGCGCTACCGTAAACGTGAAAAGCGCCGCTACCGGGCAGGAGTTTTCCACGCAGACCAACAATAACGGAGCTTACAGCATTCCCACGCTCTCGTCGGGAGTGTATACGGCCACGATCATAGCCTCGGGTTTCAAACAGGCTGCGGTCACCGACATTAAGATAGACGTCGGCAAGGCCTCGACTATTAACGTCGAACTCGAAATCGGATCTGCAAACGAAACCGTTACGGTTGTCGGCGGCGGTGAATTGCTGCAAACGCAATCAGCCACTGTCGGTACCACTTTGACGGGACGTCAGATCAGCGATTTGCCAACTGCGTCGCGCGACGCTCTCGACCTTGTGCTGGCAATGCCAGGCACGGCCACCCCCGGACGGCCACGCACTTCATCCGTCAACGGCCTGCCGAAGGGTGCTCTCAACATCACTCTCGACGGAATCAACGTGCAGGATAACCTCCTCAAATCGAGTGACGGTTTCTTCACGTACATCAGACCGAGAACCGACGCGATCGGTGAGGTCACTGTCTCCACTTCGACTCCCGGCGCCGAGAGCTCCGCGGAGGGCGCAGTGCAGATCAAGTTCGTTACGCAGGGTGGTTCGAACCAGTATCACGGTGGACTCTACTGGTATCACCGTAACCCCGCGCTGAATGCGAACTACTGGTTCAACAATCGCGACCTTGCTGCAGATCCGGTAACCCATAAGGCGCCGCAACAGCGGATCCTGCTGAACCAGCCCGGCGGTAAGATTGGTGGTCCAATCAGCATCCCCGGCTTGTTCAACGGTAAAGACAGAGCGTTCTTCTTCGTTAACTACGAAGAGTATCGCCTGCCGGAGAAGAGCTCACCGCGAACTCGTACCATTCTGAGTCCATTGGCCCAACAGGGCATCCATCGCTTTACTACCACCAACGCAACCTACGCTGGTGCTCCACCGGCAGGCGTTACCTGCGTGCCAACGCCGCCGAACTTTACGTGTTCAGCAAACGTGTTGACGTTTGCGCAGAACGCCGGCTTGATCTCGAGTCAAGATCCGACGATCAGCGCCTTGCTGGCAGACATGAGAAGTTCGTTGGCTGGTGTAAATGCGATCTTCGTGCAAACTTCAAATCCGAACTTGCAGCAGGCAACCTTCTTCAATCCCGGTGGCCAAACGCGTAAGTTCCCAACGGTTCGTCTCGATTTCACGATCGCGAAGAACCACCACATCGAGAACATTTGGAATTACCAGCAGTTCCGATCGCAAGTAGACTTTTTGAACGGCGTCGACCCGGCCTTCCCGGGCTTCCCGAACTTCGGCAGCCAGGATTCCAACCGCTTTTCAAACTCTACGGCCTGGCGTTGGACCATTTCGCAGAACCTCGTCAACGAAGCTCGCTTCGGATTGACTGGTGGAAGCACGTTGTTCTTCCCACAGGTGAACGCGGGACAGTTCAGCAATCAGGGCGGAGTTTCTCTTGGAATTGGCGGACCGGGCATTTCGACCGCAACTGTTACGACTGCTCCGTCACGTCGCAACTCACCAGTCAAACAGTTCACTGACACGTTGAATTGGATCAAGGGTAACCACTCGCTCCAGTTTGGCAGCACGGTGACGAGAGTCAACTACTGGGCACAAAACACGACTGTCGTTCCGACTGTCGGTTTTGGTATCAGCGGCACGTTGGCAGGCGACGCTACGGCTTTCAACGCCTTCCAAACTTTGCAGGGAACGGTTGGTCAGCAGGCGGCGGCGGCGTCCTTGTACGCAACCCTCGTCGGTCGCATCAACGCGATCACCGCGAATGTTCGCTTGAACGAAGAGACGGGCAAGTATGAGTATCTTGGCTCTCTCATTACTCGTGCACAGTTGACTGAGTATGGCTTTTTTGCTCAGGACACCTGGCGCTTCCGTCCCAACATTACGTTGACCGGCGGTCTGCGTTGGGAAGTTCAGGGACCGTTCCAGCCGTTGAACGACAGCCTGTCGAGGCTCGAATCTTTCGGCCAGATCTTCGGCGAGTCCGGTGAGGGCAATCTCTTTAAGCCAGGCACCTTGACCGGCTCCCCGACGAGATTCGTCCAGTTCTCGCAAGGTGAGAAGACGTTTGATACCGAGTATGGCAATTTCGCGCCAAGCGTCGGCATCACCTGGGCCCCGAACACCGGAAGCAGCGGCTTCATGCACAAGCTGATGGGAAATTCAGGGCAGACAGTTCTTCGTGGCGGCTTCTCGGTCGCGTTCGTCCGCGAAGGCACGAGCGCTTTCACGAGTCTGTTCAACTCGAACCCGGGCGGAACCCTGACTGCCAATCAGAGCACCAGTGGAACTCCGTTCCCGCTCAGCTTTGGCAACCTGTTCCGTAACGGATTGCCTGCGCGTCCGAATACGCTTACTGAACCATCGTATCCGAGCGTCGGCAACATCACTGATCCGGCTAACACCTTCTCGCCGAACATGAAGACCGGACACGTTAACTCGTGGACGTTCAGCATTCAGCGAGAGCTCACCTCCAACATGGTGGTTGAGTTACGGTATGTTGGTAATCGCGGCAAGGATCTCTGGCGCCAGTACAACTTGAACGAAACAAACGTCTTTGAGAACAACTTCCTCGAAGAGATGCGTCTCGCTCAGTTGAACCTGATCGCCAACATCAACAACGGACGCGGTCTCCAGTTCCGTTACCAGGGACCGGGCACCGGCACGTTCCCGCTGCCCAACATGCTCGGATTCTTAACGGGCAAACTGCCGTCTACAGCGAGCAACTGCAACAGCGTTGCTACCTGTAACACGCTTTACAGCGGCACCCTCTGGGCCAACGCGACGTTCACCACGGCGCTCAATCCGTTGAACTCGAACTTCCTTGGTTTTGCCGGCACCATCGCTGGCACGGCAAACGAGAGCATTTTCGGTCCGAACCGGATTGCCGCCGGCCTCCCGGCCAACTTCTTCGTCGTCAACCCGGGCAAACGCGGCGGCGCGTTCCTGTTTACCAATGAGGGCGAGACGACGTATGACGGTTTGACGTTTGAGTTCCGCCGTCGCTTCGCAAAAGGTTTGTTGGTGCAATCGAGCTACACGTTCTCGAAGGCGCTTTCGAACATGTATGCGAGCAACTCTGACCTCTTCGATCAGCCCGCTACGCTTCGTCCCGGACGAGACACTCGTCGCGGTGTAACTCCATTCGATATCACTCAAGCCTTCAAGACCAACTTCATTTACGAGCTGCCGGTCGGACGTGGTCAGCACTTCCTCAGCGGCGCGAATGGTTGGCAGGAGAAGGTCCTGGGTGGCTGGGGCTTCAACGGCAACATCCGCATCCAGAGCGGTTCACCCTTCTCGTTGGGTAACGTGCAANTGGTNGGNATGACCGCCAAGGANCTGCAGAATGCGATTGGTGTTTATCGCAACCAGGCCGATGCTGATGGCATCAATCGTGGGAACGTTTGGTCGTTGCCGCTCGACATCCGTCAGAACACCTTCAGGGCGTTCAATACCGCCTTCGCAACCGGAACCAACCAACCCATCTACACGCAGGGCGATCCGACGGGACGTTACATTGCCCCAGCCGGTCTGAACTGCATTTCGGGTATCGTTGGCGACTGCGGCTTCCAAAACCTCGTTCTCAAGGGACCAGCCTTCTTCCGATCTGACCTGAGCATCGTCAAGAAGATCCGGTTCACGGAGAACACGAACCTCGAACTGCGCGGAGAGATGTTGAATGCATTCAACAACATCAACTTCCTCATCGGTTCGGCGTCGAATGACATCAACACCCTCGGCGGATTTGGAACGGCCACCTTTGGTCGTTACACCGCTGCTTATCAGGACATCTCGACCACCAACGATCCCGGTGGCCGTCTGGTCCAGTTAGTGGTTCGATTCAACTTCTAAGCATTGATGAAGTTGTGATCGTTTAGGATGAGGAGAGCGGGTTTTCTGCTCTCCTCATTCTTGTTTTCAGGACAAACAGGATGTACAACTTGCAAAAAGTTTTGAACGAGGTAGTCAAATGAGGAGAGTGCTCTTTACAATTCTGCTGCTCGCGCTCTGCGCTGGATCCGCGCTGGCGCAAAAACCGAAATCATGGACCGAGCTGACCGAAAAAGATGTCGCCAGGATCCTGAACGATTCACCCTGGGGCCAAACGCAAACTGAAGGCGAAGAATCTCGACCTGAGCAGACCAGCGCTATCACGCAAGTAGCTGCGCAAGGATCTTCCAATAGACAATTGTCTCGCGAAGGCGAAGCTCCCGACACCCGACCATCGAAAGTTATTAGATACCGGACCCGGTTTCTTTCGGCTAAACCAGTGCGGGCCGCCTTTGCCCGTTACCTCGTGTTGAAAAAACCAGACGCCGATGAGAACCTGACGAACCAATTACAAGGCTTTGTCGATCGCGACTTTGCTGATTACATCGTGGTCGTAGTAATGGCCGAAGCCGCTGACGAGCGACTGGTTGTTCCAACCATGCAGCTTCTTAATGCCGCTACCACAGATGTTTTGAAAGACAAGGTTTATCTCGAACGCAAGGATGGCAAGCGATTGGCGCTGGCTGACTATCGTCCTCCGGGCCCGGACGGGATGGGAGCGAAATTCGTTTTTTTGAGGACGCTCGAGGGCCAGCCGTTTTTAACTCCGCAAAGTGACAACGTGCGATTCTTTGCACAGCTCAGTGAGAAAACGAAACTTAACGTCAAGTACAAAGTGTCTGACATGATGTACGACGGGAAACTGGAGTATTAGTGTGAAAACTATCCCCCTACTTCTGCTGGCGATCGTGCTCGCCGGATTGGCAACAACCCCGCAGGACAAAGAGCTGTGGCCCAAGTGGGACAAGGGTAAAGTCCAAAAGATGTTGAACTCTTCTCCCTGGGCACAGACACAAACCGATACTGACACTTCGGAGATGACTTACTCTCCGACTACCGCCACTGGCTCATCTTCGATCGGGTCAACTGCATCATCATCAGCCGGCAACGGCAACGTCACCCGTGACGGTCGCGACGTGCAGGGCAGTCGCACCGATCGCGGCGCCTCGAACCAGGCAATGTCAGTCAATTACCACGTCCGTTTTCTGTCTGCGAGACCGATCCGGCAAGCGTTTGCACGCATGATCGAAATCCAGGAGAAAGAAAACAAAGCAGTTCGCGAACAACTCGGACCATTTGTCGAACGCGACTTCAGCGATTACATCGTGGTGGCAGTGTCGTTTGATGCCCCGGACAAGCGCTTCGAGGGTCCGGTACTTCAGGCGTTTTCGAGTGCAACTGGCGGCACACTCAAAACCAAGGCTTATCTCGANCGCAGCGACGGCCAGCGACTCTTTGTCATCGATTACAAGCCNCCCATCAATGACGGCCTCGGAGCGAAGTTTGTTTTCCCGCGCACNGTTGACGGCCAGCCTTTCCTCACAGAAACTGGAGATGTTAGATTCGTCGCTCAGATCAGCGACAAAATCAACGTCAACACGAAATACAAACTTCACGACATGATGTATGAGGGCAAGCTGGAGTATTAAGCAAACGATGAGTCTCCCCGGAATCATCACCTCATGAAATCGAAAGGCCCAGAAATGAACAAGAGACTCCCGATTGTTTTAATGCTCCTGCTTCTCGCCGTGATCGCGGTCGAAACCGTGATCGGGCAGAAGCAGGCAAAATCGTGGAAGGAGTGGTCGAAAAAAGATGCCGAGAAGATCCTGAACGATTCGCCCTGGTCGCATCCTCAGGTCGATACCGATCTCTCGGAGATGTTTTTTCAGCCGACCACTGACGCGCGCACGTCAGGTGGAAGAGCTCCGAACGCAAACTCACGGCTCGAACAAGGGGCAACGAACCAGGCAACGAGTATCACTTACGGCATCCGGTTATTTTCAGCGCGACCGGTGCGGCAGGCGTTCATGCGGATCATTCAGTTGCAGAAGAAAGATCTCGAGCCTGACGTGGTGGCGCGTATGAATAGCTTCGCGGAACTGCCGGCCAACGATTCGATCATCATCGCAGTCACCATCGAAGGCACTGACAAGCGCTCACTCGGAAGGGTGATGCAGATCATCGACAGCGCCGCGACCGGAACTCTCAAGAACACCACTTACCTTGAGCGCAACGACGGGAAGCGGTTGTTTTTGGAGGAGTATGTCCCGCCGGGGAAGGATGGCTTCGGCGCTCGCTTCATCTTCAAGCGCATCGTTGATGAGCGACCGTTTCTCACCACCGATTTCAACAACGTTCGTTTCGTCTCCGAGTTCGGGACCGCCGTGAAGCTGAACATGCAGTTCAAGGTCAGCGACATGATGGTCGACGGCAAACTTGAGTACTAATATGTGATTTCGATCACCTGCAAAATCCCAGCAAATTCAAAATTCTGTAGTCGATTTCCAAATTTTCAGGAATCGGCCCTCACTACTCTCGTAATTGCTAAGGATATTCAGCGTCAATGCCTTCGGATTAAGGCATGTCTATTGCTGTCAGTAAAAGTTCGGCCCCTCGACGGACAATTCAAACAATTTAAGTCGTCACTTATTTTTAGTTCGATTCATTGCTCGTCAACCCAAGGCAGTAGCACAGAATCGCGAACAGTCATTTAGTGATTGGTCTGGTTAGTTCCCACTCGGCTTTAGCGTTCAATTCCATCCGGTCAACAGGTTTCAACTTGCAAGGAAATCCGCCCATCTAGGAGGAAACATGACAAAAGTTTTGAAGTTGTTGTTGGTAACCCTGGCGATTTTTGTGCTGCACGTTTCTGGACAGGCTCAGCAGACGACGGGCTCTGTAACCGGAACGATTACTGACCCCGGTACTGCGGTGGTAGCGGGTGCGACCGTCACGGTTGCCAGTGCTGCTACTGGTGCGGAACGCACCGCAGTAACCAACAGTTCCGGAGTATTCGACTTTCAGGCCTTGCTGCCCGGCACATACAGTGTTTCGGTTGAGGCTGCGGGGTTCAAGAAAGCAATAATCCGCGAGGTTGTTGTTTCTGTCGCAACTACTGCTCAAGTGAACATAACGTTAGAGATCGGCCTCGCGAATGAAACAGTCACCGTCACGACTGCACAAGAGGTGATCAATAGCACCAGCCCAAGCCTCACCAACGTGATCAATACGAGGCAGGTGCAGGACCTTCCGCTTGGTGGTCGAAACCCTGTACAGCTTGCCGCTTTACAAGCCGGCATTGCAGTCGTAGGAGACAATACACGAGGTGCGTCGGTAGGCGGGTTGCGACAAACTGCCGTAAACCTGACCCAGGATGGCATCAACGCGATGGACAACTTCGTCAAAACAAGTTCGTTCTTCGCAATCAGCTCTCCCTCACTCAACTCTACGGCTGAGTTCAGTATTACCACCGGTACTGTTGGCGCCGATGCGGGACGTGGGGCTGCCCAGGTGAATCTGGTCACCAAGGGAGGCTCTAACGATTTTCACGGTAACGGGTTCCTGCAGTTGATCAATGAGAGCTATAACGCGAACACATTTTTCAACAACTTCAATAACACGCCTAGACCGATCCTGCGGCAGCACTTTTGGGGTTTTGACGTGGGCGGACCTGTTTATTTCCTGAAGTTTGGCGAAGGCGGCCCCACAACTTGGAGCGGAAAGGACAAAGCGTTCTTTTACTTCTCGTTCGAAGCGTTTCGGCAGAATCAAGGCAGGGCGAATAATCGTAACGGTGTCTTAACGCAGGAAGCGCGGAACGGTATTTTCCGGTACGTCGGCACAAACGGCGCGCTTCAGACCGTCAATCTTCTCTCGATCGGCAGCGTCCACGCGCTAAACCCGGTCATGACGGCTCATCTCGCGCAAATACCTCTCCCCAATAATTTCAACTGCTCAAACAGCGATGGCTTCAACATCGGTTGCTACACGTTCAATGTCTCGGAAAGCAACGTTAACGATAAATACGTTGCTCGATACGATCACCAACTTGTGGAAAACACGCGTCTGGGTTCGCACAAGCTTGAGTTTATTTACAGCCGCGTCATCACCAGCACACATCCGGACGTTTTCACGAACGGTATCGATGCTCCGTTTCCGGGTGGCGTTAATGGGTTCCAGGCGTCAACACGAAATCTGATTACGCCGGCGCTCGTCTCAACGTTTGGAAGTAAATGGACCAATATCGTCCGTTATGGCCGGCAATGGGCTCCGGTAGATTTCAACCGCGACTCAGTGCCGACAGCACCATTCATCACGCTGCCGGGCGTGCTTATTAACTTTGACAACACGTTCATGCCTCAGCCACGAAACACGATCGTCAATCAGGTGACTGATACAGTCTCGTGGGTTAACGGCAATCACAGTTGGAAATACGGTGCTGATTGGCAGAATGTGCTGGGCATAAGCCGAAACGACGCTGGTATCAACCAGACGATCAATTTGGGAACCAACGCAGCGAATGGTACTGGATTCACCCTCGCCAATCTGCCCTTCGGCGCGAACACTAATCTGACGAATGCAACTACCGCCTATACTGCAATCGTCGGCAATTTAGCGTCATCGACCCGGACCTTTAATGTCACCGATCCCACGTCCGGTTTCGTCGAGGGGGCTACGCGATTACGAAAGGTGCAGGAGAAAGATCTGGCGCTCTTCGCAAACGATCAATGGCGCTTCCGAAATAACCTGACGATAACCTACGGGGTTCGCTGGGATTACATGGGGGTTCCGACCGTTCCCAATGGATTGGCGATCCAACCGAATTACAGCGACCTGTTTGGCATCTCGGGATTCGGAAATCTCTTCAATCCGACAGCAACGCCGGGCAGCCAAACACAGGGCGTTGCTTCGTTGGACTTTGTCAGCGGCGACACCGGCAAAGGCCTCTACAAGAACGATTGGAATAACTTCGCACCGTCGGTTGGTGTAGCGTATTCACCAGCCTTTAGGTCTGGATTGCTCCACAAGTTGTTTGGTGACGAGGGCACCAGCTCTCTCCGCGGTGGTTACTCCGTCAGCTACCTGCATGACGGCATCACCACCTTCACGAACCTCCTGGGAGTGGGCACCACTAACCCGGGACTGATCGCCACGGCTAACCTGTCGACGCTCAGCCTAACGAATCCGCCTACTGCGAACATACGCGGTACGTTAGGACCCGGGGGCGTACCTCTGATCACGCCGACGTTCCAGATTCCCATTACCGACAGGCAGAATTTCCTGGCCAATTCCGCTAATGGTCTCTGGACCGCGGATCCAAACCTCCGCAGTCCTTACGTGCACCAGTTTAGCTTCGGTATTGAGCGCGAGATATTCAAGGATACCGCTCTTGAAATCCGGTATCAGGGCAACATCGCCCCGAATACCTGGCGCGCGCAGGACATTAACGAAGTCAACATTTTCGAGAATGGTTTCCTGCAGGAATTCATTAATGCGCAACGTAACCTGGCCGCGCGCGGAGGCTCGAGCTTTGCGCCCGGCTGCGCCACTTGCGTGCCGTTACCGATCTTCGATAGGTTCTTTGGGTTAACCCCGGGTGGAACGGCAGTAGCGGCTGCCAGCGGATATGCGAGCACCACCTTCATCACGAACCTCAATCGAAACGACATCGGTACGTTGGCAAGTACCCTGGCCTTCAATCAGGCATACAGGACGAATCGCGAAAGTGTTCAAGTTGGACTGCCGGCGAACTTCTTCGTCGCGAATCCAAACGCCACCTTTGCAAGAGTCTTGAAGAATGATGCGCGTTCGAATTACAACGCGTTAGAGGTTGAGGTACGTCGCCGGTTCTCAAATGGATTGCAATTCCAGGCGGACTACACCTTTAGCAAGGCCCTCGGTGACGCTGTCGATGCGCAGGGAAATAACCAGAGCGATCTGGTTAACCGGCTCACACTGCGCAACCCGGACCTCGACTATCGCCGGTCGACCGAGGACCAGACACACCGGTTCGTCGCTAACGGCATCTACGAACTTCCGTTCGGAAGCGGTAAACGCTTTCTCGACAGTTCGAACTGGGTACTCAACAGGCTTGCGGGGGGCTGGACTGTTGGTGCGATTGCCGTGTGGTCGACTAGTCCGCCTTTCTACATTTCCTCGGGTCGTGCGACCTTCAATAGTGCCACCGCAAATAATGGCGCGCAGTTGGTCGGCATAACGTTTGAGGAATTCAGAAATAACGTCGGGCTGTTCAAGACTCCTGCCGGTGTTTTCTTCATCAATCCGGCGCTTTTGGATATCACTTTAAATTCGGCTGGCAAAGTTGCCACGTCGAGATTAAGGTCAGGCTTGATGACGGCTCCGGCTCCGGGCACCATCGGCAATTTCCCGGTGAACAGCCTCAACGGTCCGAATTATTTCAACTTCGACTTCAGTGTGACGAAGAGAATTCCGATCGCGGAACGAGTTAGGTTTGAGTTTAAGGTGACGGCAATCAACATCTTCAACCATGCCAACTTCGTGTTCGGCAATCAGAATTTCGATTCGACCACTTTTGGTCTGATCACGACTCAACGTGGATCAGCTCGCAACATCAACTTCATCGGGCAGTTAAGCTTCTAGTCCGACGAGGTCGATCCATTTCAGGGCGTTGTCGGGGACTCACGACAACGCCCTGCTTATTGTTATTCTTCTCTGCGATCTCTGCGTATCTTTGNGATCTCTGCGTTAAATATTTCTCGCGATCATAGTTAAACGCGGAGATAACAGAGATACGCAGAGATCGCAGAGAAGACCTTCAAATCCAGGCCGAAGTTGAGAGGATTAACGTCATGTGGAAAAGAAGCCTCCTCGGATTCCTCGCCGTCATTGCCTTTGTTTGTTCCGTAAGCGCTCAGGTTTTCCTGCCGCCGGGCGCAACCGACACGGGTCTCGGAGGAGGGAACGCAATCACGGGGACGATTCTTTTGCCAAGCGGCCAGCGTCTTCAGCGGCGCGTCACGATTCGTCTGCAAACCATGACGAAGGGCGACCGCGTGACAACCACCGACGAGTACGGCAAGTTTGCATTTCGCGGGCTTATCAACGGCGAGTACCAAATCATTATCGATAAGGAAAAGGATTTCGAGCCTTATCGCCAATCAGTCGACATCAGACAATTCCGCGGCACTCCTCCACAAGTCTACACCTTGAATATTCGACTTAATGCGAAGGAGGAAATCAAACCCAAGCCCGGAGTTTTAAATGCGGAGTTGGCGAATGTTCCCGAGCGTGCCCTCGCGCATTTCAATACTGCCACCGAACAAGCGAAGAANAATGAGCATCAAGCNGCAATTGAGGAGCTGAAGCTTGCTATTAAAGAGTATCCGANGTTTATGCTCGCNTTGAATGAGCTTGGAGTGCAGTACCTCAAANTGAATCAACCGCAGAATGCCGATGAGGCATTTCAGGCGGCACTCAAGATAGACCCCGATGCATTTCCCGCTTTGATAAACCGCGGCATTGCGAACGTGATGATGGAGAGGTACGGCGAGGCGGTACCGATCCTCCGTAAGGCTTTGAAGAAAAACGACCAGTCTGCGGTTGGTCATTATTTCCTTGGCCAGGCTATGGCAAATCTTGGGTTGTTTAATGATGCCGAAAAAGAGCTGGTGGCTTCACTCACGCTTGGCAAGGAAGAAATGAAAGAAGCACACCGGATACTGGCGATCATCTACAGCGCTCGCGGCGATAAGAAACAGGCCGCCGATCACCTGGAAGAGTACCTCAAGCTCGCGCCCAATGTTGCCGACGCTGAGAAACTAAGGGAGAAAATCCGGCAGCTCAGAGAACCGAATCAATAAANAGGTATTTCTCTGTGCAACCTCTGTGTTCTCGGTGCCTCTGTAGTAACTNTCCCTGCTAATTCTTTAAACCACAAAGACACANAGGTNNCACAGAGGACACAATTCCCACAAAACATTTTTTTTTGCATTTGTAGAGCTCACCCGTATACTGCTTTAACATTTCCTCCGCGGATTCATGACAACGTTGTCACCAACTCAACTTCCTCTCGCGCCTCTCGGCGCCGGTGATCTAATCGATCGCGCAGTCAGACTGTATCGCCGCCATCTATTCGTCTTGATCCGCACCGCTGCACCGCCAGTCCTAATCGTCGCTGTCGGGTGGGTGCTCTTCTCGGTCAGCATCCGGCAAATCGTTCGCACATTCGAAACCAGCGATCTCTTCCTGAACATCCTTCTGTTGATGGCGTCAGGGATCATCATGCTCACCGGGTATCTTTCCATACTGGTGGTGATGGGCGGCGCCACACGCACTCTCGTGGCGCACCTGCTTCGTAACGATCCGGTCACAGCCAGTGCCACTTATAAAGCAGTGCGAGCTCGATTCTGGGGACTCGTCGGCGCCTCACTCATCATGCTCTGTTGGATCTCCGCTACTCTCTTCATAGTTTCATACGGCGCCCAAATGGTCGCTTTGGTCATCTTCTTTGCGGTTGGTCTCCTGACACTAGTCGCACCGGGCTGGCTTGCCGGAATTGTTGGTGTTGTCGGTGCTCTGCTGGTGATCGCCGTAGCNCTNTGGCTCTTTTTCCTGATCGTCTCGCGAATAGTTTACGTTCCCCAGGTGATGCTCGTAGAAGGCAAGGGCGTGTTTGAAGCGGTGGGCCGCAGCTTCTCGCTGGCGCGTGGTAACGTCCGGCGGTTGATGGCGATGACGCTGTTCACGACTTTCGGCATCCTGTCTGCGATGTTTCTGTTAATCTTTCTGATCAACTTTATCGGTGCGGCGAGCGGCATCAACGTGAGAGACTCCGCGGATTGGCCGGTATGGTACACGCTGCTCTACAGCATTCTTGGACCATTGAGCACCATCCTGCTGACGCCGGTCTGGATGCTGGGTCTTTCACTGCTTTATGTTGATGAGCGCGTGAGGCATGAAGGTTACGATATCGAGCTGATGGCGGCGCGGCAGCTCGATGAGCTTCCCGACATGAACGTCACCTCACCTTTGGGGACTGCGCTCCATTCGTTGGAACGTAAACAACCGCCGCCGCCGATACCGAGAATGTCAGGCCAGGTGCTGAATATCAACAACCGGTAAATGTCAGTATTGATTTAATTTGAAATACGCCGAAGGCGTTGGCTAATTTGAGCCCAGGGTTGGAGCGCAGCGAGAACCCTGGGACTTCAAATTAAATTTTCATATCAACCCTGAAAGGGTTCGCCAATCACCGAACCCTTTCAGGGTTACAACGCACTTTATTTCGTGTTCCCGGGGTTGTCGCTGCGCTCCAACCCTGGGCTCAAATTAGCCAACGCCTTCGGCGTAATGAATCGATTTTCAATCTGAACCAGTACCCAAATGTTCAAGTCTTCAACAACACATTATCGTTACAGTCTCACGACTGTGTTTGGGGTGCTGTTTGTCTTCCTGTTTCTGTTGCCGGCCACAGTCGCGGCCATTCCGATTAGCCAGTATCAAAACAATCTCAAGCGTGCCATTACGATGCTCGAAGGTCTGAATGAGACTGGTGAGAATGAGTCTGAATACGAG